>Ga0137412_10001351_pt1 | contig 18986 bp, 24 predicted proteins | sample CZODoug2_1_16fun_FD_122160 | JGI IMG/M metagenome (GOLD analysis project Ga0137412, IMG submission 122160) | Vadose zone soil fungal communities from Angelo Coast Range Reserve, California, USA - CZODoug2_1_16fungal (Hybrid Assembly) | ecosystem: Environmental > Terrestrial > Soil > Vadose zone...
CGACGACGAGAAGAAGTTGTCGTCAGTCGTGGGAGTGCCAATGCGATGGCATTAGCGCGGTCTTTCCGTCCATCGATGCCCGGACATGAAACGGCAACCAGACCCTGGTCGGCGCCGGTAGGCCACCGCCAGCCGCGGGCTGCCGACGTGCCCACATCGACCTCACTCTCTGTCCTTGATCAAGAAGATGCGGACGTTGACCGCAAGATCAGTGGCGTTTGCAGAGGCTGCTAAACACCGCGGGAATATCCAGACTCTGGCTTGAGTCTTTATTGGAGACGAACATGCACAGTACCAACGCAACTCAAGCGGCGCTCCCGTGAAGCGAGTCCGCAATCGAGAAACCTAACGATGAAGATGACATACCTTCTCGCGGCACTATTGCTCGTGTCATCACTCGCGACGCCAACGACGGCTCAGGAACGAAGCCGCAAAAATGTCGTTCGAACACAGGCACATGGCTTTTCATATACAATAGAGAAATTAAATGACTAAGCTTAAACTTTCGTCGGCTGCACTGATCGCCGCAGCCATGCTCGCAACTCCCGCTATGGCTCACACGAGCCATGTAACCTCGCGGCACGACGCCAATGCGAGCGCGTCACCCACCGCCCGCTATATTGACGGCCGTGTCGGCATTTCAGCGCCGCGCGTCGGCGCATTTCCTTCGTCGTCCTCGGACGGGGAAAATTGCGACGTCGGTGATAACCCGCGCATATGTTGAAAAAGCTGCGCAAGGAAATGGATCGGTCCGGCTTGTGAGGCACAGGTCTGGGGGGCCATGTGCGCATTCGCTGAACAGTGGTCTGCATGGGGCGCTTTTTTTCAACTGCAATGCCTGTAGTCCTTGCGGGTGAGGTCCGGCAGTCAAAGAGACGATGGCGAGCGGCAGTCGACGGGGAAGATTTCGTCTCAGGTACGCAATGTGAGGCGATTTGCCTTGGCGCATGGGAACCTGCCCTCGCAGTGCCCGGATGTTCTACGCCGCTGCCGTCATGCAGCCTGTCATCGGGTCCTTGCTGGTCCGCGCCGTCGAAAAGCGCGGCAAGGCCCGCGCCGAGATCGTGAAGATGTTGCAGGGCTTCGGCTGCGAGCAGGTCGGCTTCATGGACAATTTCGATGATTGCTCCCTGCTGCTTGCGTTCACGCATCCATCGAAGCCGGCATCCTGCGTGGCTGCAATCGCCTACTTACTGTTTTCCATTTGGGCAGCACCACCATGAAGGCCGGGCAGGGCTAACGCCGCTCCTCCTCGCGCTCCCGGCGCGCCGCCGCTCTGGCAGGATTCTTCGACTTCAGCCACGTCTTCGACGGCCCGCAGATGGCCCCACGTCGTCTGACCATCGCTTGCCGTCCATCACGACCGAATGCGACTGCAGTAGATCAGCACGCGCGCGGGCGCCGGACGACCGCATTTCGGCGAGTTCGAGACGATCGAACATATAAACAAGACTGGCTGGAATTCAGGGTCTGATCTCAGGCCCTTAAGTTTCACTTAAGTTCACTCCGCAATCGTTGCTCAACGCAAACAAAGGAGTGCATCATGTCTCATCATCTCGTTCGCAGTCATACGTTGACTAAGAGTTCACTCAAGACTGTCGCAGCGGCCGTCGTGCTGTCCGCGCTTGCGGCTACGCCGGTGTTCGCGCAGGCCGCTATCCAAGAGCCGGGCGCATTCGCATTCTATCATCCCTATCTCGACGTGTTGAACGGAGGCGCGCCAACCCCCGCCGCCAAGTTGATTTTAGAGGGGCCCGCCGCCCTGCGGGCCTATGCCGCCAGAGAAAGTGGCATCGGCTCCGTGAGTGTACAGCGACATCGATCCCACAGGCGGTGACCTTGGCTCATCGGACCGCCACCCTTTGCCTATACGATAGGGCGCGTCCACCGCTTCGACACGACGCCCTCCAGCCCCATGCGGCAGACGTGATCGAATACGGTCGCGCCGTCACCCGTCAGGTGTTCAGTGAACCGGGCGTTCCGGTGATCTGCTGGGCGATGGTCGAACCAGCTGTGAGAGGCAGAACGGAAGCCGACAATACTAATGCGTAATGGTGGGGGTGGAGTTCATGGTCAGCCTCCCTCGAAATGACTGTTTCGTCGTCAGAACCAGTTGCCGCGAAATATCAGCAGCCTCGGCAGAGACTGCGACCTCGATCAGCTCTGAGCCCGAGTCACGGACTATACGATTTCAGCACGAAGCGGAGAATTGCGCTCTAACGTCCGAAGGTCCGGTCAAACGCCAATCAATTGTCTGCGAAGCACTTAACCGACGTCGTTAGTTTGCGAATGTCCGCTTTGCGCGGCCGTCTACAAACGTCGCTCAATATCCCGCTTTGATGAAATGTTGCGCGAGGCGCGGGGTGGTCCAGCGGCGAAATTTGCTGGAAAATCATGATTCACCGACTCGGGCGCCCTGCCCGATTGGTGTTGGAGTCCGTTTGGACGGCGACGGAAGTCGTGGCTCAACCCATGTTTGGCGTCTCAGCTTTGTCGCCGGGACTCGCAATCACCGATACCGACATTCGCTGATCGTGGCCGTCTGAAGCAGACGGTCTCCTGCGTCCCGAACGCAGTGAACATCCTCTCAGTTACTGATTTTTCTCCTCGTGGCAGGTGTTTCCGTCACGCTTTGCTCACGGTCGTTTCACCCAATTCATTGCGATTTCGTTGCGGCGCCCCCGGCGGAGAACAGCGCCCGTCACGGTGATGTTTGCTAAGTGCGTGGTTCGACGCAGGCGGGCGTCAGGACTCGTGGGATTAGCCGATTAGAAGCGTGTTTGTCCGAAGCGGTCCTACCCATGTGACTAAGTCCTGTCGCTAGGCGTTCTTGCGCTTTCGACATCGGTAGCCCCATATTTGGCCCAGGTCACATTTATTGACTGGGCGCAGCCTGGGGCGAACGGTGGGGGTGGCGGCACCGTGGCCCGCTGAAGGATGCCAGAGGGGCGGGCCGCAAGGACGCAAAGCCATCTAGAACGGGAGAAACCATGGAAGTTAGTCTGATCGGCGCCGGCAACATCGGCGCCTGCCTCGCACGAAAGCTCAAGGACGCAGGGCATACCGTGCGGATCGCAAACTCCCGCGGCCCCGAGACTCTCGCCGATCTGGCGAAGGAGGTCGGCGCAACGGCGGTGTCGGTCGTCGATGTCGCCAAGCAGTCAGACGTACTGATCATCTCGGTGCCGATGAAGGCTATCCAGCAATTTCCGGCCAATCTATTCGATGGCACGCGCCACGACCTCATCGTGGTCGACACCGGCAACTACTATTCCATGCGTGACGGACGCATAGAGCCGTTGGAAAGCGGCATGCCCGAGACGAAGTGGATCGCCGAGCAGCTGGGACGACCGGTCGTCAAGGCGTTCAACAACATCTCGATTGACAGCCTCCGAAATCAAGGGCGCCCCAAGGGCTCGCCGGAGCGCTTCGCCCTGCCGGTCGCGGGCGATGACCAGCGGGCCAAGGATGTGGTGATCGGCCTAATCGAGGAGATCGGCTTCGACGGGATCGACGCCGGCGATCTTGACGCGTCCTGGCGCCAACAGCCGGGCAGCGCCGCCTACTGCACCAACCTCGGCGCCTCGCGCCTGAAGGAGGTCATGCAGGGCCTGACCGCCGACGACCGCGCCAAGCTCGGCGAGCGCCGCGACGTGGCGTTGAAGAAGATGATGGAGTTGCCCAACGGCATCATCGCAAAAGACAGCGTGCCGCTGCTGCGCTCCCTCGCTGGCCTCCCGGACTAGTTCCGGATGTTCGGGCCAGGCGTCGCGGACGGAGGCGCTCGCATGCGCCCGGCCATCCTTTTCTTTTTCCGGTCGCCGCTGCTGATCGGCGGCATCCGTCTAATGACGCTGGGCGGCTCGTCGCGTTACTCGTCTTCATGGCCGACGCCATCCTTTTGTAGCGCGCCGGTGGAAGGGGGCTACCTCGCCGGTCAGATTGGCGAGTGGCAGCGACGGTCTGGAAAACGGGCCTTGACGGATCCCCCGGCCTTGCTAGGCGGACGACACCGCCGAGTCAGTTGAACTAAGGGGGCGCGATCTGAAGCGCGCACCGCTGAAAGCACGCGCTTCAAACGGATGCAATCGCGCCCGGAGTCCGGAGCACCTAAGGTGCATTGTGGGCGGACCAGTGGAAGGTCTGGTCATGGCGGCACTTAGCTGACGTCGACGTTTTGGCGTATGTCCGCTTCGCGCCAAGGGACTAAACCGCTCGCGCGGTAACGCGCTGCGGCGGACGGCACAGCCAACACGATAGCGCGACGGGGCGTCCTGTCTTGAGATGAGGGGTTCGCAACCTCCATCAAGACAGGAGCATCCCTCATGACCGATAAGGCCATAAGCCCGCTGCGGCAGCGCATGATCGAAGACATGACGATCCGCAAGTTAGCGCCGAAGACTCAGCATGACTACGTGCAGCGGGTCAAGAACTTCGCTGCCTTCCTCGGCCGATCGCCCGACACGGCGAGCTTCGAAGACGTACGCCGCTATCAGCTTCATCTGGCGACGAGTGGCGCCGGCGTTCCTACCCTCAACCAAAGCGTCTCGACACTGCGGTTCTTTTTCAAGATCACGCTTGGGCGCGCCGACATCGTGAACCATACCCAGTTTATCCACGTGCCACGCAAACTGCCGGTGGTCCTGAGCCCGGAAGAAGTCGCACGTTTTCTCGATGCGGCACCGGGGCTCAAATACAAGGTGGCACTGAGTGTGGCCTATGGGGCCGGATTGCGCGTGTCCGAGGTGGTTGCGCTGAAGGTATCCGACATCGACAGCAAGCGCATGGTGATCCGGATCGAACAGGGCAAGGGCCACAAGGACCGCTACGTGATGCTTTCGCCGCATCTGCTTGAGCTGTTGCGCGCCTGGTACAAGGTGGCACGCCCGCAGGGGTGGCTGTTTCCCGGAATGAACCCGGTCAACCCGATGACGGCGCGCCAGCTCAGGCGCGCCTGCGATGCCGCGGCCCACATGGCCGAGATCGACAAGCACGTGTCTCCGCACACGCTTCGTCACAGCTTTGCGACGCATCTGCTGGAGCAGAACACCGATATCAGGGTAATCCAGGTCTTGTTGGGACATGCCAAGCTCGACACCACCGCGCTCTATACGCGAGTCGCCACCAAGACCATCCGGGAGATCGTAAGCCCGCTCGATCGCATTACGGGCAAGATCAAGGAGGGCGCCGAACCGCCCGCCTGACGCGAGGCCTATCGTGCCGCGTCCATCGCTGGAGGTCGCGGACATCTTTCGCGGCCACGGCCCGGCATGGCGCCGGGCCAATGCCGGCCATGTGAGCCTCGGCCAATTAAAGGTGATGTCGGCGATTGAGAACTGCCGCACTGCGGCCCTCGGCGGCCATGTCGCGCGCTGTGAGGAGTGCGCGCACAGCCAGATCTCGTACAATAGTTGCCGCAATCGGCACTGCCCGAAGTGCCAGGGCGCTGCGGCGAAGGAATGGCTGGCCGCGCGCGAGGCCGATCTGCTGCCGGTGCCGTATTATCATGTGGTGTTCACGCTGCCGGCGGCCATCTCCGCTCCGCGACGTCGGTTCTGCCGATCGCAATCCGCCGAACGGAGTCTTCATACCCTTGATCGCTTCCCACACAAGCGTTCAACAGACCTCGGCGACAGACCGCCGACGCCAAAATCCCCATAGCGTCTGACGCGCGGCCTCACTCAACCTCCCGCGGTTTCCTCGCTTGGAGGTTTGCGTACGCCGGCCCCCGGTATGTGCCGCGCCACCTTCAGGGGCCGCCATCCGCAAACCTTCACAGTTGAGGGCATCGGTTTGGACGTGATTCAAGCGTCCAAAGCGGGGCCTCGAATCATGCGGTATGAACTCACGGACTTTGAATGGGCTGCCATCAGGTCGTTTCTTCCGAACAAGCCGCGTGGCGTTCCCCGTGTTGACGACCGGCGCGTCCTGAATGGCATTTTTTGGGTCTTACGCTCAGGTGCTCCCTGGCGCGATCTGCCGGAAACCTATGGTCCTCGCACCACTTGCTATAATCGCTTCGTGCGTTGGCGGCAGGCTGGCGTATGGGACCGGATCATGGATGCACTGGCCGCCGGTCATGACGCGGCGGTGCAGATGATCGATACCTCCATCGTGCGAGTGCACCAGCACGGAGCCTGCGTCGCCGACAACGATCAACAAGATATGGGTCGCTCGCGAGGGGGCTTGACAAGCAAGATTCACGCGGTGGTGGATACCAATGGCCTGCCGGTCCATCTCGCCCTCACGCCGGGTGAGGCGCACGACAATCGGCTGTGTTCGGTTCTTCTCGGCGCATTGCTTCCAAAGACGATGTTACTCGCGGATCGCGGATACGATGCCGACTGGATCAGGGAGCTTGCCCGCCAGCAAGGAGCGTGGGCAAACATTCCTCCGAAACGCAATCGCAAAGACCCGATATGCTTCAGCCCGTACCTGTATCGCGCGCGCAACTTGATCGAACGGTTCTTCAACAAGATCAAGCAGTGCCGTCGCGTCGCGACCCGATATGACAAGCTCGCGGCCAACTATCTGGCCTTCGTCAAGCTCGCGTCCATCCGCATTTGGCTGCGTGCTAATGAGTCCATGCCCTAGAAACGGTACTCATCACATAAAGGCAGCGTTCGATCGCCATACATTTCGATCGCCCATTGTTGTAGTTTCGGAGCGGGCTCAATCAAACACCGCTTGCTATTTAAGTACAATGCGATCTGCGAGCCTAGGATAATCATAGCCTGTGCTTCCCAGTCTATCTTATCGATAGGCTCTTCCCAGTCGTGGGACATCACATAGGCCGCGTGGCGCGCTTTCACACCCAATCCCGCGATCGTGCGTGCTCGCGTTTGCATGATTGCCTGCTCGATCGGGTAGAGACGAGCCAAAATGGCCTCCGCCTGTTTCATCCTCGTATCAGCATCAATACCCGCTAGCTCAACGTCATGCCTGAGTGACTGCTGATGTAGACAGGTGGCCAACTCGATGCCTGTCGGCTGAGTGGCGAGCAATTCCCTAACATGCCCGTCGAACCGCTCTTCGAGAGCGAGGAGGCCGGCGTCGTCGTCCTGCGACGGCGACGCGGGTGCCGTCACCTCGGGACGCGGTGAGCCGACGGGGGCGCTTGCCCTATTAGAAGATTGACTGTCCTGCATCTCGATCCCCTGCTTGCGATAGTTGCGACTCCGTCCGGCTGACGAGCCGGGCGGGGGCTCGTTGAGGTTGCCCCTTACCTTTGTTGAGCATACTCAATTGATGGGTATGCTCAACAGGCCGCATTCGTTCTTGATGAACGATTTGCGGAACACCGTTGCTCGAAATCTCCGGCGGCTCAGAACTGACAAGGGTTGGACTCAGGAGGAGCTTGCGTTTCAGGCGAAAGTCGATCGCAGCTACATCAGCCAGCTCGAGACTGGCGTCTATAGCGCGTCCGTTACGATGCTTGGCAAGCTTGCCAAGGCTCTCGGGGTCAATGCGGGCGAGTTTCTGAAATCCTAAATGGTAACGCCCTAAATTCGATCATCCCGAGGCCCAGCGCCGAGCTCTGATCCTCGCGCAGATGGCTGCCTGGGGTTACAAATATCTGCCTGTTACGGAAGAACTCGGCATTCGCGCCAAGCTGCTCAGCGACGGCGGCCCGACCATGTGGGCCGAGCTGATGGACGAGCTGCGCGAGATCCATCTCGGCTTGAAACCGAAGCGTCGAACCGGCCCAAGCGTAGACGAACGGCTGCAGGCGGCCTATGAGAAGGTGATGGCGAAGAAGGCCAAAGGTTGACGTCAGCGAGGCGCAACCCGCGATTGCCTGACGAACGTCGCGGGACAAGCAGCCTCACGCATACGCTAAAACGGCAACTGTCCCCTTCATAGGAAAGCTATTGAGTCGCCGTCACTCGCAACGATTTCCTCAGAGCCCGTTTGGGGCTCGATTCCGGATCCGCGATCGGGCGGCGGTAGGTCGCGACGCGGCGCAGCCAGCCGACCTCGAAGACACGGTTGGATGGAAGGTTGCGAACCCTCTGCTGCAGGACGAAATGCGCCGCATCGGCGAATTCGGCGCGCACGGCCTTCGGATCGCTGGTATCACCGTTCATCTTGAGCAGCACCTGCTTGAGACCCCAACCCTGCCGCCGCCCGGTCTCCCTGTCCATGGCGGCTTCGTTCGGGTTGGTGCCCTCGCCCTTGAAGTTGATGTAGTCGATCAGCGGATAAAAATCCTCGGAGGCGCGAATGACGCGCGTGAACTGGATGACGATATGTTCGCGCTCCGTGCCGTCGGGCGTCGTCTTGAGGATCTTCTCCATCGCACCTTGCGCCCGCGCCACCATGAATTGCGTCTGCTCCGCCACGGTGTCGAGCAGAAACTGCCTCAACTCTTTCATCTGCGGTGAGTTGGAGTTCTTCCTAAACTCGGCCCGGCTTGTCCACGGGTTGGCCGGAATTTGCGTCTGGTCCAGCCAGGCGGGCAAATGCACGTTCTTCTTGCGCATGAATTCGAGCAGGGCCGGAAAGCTCTCCTCGAAAGGCAGCCATTTGCCGACAGGAAACCAGATGAAATGACCGATGCCTAGGGAAGCGAATTCCTCGTTCGCATTCCATGACGTGATCGCATCACTTTTTCCGCCTGTTTCATTCAGCCAGATCTTCTGGCCGATCTTCTTGGCCAGATCGTCCGGCAAGACGAGCTGTGGTACAGGTAAATCCTTGGCCTCGTGGCTCGATTTCCGTGCTTCCGGCATTTGAACGGCAGCTTCCGGCGCTGGCTTCTGCACCTCAGGCTGTCGCAGGACTGTTTCGGGTTCCGACTTCTGCGATGGTTGCGCGACGCCAGGCTCTCCCTGCTCTTTTTCGTTATCAGCGACGCGTGTCGCGGCCGGCGCGGCTATTTCCGCCAATGCCGTTTGCGTCGCCATGCCAGCGACGATGACACACGAGAGCAGCAATGAGCCGCAAGCAAGCACCTTCGCGCTGTACCGTCCGGGTTTCGCTTGCCGTGCCGTTCTCCTGCCGCTACCCGCACGCCAGCGGCCAATGAAATCACCGCCCATGTCTATGTTTCCGAAGGCTAGCTTGACGGGAAGGGTCGTGCGGGCGAACAACACGATGCGTATGGCGAAATCGTGGGGTCATGGCGGCGGCCCGGTGCCAACGCCACATGGGCGACAATCCTGCGCATCGCGCCGACGACGGGGGGCGAGAAAGCGGTCCCTGAGAACATCCCGAGAATGCTGATGCGCGTTCGACCGACACCTCCCGCACATCGGCGCGCAGTCCGCTGCACGTTGTGCTAGATACTGCATGAAGAGCCGGACTGCCGGCCGGTATTGGAGTGAATGCCCCTCGATGACCTGGAGGCGCTAACTTGGCTGCGCTCCCAACCCGAGGGACGCGTGGCTGTCAATGCCGCTAAGCTCGGACGCCCATGGGGCTGGAACAGGATGCGGACCAGTCGCCGGCTGAAAGCTGGGGAGCAGGCGGGTCTGATCCGCCGTAACGCTGAGGCGATCACTGTAACGGGGTCCGTGACGCCAACCGTTACGGAGGATACGGCGGCCGTTACTGAGGCTGCCGACGTCACAAGGATGTCCGGAGCTGAGAGAGCGCGCCGTTCCACGACACCGGTCAGGCTCGCTGCTTTCTGGCACTGGCTTGTGTATCGGCTGCTTTTTCCATTGACGGCCTAACCGCGATCTTTGCCGGCGCCTTCTGGCCCATCATCATCATGGGCGCAGTGCTGGAGGCCGGAAAGCAGGTTGCGGCAGCCTGGCTGACGGAGCATTGGCGCCTCGGCGCCATCCCTCCTGCGCCTCATCCTGGTCCTGATGATCGGCGTGTTGATGGGGTTGAACGCCATCGGTGTGTTCGGCTTTGGTTGGGCGCTGCTGACATCATGCTCGCGCTGCCCAATGCCCATGTGCCGTGGCAAGGCCCGCATTTTGCTGGCTCGATTTATCTGGACGTCAATAATGTCGATGAGGACCGGCGCACGGATGCGCCCTGAGCCGGCAGCAAACCGGGTGCAAACGCCAAGTGGCTATCGCCATTCTGACAAAGAGAAATTCCGTAGTGATCTCAAGGGCTCAAAAAGCTGAAAAAAGTCAGAACGGCTGTAAGCATCCGCCCAGGGCCGCGGGAAAGGCTCGCTGCGCTTGTGCCTGCCGCCGCCGTGGTCAGGCGGCGCGGTCGATACGCGCGAGGCGCCAGTTCCACGGCAGCAGCGCGGCAAGGTCGGTGACCTTGTGATGGGCGAGGTGAGCCAGCACGTCGACGAGCCAGGCTTGCGGATCGACGTCCTTAAGTTTGCAGGTCTGCATGAGCGTGAACATGACCGCGGCGCGTTCGCTGCCACGATCGGAGCCGGCGAACAGCCATGACTTACGGCCGAGAGCGATGCCGCGCAGCGCGCGTCGGCGTTCATTTCCCCCGGATTCAACAGCTAATCCTGCAGCGTCGTCGCCGGCATCGTCCCTGCCGGTGACGACGTTTCCCCATTCAGCGTCGGCGTGATGACCGGATCGCAGATAACGGCCAGGCGCGTAGCGAGTTCGGCGCACTGATTACGGATATCGGGAATCGCAACGATCTCCCAGAAGGCAGCGCGGGTCAGTGGGCCCACCGCGAACAGACGCCGCGAAGCGATACCGTGCCGGTTTATCACGGCGCAATCCTCCGCAATGTCGATGCCGATATGCAAGGCGTCCGTTCGCGCTAGGCCCTGCTCGAACAGGTGCTGTATCACGGGGTTGCCGGTGGCTCGCGGGTCCTTCACGATCCCAGTGCAATCGACGATCATGCCGACCTGCAGGCTGGCGCCGTCCCGTTGGCCGCGGCGGCGGTAGCGAACGAGTGCGCCGGCCTCGTTCGGCTCAATGCCGGTGACTTTTGCGGCCACCAGCGCGAGACGCCCCGCCGCGAGCGCCTGCGCGACGCGCATCTCCACTTCCGGCGCCATGCGATGACGATGGACGTCCCACCAGGCCCGCGCGTGCTCGAGGAAGCGACGTCTGGACGCGAGCGGAAGCTCGTGCCAGAGCCGTTGCGTATAGGGCCTGATAGCGTCGATCACGCTACGCCAGTCGCCGTCTTTCGCAATATGTGCATCGACGCGACCGCGGAGCCATCGCAGCAGCCGGCTTGCGCTGGCGCCGAACGGGACGTCGCTTTCGTCGATCCGCACCGGATCCGTGCGGCGATGCGCTTTCGCCAAGAGGCCACGTCGCGACATAGCGACGATCTGGCCCCGGTGTCCGTCGCGCAACAACGACAACACGTAGTCGATCATCGTGAGTCCAGTGCCGAGGATCAGCACGGTTGTGTCCCTGTCAACGGCAGACAAAGGCGGCGCCCAGGGATCGGCATCGCAAGGGAGCTTGGCGACCGGGCTGTCATTTCCGGTGGCGAGGACGGCCACATCGCCGATATGGCGTGAGCCGTCGGCAAGCGTTACGGTAACGCTGGTCGGGCCCTCGTCGAGGTCGACACACTGGCCGTGCACGACCGTCAGGCGGGGCGGTTCGCTTTCGCTCGATGTCAAAGGCGCGGTCAGGCTCGAGAGATAGTCACCATAGGTTCGCCGCGGCACGAAACAATAGGGATCCGGGCACAGCGGTCCTTCGGCGCGGTTCGAAAGCCAGCGCCAGAAATGCTCTGGATCGTCTGGCAGGGCGCTCATGTTGGCGGCTCGGACATTCAAGACATGTTCGGGGTTGTTGGTGTGATAGGCCGGACCGCGGCCGATTTCCGGCCGCCTTTCGATCAGTGTGACCCGAAACCCAAATCCCTGATTTTGCAGAAGCTGATAGGCAAGCAGTACGCCGCTCGCGCCGCCGCCGATGATGATCGCGTGCCTTGCTGGGAAACGGCTCATGAGACTGCACCCCGGTTCGCAATGAAATTAACGCAACGACGCTCGCCTCGTTGCCAAGCCTAACACGCAAAATGCGGGAGGAATTCGAAAAGACAATTATTCTGCCGACGCGTTCTGAAACAGTGCCGGGCTTTCGGGAACCGGCATCGACATCGAAAATCATCACTGCCGAAGCGTGCGTGATATGCCTTGCGGCGCATGACCATCGTCGCCTGACGGTCGCGCCGTTTCTTTTTTGTCGCACGCGGAGAAGTACAGGCGCGTCGCCGCGGCAAATATGAATAGCCATTTCATTGACGGTTTCGCGAGATCGCTGGATATTCGCCATGCAGAGACTGTTCTGCCGAAGGTTACCCGCATGAGAATGGCTCAAACATCGGCGATCGTCGACGTGCGCAAGCGCACGGCGCGGCGTTGCTTCTCCGCGGCGACCGGCGCCTGTCGCTGATCGATCTTCAAGCCAATCCGGATCGCGTCTTCAGACAGGAGCGCCGGCAAGGCCGGCGAATGAGCCATCATGTCCAACGCCTACATCATCGAAGTCGGAAGCCACACCGCGGGCATCGTCGCGAGAGATGAGCGCAGCTACCGTTTCTTTTCCTCGGATCGCATCTTCGACAGCCTCGGGGGGCCGCGAATTTCGCTCCGCGCGCGACGCCGAGCGTGCGGCGCGAGCGCTGTTCCTGGAGCGGCGTCATCTGGTCAGCGGACAATTGTTCGCCGCGTTCTGACTGGTCTTCGAACACATACTAGGATTTGCATCAGCTTCGCGACCACTTGCTGGACGATATCGTCAGCGTCTGGCAAGCCGATGGAAATGCGTAGCCCGGTGTCGAGAGTTGGATAGATCAATATCGATGCGTTGTGCGGCCAGAGCGACCGGTCCTGTTTGATGAGACTTGGCAGGTACAAAGAACACGAAGTGTTCTTCCAACCGCATCCTCAGTCCCCACGCAATCCGCACCCGGCAGCGATTTCCCTCCAGATGCTTTTTGCTTGCTCACTCAGATGAAGTAAGGCTGAAGTTCCGGTCAGGGCGTGTACATCGCGTTGTAATTCAGGAAAAAATTGGCGCACCCGACACGATTCGAACGTGTGACCTTTGCCTTCGGAGCAAGATAACGTTCCCATCCGAAAAATGCGATAGGGCAACGGTTCGACACCGAAGCTCTCGAACGCCTCGACGCAGTTCGCCCAGACTCTGCCGCGATTGATCCTCTGTGGAGGGCCTTTTTTCATTTGGACGGACCTGGTTCCCCATCCGAATCTCACGGGTGCCTCTTCCGGGCCAGCCTTGCGCCAGGCCGTGCGATGTCGAGCCGTATCGAGCGACCGTCGCCTCAATCCACCGTCAGTCTTGGACAGCCCCGATTGGGACGAGCCGCCGCCGGCTCGTGTACTCCTCATTTGGGCGGGTTGGGCTGAGTGGTCACAATGAACCGCCAGTCCGCCAGGGCAGCGCGCCGGTGCGGCGCCGCTTCTGCTTCGTAAGCCGAACTTTCGAGGATTCGACGAAGCGCGGCGAAACTCGAGTATTGGACGATCACGATGTCGTCCCAGTTTTCCCCCTCTGCGCCGACCAACACCCCGCGCACATTGCCCACCCAGAAGAGGCCGTAGTCTTCGCCTCGTGCGACGTTGTTGAAGGCCGGCGCATAGCGTTGAAAATAGGCTTCTCGACCCGAGCAGGGCGGAAACTCTGATTTGCCACGATAGTCAGCATGGTCCCGGTAGCGAACCATGTTGACCATGTAGACAGGCCCTTCCGCATCCAACGTTTTGCCAGCGGTTTCGAGGATGGCTGGGCTACATTCGACGATTCCCATTTTGCTCTCCGTTCGGGTCGGCTCGAAAATCTCGCAATCGGAGTCCGATAGGCCCGAGTAGCAAGACAGTTCTTGCAAATCAATACGTCCAACTGTATTTATTGTCCATGCCCAGGCCATCGCTTAGAGAGAAAATTGTCAATTCAGGTGTGCGGACGCTGCACGAGAGAGGCTTCGCCGGCGCCGGCATCCGCGAGATCACAAGCGACGCTGGCGTTCCCCAGGGGTGTTTCACGAACCACTTCCGTTCTAAGGAAGCGTTCGGGATTGCCGTGCTTGAGCGCTATCATGAGCGCACGCAGGCGATCATGGATGAGACATTGCGTGATGCGAGCCGATCTCCCGTGGAGCGCATCCGAGCCTACTTCGCGGCCATCACGCAGTGGCTCGATGCTGCCGATTGGCGGTACGGCTGCCTTGTCGGCAATATGAGCCTCGAGGTATCGGAACAGAGCGACCTGCTTCGTGCCTATTTGGTTCAGGTCTGCAGCTCCCTGACCCGATCGTTCACCGAGTGCGTCCGGGCGGGGCAGGATGTCGGAGAAATTCGCAGCGATCTGGACGCTAACGACGTCGCCACCTTTCTCCTCTCCTCTTGGCAAGGCGCCATGATGCGCATGAAGGTCGATCGAAGCCCGAAGCCGCTCGAGCAATTTAAGCGCGTCCTCTTTGCCACGGTGCTATCGCCTCCCTTAAAACGGACACAGCTCACGCAGCTCAAGCGAGCAACAAAAGACTAATTGTTTCCTATCGCGCCGTTTGGGCGGACATTGCACAAATTTGTTGCGGACGGCTTCGTCCTCGAGCGCGGTCCAATGAAGAGCGGCGCTTCATTCTGCCGTGAGCGATGATCCGCCGTACATGCGGGCCTGTTGAATGAGCTGACAGCCCGCAGCTGGCTTCACGTTGTCAGCCGCGACGGCGCCAGATCAGCAATACCTCGCAGTCGACACCAGCTGCCACGGGCTTCGCGGACCAGAGCCACCTGTCGCGGTGGGTTCGGCGCGTTCACGGCGTTTCGCCGACCGAGCTTACGGACCGATAGGCAATACAGCAAAAATCTTCACGACCCGTCGCCCTCATCTCCTTACGTTCCGGCCAGGTTCTGCGGAACGACATTCGGGAGACCAGGATGACGACCAATGTTCAGTTTGCATGTCAAGGCGCAGACGCGCCTGTTAAACGACACCCCGTTGGGCGTGGAGCCGCGCGGCTGCTCACCGCCATCGATGAACTGGCGCCGGAAAACTCGGAAGTGATCGATGTCGCCAAGAGGAGCAAGAGGAGATTGCAAGTGAATACTTCCCGCGACCTCGCCGTTCCACCTGTCGAATTGAAAGTGCGCGTGAACCGACAGCGTTGCCAGGGCCACGCGCGCTGTGCCGCGCTCGCGCCCGAACTGTTCGAAGCCGACGAATTTGGCGAGGCCCACGAGATCGGCGACGGGAGGGTTTCGGCAGACCTGCACGACAAGGCCTATCTGGCCAAGGCCAACTGTCCTGAATCCGCAATCGATATCGAGGAAAGGTGATCAACATGAATGACCGCGCACCTGTTGCCGACTGGGCAACCGATTTTGACCATCTCGATCCGCGCTGGGTTGAAGATCCGCCTTCAATCTGGCGCGAGTTGCGCCAAACATGCCCGGTCGCGCACACGGATCGCTTCGAAGGCGTCTATCTTCCGTCGCGCTATGAGGATATTCGCGCCGTCGCCTATGACACCGAGCATTTCTCTTCTCGCCGTATTGCAGTCCGCGAGGGCAAAGAGCTGCTGCCGCCATCCCCGCCGGTCACCTCCGATCCGCCTGCGCATCGAGATGACCGGAGGATACTTCTGCCGCCATTCACGCCGCAGGCCGTGGCTAAGCTTGAGCCGAGAGTGCGAGCCATTTGCCGTGAACTCCTGGAACCGCTTTCTAACAGGAGCCAATGCGACGTTGCCGTGGAATATGCGCAAGAAATACCGACGCGCGTGACAGCCCGTATGCTCGGCATCTCCGAGTTCGAGGGCGCGAGATTTAGGAAATGGGTGCGCGATTTGTTGGAACTTGGGGTTGCGGATCCCGGGGTTGTCCACCGTGTCTTTGCCGAGCTGGATGCATTCTTTGCGCAGGAAATCGCCAAACGTCGGAAAGCGCCGGGCGATGATCTCGTCAGCTACCTGCTCGACACCAGGCTCGACGGAGAGCCGCTGAACGAGGAGCATATCAGCGGCACATTGCGTTTGTTGCTTATCGCCGGCATCGATACGACCTGGAGCATGATCGGCGCCAGCCTGTGGCATCTCGCCACCCATGAGGATGACCGAAAGCGCCTGGCTGAAAAGCCTGACTTGATTCCAACCGCGATCGAGGAATTCCTGCGGGCCTATGCTCCCGTGGTGGTTGGCCGTGAAATCGTCAAGGAGACGGAGATCGGTGGCCGTCGGCTGCGAGACGGAGAGATGGTCATGCTGGCGTTCGGTGCGGCCAATCGCGACCCGGCGATGTTTCCGGATGCGGATCGGGTCATCATTGATCGGACCGAGAATCGGCATGCAGCGTTCGGTCTTGGTATTCATCGCTGCATCGGCTCGAACTTGGCGCGCATGGAAATCCGCATCGCGCTTGAGGAATGGCTTGGCCAATTTCCCGATTTCATTCTGAGCGCCGGCGCGGTCGTCAAATGGTCGGCAGGAACCGTGCGGGGGCCGCGGCAGATACCGGTCACGCTGCGGAATTGATGCGGCGAGAAAGCCGCGGCATTGCATGAGGCTCATCTGCCGTTCGCGCCGGGGACAAAATCGAGTGAGGAGATCGGCGCGAATCGATGGTTGGCACTGGACTCGCCGGCGTCGGTATCATCTGTCGCGTACCCCATAACGTCAGCTTGGGATTGTTGTGTTCGTCGCGCTTCGCAAGGAGAAATTCAGTCATGAAGATCGACCTTAACGGCAAAACGGCCATCGTGACGGGCTCGTCAGCCGGGATCGGGTGGGGGTGCGCACGCGGCCTCGCCGAGGCCGGCGCTACGGTGGTCGTTACGGCTCGCAGGCAGGACGCGTTGGAAAGCGCGCGCGACCGGCTGATCGACGCGGTTCCAGGATCAACCGTCCGCGCCGTGGCGGCAGATCTCAGCAGTGTTGGCGGCTGTGAGAACTTGGTCAGGGCCGAACCCCGGTGTGACATCCTGGTCAACAATCTTGGAATTTTCGAGCCCAAGCCCTTCTTCGACATCCTCGATAAGGACTGGGAGCGATTGTTCCATGTCAACGTCATGTCCGGAGCCCGTCTTTCCCGCGCCTATATGCCGGCCATGATGGACAGCGGCTGGGGACGCGTGGTTTTCCTCAGTTCGGAAGCGGGCATCAATGTGCCTGTGGACTCGCTACATTACGGCGTCACCAAAGCCGCTGTGCTTGCTTTGTCGCGCGGGCTCGCCAAACTCGCTCATCGTTCCGGTGTCACGGTGAACGCGGTGCTGCCAGGCGTGACCATGTCGGAGTGGGTCGAGGCCATGATAAGGGGGGTTGCTGAGCGGGCCGGCCAAACCTTCGAGGAGGCGGCACATGCGACGGTGAAGGCGCGCTATCCAACATCCATCACGCAGCGCGTTCACGCGCTGGAGGAGGTCGCTAACCTCGTAGTCTACCTCTGCTCGACCAAATCGTCAGCAACGACCGGGTCCGCGCTGCGTGCTGACGGAGGCATAATCGAGTCGATTTGCTGACGAGCATCGCAGGACCAGGAGGCGCCTTCGCGGACCGCCTGCCGTCGGTTGATATCATTCAATTGAAGAGCAGGATGGCAGCCACTTGCGGCATAGCGAGTGCATTCGGTGGTCACGGCGAAAATCGTCGCGCCGAGGAATGTCTCTGCGCTTGGCCTCGGCGCCAGAGAAAGTGCGCAAATCTCTGAACTGCGGCGATTATCTGCCTTACACCGGCAAATTCAGTCGACTGGATCGCTGTCGATTCATTTCCAAGACCTGACATCAACCAACACACGACGACCTCGACCATCCGACGCATGATGACGTCAGGAGGAACCATGTCATGCGACACGTCTTTCAACGTATCTGGAATGCAATGGATCGGCTGGCAACGCCAATGGCGACGGGTGTTTTTGGTCTTGCGACGAGGCCGTGAGGCGCAGCAACTCCCCAGGAAACGTTACGATCGTAACCATTTCAGGGTGCCGAAATGCCGTCATATCGCGTACATAAGTGCTGTGCTTCAGCGTTCGAACGTTGGAAATGTCCCGGCATTTCGACAGCGCCGGCCGGCTGCGCTGACCCGCGGAAATTGACGCGGTTGCGCTCAATACGGCTTGAATTCGTGTGATCGTGGCTCGCCGCCTAAAGCCGGTCACCTGGCGCGACGCCTTGCGTCTCGGATCGACCGCCTCCATCTGGCGGACGCTGGTGCCACGGATCGCGCCCGTTTTCTTCGCATAGGAGAATTGGATTGATGTTCCAGGCAATTTCTGAACTTCGCCTGGCGCAGGCGGACGGCGGTTTGCCAACTGCGGTCGCTGCCGGCAGTGCCCCGGGCGAGAGCGGTGTGTTTGTGGTCAACGCGCGGTTCCACGGCGGCGGGCATGTCAGCGCGACACCGCGACGGCACCACATCTGTTTTAGTCTCACTTCAAACGCTCCCTTTGATTGCCGCATAGCCGATCGGGCATTGTCTCATAAGCCATCACCGGGCAATCTTGCGATCTGTCCCGCCGGAGCCGACTACGCAGCCGAAAGTGAAGGAAGCGTGGAAGCAACTATCGTGGCAATCGATCCGGGCCAGTTTGCGCTCGCAGCGGCGGAGGGCTCGGCATTTGAAGCGGAGTTGATCGAGCGCTTCTCGGGCTGCGATCAGGCGCTGTTCGATCTTGCGCGCGGCCTGGCGGTGGAGTGCGCCGACGGCTATCCCAACGGGCCACTGTTCTGGAACGGTATGGCAAGCAGCTTCATTGACGGTCTGCTTGTTCGGCATACTGCAAAATTCAAAGGCCTGCCGGTTGGCAGGCTGGAGGAGCAAGTGCTGGGCCGTCTCAGGGACTACGTCGTTGCTCATCTGGATGAGCGCATCGAGGCCGGTGCGCTGGCCAAGATCGCCGGTCGCAGCCCGTTTCACTTCACGCGGGTATTTGCCCGATCGGTCGGCATGACTCCGTACCGCTACGTCGTGCATCTGCGCTTGCAGCGCGCGCTTGAACTGATGCGCGACGGTCGCCATAGCCTGGCTGAAATCGCAGCGGCCACGGGCTTTGCCGACCAGAGCCACCTGTCGCGGTGGGTTCGGCGCGTTCACGGCGTTTCGCCGAC
>Ga0137412_10001352_pt1 | contig 18982 bp, 18 predicted proteins | sample CZODoug2_1_16fun_FD_122160 | JGI IMG/M metagenome (GOLD analysis project Ga0137412, IMG submission 122160) | Vadose zone soil fungal communities from Angelo Coast Range Reserve, California, USA - CZODoug2_1_16fungal (Hybrid Assembly) | ecosystem: Environmental > Terrestrial > Soil > Vadose zone...
GCCGTTCTTGAGACGAAAGTCCGAGATCAATTGCGCGGGCGAGGCGGCCGCGGCGGCAGCGCCGCTGCACAGTAGAACCAGCGAGAGCAGAACAACGAAGCGTGATGTCATTTGGAGGCCGTGTTCCTGACGGATAAAAGCGATGCACCGCGCTATTGCGCCCTACGAGCGCCGCTGCGTCAATGCCCGAGGGTCTCAGCCCCTTGCCGGCCGGCGGGGTGAAGGGTCATGACGCCCTCGCCTTCTCGGGCGCTGGCGCGCCGAGCGACTGCAGCTCACAGAACGGCGCTGGTGCGTAAAGCGGCGCCGGCCCAAACAGGTCCGGCCGCAACCGCTGCTTCGGCACCTCCCCGCGCGTCGCCTTGTCGATCGCGACCGCGTGCTCGGCCGAGACCGGGAGCTCACCGTTGAGAAGCTTGCTGACGGTCTGTTGGGCGCAGCCGAGGTGCCGCGCCAGGTCGGCCTGGCGGCCGCCCACATGCGCGATGGCGCTGGCGATGGCGGATTCGATGTCGGGGTTTCTGGCCAGGCTCGACTGCATGGGACGGAAATTAACCCGATTATGGGTACCCGTCAATACCCGAATAAAAGTAACCCACCCTTTACCCGAAAAAGTGTAAAGTGGGGTCATGGCTCTGGATGCAGACAGGCTCGGCGAGATGGTGCGGGCGCGCCGCGACCAGCTCGGCTGGTCGCAGGAGCGCCTGGCGCAGGCCAGCGGCGCCTCGCAGTCGACCGTCGACCGCATCGAAAAGGGCCAGTTCAAGCGGACACCCGAACACCTGATACGGATCGCGGCCGCCATGGGGCTGCACGTGGGGACGGTAAAAAGCCACCTGCATCGCGCCCTTGCCGCGGTGCGGAAAGCGATGGAGAGGAAGCGATGAAAACTGACCATCTGTCAGCCTGGGAGCAGGAAGAGTACCTCCTGAACCGAGGCGCCGAGCAACAGGATCCGCAGGTCCTCCGCCACCTTGCGGAATGCGGGGACTGCCGTGCCGAGGTGGCGCGGTTGGCGCATGGCGTCGCTATTTTCCGCAGCGCGGCCGTCGACTGGAGCTCGCATTGTCTCGCCACCCGTCCCCAGCAGCTGCAATCTGTTCCTTTAAAAAGATTTTCTATGATCGCGATGCGGTGGGGCTTAGCCGCTGCGGTTCCCCTGGTGCTGCTGTTGCTTGCGCTGCTTCCGCTGCGTCTCTTTCATCTCTCCGGCCCAGCAATAACCCGCCCGGCAGTGCAAATCAGTGCCGCGCAAATAAGTGACGATGCCTTGCTGGAGCAGGTGGATGAACAAGTCTCCGTTGCCGTTCCCTCGTCCATGGAGTCGTTGACCCACCTGGTTTCGGCAAACAACAACTCGCGCACCGTAACCGCAGGGAGCAAGCACATTGTGCAAACCAATTAGCCTCCGGAACGGCGGGACGTCGCGATGGCTCACGATCCTGCTCCTGCTTGCCCTGGGCTCGGGGACTGCCCTGTGTCAGGGGAACGGACCACCGCCCAACGGTCCGGCAGACGGCACGGGCCCACCGCCCATGGAAGGCCGCCGTCCCCCCATGGAGCGCGCGTTTCATCTGGGGCCCCGCGGGCGCTGGTGGAACAATCCGGACTTCGTGAAAAAACTTTCCCTCACCCCGGACCAGCAAAAGAAAATGGAAGCCGTTTACGAGCAGAGCCGCCCCAGCTTGATGGATCTTCTCGCCACCGTGCGAAAAGAAGAGATGGCGATGGAGCCCCTGCTTTCGGTTGACCAACCCGATGAGGGCAAGATCCTGGCTCAGATCGACCGCCTGGCGCAGGCTCGAGCAGAACTGGAAAAAACCAACGCCCGCATGCTCCTTGGCCTCCGCCGGGTCCTCACCTCGGACCAGTGGAAGACCCTGAAGGCAGACGAGCCCCACTTACACTTTCCCCGCTTTGGCCCCGGGCTGCGCGGCGACGATGGAACTAGGCCCCCGCCCCCATCCGCGCCAAATTAGTCGCGTGATTGAGTCACAGTAACTGTGTCGGTCTGCCCTGGAACGACAGCCGTCCACTGCTCGACCCCGGCCACTCCAGCGGCTGCTCCGTCTCTCCTCCCGTGTCGCCCAACGCCCGCGTCAACAGCGCATCTCCGCTGCGCCGGCCGAGCCCATACTTGGCGCTGACCGCCTTGACCAGCGCCTCAATCCGCTTTCGATAAGCCGCCGAAACGAAGGCCTCGCTGTCGAAGCGTAGCCGGTACATGGGCTCAAGAGCCGGAAAGTGCTCCCGGATAAACTCCAGATATATTTCCTTGGAGCAAGGTTTAAGGAAGAGCGGCTGGGCGCTGAAGAAGCTCGCGTCCGCAGCCTTGGCTCTTTTCGCCATCCCCTCCAGCGCCTTCCCCGTGTCGGTCAAGCCGGGCAGCAGCGGCGAACACAGTATCCCCGCTCGCAGGCCGGCCTGCCGAAGCCGTCCCACGGTGCGCAGCCGTAGATCTGGCCGCGGTGCCCGAGGTTCCAGCAAACGGGCCAGCGCCGCATTCGGCGTAGTGATCGTCAGATGAACGGTCAGCGTATTCCTCTCCGCGATTCGCTGCAGTAAAGCAATGTCTCGTTCGATCAGCGTCGATTTGGTCACCAGCCCGATGCGCAGATCGTGTTGCCTGGCCAGCACTTCCAGCAGCGACTCTGTCACCCGGGCTCGGCGTTCCACTGGTTGGTACGGGTCCGTAGCCGTGCCCAGGGCGATCTCTTCTTCGGGGCGAACCTGCTTCAATTCCTGCTCCAGAAGCCACGCCGCGTTCTGCTTGATAAAGATCTTCCGCTCGAACTCCTCCGGTGGCAGTTCCATAAACTCATGCGTATAGCGGGCATAGCAATAGCGGCAAGCGAATTCGCATCCACGATAGGGATTGATACTCCAAGTAAATCTCAGCCCTCGCCGGGAAACGGTCCTGTTCAGGATCGAGCGAGCCTGCAGCGAGCGAACCTCCATCTCGTGTCCCTCTCCGGCCAGAGAGGAAACAGCCGCCAGCCGCGCAATGCCCCTGAGGGGAGAATCCGCGGCCATGGGAGGGAAGCGGGAAAGGATAGGAAAGAGCTCCATGTTGGGATTAACGGCCTGCGCTAGTTTCGCCATTTGTTCGCCTCTGGAACCCAGCCTACTCCCGCCTGATGAGTAGGTCAAGCAGTGTGAGAATCTGGCGAATGGCGCATGCGAGATGAGTCCCGCAGAGCCTGCCCTCAGCTTGTCGAACGGGACGGCTGAACTTGCTGAACTTAGCTCAGGACGACAATCCCACAAGCATTAACCTATTTGGGGAGTTTTTCTTCAAACCACCCACAAAATCGTCATCCTGAGCGAAGCGCCTCTCAGATTTATCGCGTGGTACAGCGCCGGGCGCGAAGTCGAAGGACCTCGAGGGGCGCTTGTTCTACTCATGCCGTTGGCACCCTTTCAACCACCGAAGCCCGCATCTGGCGGACCGGCCACGGTTCAAAGATTCGTCACAGACTTGGGGATGGAAGATGATCACAGTGCACGAAAAGACCTACCCGTGACCATCAAGAGCGTACCGCAGGAAGAATTCAGTTCTCGGGCTTGGGTAGTCGAAAAGCTCCGAACAGCATTGACAAGCTAAGCACCTTCGGGGTCCTTCGACTCCGCGCCCAGTGCTGTACCACGCGATAAATCTGTGAGGCGCTTCGCTCAGGATGACGATTTTCTCCGAGGTTTGAAGAAAAACACCCAAATAGGTTAACGCTTGTGGGACGCTAGTCCTGGGCTAAGTGCAGCAAGGTCAGTCGTCACTGCGGCACTCAATCTGTAGTAGATGGGTTCTCACGCAGACTCTAAAGCCCGCCCCTACCAGCCCGTACCTACCAGCCGGGCTTCGGAAATGAGTTTCCCGCAAAGCGGTGGCTGGTGGTTTCCACATTCCACTCTATTCTTCCCTCAACACCTGCAGCGGTTTTTGGCCCAGGATGCGGAAGCTGGCGGCCCAGCCGGTTGCGGTTGCCAGGACGGCGGTTCCCAGCAGGGCCAGACCCGTCGCCAGCCACTCTACGTGAAAGGCCACGTCTAACCGATGCAAGAGTACACGGGAGAGTAGGTTGGCGAAGATTACACCGACAAAGCCCGCGAGCAGGCCGAGCACGATGAACTCCACGCTGAAGACGGCGGCGATGTGGTTGCGCTTCGCACCCAGGGTCTTCAGGACCACCACCTCGCGCACCCGGCGGAATTGGGTGCTGGCTATGCTTGAGGCTAGAATGACGGCCCCCGCAAGGATCGAGAACCCCGCGAGAAAGCGCACGACTATCGTGATCTGCTGCACCACGCCCTGGATGGTCTCAATCACATCGGCAATGTTGATCACCGTCACTGTGGGATAGACGTTGAAGAGTGCCCTCTGCACGACGCCTACCTGCTTCGGGTCTACATGCGCGGCGCCATACCAAACTACAGGCAGACCAGACATTGCCCGCGGCGTGAGGATGAATTCGCTGCGCGCATATACGTGCTGGCCATTGTGACGGATGACCGCCGTTACCTTGGCGGGAATGGTTTTTCCGTTGGAAGTGAACACGATTTGCGAACCGAGATGAAGGTTCAGGCGCTGCGCAATGTGCTCAGTCACGGCAAGCGATTGCCCGTCGTCCCTGTCCCACCAGGCTCCTTGCGCCATATTGGATCCGACCGGCAGCCCCCTCGACCAGGTGAGAGACACGGTCTGCAGGAGGCGCTTGGGATAATTCTTCAGTTTGAGGCCGTCGGCGGCCGTGCCATCCACAGAGATGATCCTGCCGGCAACTGAGGGGAGCGTCTCCACCTCGCCCTCGATCGCCGGCTGCTGCGCCAACAGGTGCTTGACGCCGTCCAGTTCTTTGCTGCTGATATCGACCAGAAAAATGTTGGGCAGATTCGGGCCCGAGGTCAGCTTCATCTCCCCGATCACACCATGCTGCATGAGAAAGACGGTGAGGATCAGCATTACGCCCGTGCCCAACGCGGCCAGCACGGCGGCGGATTGATTGCCCGGCCGGTAGAGGTTCGCGAGCCCATGGCGAACCGCGGATTGCAGGTGGATCCGGGTGCGGGACAAAAATCCGCGCAGTACGCGCAGGGTCAGCGCCGACAAGGCAAGGATGACCAGGAGCAGCGCGCACAGTGCCCCTGCGAACCAGCGCCCGACGACGACCGAATCGGAGAGCGCGGAGGCGATGGCGCCTAATCCCAACAGGATCACGATGGCGATGATCCATTCCGCCTTGCTCTGGCGCAAACGGACCCACCAGCTCTGCTTTCCGCTGGGCTCCTCCACCATTCTGCGCAATACCAGATTGGGCCGGACGGAGCGAATCTGTAACAGCGGCGGTAAGCAGAAGAGAACCGTGGTCAGGATGCCCGTGCCCAGCCCCGCCAGCGCGGAATGCCAGGGAAGCTGAAGATCCAGGCGCAAGGGCAGAAATTTTCCCAACAGGGTGGGGAAAACCCACTCCACACCCAGCCCCATGCAGACGCCGATCACGCCACCCACCAGGCCGAGCAGGATCGTTTGGAAGAGATAGATGCGCAGGATGTCGGAGGACCGGGCGCCTATCGATTTCATGATGGCCAACACTTCGACCCTTTGTTGCAGATGCGCGCGCATGGCCATGGCCACCCCGATCGCACCCAGCACCATGGCTACCAGGCAGATCAGGCTGAGCAGTCCGGTCGAACGCTTCAAGCCGTCGGTTAAGGCGGGGTTGCTCTCCCGGAAGTCGGTCACCTGCGCGTCCGGCAAAATTTGTTCCAGGCGGGCGCGCACGGTGGCGATGTTGCTGTTATTGCTTGGGAGTTTGAAGAGGAATCGTTCGCCGGAACGGCTTCCCTGCTGCAAGAGGCCGCTCTTTTCGAGCGCGCTCTGGGTCATCATCACCCGCGGACCTAGTCCCATGCCTGAGCTCATGCGGTCAGGCTCGTGGGTCAGAATGGCGGCGATGCGGAAGATGTTGTCGCCGATCTTCAGGGTCGAACCTACCTGCGTGTGCAGGCGAATCAGCAGATCCTCGGCGACCACCACGGTCGAATCTGTGAGCACCTGGCGGAGATCTCCTGCCGGCTGCAGATCGACAGTGCCGTAGAAGGGATACTGATGCGGATCCACTGCTTTGAGCGATACCAGCAGCGGCACGGGATCGCCCGGCGAGGAGACCATCGAAACTGTATCGGTCACCTGGGTTCGTTGGACACCACGCGAGGCCATTACGTTCAGCTGCTGTTCTTCTTGCTGGGTCGGCTGGCGAAACATGCGCGCCGAGAGATCCGCCGCCATGATGGTCCGCGCCTCGCCCAGCAGCGTCTTCTGAAACGAGTCGCTGAAACCGCGTACCCCCGTGAGTGCGGCAACTCCAATAGCGACGGAGACGATCACAAACAGGAATTTCGCTCGCGAAGCTTGCAGTTCGCGCCAGGCTATCTTTGCAGCGGAGGTCCAGGTTAGCGAGGGTTTTTGATCGGTGCCCATTTCAGTCCGGCCTTTGCATGGTGTCTTCGACGATCATGCCGTCGCGCAGAACGACGCGGCGATCGGCGTGAGACGAGACTTGCGCATCGTGGGTTACCAGCACCAGGGTCGCGCCGCTGGTGCGATTTCTTTCGAGCAACAGATTGAGTACGTGGGCGCCGTTTTCGGAATCGAGATTGCCGGTGGGTTCGTCGGCAAAAATGATGGGTGGTTGCAACACGAAGGCGCGGGCTAGAGCGACCCTTTGTTGTTCGCCGCCGGATAGCTGGATGGGATAGTGATGCATGCGATCGGCGAGTCCGACACTGCGCAACAGATCGGATGCCGTGCCGCGGCCGTTTCCTCCGCCGTTCAGTTCATGGGGCAGCAGGACGTTTTCCAGGGCAGTGAGGGTGGGGATGAGTTGGAAGGATTGAAAGACGAAGCCCAGTTTCCGGCCGCGCACTTCGGCCAGCTTGTCTTCAGGGAGGCGGCTTATTTCGATGCCGTCTATCAGGACTTCTCCTTCGGTGGGTGAGTCGAGGCCGGCTAAGAGTCCCAGCAAGGTGCTTTTGCCGCTTCCCGAGGCGCCCATAATGGCCACGAATTGGCCTGCGGGGATCAGCAGGTCAATCTGCTTGAGGATCTCGATGGTCCGATTGCCGTTTCGTATTGATTTCTTTAGTGCGCGGACTTCAATCATTTGTGATGCCCCGTATTTTTGACTCACAGGAAGTTCTTTAAAAACGTACCTCAGGGGCTAAAAAGGGTGCGTGAGAGCCGAGACGTCAAAGCTATCGTTGGGGCTGCGCCCCGTCGTTTTCGGCCCACGTACGCTGTTGCGAACGTGGGGCACCCGTCCGATTCCCTTCGGCTTTTTGCTGGATGTTTTAAAGTGGGCTTGTGAGACATCGATACATCGCCGGCCTTCTGTTCGCTTGTTTGACGATGACCGCTTGCCGGTCTAAGACTCCAGAACCTGCAAGTCCTCAGCCGGATGCTTCGGAGGCTGGCAGCCCGGCTGGCGATGCGGCGCCCGATGGGCGGCCGGTGATCGTGGCTTTCGGTGATAGCCTCACCGCCGGCTTCGGCGCGGACACGGGCGATAGCTATCCCGATTATCTGGAGAAGGACCTGAACGCGATGGGCTACCACTACCAGGTCATCAATCAGGGGATCAGTGGAAACACCACCAAAGACGGCGTCGACCGGCTGCAGGACGCTTTGCGTCTGAAACCCGTGGTGGTGATCGTGGCGTTTGGGGGAAATGATGGGTTGCGCGGATTGCCTATCGCCAGTACGCGGGAGAATCTCGATCGCATCGTGTCTACCCTGCTCGATTCCGGAACTAAGGTGGTGCTTGGCGGCATTACGCTGCCCCCGAATTACGGCCCCGACTACATCCGGCAATTCAACCAGACGTATGCGCTGCTGGCGGCTAAGTATCACGTGCCGATGCTTCCGTTTCTGCTGAAAAATGTCTATGGAGTCCCCGGCGGGATGCAGGCCGACGGCATCCACGCCACAGACCAGGGGAATGCCCAGGTGGCCAAAAATCTGCTGCCGCTGATCGTGCCCGCACTCAAGAAATGAAGACATCAACCCAGGACCACAATGGGTTGAAAGAGGGTGCCGGCCACGCGACGCACAATGGCCACCAGGTCGCGCTGGCCGGCGAACACCTTGGCCAGCGGCGCGGTGGAGAACTCAGGAAGATTCACCGCATTGCCGTTGCGCAGCCGGCCGGCAATCCAAAGATCGGCCGTGGTGGCGGGGAGTTCGGGCAGCAGGGTCCGTGGGTGAGGCAAGCTTTGTTCCAGGGTCCCGGCAGCCGCCTGGAGGGCTAATTCCTCCAGCGAGAGCGCCTGGCTAAGGGTGAAGGGGCCCGCGGCTACCCGGCGCAATCGCGCCAGATGAGCACCGCAACCCAGTGCTTTGCCCAGATCATGGGCCACCGAGCGCACATAGCCTCCGGACGAAATGCGGATCGTAAACTCGGCACACTCGCCGTGTAGCTCGCCGACGCTGAACTCCTCGATCAGGAGCGACACCGGCTTCAACTCTACGGTCTCGCCACGGCGGGCAGACTTGTAGGCGGGCTTGCCATCTATTTTTTTGGCGGAATAGGGCGGCGGAATCTGCTCCACGTGGCCGCGAAAGTGAGCGGCGGCGGCCTGGATTTCCTGGCGGGAAGGCAAAGGAACGCCCATCACAGCCGGGGTTACCGGAGCGCCCTCGGCATCGTAGGTATCGGTAGCAAACCCGAACCGGATGGCTCCGGTGTAGGTCTTGGGCAGCGGGCCGAAGAACTGGGCGAGGCGGGTGTACTTCCCAAGCAAAAGCGGCAACACGCCGGTGGCCATTGGATCCAGGGTACCCAGATGGCCGATCGCCGATTCGCCGGTTGCGCGACGCAGGCGGGAGACGACATCGTGAGACGTCATCCCGTTCGGTTTATCAACCACCAAAAGCCCATTCACACTCTCTACTATAGAGTTTTGGGCTGGACTCTGCCCTGGCCAGCCGCAAAGCTACAAGCCGTTCTGTTGGCGGGACTGGACCAGGGTCAGGAATTCCGCGCGGGTGTTCTGCTGGTGGAAGACTCCCTGCATGGCAGACGTCACCGTCGAAGAGTGCTGCTTCTCTACCCCACGCATCATCATGCAAAGGTGGCGGGCCTCGATGACGACGCCAACACCCTGGGGGTCAATCGCATCCTGAATGGCGTCGGCAATCTGCCGGGTAAGCCGCTCCTGTACCTGCAGGCGCCGCGCAAAAACCTCTACCAGCCGAGCTATCTTGCTCAGGCCAATCACTTTTCCCTTGGGGATGTAGGCGACATGAACCTTGCCGAAGAAGGGCAGCATGTGATGCTCGCACAGAGAAAAGACCTCGATGTCGCGCACGATCACCATTTCGTCGTAATCCACATCGAAGAGGGCGCCGCGCAGAATTTCCTCGGCGTCCTCCTGGTAGCCCTTGGTCAGAAAACTCATCGCCTTGGCGGTGCGCTCGGGCGTCTTCACCAGGCCATCCCGCGTAGGGTCTTCGCCTAACCGCGTGATCAACTCGGCATAAAGATCCTCGGTGGAATATGCGCTCAATCCCCTGCCGACGGGAGGCTTACGAACGACTGCTGGATGTGCCATGCTTTCCCTTTCCTGCATATTCGAAAAAATTGTTCCGCGTCTCTTCCACCCTCACTCGTTCAAGGTCAGCGTGAACAAAGTGCTCCGCGAGCAGGTCGTGAATGGCGATACATAGATTCTCGGTGGTGGGCACTTCCTTCGAGAAGCGCTCATCAAAATTTAGATTGGTGTGGTCAAAACGGTCGATCACGTTGCTCTCGACACAGCGATCCAGGTCGGCCAGGTTGCAGACCATCCCAGTCACCGGATCTACTTGCCCGCCAACCGTTACTTCGACGACATAGTTATGACCGTGGCCGTGGGGATTGCTGCATTTGCCGTAGACAGCGCGGTTCTTTTGCTCGCTGTACGCCTCGGAGTAGAGGCGATGCGAGGCACTCATGACATACCGGCGCGATAAGTAAGCTCTCATGCTTCCCCGTAATAGTCAGAGAACAAATCAGGCATCTCGTAGACCCTAACGCGATGCAGCTTAGCTCCCTCGATTTGATTCTCCAGGCGCTTCCAGATAGCTATGGCCAGGTTCTCGGTAGTCGGAATGGTTTGTTTGAATTCCGGCACTTCGAGATTCAGATGGCGGTGGTCGTACACGTCCACCACATGGCGATTGATCACGTCTTTCAGTTCTTTGAGGTCGACAACAAAGCCGGAAACGGGGTCTACTTCACCTTCTACTGTCACTTCCAGGGTGTAGTTGTGACCATGGCCGTTTCGATTCGCGCACTTGCCGAACAGACGCAGGTTTTCCTCCGCCGACAACTGGTCCGACCAATAGTAATGGGAAGAGGAAAACTCGGCTTTTCGAGTGAGCAGTATCATCCGTAAACCTAGCCACAATTATATCGATTCAAGGGCTATACATAAGATGCGGTTGGGGACCTATCTTATTCATTATTTGGCACTTGAAAATTTAACCGGATTTGGTTGTGGAGTAGGGCCGGCCCTTCCATGACACTTCGCTGCGCACCGTATGCTGCCACCAGCTACGCACCAGCAGAAGGCAGAACAGGGGCAGAGCAAATACGGACAGGGCACAATCGAGCGCGGAGAAATTAGATTTCGCGACCCGGGAATAGAACCTCCACAGCACCCTTAGCCAGACCACGGCCAAGGCGATACGGGCTATGGGCTGGGCGAACAAATGCCAGAGCAACAGGGGCAGGCCAAGGAGCAGCAGGAAATCGAGGGCCCTCCACCCCGCCATCATCAAGGGAAAGGCGAATAATCTGGCCAGATTCTTCGTCCAACCCTCCATCATCGCGCCGAAGCTGCGGTACATGCGGGAGCTCAGAGCGTCGGGCGCGAAGCGGAAGCGGATGGGAAATTTTCTGCGTTTCAAGAGGAGCGCCAGGTCAACGTCTTCGAGAAGGGACCCAGCCACCGCGGAGTGGCCGCCCACCTGAAAGTAGGCGGCTCGCTCAACCATCAGGAACTGCCCGTTGGCAGCGGCGACTCGCGAGGAGGGATCCGAGACCTTGTCCGGCGGATAGGCGAGCGCCAGTTCGGAAAAGATCAGCGGCATGAGGGCACGCTGCCAGAATCCCGTCACCACCTGTCGCGGCGAGTAGGAAAGCATCGCCACGCCTGCGTGTTGCGCTTCGTGGATGGCTCTCTGCAGGTTGCCGGGGGCGTGCACGGTGTCCGCATCCGTAAACAGCAGCCATTCTCCCTGTGATTTTCCGGCCGCGGTCCAGACGGCGTTGGCCTTGCCTGTCCAACCCGGTTTGAGGGGTTCAGGATCGAGGACAGTCACGGGCGCCAGGTCGAGCGCGATGGAGCGTGTGGCGTCGGTAGAGCCGTCGTCCACCAGCAGCAATTCCCAATCCTCCGCAATGGCAAAGCCAGGTTCCGACTGGGCCAGCAAGGATTCGAGGCATGGCCGCAGGACATCGGCCTCGTTGCGGGCGGGCACGATGACCGAGAGACGCATCTATGTTCCTTTCCGGTAGTCCGGTATAAAGCATTGCCGACGCAGCTTGAGTGCTGTTCCGAGGAGACAATTTGCCCTCAGCGGCTCAAGCCGAATTCGTGGGAAATTGGCTATCTACCGCCAAGACGGCACCTTCAAAGAGCGTACCTCAGGGCTGTGTTTTGGTTTTTGGTTTTGTATCAGGGCACGACTTTAGTCGGGCCGTAAAGAATGAAAAGAGAATTGGGCTTCAGCCCCTGCTAGCGCGTTTCTTGCCCGAAACAATTTGTCCGGAGAGAGTTCTGGGCTGAAAAAGCCAAGGGGCTAAAGCCCTCATTGGCTGCACCCAGTACGGCCCGACTAAAGTCGTGCCCTGATACAAAGCATTAGAGCCGTGACTCGGAAAACCTCGCGCATTCCGCAGATTTACTGGGTTTATATGCGAGCGGAGCCTGCACCTCGGAGATGATTTTTTCCGCAGCCTCGGCAGCTCGAAGCTATGGATTGCATTATAGAAACGTGAAGGGGTCCCACATGCCTGCGCTTGTCATTATTATAGGAAGTGTGACCAGGTGGATTGGCGGATTGGTGTTCTTACTCTCGCTCGTGCTGGCGGCGGGGTGCGACCGGGGGGATCATCCGCGGCAGATTGGAAAGTCAGCCCCGGATTTTACGGTCGTTGACGGCTCCCGCTCGGTGCAGCTGAGTAAATATCGCGGTAAGGTCGTGGTGCTTAACTTTTGGGCGACCTGGTGCGCACCGTGTATCGAGGAGATTCCTTCACTGAACGAGTTGCAGCGACAAATGCCGCAACTGGTCGTGCTCGGGGTGTCCGTAGACCAGGACGAAGATGCCTACCGGCAGTTCCTGAACGAGCACCGGATCAACTTCACCACCATTCGCGACGGACAGCGACATAGCAACGCGCTGTTTGGGACTTTTGTATTTCCGGACACTTACGTGATCGATCGAAAGGGTGAGATCCGCCGGAAATTTATCAATGCCCAGGACTGGACCTCGCCGGAAATTGTGAAATACCTTTCCCAGCTGTAGCGCCGTCGAGTGTTTGGTTGAGCCGCTGCGTGTTGTTATGATGGCGTCATGACGACCAATCTCGACGTTCTCTATCGCTACGAACTGCACCCGACAGAAGCTGCCATGATCGCGTTGGGTAAGGCTCGCGGGGTCTATGGGATTCGCAAGATTGTGCTCGACGAAAAGCAGAAAACGATGCGCGTGGAATTTGATTTCACGCGGCTCGACCGTAGCGTGGTGATGGAACTGCTGCGCAGCGCCGGTATCGACATCGTCGAAGAAGTGCCGCTGTCAGCCCCGCCCGCGCCCGCAGCAGAGCCCGCGGCGCCCTTGCCACCAAAGTAAGAGGGGGGCTCAGACAGTCCGCCCCGGGCGTTGATTCACTTCACGACGAATCGAGTACAGAAGTTTTAAGCGTCACTCTCACTGACGCTTGAAACCTGTCTTGCACCGGCGGCCTTTTCCACCTGCTGTCCAACTCTCCTCCGCTCATTCCCCAATTCACAAGCGTCATGCGACAACGAAAGTATGCCGATAGGACTCATTGAGTATCTATGTCGGGGCCAGGAGGATGTGGCAAACCCGAACCGGGAGCGCAATGAAGCCGGTCCTGATGAGAGCGGTGGCCTGCGAGTGGGTATTTTGCGCTTTACTGCAGATGGGTGCACCGGCTCAGCGCCTGCAGACCGACCTCACTAACCTGCAGATCGAAGACCTTATGAATGTCGATGTGACTTCGGCCTCGAAGAAGGAACAGAAGTTATCCAGGGTTCCAGCGGCCATCTTCGTAATCACGCAGGAGGAGATCCGCCGCTCTGGTGCGACCAACATTCCGGATCTGTTGCGGATGGTCCCCGGACTGGAAGTGGCCCAGGTCACGTCTAGCGTATGGGCGATCAGCGCGCGCGGTTTCAACGGCCAGTATTCCAATAAGCTTCTGGTTTTGATTGACGGCCGCACGGTGTACACACCGCTTTTTTCCGGCGTGTACTGGGATGCTCAGGACGTGCCACTCGATTCCATCGAGCGGATCGAGGTCATTCGCGGACCAGGCGCGACTGTCTGGGGGGCAAACGCGGTCAATGGTGTCATCAACATCATGACCAAAACCGCCGGGGAAACGCCGGGTGGAATGGCAACGGCCGAGGGAGGGACCCTGGACCACGGAGCAGGGATGGTGCGTTACGGGGGAAGGATCGGCGCTCGTGGGGCATATCGCGCGTTCGCAGATGGGTTCGAAATCGGTCCATTCCTCACTCCGGATCACCAGAATGCTCAGGATGACTGGTACCGCTTCCACGGCGGATTCCGGGTCGACGAAGAGTTCTCCGCTAAAGATTCGCTGACCATGGAAGGGGAAGCGGTCAGAGGGAACGCGGGAGAAATGGTAACTACCATTGTCTCCCTGCTGCCACCTGTAAATGCAAACCTCGTCCTGCGCGATCGTTTTTCCGGTTGGAGTGTGCTGGGGCGATGGAAGCATGTGCTGTCACCTGGTTCGGAAACCACGCTCCAGGTCTATTTCGATCGCAGCAACCGGGGCGACACAACCTACGGCGACGGCTTGAACACGTTCGACACCGACTTTCAGCACCACGGGACGTGGGGCCGACGGCAGGATTTTGTATGGGGACTGGGGTACCGCGTGAATGCCGATAAGACCGCGCAAGAATTTCGGTTCTCGACAAATCCCCAGGCGCTGACCTATCAGAATTTCAGCTCTTTCGTACAGGACGAGATTGCAGTGCGCCCCGATCACCTCTACGTGAGCGTAGGAACCAAGCTCGAGCACAATTACTTCAACGGGTTTAACTGGCAACCCAGCGCCCGGATCACGTGGGCTCCAGAGGATCGAGACATGTTTTGGGCGGCGGTCTCCGGCGCCCAACGAACCCCGTCGCGCGGCGAGACCGCGGTTCGTGACAATGAAGCTGTGTATCCCGGGCCGGACAATCTTCCAATTTTGATCAGCGCGTTCGGAAATCCCGCGCAGAAGAATGAGCGCTTGATCGCCACCGAAGCAGGTTTTCGTAAGGCGTGGACGGACAGACTATCGTTCGATTCGGCGCTCTTCTTCAACCAGTATCAGGACCTCATTTCGGGGGAACCGGGAGCCACGCGCCTGGAGGCGGACCCTCCGCCAGTGCATTTGCTCATGCCCTTCGCTATCGCCAACCTGTTGCATGGAGAGACCCATGGTATCGAGGTCTTCGCCAGCGTGAAATTGGCCGACCGATGGACGATCAGCCCGGGGTACACATTCCTCACCATGCACCTGCACCGGGACGCGACCAGCCTGGATGTGAACACCGGCCCGGAAACCGAGGGAAGCATCCCCAACCAACAGGCTCAGTTGCGCTCGAACGTGAATCTTCCCTGGCATTGGCAGTGGACCACCGCGGCTTATTTTGTAGGACGGCTTGCAGCTCCAAAGATCGCATCGTACACGCGCCTCGACGCCAATCTGGCATGGCAACCGTCGGACAAAATGTCGTTGGGCCTGGTGGGCCAGAACTTACTCCAAGATGTTCACCAGGAGTACTCGGGCTCCGTCTTGACGGTGACACCAAGCCTGGTCCGTCGCAGTGCTTACGCCAGGCTCACGTGGCGGTTCTGAATGCGCATTGGGTCGTCGGAGCACGCCGGCAGTGCCCTGGGCGTACGGTCCGCGGGTTCCTGGTCGACTTCGCGGGCCCTTCGTTGGGTGGCGTTGCTCGCGGTTTTTTTACTCTTGCTGGGAGGGGCTGGGAAAGGAACGAGGGCGCAAACAGGGGCCGAAGAATACCGGGTCAAAGCGGCCTTTATTTTTCATTTTGCTCAACTCGTGGATTGGCCCGCGGAGAAGGAGACAGGTACGGGCCATTCGCTGGTTCTGTGCACCCTCGGAGAAGACCCATTTCAGGGGGTACTGGAGGGCACGGTCGCGGGCAAGGCAATTGGGGATCGGATCGTTCGCATTCGACACCTTGGGGAGCCGCAAGATATGCAGGCCTGCCAGATAGTCTTTCTCGGCCGGTCGCAAAGCAAGCTCATTCCTATCCTGGTGGCGAATTTGCACAATGCTCCGGTACTGACGGTGGGCGAGACTGCGGGCTTTCTCGATGCGGGCGGAATGATCGACTTTCTCCTCGAAGACAACAAACTCCGATTCGAGGTCAATCTCGCGGCGGCCGAATCGGCAGATCTCAAAATCGGATCGCGGTTATTGGTCCTGGCACAAAGGGTGGTGGGAGAAAGCCATGGGAAGTGAGGGCATGATTTTCAGAGATCTTACAATTCGGCGAAAACTTGCTCTGTTAACCCTCGCCTCCAGCGTCTTTGCGGTCATTTTGGCTTGCGTTGGATTCGCGATCTACGAACGACAAAGATTTCATACCGATATTGCAAACGAACTGGCGACGTTGGCTGACACTCTGGGGGCAAATACGGCGGCCTCTCTGGCCTTCAACGATGCCAAGACGGCGCGGGAGATGCTGGCGGCGCTGCGGGCTGAACATCATGTGTTAGGCGCTTGCCTGTACGACCTTCATGGGCAAATTTTTGCTGAGTATCGCCGCGCCGGCCTGGGGTCAAAATTTGCGATGCCATCGTCGAAGCCCGATGGCGCCTACTTCGGACCAGACACCATCACCCGGTTCGAAAGCGTATATCTCGAGAGCGACAAGACCGGGTCTATCGCCATTGTTTCCGATCTGCGCGGGATGCGCGCCAGATTCTGGGAATACAGCAAGATTGCGGTTCTGGTCCTTTTCATTTCCATCCTGGCAACCTACCTGATCTCTGCGCGCCTTCTGCGTGTCGTGAGTGACCCGATTGTGCAACTTGCCAAGATTGCCGGCCGGGTTACGGCGGAGGAGAACTACTCGCTGCGGGCAATCGCGCAGAGTAATGACGAATGCGGAATCCTCGTAAGCTCATTCAACCAAATGCTGGAGAGAGTCGAGCATAGGGACCTGGCCTTACAGAAAGCGAAAGACGAGTTGGAAGAGCGAGTGGAACAGCGCACCGCCGATCTGCAAAGAGAAGTGACGGAGCGCATCCGGGCGGAGCATGAAATGCGCCAGGCCAAAGACGCTGCAGAGGTGGCTAACCAGGCCAAGAGTGAATTCCTTGCCAACATGAGCCATGAAATCCGGACGCCGCTCAATGGGGTCATTGGGATGACGGATCTGGCACTGGACACGGAACTTACCGGCGAACAACGAGACTGCCTGGAAACTGTCAAGCTATCCGCCGATTCTCTGCTCCTTGTCATTAACGACATCCTCGACTACTCCAAGATCGAGGCAGGAAAGATTGAACTGGAAGTGATTGACTTCAACCTGCGCAACTGCGCGGAAGAAGCCTTGAAAACATTCGCCTCGGCCGCCGATGAAAAGGGTTTGGAACTTCTTTGCGATATTGCGCCAGACCTGCCGGAACTGCTGGCGGGCGATCCGGGTCGACTGCGCCAGATCCTTCTGAATCTGGTCAGTAACGCGATCAAGTTTACGGCTCACGGCGAAGTAGCCTTGAAGGCGCAAATTGATGCCGAGGATGAGGACAGTCGAGTCATCAGGTTTACGGTAGCCGACACAGGCATCGGCATCCCTGAAGAGAAGCAGGAGTTTATCTTCTCTCCCTTCACCCAGGCTGATTCATCGACGACGCGCGAGTATGGCGGCACCGGGCTCGGGTTAACCATTTGTGCGCGCATGGTAGCGATGATGGGAGGAAGAATCTGGCTGGAAAGCAAGGTTGGGCGGGGCACTCAATTCCACTTCACGGCGCGTTTAAAGTTAAGCAACAAAAAAGTCGAATCGGGCGTTATGGTACCGCTCGAAACTTTGAACGAGCTCAGAATCCTGGTAGTCGACGATAACAAAACCAACCGGCGGATCCTGCACGGGATGCTGACACGCTGGGGAGCGCAGCCAACCTGCGCTGATGGTGCAAGTGAGGCCCTATTGGAACTAGACGCCGCCTGCGGCGCCGCCCGGCCCTATCAGCTGATTCTGACGGATATGCACATGCCAGGAATGGATGGGTTTGGACTAGTGCAGGAAATTCGGAGCAGGCCGGAAATATCGCCGGTGACGGTCGTCATGCTGACGTCAGCTGGTCATTCCGGTGATGCGGAGCACTGCCGCAAACTGGGAATTCACTCTTATCTTTATAAGCCGGTCAGGAGGCAGGAATTGCTGGCAGCGATTTTGCGGGCGCTGGGTCATCCACAGACCCTCGATTCGCCCTTAACGGTAACACCCGCAGTGCCCCAAGCCGGGAGCCTGCATATCCTTCTGGCCGAAGATAACCGCACCAACCGGACGGTTGCCACGCGCATGTTGCAGAAGATGGGGCACACAACGGTAGTCGCCGGCAACGGCAAGGAAGTCCTCTTGCTGCTTACCTTGCATCGTTTCGACCTTGTCCTGATGGATATCCAGATGCCGGAGATGGATGGGCTCACGGCCACCAGGAAAATTCGCGAGAGCGAAAGAGAGACGCAACTTCACCTGCCAATTATTGCCATGACGGCTCACGCGATGAAGGGCGATCGCGAACGTTGTATCGAAGCCGGGATGGACGGATATGTTTCCAAGCCAATCAGCAGCAAGGAGGTAGGCGAAGCCATTGCCGGCATCCTGCGCCTGCAGGGCAAAAGCACGCCGGTCATCAGCCTGGAAGCTAAACGGGCGGATGCCGCGCTTCCTACCGCGCCCAGGATTGTCTGGAATATGGGAGAGACCCTGGAACGACTCGGCGGCGACGAAACGCTTTTTCACGAGGTCATCGAAATATTTCTGGACGATGTTCCCAAACACATGACCAGCTTAGGACGGGCAATAGCAGCGGGAGATGCAGAGGCTGTAGAAGGAGCGGCCCACACTCTCAAGGGTGAATTGGGATACCTCGGAATAGCCGAGATATCCCAAAAGGCACGTGAACTGGAGGAGTTCGGCAGGAACTCAGATCTTCGATTTGCTGCGGATCTCTACGCGACATTTGCATCCGAGCTCTCCGGACTGCTGACCTCGATGCGCAGCACGATGCGCGCCCACCCCAGCGTGGAAGTGGTTGCCGGGTCGCCAGGGTCAACCGAATGACGACGGCCGGCGGAATGAATGGAAGTCTCACTGAGTTTCTTCGCCCGGGTAGTTCCTGCAACCGGGTGCTGGTTGCGGAAGACGACGCGATGTTCCGCCGGATACTGCAGAGCTGGCTGGAGAACTGGGGGTACCTGGTTACGATTGCGGAAGACGGCGCAAGAGCCTGGGACATTCTTCAACAGGAGCCCCCGCCTCAACTGCTGATTCTCGATTGGATGATGCCGGCGATCAATGGCTTGGAGTTGTGCCGCAAGGTTCGAGAGTGTAACCAGACTCCCTACCAGTACATACTTCTCGCGACCGCTAAAGACGCGAAACAGGATCTGGTCAGGGGTCTGGAGGCGGG
>Ga0137412_10001353_pt1 | contig 18980 bp, 16 predicted proteins | sample CZODoug2_1_16fun_FD_122160 | JGI IMG/M metagenome (GOLD analysis project Ga0137412, IMG submission 122160) | Vadose zone soil fungal communities from Angelo Coast Range Reserve, California, USA - CZODoug2_1_16fungal (Hybrid Assembly) | ecosystem: Environmental > Terrestrial > Soil > Vadose zone...
TACGATTTGGGCGTGCCGATGATGGCGCGCATCATGACGGAGTGGGCGCATTCGAAGACCGGGTGCGATATTCATCCCGGTGCGAATATCGGGGCAGCGTTTTTCATCGATCATGCGACGGGCGTGGTAATCGGCGAAACCACGGACATCGGCGAGGGCGTGAAGCTGTACCAGGGCGTGACCTTGGGGGCGCTGTCGTTTCCGCGGGACGCGACCGGCCAGATCATTCGCGGCAAGAAGCGCCATCCGACGGTTGAAAGCGGATCGACCTTGTACGCCAACGCGACCGTCCTCGGCGGCCAGACCATCGTCGGCGCCGGCAGCGTCATCGGCGGTTCGGTGTTCCTCACGCGCAGCGTTCCGGCGCGTTCGCGCGTATCGCTCAAAGAGCCTGAATTGCGAGTGGCGACGCGCGACGGCGCCGCCGAGCCCGACGCGATCTATTTTGATATTTAGTTGAGGTTACTGGCTATTACATCAGCTTGCCGAGCACGGGCACCATCAGCAGCGCGACGATGTTGATGATTTTGATGAGGGGGTTGATCGCAGGTCCGGCGGTATCCTTGTAGGGATCGCCGACGGTATCGCCGGTCACGGCCGCCTTGTGAGCGTCGGAACCCTTGCCGCCGAAGTGACCTTCTTCGATGTATTTCTTGGCGTTGTCCCATGCGCCGCCGCCGGTGGTCATGGAAATGGCCACGAACAAGCCGGTGACGATGGTGCCGATGAGCAAGCCGCCCAGGGCCTGAACGCCGGAGCCGGGCCCCATGAGAAAGTTCACGACGAGTACCAGCACGATGGGCGCGAGTATGGGCAGCAAGGAGGGAATAATCATTTCCTTGATCGCGGCCTTGGTCAACATATCGACGGCGCGGGAATAGTCGGGCTTCGCCGTACCCTCCATGATGCCCTTGATTTCGCGGAATTGGCGCCGCACCTCGTTGACCACCGAACCCGCGGCGCGGCCCACGGCCTCCATCGCCATGGCAGCGAACATGTAGGGTATGAGCCCCCCGATGAACAAGCCGATGATGACGGCCGGATTCGATAGATCGAAGCTCGTGGCGTGCCCCAGGACTTCCTCGAGCTTGTGGGTGTAATCGGCGAACAGGACCAGGGCCGCGAGCCCTGCAGAGCCGATGGCGTAGCCCTTGGTGACCGCCTTGGTGGTATTGCCGACCGCATCGAGCGGATCGGTGACCTCGCGGACCTTGGCGTCGAGACCGGCCATCTCCGCGATGCCGCCGGCGTTGTCGGTGATCGGACCGTAGGCGTCGAGCGCAACGATCATGCCGGTCATCGATAACATCGCGGTAGCGGCTATGGCGATGCCGTACAGCCCCGCAAGCTGGAAAGAGGCCCAGATGCTGAAAGTCACGGCGATCACGGGCAGGGCGCAGGCCTTCATCGACACGCCCAGTCCGGCGATGATGTTGGTGGCGTGACCGGTCTGCGAGGCCGAGGCGACGTGCTGTACGGGCCCGTATTCGGTCGCGGTGTAGAACTCGGTAATGACGATCATGGCCGCCGTCAGCGCGAGGCCAACCAGCGTGCACAGCCACATGGCCATGGCGGCCTCGCCCATGATGTGCTGGCAGACGAAATAAAACGCAATGGCCGAAATGACTCCCGACACGATCACGCCTTTGTACAAGGCGTTCATGATCTTGCCGCCTTCCTTGGTGGAAACGAAGAACGTGCCGACGATGGAGGAGACGATGGAAATAGCGCCCAGCATCAGCGGGAACAGTACGGCTCGCTCGCCCATGTCGACCATGACCAATCCGCCCAGCAGCATGGTAGCGACCAGCGTGACGGCGTAGGTTTCGAACAAGTCGGCCGCCATACCGGCGCAATCGCCCACGTTGTCGCCGACGTTATCGGCGATGACCGCGGGATTGCGCGGATCATCCTCCGGAATTCCGGCTTCGACCTTGCCGACCAGGTCGGCACCGACGTCCGCGCCCTTGGTGAAGATTCCGCCGCCCAAGCGCGCGAATATCGAAATCAGCGAGCCGCCGAAGGCCAATCCCACCAGCGACCGCAGCGCCATTTCGGCGTCGCCCAGAAGATGCAGCATGGCGATGTAGTATCCGGCCACTCCCAGCAGGCCGAGCCCCACCACCAGCATGCCGGTGATGGCGCCGCCGCGGAACGCGACTTTGAGCGCGGCATTTATCCCGTGATGGGCCGCCTGGGCGGTGCGCACGTTCGCGCGTACGGAGATGAACATGCCGATATAGCCGGCAAGCCCGGAGAGAACCGCGCCGACCGCGAAGCCGCCGGCGGTCGCCCAGCCCAGGGTCACTCCCAGAACGACGAAGAGAATCACGCCGACGATCGCGATGGTGGAGTACTGGCGATTCAGATACGCGCGAGCTCCGGCCTGGATGGCGGCGGCAATCTCCTGCATCCGAGCGTTGCCGGCGGGCTGCGCCAAGATCCAGCGGACGGATACCAGTCCATAGAGAATCGCAATTACACCTGAGCCTATCGCTAACCAAAGGGCGTTATCGAGCGTCATCAAGGGTCTCCGTGGTCTAAGTTATTGAAATCTAAAGAACAAATTTATTTTTGAGCCGCCTCGGCACGCCGCTACCCTTGAGCGCGACGTATGCCGGCAGGCCGTCGCGGTACGGGGGGTATTCCTCGCCGCGGATCAGCGGCGACAAATACCGTCGACAGGCGGCGGTAATGCCGAAGCCGTCCGCCGTAATGTAATTTCGCGGCACTTTCTTTTCTTGGTTCGCGACAGCGCTCAACGGCGCCTCGCCGATGGTCCAGCGATACGGTCTGGACGACTTTCTCACGATCACCGGCATGACGGCGTTCTTGCCCTTGAGCGCGAATTCGACCGCTGCCTTGCCGACGGCATATGCCTGTTCCACGTCGACCTTCGAGGCAATGTGCCGTGCCGAGCGCTGCAAATAATCGGCCACGGCCCAATGAAATTTGTAGCCGAAGGCTTCCTGAGTCATCTGGGCCACGAGGGGACCCACGCCGCCGAGCTGCGAGTGTCCGAAGGCGTCCTTGGTGCCCACCTCGGCCAGGAATTTACCGTCACCGTCCCGCACCCCTTCGGATACCACCACCACGCAATAGCCGTTTTTCTCGACGGCCTGCTTGACCTTGGCGAGGAAGCGCGCCCTATCGAAAGCGATCTCGGGAAACAAAATGACGTGGGGAGCGTCGCCGCTCTTTTCGGCCCCTAAGCCGCCGGCCGCGGCCATCCAGCCGGCGTGACGGCCCATGACTTCCAGCACGAATACCTTGGTGGAGGTGCGCGCCATGGACTGGACATCGAGCGCGGCCTCGCGCGTGGAGACGGCAATGTACTTGGCCGCCGACCCGAAACCGGGGCAGCAATCCGTGATGGGCAGATCGTTGTCCACGGTTTTCGGTACGCCGATACAAGTGATCGGGTAGCCCAACTGCGCGCCGATCTCCGACACCTTTTGCGCGGTATCCATGGAATCATTGCCGCCGTTGTAGAAAAAATAGCCGATGTCGTGGGCTCGAAACACGTCGATCAAGCGCTCGTACTCGGCACGATTCTTGTCGATTCCGGCCAGTTTGTAGCGTGCCGATCCAAACGCGCCGCCCGGGGTGTAGCGCAGGCCGCTGATGGTCGCCCGGCTCTCCTTGCTGGTATCGATCATGTCCTCGGTCAGGGCACCGATGATGCCGTGCCGGCCGGCGTAGACTTTCGCTATTCGGTTCGGGTACTTACGCGCCGTTTCGAGCAATCCGCAGGCGGACGCGTTGATGACGGCGGTCACCCCGCCTGATTGTGCGTAGAACGCGTTTTTTGCGGACAAGCGTTTCATGAGGCGCGCAGGATAGCCGATCCGAGCTTCCGGGGCACCACTGCTTCCGTGGCACGGGAGGTTTGACGGTGGCCGCCCGCGAAGGTACGGTAGCGCGCTTTCATCAGTATAGAGAATCATGCGTATAGTTCTTCTAGGCGCCCCGGGGTCAGGCAAGGGGACGCAGTCGCAACTGCTGGTCAAGACCTACGGCGTGCCGCAAATATCGACCGGCGATCTGCTGCGCGAGGCGGTGGCCGCGCGGACCGAGTTGGGCATGCGCGCGAAGTCCGCGATGGATTGCGGCAAGCTGGTCGACGATGCCACGGTGCTCGGTATGATTCGCGAAAGGTTGGGCCAGGCCGACGCCGCCAAAGGCTTCATTCTGGACGGCTTTCCCCGCAATATCGCCCAGGCCGATGCGCTGGCAAAGGTATTGAGCGACATCCATAGGCCGCTCGAGGCGGTGGTATTGCTGAATCTGGACTTAGGGGTTCTGTTCAAGCGCCTGACCGGCCGCCGAATTTGCCAGGATTGCGGGCAGGTGTTCAACGTGTTCACCTCCCCGCCGGACAATGCCTTGCACCTGCAAAAATGCGGCCATGCGCCGCGGTTGATCCAGCGGCCGGACGACAAGGAGGACGTGATTGGCAAGCGCCTCGAGGTCTACGACGCGCAGACCAAGCCGCTCATCCAGTACTACCGGGAGGCCGGGCTATTGCGCGTCGTGGACGCGGATGCCGACGTGGATACCGTGTTCAAGAGAATATCCATGAGCTTCGCCGCGGCCCCGTAGGTTGCTCGGTGCTTGCGCACCTCGCCCTTCGGGTCGCCGCGCAGCGCCTAAACCAGGCTTTCGAGCAGGCGTTCGCCGATCTCCGTACGCCGCCAGCCGCTGAGGGCGTGCGAGTTGCGGCTACCCATGGCGAGTGCCTTGAGTTCGCCGCGCGGGGCGAGAAGCTCCGCGCTCACTTGGAGTTCGGCGGCGCGCGCATCCACGATTTTGCCCAGCCGCACGACCAACGCTTTCTGTTCCGGAGTCGGGCGCGAATCCTGACTTGGGTTCAAGTCGGTGACCGGGATGCCGGACTGGTCGTGCAGAGTTTTCAACAGATCCGCCGCGAAGGCGACATTGAAATTCGCCGGCATTTCGTTGACTGCGCCAAGCGCCGCCCGCGAGCCCGGGTTGGCCTGCGCGACCGCAAAAATGGCCGCGTCGGGAATGATCCAGGCTCGCGGCAAATCGCGTTCCCGCGCGAGTCTTTCGCGCCACACGGCGATGCTTTTCGCACGCGCGCGAGGTCCGGGAGCAAGTTGGCCGATGCCGCGCAACCGCTCCCACGCCTGAGCGGGATCAGGCTCGTAAAGCGCTGGATCCTCGAGCGCGGCGCAATCTTCCGACGCCCAATGTTCTCGCCCAAGTTTACGCAGACGCGCCATCAGGATCTCGGCCATATCGCCGAGATACAGGACATCGTCGGCGGCGTATTCCAGCTGTTCGGCGGTCAGCGGCCGTTTCGACCAATCGGTGCGAGTCTGACCCTTGGGAACGGTGACATCCAGCAAGGTCTTGACGAGATCTGCGTAGCCGATTTGCGGCTTGAGACCAATGCAGCCGGCGGCGATCTGGGTATCGAACAACGGTGAAATAATGCGCTTCGTGGCCAGATAAAACGCCTCGAGATCTTGGCGCGCCGAGTGGATGACTTTGCGCGTCGTCGCTGCGGTCAGGGCGGGAACCAGCTCATCGAGATTGCCGCCGCGCAATGTGTCGACGCACCAGATATGTCCGCCGGCCGCGAGTTGCAGCAGGCAAAGCTTGGGGAAAAAGGTTCGCTCGCGCAGGAATTCCGTATCGACGCCGATCATGGACTGCGACTCGAGCGTGCGCGCCAGCGCCGGCAACTCCTCATTTCGATCGACCCAAATCGCGTCGGGCATACTTTTAATCCGCGTGTACAATTTAAAGAATTGTGATTATGACTGACACATCGCGCATGCACGTGCACATCTTGGGGATAGCCGGTACCTTCATGGGGGGAGTCGCGGCAATCGCCAAGGCGGCGGGATTTCGCGTCACCGGGTCGGATCTCAATGTGTATCCGCCGATGAGCACGCAGCTGGACGCGTTGGGGATCGAGTACGTCCAGGGGTATGGCGCCGGCCAATTGGACTTGCGGCCCGATATGGTGGTGGTCGGCAACGCACTGTCCCGCGGCAGCCCGGTCATCGAGGCCATGCTCGACCTCGGCGTGCCTTATACATCGGGACCGTTGTGGCTCGCCGAGCGCGTGCTGCAGGGCCGGCATGTGCTGGCAGTCGCCGGCACTCATGGCAAGACCACGACCAGCAGCATGCTGACCTGGATCTTGGAACATGCCGGCCTCCAGCCGGGGTTCTTGATCGGCGGGGTGCCCAACAATTTCGATTGCACCGCGCGGCTGGGGTCCGCACCGTACTTCGTGATCGAGGCGGATGAATACGACACCGCGTTCTTCGACAAGCGGGCGAAGTTCGTTCACTACCGGCCGCGCACCGCGATATTGAACAATCTGGAATACGACCACGCGGATATTTATCCGGACGTGGCGGCCATCCGCCGTCAATTCAATCAGCTGCTGCGGACCGTGCCGTCGGCCGGCCGGCTGATCGTCAACGGCGACGATCCAGAACTCGGCAGGACCTTGGAAATGGGCTGCTGGACGCCCCGCGAGACATTCAGCGCGGCGCGCAGCGACGCGGAGTGGACCGTGCACGATGAAGCGGGAGAGTCCGCGCTGTTTTCCGTGCATTTGCGGGGCCGTAAGGTGGCGGAGGTCGAGTGGACGCTGATCGGCAAGCACAACGTCATGAATGCGTTGGCGGCCATCGCCGCGGCTCACCACGTGGGCGTTGAGCCGGCGCGCGCGGCGCAGGCTTTGAACGAATTTCGCGGCGTCAAGCGGCGCATGGAGATTCGCGGCGTCGTCGGGGGCGTGACCGTCTACGACGATTTCGCGCATCATCCGACGGCGATCGAAAGCACGCTCAGGGGATTACGCGCGCGGGTCGGCAAGGCGCGAATCGTTGCCGTGGTCGAGCCGCGATCCAACACCATGAAGCTCGGGGTGCATCGCGAGCAGTTGGCGCCGGCGCTGGCATTGGCTGACCATTCGTGGTTCTTGAAGTCGGCGGATCTTGGGTGGGATTTGCCGGCCGCGCTCAAGTCGTTGGGGGGACGGGTGAGTTTTGCGGAAAACGTCGGCGCGCTGGTCAAAGCACTGGCCGACGACAGCCGCCCAGGCGATCAAGTGCTGGTGATGAGCAACGGCGGTTTCGGCGGTTTGCACGACAAGCTGCTTGCGGAACTCCGGGCGCGGCAGTGACTTCGATCGCGCTGTTCCCGCTCAACATCGTGCTGTTTCCCGACGGCCCGTTGCCGCTGCGGATATTCGAGACGCGCTATGTGGACATGGTGCGCAGTTGCATGCGCGAAGACCGCGGCTTCGGCGTCGTATTGATTCGCGCGGGCAACGAGGTGGGCCCCGCTGAAACCTACGACGTGGGCACGATGGCGAAAATCACCGACTTTCATCAGTTGTCGGACGGCCTGCTCGGCCTCTCTTGCGTGGGACAGCAGCGCTTTCGCATCGTGCAGAAAACCGTGCAGGCGGACGGCCTCAATCTGGGTGAGGTTGAATGGCTGGCGCCCGAGCCGACGGTAGGCGTGCCGCCGCGACACGCGCGCCTGGCGGATTTACTGCAGACCGTTTTGCCGCAACTTGGCGAGGTGTACACGGACATCGAAATGCATTTGGACGATGCGGCGTGGGTGGGTCATCGCCTTGCGGAGATCTTGCCCATCCCCTTGCAGGAGAAACAGTCCTGTCTCGAAATCGACGATCCGGTACAGCGGCTCGACCTGTTGGCACCCCTGGCTCAGCCCGCGGCCCGGGCGTAGCCGGTCCGCGCATAAAAGCGTCGCAGGCCGAAGCCCAGCAGGATCGTCCACGCCAATACCAGCCAACCTACGAACCCATCGAAGCGGCTCAGCAGAAAGTTCAAGGGTGCGGCGCGCAGCGGCTGCGACAATTCGTGCACGACCAGCATTACCCATACCCAGCCCGCATGCAGTCCGATGCAGGCGGCGATGTTGCCGGTCGCAGCGCGAATGGTGCCGAGCACGATGCCGACGGCCAGCAGGCATAGGAACGCGTCCGCAATGCCTAAGGGATGAGCGAAGAGATGCAGCGTACCGGAGAGCAGATCCACACCGCTCCATGCAGTCACTTGATCCGGCGGTATCTTGAAGCTGGCGAAGAAATGCGTGGCCGAATAAATGACGGCGGTCAAAATCACCGCGGCTGTGGTACCAGATTCGCGCTCGATCCCGGTCTGCATGGCGCCGCGCAGGAACGTCTCTTCGATGAACGCCACCGCCAGCCCGGAGAGAAGCCGCATCGCGATGAGCTTGGTCAGAGCGGCCGCGGTGAGACCTGCGGCCGCGGTCCAATCGAGCAACCCTAGCGCGGACATGATTCCGACCACCGCGGCCATAGTCACGACGCCGAGCGCCAATCCGACCGACATCTCGCGCACGAACACCCGCCGCGGAATACCGTATCCGAGGCTGGCCCGATCGCTCAACCGCAAACGGCGCGCCGTGAGCAAAAAACCCACCGCCAAAGCCAGCATGCCGATCCGATCGCCGATGCGGTGGAACGGGAAACTGAAATACGGATGCAGCACCATCCAGACCGGATAGGTGAACACCGCTATCGAGACGAGACCTATGAGAATCAGTCCCAAAAACCAGGCGAACGCGCGCATCGGGCGAACTTAGGCGGCGGCGTGCAGTTCGGGAAATATCTTCTCCGCCGCCGCCACGGTGGCGTCGATGTCCGAAGGCGTATGCGCTGCCGAGAGAAATCCCGCTTCGAACGCGGAGGGCGCAAAGTAGACGCCGGCTCGGAGCATGGCGTGGAAAAAGCGCCGGAAACGTTCCACGTCGCACGCCATGACCTTGGCGAAGGCGTCCACTTTGTGCTCGGCGGTGAAAAACAATCCGAACATGCCGCAGACATGATTGGTCGCCAGCGGGATGCCCGCTCCGGCCGCGGCAGCGGCGAGGCGCTGCATCAAGGTATCGGTGGTTGTCTTGAGGCGCTCATGGAATCCTGGAGCTGCAATCAATTCCAACGTGGTGAGTCCCGCCACCATCGCCACCGGATTGCCGGACAGAGTGCCGGCTTGATAGATTGGGCCGAGCGGCGCCAGCCGCTCCATGATATCGCGCCGTCCGCCGAATGCGCCCACCGGCATGCCGCCGCCGATGATCTTGCCGAGCGTCGTGAGGTCGGGCCGCACGCCATACACTGCTTGCGCACCGCCGAGCGCGACGCGAAAGCCCGTCATCACTTCGTCGAAGATCAACAACGCGCCGGCGCGGTCGCATTCCTGACGCAGGGTTTGCAGGAAGCCGGAAGCGGGCGGCACGCAGTTCATATTGCCGGCCACGGGTTCCACGATGATGCATGCGATCCGATCGCCGATCTGCTTGAACACGTCGCGAACTTGGGCCGCGTCGTTGTAGTCGAGCGTCACGGTGTGCGCGGCCAATGCCGCGGGCACGCCCGGAGAGGTGGGAACGCCCAAGGTGAGCGCTCCCGAGCCCGCCTTGATCAACAGCGAGTCGGAATGACCGTGATAGCAGCCTTCGAACTTCACGATGGTGTCGCGGCCGGTGAAACCGCGGGCCAATCGAATGGCGCTCATGGTGGCTTCCGTACCGGAACTCACGAAACGCACCATTTCGATGGACGGCATGAGTTCGACCACGCGCCGCGCCAGCGCCGTCTCGAGTTCAGTCGGGGCGCCGAAGGACAGGCCATCGGCGGCTACGGCTTGCACCGCCGCGATGACCTGGGGATGCGCGTGACCCAGTATCATGGGACCCCACGATCCCACGTAGTCGATGAAGCGGCGTCCGTCGGCGGCAATGGCGTGAGAGCCGGCCGCCTTTTTGAAGAAAATCGGTTCGCCGCCGACGCCGCGGAACGCTCGAACCGGCGAATTGACGCCGCCCGGAATGTATTTACAGGCCTCTTGGTACAGGCTCAACATGGGTCTCCAAAGCTCAAGCTGACTTCAAGGCCGCCGCCCGTATGATTATTCGCCCTGGCCGAGCCGCCATGGGCTTTCATGACCTGGGAGGTAATCGCGAGGCCGATACCCTCACCGCCGCTATCACGGTCGCGCGATTCCGCCACCCGATAGAACGGTTCGAATATACGCTCCAAGTCGGCCGCCGGCACGCCCGGACCCTGATCGCGGATGACGATGGACACACCCGCACCCACGGCCGGCGTAGCTGCGGCATCGGGCCGTGCGATGGATACTTCGACCGGCGTGTCTTTGGGACTGTAACGCACGGCGTTGCGCAGCACGTTCTCGATGGCGCTGCGCAGCAACTCGCGATTGCCGAGCAGCGTGCTGCGCGCCGCGCCGCGGAGCAGCACCTGGCAGCCCTTGACGGCGCCTTCGAAGTTCGCGTCGCGCACGACTTCTTCGATCACTTCATCGAGATCGAATACCTCGCGTCCGAAGGGTACGTCGGTGCTGTGCAAACGCGCCAGCTTCAGCACCTGACTGATGAGGCCGTCGAGCCGTTCGATTTCGCGTTCCAATCGATCCAACTGCCGCGGCAGATCGCCGCCCGGTTGACGCGCCAGCCCAAGCGCGACGCGCATGCGCGCCAGCGGTGAACGCAATTCATGCGAGATGTCGCGCAGCAGCTGAGTGATGACGGCGCGATTGGCGCGCAATTGATCGGCCATGGCGTCGAAGTCCCGCGCCAACACCGCGACTTCGTCCTGGCGGTCTTCGAGCCCGGCGCTTACGCGCACGGCGCCCGCGCGCACGTCGAGTTTCTCCGAGGCGAGCGCCCGCGCGCCTTCTTGAATCCGGCGGATCGGCGCGCTCAAGTGCCGGGCGAGCCACCAGCTGGCAAAAGCGCTCACCGCCAGCGCGATACACAGAATGGTCAGCGAGATTCCCGGCAGACTCAGGGCGCCGAAAATGCTGGGACGGCGCGGCACCTGCAATACCGTGTAGGTCGAGCCGTCCGGGCCGACGATCTGCGGCGCGAAATGCGGCGCCCGAAAATTCCCCGGAGGCGGGGGACCGAAAGTGCGCGGCTCGGGGCTTCCCATCGCGACGTGGTTGAAGAGCTCCAGGCGCCGAACGGCACCGTCGGAGAGGCGCCGCCCGAGAATGTCTTTACCGTCCGGGCCGATGATGTAGAAATGGCGATCGGCCATCGAATTCTTGTTGGCGTCGAGCCACTCCTTCAGCGCGGGTAGTCCGCCTTTTCCGAGGACTTCCGATGCCTGGATCGCCACGTTCGGCCGGCGCTGCAGTTCCGGGGATTCGTATTCGCGCGCGGCCACCGCAAAGGTGATGGCGATGCTGCCGCCGACGATGAGCGCCATCGCGATCCAGAACAAGACGAAGATCCGTACGAACAGGCTGTGCATTTCAATGTTCTAGGCTCGTCAATGTTCTAGGCTCGCCCAGGTGAGCATGTAGCCCGAACCGCGCACGTTCTTGATCTCGGGATTCTTGCCCGCCTCGAGATCGAGTTTGCGACGCAGATTGCTGATGTGGGTATCGATGCTGCGATCGTAAGGCACGAGCTTGCGGCCGAGCGCCTGTTCGGTCATCGCCTCGCGCGAGATCACCTGCCCGGCGGACCGCATCAGTAATTCCAGCACGCGAAATTCCGCGCCGGTGACGGCCACCGGTACCTCCGCGACGCGCACCTGATGCATTCCGGTGTTGAGCACGATCGGCCCCACGCACAGTTCGTCGGGCACGCCGCCGCGTGCGGCACGGCTGCTCGCGCGCCGCAGGATGGCGCGAATGCGCGCCACCAATTCGCGGGGATTGAACGGTTTACTGAGATAATCGTCGGCGCCGAGTTCCAGACCGACTATGCGGTCCACATCGTCGCCGCGCGCGGTGAGCATCAAGATCGGCGTTTCATACGAAGCGCCGAGCTTGCGCAGTACGTCGAAGCCGCCGACGCTCGGCAGCATCACGTCCAAGATCAAGATCTCGAATTCGTTGACCTTGAGTTCCGCCAGCGCGTCGCTGCCATCGTGCACGCTCTTCACGTCGAAATGCTCGGCCTCCAGATATTCCCCCAGCATTTGACAAAGTTCGCGGTCGTCATCCACGAGCAGCACGCGCGCCTCGCGTGCGGCTGGAGACTCCGGGGGCGGTGCTTGGGGGATGGTCATTTCGTACGCATACTCTCGCACAAGCTTAAGGGCAATCGGCGACGGATGCATGAATTGACAAAACTTTGCATGGTCTTTCGTCCCCTTTGACAGCAGTTGGCCCGTTGCCGGCTTACGATAGAGCGACGTAATACCTGGTTACCTATTTGGGAGCAACGGACATGAAATCGATACGGAATATGCTGGCAGCCACCACGCTGGCGGGCGGCGCACTACTCGCTGCGGCTACCGGTTTTTCGCTGGCGAACGCGGCCGATAATGCGACCGCCGCGACCCCGCCGCCCGGCCCGCACGAGCGGCACGGGCCGGGAGCTCATGGCTTCGGACCCGAGCATATGTTCAGCAAACTCGGACTCACGACCGAACAACAGGCGTCGGTCAAGTCCATCATGACGGCGTCGAAGCCGCAAATGAAGACCCTGCATGAGCAAATGCGGGCCAATCATTTGAAGCTGATGCAAACGAAGCCCGACGATCCGAACTACGCCAACGTCGTCGCCGAAGTGGCGCAGTCGAATGCCACGCTTGCCTCGCAGCGCACCAAGCAGGGCGCGGAACTTCGAACCCAGATGTATGCAGTGCTGACGCCGGCGCAGAAAACTCAGCTCGCGACCTTGGAAGCGCAGTGGGCCGCGAATCCTCATCAGGAGGGGCATGGGCATTGGGGTCCGCATGCTCCCGCCGCGGCTGAATAGCTGCCGCGGTTGAATAGCTAGAGCCCCGGGGCTCGGTCGACGCCGCGTGGTCAACGTTGCGTTGCGCCGACCCCGTCTTTTTTGAGGAGTTCGATGACGCTGTTGCGGCCGACGAGGTGGCCGGTACCGACGATCACCAGGTAATTCTTGTCGTCGTTCAGAAGCGCCTCGATCTTGGGTATCCATTTACGATTGCGCGCCGCGAGCAGCGATTGATAGAGGACGGGATCCCGCCCAAATTCGGAAGTGAGCTGGCTGTCGAACCAGGCCGTGTCGCCGCGCTGCCAGGCGTGCACCATGTCATCCACTTGTTTCGGGAGCTCTCGAGCTTGTTCGAGGCTCGATACCAAGTACTCGGCCTGCGCGTCCATGGACAGGCCTTCGAAGAGCGCAATTTGGTCGTGCACGGTCTCAAGGCCTGCGATGCTCTTGCCGTCGCTGCGCGCGCGTTCCAGAAAGTACATTTCGACGCCGGACTGCGGCTGAAAGCCAAGCTCCATCAACTGCAGTTGAGAAATGGCCTCGGCCGCGAACCACGGCGCGAATTGGTCGAAGGTCGAGAGCTCGACGCCCACATCATGCGCCAAGCTGGTTGCGTGCGAATAGCGCCGCGACCCCAAGACCCCCGGCAGCGTTTTGCCTTCCGGCAACATGGCGCTGCTGAGCATTTCCGATTGCACCTGTTCGGAATCGATTTCTCCTAGATTGATTTCCATCAGCAGCGATTTGGCGTTCGCATAGGCCTGCAGCACCGCCGGCGCGAGCGGATAGTCGCCCGGCCGCAGCACGTGAATGGAGCCGAGCAGGTACACCGTGTTGTGCTTGCCGTGCAGTTCCCAGAGCGAATGCAGCGCGGTATCGGCGCGGCTGGGAAGCGCGGACGCCCAGAAGATGAGCGCCAGCGCTAAGAATTTTCGCATGCGGTCAGCGCGCCGCGGCGTTGCGCATGGCCAAAGACTCCAGCCAGCGGACCTCGGTGTCGATGCGGCCATCATCATGCAAGTTGAAACGGCGATATGCCGGCGGCCGCGAATCGACGGCATAACGATCGCTCTTCGGCAGGAATTGGGCGCAGGTCGACGGCGTCCCCAACAGGCGCACGCCGTTGCGCTCGCCGTCGTACTCCTGGTGAACGTGGCCCCACACGATTCCGCGCACATGCGCGTGCGAATCGATCACGCCCCAGAACTCGCCGGCATTGGCGAGCCCGATGCCATCCAGCCAACGACTGCCCATCTCGACCGGATGATGATGCAAACACACCAGCGCATGGGCGGACGAATTCGCCAGGGCGGCATCGAGCCGGGAGAGCTCGCTCGCGCTCAGTCGACCGCCGACGTGTCCAGGTTCGTAGCTGTCCAACATGATGAACTGCCATCGGCCGATCGCATGAGTGCCGCAATATTGAAACGGTTCCTGATCGAGGCTGCGACGCATGGCGTCGGGTTCATCGTGATTTCCCGGAATGCACAGCACCGGCTTGCGCAGACTGGCGAAAATGCTCTTGAAGCGCAAGTAGCCCGACGGATCGTCTTGTACGAGATCGCCGGTCACCAAGATGGCCGAGTAGTCGGCGTTCGGCGTAGAGACGCCCGGCGCGAACGCGTCGTCGAGCACGTTTCGCAGACTCGAGTCGGTTTCCACGCCGCGTAAACTGCCGCTGGCATTGCCGTACAAATGCGGATCGGTGATTTGTAGAATTTGCATCGATTAAATATTAGCAAAGCACTTCGAGCGCATCGGTGAACTGGGTCATGACCGCGCCTACGAATTACTATGACAAGTGCACGCCGGGTGTGTTCCCGCGTAAAATGCGACCTGGGTCTTAGGTTGCTGGCGGCGGTCGCATCGGGGACAATATGCGGCCTCTCCCCTATTGTAAGAAGCGCGCCATGCCTACCCGTCGTGAACTTGCCAACGCAATCCGTGCTTTAGCGATGGATGCGGTGCAAAAGGCCAATTCAGGGCATCCGGGCGCCCCGATGGGCATGGCCGACATCGCCGAGGTGCTGTGGCGGGACGTACTTAAGTTCAATCCGGGAAACCCCACCTGGATCGACCGCGACCGCTTCGTGCTGTCGAACGGTCATGCATCCATGCTGCTGTATTCCGTGCTCCATTTGACCGGATATCCGCTGTCGATGGACGAGATCAAGAATTTCCGGCAATTTGGTTCCAAGACGGCCGGCCATCCGGAACGCGAAACCCATCTTGGGATTGAAACCACGACGGGGCCGCTGGGCCAGGGATTCGCGAACGCCGTGGGCATGGCGCTCGCCGAGCGCACGCTCGCCGCAACGTTCAATCGTCCCGGTCACACGGTGGTCGACCACCACACCTACGTGTTCCTGGGCGACGGCTGCATGATGGAGGGAATCTCGCATGAAGTCGCTTCTTTCGCCGGAACGCAGCAGCTCGGTAAGCTCATTCTAGTCTACGACGACAACGGCATTTCCATCGACGGCAAGGTGGTCGGCTGGTTCGGCGACAACACCGCCCAGCGCTTCGAAGCCTATGGTTGGCATGTCCAGCCGCATGTCGACGGTCAGAACAGCGAGGCGATTTCAGCCGCGCTGGCGGCGGCGCGCGCGGAAACCGCCCGACCGTCGCTGATTTGCGCCAAGACGGTGATCGGCTGGGGTGCGCCCAACAAGCAGGGCAGCGCGTCCATGCATGGTGAAGCCATGGGGAACGAGGAGATCGCCGCGACTCGGGCTCACTTGGGTTGGAGCTCGCCGCCCTTCGAAATACCGGCCGACATTCGCGCCGCGTGGGACATGCGCGAAAAGGGAGCGCGGGTGGAGGGAGAATGGCGAACCCGCTTTGCGGCCTACAAAAACGAGTTTCCCGCCTTGGCCGCGGAACTCGAACGCCGGATGGCGGGCGACTTGCCGGACGGCTTCGGCGAGCTCATCAATGCCTACATTGGGCGTGCACAGTCCGAGGGCAAGGCGCTCGCGAGCCGTCAGTCATCGCAAGCGACGTTGAACGCGATTGGACCCGCGATGCCAGAACTGCTCGGCGGCTCCGCCGATCTCACGCCATCGAACGGCACGCTGCGCAAGGATTCGGTGGCGCTCACTCCGGCCTCGCCGGGCGGCAACTATTTGCATTTCGGCGTGCGCGAATTCGGTATGTCGGCCCTGCTGAACGGCGTGACCGCGCATGGCGGCTTCATTCCGTACGGCGGCACCTTCCTGACTTTTTCGGACTACGCCCGCAATGCCGTGCGTATGGCGGCGCTGATGCGCTTGCGCGTCATCTTCGTGTACACGCACGACTCCATCGGGTTGGGCGAGGACGGCCCGACGCACCAGCCGATCGAACACGTGTCCAGCCTGCGGCTCGTGCCGCACATGGATCTGTGGCGGCCCTGCGATGCGGTCGAGACCGCGGCGGCCTGGGGCGTCGCGATCGAAAACCGCGACGGTCCCACCTGTTTGATATTCACGCGGCAAGCGCTGACGCATGAGGCGCGCGACGCGGCACAGCTGGCCGCAATCAAGCGCGGCGGCTACGTGCTGATCGACACCGATGGGCCGCCGGAGGCCATCGTGATCGCCACGGGATCCGAGGTGGGAATTGCCGCGGCGGCGGTCCGCAGCGTGGCCGCCAAGGGGAAAAAGGTCCGCTTGGTGTCCATGCCGAGCACCACCACGTTCGACCGCCAGGATGACGCCTACCGGCAAAGCGTGCTGCCGCCGAACGTCACGCGGCGCGTGGCGGTGGAGGCCGGGTCAACCGGACTTTGGTGGCATTATGTCGGGTTGCAGGGCGAAATCGTCGGCATAGACCACTATGGCGCATCCGCACCGGCGAAGGATTTGTTCAAAGCGTACGGTTTCACGCCGGAGCGTGTGGTCGAGGCGCTCGAGAAAGTTTTAGTTAAATAGGGGTCAAAAAACGATGGCAATCAAAGTGGGCATCAATGGCTACGGGCGCATCGGCCGCAATGTGTTGCGCGCGCTGTACGAGGGAAAACACAAGGACGCGATCAAGATCGTTGCGATCAACGACCTCGGGGACGCCAATACGAATGTCCATTTGACGCGCTTCGACACCGTGCACGGCCGCTTCCCCGGCGACGTACGCGTCGACGGGGATTCGATGGTGGTGAACGGCGACCGAATCCGGGTGGTCGCGCAGCGTGATCCGGCAAAACTGCCCTGGGGCGAACTCGGCGTGGATTTCGTGCTGGAGTGCACCGGCCTGTTCACCACCAAGGCCAAGGCATCGGCGCATCTGACCGCCGGCGCCAAGAAGGTGGTGATCTCGGCGCCGGGCGGCGAGGATGTCGACGCCACCATCGTCTACGGCGTGAACCACAAGGTGTTGAAGTCGACCGACACCGTCATTTCGAATGCATCCTGCACGACAAATTGCCTGGCGCCGCTCGCCAAGGTGCTGCATGACGAAATCGGCATTCTGGCCGGCGTCATGAACACCATCCACTCGTACACCAACGACCAGGTGCTCACCGACGTGTACCATTCCGACCTGCGGCGTGCGCGATCGGCGACCATGTCCATGATTCCGACCAAGACCGGCGCGGCCGCCGCGGTCGGCCTGGTGCTCCCGGAATTGAAAGGCAAGATCGACGGATTTGCGATTCGCGTCCCGACCATCAACGTCTCCCTGGTCGACCTGAGCTTCAACGCCGCGCGCAAGACCACCGTGGAAGAGATCAACGCGACCGTCAAGAAAGCGGCGAACGGCGACCTGGCGGGCATTCTGGCGTACAACGATGCGCCGCTCGTGTCGGTGGATTTCAATCACGATCCGGCGTCATCGACCTATGATGCGACGCTCACCAAAGTCATCCAGGGCACGATGGTCAAGGTCTGCGCCTGGTACGACAACGAATGGGGTTTTTCCAACCGAATGCTCGACACCACGCTGGCGTGGTCGAGGGCTAGTTAAGGCCGACCGCTGGCTGGCGGGAATACGATGAAAATCATAAAAATGTCGAGCTTGGATCTGTCGGGAAAACGCGTGCTGATTCGCGAAGATTTGAATGTGCCCATCAAGGACGGCGTCGTCACCAGCGATGCGCGGATACGGGCGGCACTGCCCACCATCCAGATGGCGCTGGCGGCCAAAGCCCATGTGCTGGTGATGTCGCACCTGGGCCGGCCGGAGGAGGGGAAATTCGCCGAGGAATTTTCGCTCGCGCCGGTGGCCAAACGCCTGATGCAGTTGCTGGGTGTTCCGGTGGCTTTGAAGCGTGACTGGTTGGACGGCGTCACGGTCGGCGCCGGCGAAGTCGTGCTGTTGGAAAACGTGCGCTTCAATAAGGGCGAGAAAAAGGATTCGGACGAGCTCGCGAAGAAAATGGCGGCGTTGTGCGATATCTATGTCATGGACGCGTTCGGCACGGCGCATCGCGCCGAAGCGAGTACGCACGGCGTGGCAAAGTATGCGCCGATTGCATGCGCCGGTCCGCTCCTGGTGAGCGAGTTGTCGGCGCTGGAAACCGCATTGGAAAAACCGGCGCGGCCGCTGCTGGCGATCGTCGCCGGCTCAAAAGTATCCACCAAGCTCACCGTGCTCGAGGCGCTTTTGGCCAAGGTCGATCAGCTCATCGTGGGCGGCGGCATCACCAATACATTTCTGGCGGCGCTCGGGTTCAACGTCGGCAAGTCGCTGCACGAGCCCGAGATGTTGGACATCTGCAAGCGCTTGTTGGATCAGTCGAAGAAGCGCGGTATCGTGATTCCCATGCCCACCGACGTGGTGGTCGCCACGGAGTTTTCGTCCAAGGCCGAGGCCGACGTGAAGCCGGTGGACAAGGTGCAGGCCAACGAAATGATTTTGGACATCGGTCCCGATTCGGCTGAGGTGATGGCCAACCTCATCGCAGCCGCCGGCACCGTCCTGTGGAACGGTCCGGTGGGCGTGTTCGAGTTCGAACAGTTCGGCGAGGGCACGCGGACGTTGGCCGACGCGATCGCGCGCAGCAAGGCGTTTTCGCTGGCCGGCGGCGGCGATACGCTCGCTGCGATCGAAAAATACGGCATCGAGGACAGCATCTCGTACATTTCGACGGGCGGCGGTGCATTCCTGGAATTCGTCGAGGGCAAGAAACTTCCCGCGGTCGACATTCTGGAGGCCCGCGCTGCATGAGTTTCCAGCAGCGTCGGGCCAAAATCGTCGCGACGCTGGGCCCGGCCACGGACAACCCTGCGGTGTTGACGGACATG
>Ga0137412_10001354_pt1 | contig 18968 bp, 19 predicted proteins | sample CZODoug2_1_16fun_FD_122160 | JGI IMG/M metagenome (GOLD analysis project Ga0137412, IMG submission 122160) | Vadose zone soil fungal communities from Angelo Coast Range Reserve, California, USA - CZODoug2_1_16fungal (Hybrid Assembly) | ecosystem: Environmental > Terrestrial > Soil > Vadose zone...
CCCTCGAAGGCGGCGAACGGGTCCCGCGCGAACTCCTCCCCGAACACGTGGTCGAAGTCCCTGACCAGGCCCGCGGGCACGTGGTCCGGCCGGGCTTGCCCCATCGTTACCTCCGCACGGTCCGCAAAATTCGTTACAACAATAAACCGCTAAGCCGGGCTAGTACAACCAGGACTGGGCCCAGAACGCCCATGTCGTGCATAATTCGCTATCGGTTTGGACGATATCGCGCGGAGGTGGCCGATGTCCGCTGTCGCACCGGAGCTGTCCGGGGCCGGCTGGTTCTCCCTCGGTGACGTACTAGCCGGACACGCCGCGAGCCGACCCGACAAGATCGCGCTGGTGTGCGGGCCAGACCGGCTGAGCTGGCGCGCGCTGGACCGCCGGGTGGGCGCACTGGTGGATGCGCTCGCCGCCCGGGGGGTGACGCGCGGCGACCGGGTGCTCTGGCTGGGGCAGAACTGCCACCGGCTACTGGAGGCGCTGTTCGCGGCCGCCCGCCTCGGCGCGGTGCTGTGCCCGGTCAACTGGCGGCAGAGCGTCGAGGAGCTGCGATTCGCGCTCGCCGACACCGAGCCGGCAGTGGTGCTCTGGCAGTCCGAGGAGATTGGCGACACCGTCGTCTCGGCCCGCTCCGCGCCGGGACAGGTCGACGGCCGGGTCCAGCACTGGATCCAGCATGACGACCCGGGCGAGCACGGCTACGAGGCGCTGCTGGCCGGGGCACGCGGGACGCCACCCCCGTCGGCCGGTTCCGTCGACCCGGCCCAGCCGGTGCTGATGCTGTACACGGCGGCCTTCGACGGCCGGCCGAGCGGCGCGCTACTCTCCCAGACCGCGCTGCTGGCGCAGACCACCACGCTGCGCCTGCTCGAGGGCGTGGCAGCGGACGAGGTGTTCCTCAACTCCGGGCCGCTGTTCCACATCGGCACGCTGCGCCGCACGCTTGCCGTGGCGCACGCCGGCGGCCGCAATGTCATGCTGCGCCGGGTGGTGCCGGCGGAGTTGTGCCGGCTGGTCGAGGCGGAGCGGTGCACCAGTGCGTTCCTGCAGCGCCCGACCATGGAGCAGCTCGTCGAGCACAACCGCGACGGTCGGTACGACCTGTCCAGCCTGCGCACCCCGCCTGGGCCGCCCGGATGGGACGCGATGGTCACCGTGGTCCAGGGCGGGCGGGTGCGCTCCGGCTACGGACAGACCGAGCTGGCCGGCGTGGTGACCTTCAGCCTGCCCGAGCGGCCCACTATCGGCGGGCTGCCCGGGCCGCTGGCCGCCGTCGAGGTGCTGGACCCGGATGGGCACCCGGTGGGCGTCGGGCAGACCGGGGAGATCGCGGTGCGCGGGCCGATGGTGATGAACGGCTACCACCGGCGCCCCGAGCTGTCCGCCGCGAAGCGCCGGCACGGCTGGCACCACACCGGCGATCTGGGGCGGCGCGAGACGGACGGGTCGATCTCGTTCGTCGGACCGCTCCGCAAGATGATCAAGTCGGCGGCGGAGAACGTCTACCCGGCCGAGGTGGAGGCCGCGCTACGCCGACACCCAGGGGTGTCCGGCGCGGCGGTCATCGGGGTGCCGGATGCCACCTGGGGACAGCGGGTGCTGGCCGTGGTGGTGCCGGCCCCCGCGGTGGCCGCCGAGCCCGACGCGCTGGTCGAGGCGCTGGTCGAGCACTGCCGCGGGCAGCTCGCCGGCTATCGGCGGCCCCGGCTGTTCGAGTTGGTCGACCAGTTGCCCACCCGGGGCGGCGGGGTCGACTACGAGGCGCTGGACGCCCGGTTCGGCGGCGGCGGCTACCCCGGCGGCCAGTGAGCGCGCAGCGGACACGCCGAGTTCAGGGGTTTGGGCGGTCGAACAAGTGACTCATGTGCTCGGCGAGGACTGCGAGCGCCGCTTCTGGGGTGTGAAAGTCCTGCAGGAGGTGCGAGGCGAGACCATCGGTGAAGGCGAGCAGGCCGGCGGCAGTGAGGTCAGGATCGAGCTGGGCGAGGACTTGCCCGGTTTGCTGGCCGCGCCGGAGTTGGTCGGCGAGGTAGTCACGCAGCTTCCGGGTGCCGGCGACCATGTATTCGGCGAGCTCTGGGTGGGCGACCGCGCGGCCGAGCCACGCCACCAGTGCCTGAACGTGGACCCGCTGACCTGTGGTCAAAGGCAGACGCTCGCACAACACGATCCAGACGACCTGGTAAGGGTCGCGCGGCTCCGGGAGGGCCGTGATCTTCCGGGTGACCCGGCCTGCGAGGTCCTCACCGACCCGTTGCAAAGCGAATAGCAACATCTCGTCCTTGGTCGAGAAGTAGTGCTGAACACGCCCGACCGAGACTCCGGCCTCGGCGGCTACGTGACGCACCGTGGTGGCCTCGAGGCCCTCCCGGGCGGCGATGCGCCAGAGCGCCCGCGCGAGCTGGTTGCGCCGCTGTTGATGATCGACCTGCTTGGGCACCACACCCCCTTGGCGATACGACGTATTGCATCGTTCGGCGGCCGTCGATACAGTACAACGTATTGCATAGGGGGATGATTGTGCTGACCGCCCGCAACGGCGACGTCGTGATCGCCTACCAGACCATCGGGCCGCCAACTGGCGTGCCGCTCCTGCTGATCTGCGGCAACGCGACCCAGATGATCCACTGGCCCGGAGATTTCCTCGCCACACTGGTCGAGCGTGGCTTCCAGGTCACCCGCTTCGACAACCGCGACTCAGGTCACTCCACCCACTGCGCGCATCTTCCGCCATATGACCTGCGGGACATGGCCAGCGACGCCGTCGAGGTCCTAGTCGCCCTCGGCTGGGACTCCGCCCATGTCCTCGGCATCTCCCTGGGCGGGATGATCGGGCAGGTCATGGCCGTAGATCATCCCGACCGGGTGCGCAGCCTGACCTCGATGGCCTCAGCGCCCGCCTGGTCGCTGCTCGTGAGCCGACCTCGGCTGCGCACTCTCATTAAGATCATCGGAACCGTCCGGCGGGCGGGTGAGGACCGGGAGGCGGTGGCAGAGCAGTCGGTTCAGCTGTTCCGACTGATGGGCTCGGCGGCCTATCCACTCGACGAGGAGTGGGTGCGCGATGTCTCCCGTCGGGCCTACGACATCGCCTATGACCCAGCCGGCGACCAACGCCAACAGGCGGCCTGCAAAGCCAGCGGCGACCGGCGCCCCGAGCTCACCCACGTGCGAGTGCCTACCCTCATCGTGCACGGCGAGGACGACCCACTTCAGTCTGTCCGAGCCGGCCGGGCCACCGCTCAGGCCATCCCTGGCGCTCGGCTGGTCACCTTCCCCGAGGTCGGCCATGGCCTCGTGCCAGCAGAACTGTGGCCGCGACTACTGGACGAGCTGTGCGCGATCACAGGCCAGCCCACACGTCCGCGGCGCCCCAACGGCCGGTGAGCAAGACATGCCAAGTGCTCAGTCCGGCGGGCCGGGGGTGGCCGCCACCTCGGCGCGGCTGCGCACCCGGCCGGTGGCGACCACCACCGACGGCCGGGCCGCCCGAACCCTGGCCCGGGCGAGCAACGCCAGCCGCTGCTCGGCGGCGACCAGCTGCCCCCGGTCCGGGTGCGGCGCGGCGCTCAGCGCGGCGATCTCGGCGCGCACCGCGGCCAACTCCTCGTCCAGCCGCTCGGTGGCCTCGGACACGGTGAGCAGGTCCAGGTCGGTCCAGTCCGAGGCGTTCGGGTCCGGTTTGGGCATCAGACCTCCGCGCGCGGGAAGCTGAACAGCTCGCGGCTGTTCCACTCGACGATCTGGTGCGCCTCGTCGTCGGGTACGTCGGCGAACACCTCGACGGCCCGCTTGCGGCTGTTCGGCCAGTTCGAGTCCGAGTGCGGGTAGTCGCACTCCCAGGTGATCCGGTCGATGCCGATCTCGTGGCGGTTGTTCAGCCCGTGCACGTCGTCGATGAAGCAGCCCCAGATGTTCCGCCGGAAGATATCCGAGGGCTTCATCTCCTGGTTCACGTTCTGGTAGAAGCGGTGCCGGTCCCAGACGTAGTCGGCCCGCTCCAGCAGGTAGGGCACCCAGCCGACGCCGCCCTCGGCCAGCGCCACCTTCAGCCCCGGGTGGCGGTGGAACACGGGCGAGAACATCAGGTCGGCGGCCGCGAACATCGAGTTGCAGCCGAACAGCGTGATGGTCACCGCGAACGGGGCGTCCGGCGCGGTGGTCGGCGCCTGCCCCGAGGTGCCAAAATGCATGCACAGCGGGATGCCGGCCTCCTCGGCGGCGGCGAACAGCGGGTCCCAGTGGTCGGTGTGGAACGAGGGCAGCCCCAGCGGCACCGGGTTCTCCGAGAACGTGATGGCCTTGGCGCCCTTCGCCACCGTGCGGTGCAGCTCCGCGACGCAGGCTTGCACGTCCCACAGCGGCAGCATGACCACCGGGATGAACCGCTCCGGGGCGGCCGCGCACCACTCGTCGATCATGAAATCGTTGAACGCCCGCACACAGAGCGCGCCGAGCTCGCGGTCATTGCCCTGCAGGAACACCCTGCCCGCGAAGCCAGGGAAGGACGGGTAGCAGATCGCCGCCTGCACCCCGTCCAGGTCCATGTCGATCACCCGGGCCTCCGGGTCGTAGCAGCCGGGCAGCATGTCGGTGTAGCGCAGCGGCTCGGTGCCGAACTCCTCCGGGCGCTTGCCGGCCACCGCGTTCAGCCCGATCTGCGGGTAGCGCCGACCCTCGTAGTACCAGACGTGCGCCGGCGGCCCCCCGTCCGGCGCCTCCTCCTCAACGATCTTCGGCCCATCCTCCCGCCACTTGGCCGGCAGCCGGGACTGCCAGACGTGCGGCGGCTCGACCAGGTGGTCGTCCACGGAAATCAGCTGCATGTGGTCCTGGAGCGGCATCGGGATCACCTCTGCGGGATCGGGTAGCTGGGCAAGCACGCTTGTAATCACTCTAACTTAGAACGAATTATTCGGATACGATTCGACCCACCCCAATCGAGGCACCCAATCGAGGCACAGGAGGCCGCGTGTCAACGCTGGAGAACAAGGTCGCACTGGTCACCGGTGCCGGGACCGGCATCGGGCGGGCCTCCGCACTGGCCTTCGCCCGGGCCGGCGCCCAGGTCGTGGTGTCCGACATCGACCCCGACGGCGGCAAGGCGACCGTCGAGGCGATCCTCGACGAGGGCGGCGAGGCGTGCTTCCAGCAGGCCGACGTCACCGACCCCGGCCAGGTCGAGGCGCTGGTGGCACACGCGATACGGACCTACGGCGGCCTGCACTGCGCGCACAACAACGCCGGGGTGCTCGGCCCGTCGGCAAAGCTGGTCGATGTGGCTGACGCTGAATGGGCCACGGTTCTCTCGGTCAACCTGACCGCGGTGTTCCTCTGCATGAAGCACGAGATCGCCGCGATGCTTGGCGGGGGCGGCGGCGCGATCGTGAACACCGCGTCGTTCTCCGGGCTGGTCGCGGTGCCGTTCGCGTCCCCCTATGTGGCCTCGAAACACGGTGTCGTCGGGCTCACCAAGGCCGCCGCCGTCGAGTACGGTCGCAAGGGCATTCGGATCAACGCGGTCTGCCCTGGAGCCACGAGGACACAGATGAACATCGAGCGGGCCGAGTCGAGCCCGGAGATGGCCAAGGCCATGACCGACATCACCCCGATGCGCCGGCTGGCCGAACCCAGTGAGATCGCCGACTCGGTGGTGTGGCTGTGCTCGGACGCCGCGTCGTTCGTCAACGGTCACGCGTTGCCGGTCGACGGCGGCGCGGTGGCACAGTAGGCCGACCCTCACCCCCCGGGCGGCGCGGGAACAACGCAGGAGCAGAAGGCACCCACATGGTCACCAAGCTCGAGGCGGTCCGGCTCCCCAAGGCCGCCGAGATCGTCGCAAGGACGCTGCGCCGCAAGATCGTCACGCGGGAGCTGCAGGCGGACGACCCACTGCCGCCCGAGGACCAGCTGATGGCCGAGATGGCCGTCGCCCGGACCACGGTGCGGGAGGCGCTGCGCATCCTGGAGTCCGAGGGGCTGATCGTGGTCCGCCGGGGCGCCGGGGGCGGGGCGCGGATCAGGACGCCCGCCGTGCCGATGGTCGCCCGCTACATCGGGCTGCTGCTGCAGTACGAGGGCGCGACCCTGGAAGACGTGCACAACGCCCGAGTGATGCTGGAGGCCCCGGCCGCCGCGCTGCTCGCCGAGCGGACCACCCCGGAGATCGTGGCGCGGCTGCGCGAGGCGCTGGCCGACGAGGTGGACGCGCTGGACGACCCGGTCCGGCTGGCCCGCGCGCACGGACGCTTCCACCAGCTCGTCGTGCAGCTCACCGGCTGCCACACCTTCGAGGCACTCAGCTCGGTGGCCAACCGGATCATCCAGGTGCAGGCGGACCGGTTCGTCGCGGCGCACGGCGAGGAGGGCGTCACCCAGGACCGGATGGCCACCGCGCACCGCGCGCACACCCGCCTGGTCGACCTGGTCGCGGCCGGCGCCGCGCAGGACGCCGAGGACCTGTGGCGGCGGCACCTGGAAGCCGGCGACGCGCACATCATGTCGGCGCCCGGCGCCCGCTCCGTGCTCGACCTCCTGGAGTAACCCAGCCACCAGAGTGACCCAGCCACCGCCCCCGGCCGCCCTGTCGTTACCCAACTACACACCAGGCAGGTTTCCGCGCCGCCCCACCAGCCCGTCGTTACCCCGCTACACCCCACGCAGGTTTCCGGTGCCGCCACCGTGAGTGCGCGGGCCGTCAGCCCGCCGCCACAGGCCCGTCAACCCACGGCGGCGCAGACCGGGCACAGCACGCGCAGACCCTGCACAGTCTGTGCGGCCCGCGGCCGCTCTGTGCCGCCGGTACCCGGGAGCCAGGCCCACCAGGTACGCCGGCCGGGCTCGGTGCGGCTCGGTTCGCCGGCGGGGCTCGGTGCGGTTCGGTGTTACCCAACTGCACACCAGGCAGGTTTCCGACCCGCTCGGGTCAGGGCTGGCCGGCCGGCACCACGCGCTGCGCCTTGTACGCGGCACGCGGCAGCTCCCCCCGGGCCACCCACTCCACGTCGACCGGCAGCTGCAGCGCGTGGGCCAGGGCGTCCTCGACGTCGCGGTCCCGCTCGCCCTCCACCTTGACCGGCAGCCGCCCGGTATCCCGCTCCGGGCGGATGATCACAAACTCCGCCGCCGCGTCCAGGTGCCGCCACACGTCGATGGGCAGCACATCGCGGCCGGCCACCGTGACGACGTCCTTCGCCCGGCCCTCCCAGAACCCGCGCCTGCTGGTCTCGCCGCACGGGCAGGGCGCCGCCTCGATGCGCACCACGTCCTCCAGGTCGTAGCGCAGCATCGGGTTGTCCCGACCCAGCGAGGTCACCACCAGCCGGCCGCGCTCACCGTCCGGCACCGGCTCCCCGCTGACCGGGTCGAGGGCCTCGACCACCGCGTAGTCCTCCGCCAGGTGCGCGCCTCCGGAGACTCCGCAGGAGGAGCCCAGGTAGGCCACGCACTCCATGCCCGCGCTGATCTTCTCGTGCTGGGTGAGCGGGCCGATCTCCGCCGGCTCGGGCAGACCCTTGAAGCCGATCCGCTCGGCCGCCTCGCGCAGCCGCAGCAGCGCGGACGGGAACAGCTGCCAACGGTCCACCGGCAGCTCGCGGATGGACAGCAGGGCGCGCTCGGCCGCGTCCACCGACTCGGGCGGGCCGATCGACACCAGCAGGCAGCCCATGTGTTCGTAGGCGGCCTGCTGCAGGCCCTGGCCACCGTTGAGGTAGCCGGGGTGCGCGCCGACCACCACCATCCCGGGGCGGATGCCCAGTCGGTAGTGGTTGCGCGCGGACAGCTCGCGCTCGACGTCCAGGTCGCGCTCGGTCCAGATCATCGCGGTGGGGCGCCCGGTGGTGCCGCTGGACATCGCGATGCGCACTGCCCGGTCCAGCCCGCACGGCCGGTAGTCGCCGACCGGGGGCGTATCCGCCTCGCTGCGCCGCAGGTCCGCCTTCGTGATGCGGGGCAGCCGGCGGACATCCTCCGGGCTCCGGATGTCCTCGGCACGCACCCCGGCGGCGTCCAGCCGGTGGGCAAAAAACGGCGCCCGACGGGCCTGCTCGACCGCCTCGCGCAGCCGCTCGGTACGCAGCGCGTCCAGCGCTCGTCGGGGCATAGTCTGCGCTTCGGGGTTCCAGTACCGCCCGTTGGACTCGGCAGCCATGCGCGCTCCTCGCCAGCCAGCTGAATTCATATAGGCTAATCTTATATCGCTTTTTCACTTCGCGGGAAGGGTCACGATGGGCAGAGTCGCCGGCAAGGTCGCCCTGATCACCGGCGCCGCGCGCGGCCAGGGGCGCAGCCACGCCGTCGCGCTGGCCGCCGAGGGCGCCGACATCGTGGCCGTCGACCTGTGCGCGGACATCGCCTCGGTGCCCTATCCGCTGGGCACCGAGGCCGACCTGGCGGAGACCGAGCGGCTGGTGGAGAAGCTGGACCGGCGCATCCTCGCGGTGCGGGCGGACGTGCGGGACTCCGACGCGATGCGCGACGCGGTGGACCAGGGGTTGCGGGAGTTCGGCCGGCTGGACGTGGTCGTCGCGCAGGCCGGCGTCGCGCCGATGGGCACCGACCAGCCGGTGCGGGCCATGCTGGACACGGTCGACGTGAACCTGGTCGGCGTGCTCAACACGCTGCATGCGGCAGTGCCGAAGCTGGACGCCGGCGCCTCGATCATCGCCACCGGCTCGCTGGCCGCGATGCGCCCTCGCTCCGGCTCCGCCGACCCGCCGTCGGCCGGCTACAAGTTCGCCAAGCAGGCCCTGGCGCACTACGTGCACGAGCTGGCCACCGCGCTGGCACCGTTGCGCATCCGGGTCAACGCGGTGCACCCGACCAACACCGACACCCAGATGCTGCACCACGAGGGCATGTACCGGCTGTTCCGCCCGGACCTGGACACGCCGACCCGGGAGCAGGCCGAGACCGCGTTCCCGGTGATGAACGCGATGCCGGTGCCCTACGTGCAGCCCGAGGACATCAGCCACGCGGTGGTCTACCTGGCCTCGGACGAGTCCCGCTTCGTCACCGGCATGCAACTGCGCATCGACGCCGGCGGCTACCTCAAAGTCCACCCCTACACCGTCTGACCGTCCAAAGCCCGCGAGTCGGGGCTCACAGCACACCGAGTCGGCGCTCCCAGCACACCCAGCCCGGCGACCTAGACCCGAGCGGCGTCCAGCGCACGGTGCGCCCCGGCCAGCCGTTCCACGTCCGACGCCCCCACCGAGCCCTCGGCGCCGGCCAGCTCGTCAGCCCACTCCAGCAGCGTCGCCAGCTCAGCGCACGGCGCCGGCGGAACCGCCCGAGCCTGGCCGACCACCACCTCACCCGACCCGCCGTCGATGGTGACCACATCGCCCTCGACAAGCCGGTGCGCACCGATCCGAACCGTGCCCCGCAGCTCCTCCACCACCAACTCCCCGACCCCCACCACGGCGGGCGTACCGAGGTCTCTGGCCACCACCGCGGCATGACTGACCAGGCCGCCCCGGCTGGTCAGGATGCCGTCGGCGGCCGCCATACCGTGCACGTCAGCCGGCGAGGTCTCGGCCCGCACCAGGATCACGCCGTCCTCGCCGGGTTGGTCGAGCAGGTCGGCCACCGCGTCCGCCGAGAGGCAGATCCGCCCGGTCGCGATGCCCGGCGAGGCGCCCAGCCCGACCGCCACCACCTCGTGGTCGCCGGTGGGATCGAGGTGCGGCCGAGCCAACCGATCCAACTGATCGATGCCGATCCGGCGGACCGCCTCGGCGCGTCCGATCAGCCCCTCGCCGGCCATCTCCACCGCGATCCGCACCGCGGCGGCGGCGGCCCGCTTGCCCGAGCGCATCTGCAGCACGTACAGCGTGCCGTCCTCCACGGTGAACTCCAGATCGAGCATCTCGCCGGTGTCCCGCTCCAGCTCGGGCAACACCCGGCACAACTCGTCCCACACCCGGGGCAGCCGCTCGCCAAGCGCGGCCACCGGCAATGTCCGGTGCCGCCCGGACACCACGTCCTCGCCCTGCGCGGCGAACAGGAAGTCGCCGTACGGCCGCGCCGCGCCGGTGTTCGGGTCGCGGGTGAACACCACCCCGGTACCGCTGCGCTCGTTCAGGTTGCCGAACACCATGGCTTGCACGACCACCGCGGTGCCCAGGTCATCGGGGATATCCCGCAGCCGCCGGTAGACCGAGGCGCGCGGGCTGTGCCAGGACCGGAACACCGCCTCGACGGCCAGCCGCAGCTGGGCCCGGGGATCGTCGAGCAGCTCGGCGCCTGAGTGTGCCGCGAGCACCTTGGAGAACGCCTCGACCTGGGCAGCCAACCGACCCGCGCCGGCGGCCACCGCTTCGGCGGCCCGGTCGAACGCGCGCTGGTCGATCCCCAGCACCACGGTGCCGAAGGACTCCAGGAACCGCCGGTGCGAGTCCAGCGCGAACCCTGGGCCGCCGCGTCGTACCAGCCCCGCCCGGGTGGCCTCGGTGACCCCGAGGTCCAGCACCGTGTCCATCATCCCGGGCATGGACACCGCCGCGCCGGAGCGCACCGACAGCAGCAGCGGGCACTCCGGGTCCCCCAGCCGAAGCCCGCGTTGACGTTCCAGCTCGACCAACGCCGCGTCGATCTCGTCGAGCAGGCCGGGCGGCTGGGCCCCGTCGTCCAGGTAGCTCCGGCACGCCTGGGTGGTGATCACGAAGGCCGGCGGCACCCGCAGACCGAGCCCGCGCATCCGGACCAGCCCGGCCCCCTTGTTGCCCAGCAGCGCCCGGTCCATCCCGACGCCGGCCGCGATGTCGACGACGTGCCCCATGCCCTCGCCCACCCGTCCTCCGGCCGGACTACCTCCGGCACTGCTTCCCTCTGGTGGTTTAATACGATACACATTTACCCGATTTATAGGGGAGCGGAGGCTGCATGTCCGAACCGTCGCTGAACGTACTGCACGCGGTGCGCCTCAGTGGGCTCGCCTCCGAGGCGGCCGTCGCGGCCGCGACCGGGCTGCCCTCGGCCGACGTGGCCGGTGCGCTGGCCTCGCTCACCGAGTCCGGTCTGGTCAAGCAACGCACCGGCCGGATGTCTGGGTACAGCCTGACCGCCGAGGGCCGATCGCTGCACGCCAACCGGGTCGCCGGTGCGTTGCCCGACGGCGCTCGCCCGGCGGTGGAGCGTGCGTACCAGGCGTTCCTGCCCCTGAACAGCGCCTTCAAGCAACTGTGCACCGACTGGCAGCTGCGCCCGGGGCCAGACGGCGCCGACCGACCGAACGACCACGCGGACGCGGGTTACGACGCGGCGATCGTGGATCGGCTGGGCCGGATCCACACCGAGATCTCCGAGCTGGTCGCCGCGGTGGCGACGGTGCTGCCGCGATTCGGCACCTACCCCGGGCGGTTCAGTGCCGCGTTGGACCGACTGCGCGGGGGCGACCGGTCCGCGTTCGCCCGGCCGCTGTCGGACTCCTACCACGACGTCTGGATGCAGCTGCACGAGGACTTTCTGCTCAGCCTGGGCCGAGGCCGCGAGGAGGCGGACGGGTGCTGACCAACCAGAACCAGACCAAACAGAACCAAGTGGACGCTGTTGCTTTCGACTTCGGCGGGGTGCTTACGCATACCGCGTTCGGCGGGCTGAGCGACTACGAGGGCGAACTCGGGCTGCCGGCGGACAGCCTGGTGACACATTTCCGGGACGGTCCGGAAATGGCCCGCCTGGAGGTCGGCCGGATCAGCGCGCGGGAGTTCTTCAAGCACGTCTGCGTGTCGGTGCAGCGCGAGCACGGCCAACGGCTGGACATCCACCGGCTGGCCGCCTCCGCTTCGGCGGGCGAGCGGCTGAATCCGACGATGTTGCGGCTGGTGAGGCAGGTCGGAGTGCGCTGCCGCACGGCGTTGCTGACGAACAACGTCGCCGGGGCTGCCTGGCGGGCATCGTTCCCGTTCGAGCTGTTCGCCGTGGTGGTCGACTCCAGCGAGGTGGGCGCGCGCAAGCCCGACCCGGTCATCTTCCGGGAGCTGCTGCGCCGGCTGGGCCGCCGCGCGGAGCAGGTCGCCTTCGTCGACGACCTGCCACGCAACGTTGATGCGGCCGCCGACCTGGGCATCCAGGCCATCTTGTTCACCGACGAGTCCGGCTGCCGCGAAGAACTGGCTCGCCTCGGGGCACTGGGCCCGGCCGACATCGGAGCGGAGGCAACACCATGCGGGTGAAGGTCAACCGGGACGCCTGCCAGGGCAACGGTCGGTGCGCCGCCGTCTCCCCCGAGATCTTTAAACTCGACGAGCTCGGCTACAACATCGCGGGTGAGTTCGCTATCACCGAGGAGGCCGGCGAGGCGGCGTTCCGAGGCGCGGCGGAATGTCCGGAGCGCGCGATCACCGTGTTCTTCAGCTGATGGGCGCGTACTGATGGGTGTGCGCTGATGGGTATCGCGCTGTCCGACACCGAGGCTTGGGAGTTCGTCGCGAGCTCGCTCACCGGGATGGTGACGACGCTGCGCCGCGACGGCTACCCGGTGACGCTGCCGGTGTGGTTCGTGGCGCTGGACCGGCGGATCTACTTCCGCACCCCGGCGAGCAGCCAGAAGGTGGCCCGTATCGCCCGTGACGAGCGGGCCGGGTTCCTGGTGGAGGCCGGCGAGCGCTGGGCGGAGCTGATCGCGGTGTCGTTCCAGGCGGCCGCGGCGCGGGTGACCGACGAGCCGCTGTGCGCACGGGTGCTCGCCGCGCGGGACGCGAAGTACGACCGCCGGGGCCTCGGCTCGCGGAGCGAACTGCCGGCGGCCACGGTGCGCCACTACGCGGGTGAGTCGGCGATCATCCGGCTCACCCCGGTCGGCCAGTTGATCAGCTGGGACAACAGCCGGATCCGCCGCACGCCGTAACCCCGGGCACGAACACCGGGTAGTACAAGTCGTGGTGGGTGACGAAGGCGACCCGGACCGGCTGGTCGATGTGCACCTGTGACGGCGGGCAGCCCAGGATGTTCGTGGTCAGCCGCAGCCCCTCCTGCTCGGGCAGCTCCACCACCGCGATCACGTACGGCTGCTGCCCCGGCACCCACTGCTGCACGTTGACGGTGAACGAGTGCACCAGCGCGCGCCCGCTCACCGCTTCCGGGTGCACATCCGGGGAGAGGCAGCGGGGGCAGGGCAGGCTCGGCGGGTGCAGGTAGTAGCCGCAGGCCTGACAGCGCAGCAGCCTCAGCACCCCGTCCCGGCCGGACCGCCAGAAAAAGTCGGCCAGCGGGTCCGCGACCGGCACCGCGCGGTCGGCCAGGACGTCCGGCACGATCGACTCAGCGCTTGACGAGCTGGACATCCGACTCCTCCCGGTCCCAGGTCGCGCCGGTCCGACCCTGCTCGCGGAGTTGGTACTTGAGCACCCGGCCGACCGGGTTCTTCGGCAGCTGGTCGCGGAACTCGACATAGCGGGGCACCGCGAAGTACGGCAGCCGCTCGATCGCCCAGATGCACAGCTGCCGCTCGGTCAGCCCCGATCCTTCGGCCAGCACCACAGTCGCCTTGACGTCGTCCTCGCTCACCTCGCTGGCCACCGCGTGCACGGCCACCTCGCGCACCTCGGGATGCCGCAGGAAGGTCGACTCCAGCTCGTAGCTGGAGATGTTCTCGCCGCGCCGGCGCAGGTAGTCCTTCTTCCGGTCCACGAAGTAGAAGTTGCCCGCATCGTCGAACTTGCCCAGGTCACCGGTGTGCAGCCACAGGTTGCGCAGCAGCCCGAGGGTGGCGTCCGGGCGGTTCCAGTAGCCGGAGAACATCACCTGAGGGCGCAGCGGCCGGCAGATGATCTCGCCCACCGAGCCGGGCGGCAGCTCGTGGTCGTGCTCATCCACGATCCGCACGTCGAAGTCCGCGTTGCGCCGACCGCTGGCGTCCGGCACCGGATCCGAGGTCAGTGCCGCGGTGACGATCATGCTCGCCTCGGACAGCCCGTACCCGGGCGCGCCGGCGACCTCCGCGCCGAACCGCTCCCGCCAGATCCGCACCATGTCGCCGGGGAACGGCGCGCCGTAGGCGATCCGCAGCTGGCCGTGGCAGCGGCGCATCGCCTCGGTCTCCGGCATCAGGGCGATCAGCGAGATCGCCGAGCCGAGCAAACTCACCATCCGCGCCCCGCTGCGCTCGATGTCGTCCCAGAATCGGGACAGCGAGAAGCGCGGGTACACACTCACCGCGCTGGTCAACAGGGCGCTGGTGAGCACGCCGGTGGCGGTGGCGTTCAGGTGGAACAGCGGCTGCGGCGTCCACACCGTCTCGCCGGGGCGCCGGGTGGCCAGCTCGTTGGACTGGCGGGCCAGGTTGCACGCGTAGTTGTGGCTGATCATGCAGCCCTTGGACGGTCCGGTGGTGCCCGCCGTGTACACCAACATGGTCAGGTCACCGGGCTCAGGTACCAGACCGGGGTCGCGGTCGTCGTCGACGCAGAGCCCGTCCAGCGTGTCGTCCGGGCCTCGGCGAAACACCCTCGGCCCCGACGCCAGCCGGTCCGCGACCTCGGCCACCCGCGCGGCGTAGTCCGGCTCGGCGATCACCAGCCGGGCCCCCGCATCGGCGATCTGGTGGCGCAGGAACTCGCCCTTGTAGGCGGTGTTCACCGGGACGCTGATCGCGCCGGCGGCGTTGATGCCGAACCACGCGGCCACCGCGTCGACGTTGCTGTCCAGCAGCGTGACCACCCGGTCGCCCGGCTCGACACCGTGCTCGCGCAGGCCGTTGGCCAGCCGCATCGCCCGCCGGTACAGCGCGCCGTAGCTGCAGGTGCGGCCGGCGAAGTCCAGGAAGGTGGCATCCGCGTCGGCGTCCACCGCGCGCCGCAGCACCGCGAGCACGGTGTCCTGCTCCCCCCGCTGCCAGCTCATCGGACCCTCCTAGGGACGCTCGTTAGTCAGCAGCAGGCAACCGGCGATCGGCCCCCCGCCGTTGGACACCACCGCCACCTTGGGCGGCGCGCCGGCCGCCCGCCGGACCTGCCGCGCGCCGGCGGCACCGCGCAGCTGCAGGCAGGCCTCGTGAATGTGGCCGTAGCCGTGCAACCGTCCACCGGAGAGCTGGCCGCCGCCGGTGTTCAACGGCAGCTCGCCGGTCAGCGAGATGCGGTCACCGTCGCCGATGAAAGGGCCGCCCTCCCCCGGCTTGCAGAAACCCAGCGCCTCCAGCCACACCAGCGCGAGGATGGAGAACCCGTCGTAGAGCTGGGACAGCTGCACGTCGGCCGGCCGCAGGTCGGTGCGCCGCCACAGGTGCTCGGCCGCCCCGGCCGCCGCCATCGACGTCATGTCGCGGTACTGGTCCCAGGAGGGCCGGCCGCGCATCGCGGTACCCACCGCCTCGATGAACACCGGCGGGCGGGGCAGGTCGGCCGCGCGCTCGACGTGCGAGACGACCAGCGCGGTCGCCCCGTCCACCGGCAGGTCGCAGTCCAGCAGGCCCAGCGGAGTGGAGATCATCCGGGCGGCCAGGTACTCGTCCATGCCGAACGGGGTGCGCAGCGGAGCCAACGGGTTGAGCGCGGCATTGGCCCGCTGGGTGATCGCCAGCGCGCCCAGCTGCTCGCGGGTGGTGCCGTACACGTGGAAATGCCGGGCGGCCACCTGGGCCAGCCAGTTCACCGCCGACACCGCACCGAACGGCGCGCTCCAGTAGCTGATCCCGGCCGCGGCGCCGGCGCCGGGCAGCACCCCGCCCCGGCCGGCCTCGCCCTGCGCCGAGGACTCGGTCACCGTGCGGTACACCAGCACGTTGCGAGCCAGCCCGCCGGACACCGCGAGGCACGCGGCGACCACCGCGCCCAACTGGCCGGGCAGCTCCGCGGCGCCCATGAACCAGTCCAACTCCAGCCTCAGCGCATCCTGCACCGAAGCTGGCGGCGGCCCGCCGTAGCCGTGCGTGAGCGCGGCCTCTCCGCCGGGATAGCTGACCAGGCCGTCGATGTCGGCGCGGTCCAGCCCCGCGTCGGCGATCGCCACCAGGCACGCCTGCGTGGTCAGCTCCAGCGCTGATCGCCCCAGCCTGCGCCCGATCGCGGACTGCCCGATGCCGGCGATGCAGGTGTCCCGCTCGAACCGATGGTTCACCGCCGAAGACTCCGTTCCGCGTGGCCGTCGATCACCTGGCCGGCATGCGCACGGCACCGTCGAGCCGGATCGACTCCCCGTTCAGGTAGTCGTTGCGCAGCAGCTGCAGGGCAAGTTCGGCGAACTCGGCCGGGTCGCCCAGTCGCCGGGGAAACGGCACCGCGGCGGTCAACGTGTCGCGCAGCGGCTCGGGCACGGCCAGCATCGGCGGGGTGGCGAACGCACCGGGCGCGATCGTATTGACCCGGATCCCGGCCGCGGCGAGGTCCCGGGCCAGCGGCAGGGTCATCCCCACGATGCCCGCCTTGGCCGCGCTGTACGCCGCCTGCCCAATTTGACCGTCGAAGGCAGCCACGCTCGCGGTGTTGACGATCGCGCCCCGCCCACCGTTGGCATCGGGCTCGTTGCGGGACATCACCGACGCCGCGACCCGGACCACGTTGAAGGTCCCGCCGGTGTTGAGCCGCACGATCCGGTCGAACTCCGCCAGGGGGTGCGCCGACTCGACGCGACCGTCCCGCCCGATGGTGCGTCGGCTGGAGCCGCCACCCGCACAGTTCACCACGCCGCGCAGCGGAGCCTGCGACGCCGCCATCTCGACGGCGGCGACCACCTCGTCCGGATCGGTGACGTCGGCGCGCACGTGACAGCCACCGATCTCGCCGGCCACCCGCTTCGCCCGAGCTTCGTCGGCGTCGAGCACAACGACCCGACCGGCGTGCCGGCTGAGCAGCTTCGCCGTCGCCGCACCGAGCCCGGAACCACCGCCCGTGACCAGCACCGCCGCGCGCGACAGATCCATCAGGCAGGCTCCTTGCCGTTAATTCGATCTAAGTTTACCCGAATTCTAGCCGAGCTCCGCCCCGGTCGGGGTTGTCGCGTCGCCCGATCTGGTGGTTCGGCGGTGAAACTGTGACGCCGGGAACCGGCACGCCGATCTGTCGGGTAGGCCCACATCAACGCGAGGGGTGAGGTGATGGACCCGTTCCGCGCCGTCGAGGAACCTGGGGCACGAGCGGCCCGGCGGGCCCAGTTCGCCCGGTTCCACGACGACAACCATCCCCAGCTCGTCGCGCTCATGCACGCGCTGCGGGGCGACCGGGCACACGCCAACCGCGTGGCCCAGCGGGCCTTCGTCCATGCCTGGCGACGCTGGCGGACGGTCCAGGCACTCCCGGACCCGGCGGGCTGGACCCGGCGGCGGGCCCGGCGGCTGCGCCCGCCACACCGACGCGGGCCGGGGGTGGCGGCCCAGGCCCACGAGCCCGAGTGGATCGCGGCGTCGGCCCGGCCGATGTTCGATGCGTTGAACCGGCTGCCTGAGCAGCAACGCACCGTGGTGGCGCTACACCACGTGGGCGGGCTCGCCCTGGCGCAGGTCGCGGACGAGGAGCACCTGCCACTCGAGGCGGTCAACGCCCAGCTGGCGTCCGGATACCAGGCGCTCGCCCGGTCGATGGGCCAGACCTCGCTGGCCAACCGCAACCACAACACGGTCGACCCGGTCCAGTCCTGGGCGGCGGTCGAGCTGGCCGAGCTCGCCCACGCGCTGTCCTACCGCACCGACCGACGCGCCGTGGACCAGGTGTTTCGGCACGCGATCCGGCATCGGGTGGCAGTCACGGCGGCCACCGCGGCGGCGGTTTCGATCGGGCTGGTGGGCGGGTTGGCGGTGTCCCAGCGCGCACCGCGACCCCACGACATGGCGCTACCCCCGGCCAGCGCGCCCGGCGTACCGTCACCGTTCCCAGCCTTCCCTGCCTTCCCCGCCTTCCCGGGGGACCCGGGCGCAGGGCCACCCCCGGTGCTCGGCCCGCTCTCGGTGCCCGGACTACTGCCGGGACGCCAACCGACGGCTGGCCAGGACGACAGCTCCGTGCCCACCAGTTCGATGACCACACTGGACGTAATCGACGGGTCGACCAGGCGACCGGCGACAACGCCGCGCCCCGACAGCGGGAAGCCGGGCTACCCCGCCGCCGCGTCGCCCGGATCCACGCAGGTCACGACGCGGGACCAGGCCACCCCGATGTCCACCCCGCAAAGGTCGTCGGCCGGCCGCGGCGGCCTCGGACAAGCCGACCGCACCACCGCCGCGGGCCGGTCCGCCGGCGACAGCGACTCCGCGCGCCAGTCCGGCGGCCGTGGCGGTGGCCACGCCTCCGGCCACTCCTCGGGCAAGGGTGGCTCCTCGAGAGGCCGTTCCAGCGACGACAGCGGCGGCCACTCCCGCGGCCGCTCCGGCGGCAGCGGTCACTCCGGCGACAGCGGCCGCTCCGGCGGCGGCCGCTCCGGCGGCGGCGGTCACTCGAGCGGCGGCCACTCCGGCGGCGGCCGCTCCGGCGACGGCGGTCACTCGAGCGGCGGCGGCCACTCCGGCGGCGGAGGCCGCTGAACGGCGGTCGAGGTCCGCGGCCTGGACCTCTGCACGCGCGACGGTCACGACATCTGGCGAGGGCCGAATTTCCATAGTCCATTGTGGTGACACCTCAGATCCCGGCATTCGACCGGCCACTGCGGAGCTGCCTGCCGCAGGTCCGCAACACTGTGGATATCGACCGTCGACCTGCCCGGCACCAGCCAGCCTCCGCTGACTTGAAGTGCAGGTTTTCAATAGGCTATTTACGACTATGACATCGCCCCGCAACGCCCGCTGCCTAGCGTCGTGCGCACCTTGGACCGCTGGACGCCTTGCGAGGGATGATGGCCGAACTCCTTGAGCACCACGCGATCGCTCGGATCCCGGACGACGAGCGCCACGGGCGGGCGAGCTCCCTGTTACCCCTGTGGTTCTCCATGAACGCCTCGGTGCTCGCCGTGACCACGGGTCTGATCGGCATCGATCTGGGTGCGAGCCTGGCCAGCACGATCATCGCCATCGTGCTCGGCAACCTGATCGGCGG
>Ga0137412_10001355_pt1 | contig 18962 bp, 19 predicted proteins | sample CZODoug2_1_16fun_FD_122160 | JGI IMG/M metagenome (GOLD analysis project Ga0137412, IMG submission 122160) | Vadose zone soil fungal communities from Angelo Coast Range Reserve, California, USA - CZODoug2_1_16fungal (Hybrid Assembly) | ecosystem: Environmental > Terrestrial > Soil > Vadose zone...
CGGCGGCCGTACTCATCTACCCCGTGTCCGTCCAAGGCGCGCAAGCGGCGGCGGAAATCATCGCGGCGCTCGCGGTTGCCGGCCGCCGCGCCGAATGCGATGTATTGATCCTTAGCAGAGGCGGCGGTTCCTTGGAAGATCTCTGGGCGTTCAATGACGAGCGCTTGGCTCGCGCGATCGTGGCTTCGCCCATCCCGGTGATCACCGGCATTGGTCACGAGATCGATTTCACCATTGCCGACTTCGCCGCGGATGTGCGCGCGCCGACGCCCTCCGCGGCCGCGGAACTCGCAGTTCCCGACGCCGCGGAATCGCTCAATGCCTTCGTACGGTTCGGCGCGCGGCTGCAGCGCTGCATGCGCCGCCGACTCGAAGAGCGACACGAGCGTCTGCGCTGGCTCACCGGGCGCGCGGCGCTCGTGAGCCCCGCTGCACGCCTCGGCGCGCAGGCGCAACGCTTGGATGAGCTCGAGCAGGGCCTGATCCGCGCGCTGCGGCGCCGGCTGCAGGAGCACCGCGAGCGATTGCGTTGGTTGACCGGACGAGCTGCGCAGGTGAGTCCGTCGACGCGCCTGGCGCAGCAGCGGTTGCGGCTCGACAATTTGGATCAGCTGCTGCATCGCGTGTGGCGGCATGCGCTCAATTCGAGACGTGAAAAGCTGCTGCCCTTGATTCGCACGCTGAATGCCGTCAGTCCGCTCGCAACGCTGGAGCGTGGATATGCCATCGTCAGCGTCGAGAGCGGCGCGATTCTGCGCAACGCGGCGCAGGCACCGCCGGGCACGATCATCGAAGCACGGTTGGCGCAAGGCAGGGTTCGCGCCAAGGTCGAAGGAACCTCGTGATCCGTGGGATCACGATCGCCGGCGAGGGTCGACCGGCGGTTCGACGGTTGCCGGCGCTCATTGCCCTAGGCTGCGCGCTCACCGCCTCGATCCCCGCGCTGGCCGTGGGGCCGGATCTGCCCAACGAGAATGCCGTGCCGGGCGGCGTCAAGATCCTGCGGCTGGATTCCACCGGCCCGTCCCTGCCCTACGTCGACGCGGACGGGCATCGCGCATTGGTGCTGCAGGCGGATTCGACGTGGGTTGCCGTCATCGGCATCCCACTGTCGGCGCCGCTGGGAATGCGGCAGGTGGTCGTGCACGGAACCAATGGCAGACAGGTCATCGAATTTTCGGTCGGCAACAAGCAATACGCCAGCCAGTCCCTGAAAGTAGCTCCACGCCAAGTCGATCTGTCGGCTGCGGATCTTGCGCGGGTCAATGAAGAGAAGATCCGCATCGACCACGCCTTGAGCCAGTGGACGGAACCGGCGCCGGAATCCCTGCGCATGCCGCAGCCGGTGCCCGGGCCGCGCAGCAGCTCATTCGGCTCGCGCAGAATCTTCAACGGCCAGGCGCGCAACCCGCACAGCGGCATGGACATCGCCGCGCCCGGCGGCACCCCCGTGCTGACCCCTATCGCCGGCACGGTGGTCGACACCGGCGAGTATTTTTTTAATGGCAACACCGTGTTCGTCGATCATGGCCGCGGCCTGATCAGCATGTACTGCCACTTGAGTGCCGTCGACGTGAAGCCGGGACAGCGCCTGGCGGCGGGGACTCGAATCGGCGCCGTCGGCATGACCGGGCGGGCGACCGGGCCCCATTTGCACTGGGGCCTCAGCCTCAATCGCGCCTGGGTCGATCCCGCATTGTTCCTGCCTTGACTCGCAGCGTCTGGCTCAACTCGCCCCGAGCATGTGATCGACAGCGGCGCCGTCCAGCGACGGCGTTAATGCGGCCTGGCGCAGGCGTGCGCTGTGTTCCTGCACGGCCGCTCCGGACGGCTGCATCTCGATCTGCCCTTGGAAAAACGCGCCTTCGGTAATCCCCACTCGCGGCGCGAAAACATTGCCCTTGACCTTCGCGGTGGCACGCACGCTCACCGATTCAGTGGCATACAGGTCGCCTTCGACCTTGCCGTCGATGATGATGACCCGCGCACGGATATCGCCTTTCATGGAGCCATCGGTCCCCACCGTCAGGCTCTGTGTGTGCGTGATCGAACCTTCCACGCTGCCCTGGATGATGAGGTCTTCTTGCGCCGACAATTCGCCGCGAAATCGCAAAGTGGGGCCGAGCACGGACGCACGCGGCGCCGCGTCCGGCAACCGCGCTTCGGGCACTCGCGGTTCAGCCGCCCGCGGTTGCGGCGGACGAGGTTCGATTCGGGGTTCCGTGCGCGGTTCGGGGCGCGGTTCACGCGGTTCGGGGCGCGTCGCGGAGGGTTCGGGCGCAGCCGTACGGCCGCTTGAATTGGTGTTCATCATGGGGGCATCTCCATCCAGAGGTTTCTTAAACCAGGACATTGTTAGCCAGCGCCGCCGGACAATTTGACGGGCCGTGGGGTTGCGGCATCCTGCTTGGTGGACAGCTGGCCGGCCTTCTTGCCGTCCATATCGATGCTGCCGCTGAAATTGGCGCCCTCCATGATGCTGACCGTGGGCGCAAAGATGTTGCCGCAAACTTTCGCAGTCTCTTTCACGAACACGGATTTTTCGGCCTGCAGGTCGCCGTCGACCGTTCCTTCGACGATGATGAGCTGCGCGCGAATATTCGCCTTGACCGTGCCTTGCGGACCCACCGTCAAACGCTGTGTATGGGTAATCGATCCTTCGACGCGCCCTTGAATCAACAGGTCCTCTTCGGCCGTCAGATCGCCCTTGAAATACAATGTCGGGCCGAGGATCGAAGCGCGCTCGGTCGCACTGTTGTAAGGATTGCTCATTCAAGTATCTCCGTGGGTGGTCGTGGAGGCAGGCATGCGAGACTACCTGGCATAATCGATTGAGAAGTGAGACTTTGATCACGTTTTCCCAGGGCTGTAAAGCCGCAGCGCGGCGGCTGTCGCCAAAAACGGACGGCTCGGCGCTCGCCGCCCCGCGCCCGGCGAGGCGATCGGCAGGCACCGGCGTGCGGCCGGCACATGCGAGCGCATTACGTGGCCGACGCAGGCGGCGTCAGGATTCTTGCAGCTGCCGCTCGATGCGCGAGCGAGATATGAGTCCCCGCACCACTTCGGCTCCCCGTTCATCGCTCTCGACCACCAGCAAATGCCTCACGCCGACGCCCGCAAATATCTCGAGAAGATCCGAGATCTTCGCCGTTTGAACCGTTTGCCAGTCCAAGCTGGGCAGATCTTCCCACTCGGTCATGATGTCGCCCACCCTGATGTCTGCGCGTCGAGTCAGCGGAAGCCGCTCGGCGAATCGCGCCGCTCGCGGACCCTCGATATCGTAGGAGGTGATGAGGCCAATGACGCAGTCGGCCCGCACCACCAGCATGGCGCGCACGCTCAACCTTGCCATATCGGCCAGAGCCGCATCGATTTGACGGTCGGGAGCCACGGTGATCGCGAACTTGCTGGTGAAATCAGTCATGGCGTGAACGGCCGGATCGTTCGCCTTGAGCTCTTGGTAATATTCTGCAGGCCGGCGTATCGGCAACACGCCGACGGTGTGAATTTTCGGCTGTTCGGAAAAATCGTTGTTCTCGAACATCGGATCCTCCGTTGCGATCAGGCGAGAAACGCCAGTCGAATAGACCGATGAAGATCGGATCCGTTCCGCAATGGCGATCTCACGATTTGGTTTCGGTCATGCTCCTTGACGACGCGTGTCGCTGCAGATGGTGGTTCGAATTTGCGCGTAGTTTAGCCCCAACCCGGGCTATTCGATACTTTCCCCATGCAGAGAAATATCCAAGCCTTCGCGTTCCTGCTCCTCGGTGACCCGCAATCCGATGGTCTTGTCGATCACTTGCAGAATGACGAAGCTCGCCGCGAATCCATAAACGACGGTCACGGCAACGCCTTCCAACTGGGCGAGCACCGAGGCATCCAAACCGCTGATCTCCTTGCTGGCGAATACGCCGGTGAGCAGCGCGCCGATGATCCCGCCGATGCCGTGCACGCCGAACGCATCCAAGGAGTCGTCGTACCCCAGAACGTGCTTCAGAGAGGTTGCTGCAATGAAGCAAAGGACCCCCGCCACGATGCCGATGATCACGGCCGGGGTCGGACCCACGAAGCCCGACGCCGGCGTGATGGCGACCAAGCCCGCGACCGCGCCGGAAGCGATGCCCAAGACGCTGGGCTTGCCCCGGCTGACCCATTCGGCGAATGCCCAGGCGAGCGCCGCGGCAGCCGTGGCCATCTGCGTCGCCAGCATCGCCATGCCGGCGCGGCCGTCGGCGGCTCCCGCCGAACCCGCATTGAAGCCGAACCAGCCCACCCATAAGAGCGAAGCACCGATCAGCGTCAGGGTGAGGTTATGGGGCGCCATGGCCTCCCTGCCATAACCCAAGCGCTTACCGAGCACCAGGCAGCTGGCGAGACCCGCAACGCCGGCATTGATGTGCACCACCGTGCCGCCGGCATAGTCCAGCACCCCTGCCTTATTGAGCCAACCGGTTGGCTCCCACACCATGTGGGCAATCGGCGAATACACCAGCAGCGACCAGGCGCACATGAACACCAGCATCGCGGAGAATTTCATACGGTCGGCAAACGCGCCGGCGATCAACGCCGGCGTGATGGCCGCAAACGTCAGCTGGAACATCGCGTAGACGGACTCTGGAATGGTCAACGCCAGATGCGATACCGACAGCCGGTTGGTCGGGTCATGGATGAAGGTCATGCCGTTGAAAAACGCGCGGCTGGCACCACCCAGGAACGGACTGCCGGGCGTGAAGGCCCACGAGTAGCCTATGAACCACCACAGGAGCGTGACCAGACAAGTAATCGCGAAGGTCTGCATCAGCGTCGCCAGTACGTTTTTCTTGCGCACCATGCCGCCATAAAACAACGCCAGCCCCGGTATCGACATCATCAACACCAAGGCGGTGGACGTCAGCATCCACGCGGTGTCGCCGGCGCTGATCTTGTCCGCATCCATCAACGTCGGCTGAGTGGGCGCCTCTCCCCAAGCGCTCTGAATCGACAGCGCCGCAACGCCCAAACAAGCCAATCGGGACAGTTTACTCATCGATGCAATCCCCCTGTGAAATCAAATGGCGCGGGCGTCGCGCGCCACACCTGTAGCTCAGGTATCGAACCAACGCTATATTGCACTCGCGTCGCGCTCGCCTGTTCGGATGCGCACGACCTGCGTCAGGTCGAAGACGAAGATTTTTCCGTCTCCGACCTTTCCGGTCTGAGCTGATTTGGCGATCGCCTCGATCACGAGATCGACGAGCGCATCTTCGACCGCGATTTCTATTTTTGTCTTCGGCACGAACTCCACGACATACTCGGCGCCGCGATAGATCTCCGTGTGGCCGCGCTGCCTGCCGAAGCCGCGAACCTCGGTCACGGTGACGCCTTGCACCCCCGCTTCACTGACGGCCTGTCGAACATCGTCAAGCTTGAATGGCTTGATAATCGCCGTAATGAGCTTCATTGCCTGACGTCCTTCGCCCAGTCGCTGGGTGTTGATCTTGCGGCCGGTGTACCCGGATCGGGTTCGGGAACAAGCACCGGCTGTGCCACGCGCGAAGAATTGAACGCGATCAGCAAGTTGGCGCTCCGCGTGGGGAAACTGCCGCAGTTTTTGCACCGAATGCGGGCGCTCGCCGTCGAAGCGATGCCTTGAAATGAGGCGCGGTGCCGGTGCCATTCCCGATCCGGCCGGCGCCCTCGATCATCTCAACGATAATTCCAGGCGAACCTTGCCGTCTTGATTCTTCGCCTTGTCATTGACGACCAGAAACACTCTCCCAGGATCGAGCTGAGTGTCCGTCAACAAGGCCTGTTGTACGGCCGTGGCGCGTTGTTGACCCAAGGCGGTAAGGTCGCCGTCTGTGACTGCAATGTGCTCGTGCAATGCCTTGGTTAGAAAATCTGTCTTGGCCGCCGCGAGTTCCGGCTTCGTCTTGAGGTTCGCGACCTCTTGCGGGAATTTCGGCTCGCCGCCCACGTCTTTTGCGTACAGTTGCGTCAATAACTCCAGCTTGGCCGGCGCATCCAGTTGCTCGAAGTCCGGCGCGGCAGCCGGCGATTTATTGCGGCCGCCTTTACCCGACTGCGCTTCCCGAACCTGCGTCAAAAACCGCGCCTCGACCAATGCCGGGCGATCGAGTTCACTGACCCACGCGATGGGCACCTCGATCTTGAGCTGCGGTCGTTCGTTCAACGCCTTGACCATGGCTCGAATCTTGTCTGCGGCGGCGGAATCCAAGTCCGCCGCTCCCGGCCCAAAATCGACGAACTGCAAATCCGGGCCTCCGCCGAACAAGGCGCCGAGCAAGGCAAACGGTGCGGTAACCGCCTTCTCGAGAATATTGACGAAGACTTTCCAAATGATGGGTCCCAGCCGGAATGTCGGATCGTCGAGCGTACCGCTCACGGGAATATCCAGATTGATGACGCCGTGGCGGTCTTTGAGCAGCGCCACCGCCAACTTGATCGGCAGAGAAACCGCGTCCTTACTCGCAGTCTTGGCGCCGAATTCAAGCTGATCCACGGTGATGTGGTGCTGGGCGTCGAGCTTGCGCCCTTCCACCTTGTAGTGCAGCTCGGTCGTGAGCTTGCCCTCGGTGATGTTGTAGCCGGCGAATTTCCCCGAATAGGGGTTGAAAATACTGAGTTCCATGTTGCGGAAATTCAAGGCCAAATCAGTGTAGAGAGCCGCGCTCAACACGTTGACTTCTCCGGTGATGTCCACCGGTGAAAATGCACCCACGGCACCGTGTATATCCACTTTCGCGCGCGAGTTGACCTTCGAAGACAAGCCGAGCACGGTTCCCTCGATGCTCTGAATGCCGGTGGCGAAATTCGGCTGCACGGATAGGTCGGCAAAGTTGGCCTGCCCGGCGTGCAACACTACTTTCTTGATTGTCATCGGCATCGTCGCGGATGCCGCAGCCGGCGGCGCGCTGCCGGCTGCCTTGCTCGAGGCAGCCTTGCCGGACGCGGCCCCGCGCGATGTAGCGGGAACCGGCGCCGTCGCCGCCACAGGCGCGCCGCCCGGAGCAGGCGCCGCAACCACCGTCGCGCCGGGGCCCGCCAACACTCGCTTCACGTTCAAACTGGTGTCCGGCTCGATAATGACGCGCGCGTACAGCTTGCGCGCCACCACTTGTTGGATGTCGAGCCGGTCGGGATCGTGTTGGAACGCGATCCCCGACACATCCAACCGATCCCAATTGATGAAGTCGTCGTGCAGCGCGTTGTCCACCGTATGGAGATCCGCCACGCTGATATTGCCGGCGAACTCGAGTGCAGGTTTCTTTGCGCCGTAGCGCACTTTTCCGTCGCCGCTCAAGCGGCCGCTGATGAGGGTCATCGACGTGCGCTGCGCGATGTAGGGCTGAACCGCCTTGAGATCAACGCCGTCCAGCTTCAGCGACACCTGGGCCGACAGCGGTTGCGGCGTGACATCGCCGCTCACGTTCAACGAGCCGGCACCATTGATGCGCGTATCGAGGGAGACGGTCACCGGCTTGGCGAGATCCAAGCTCACACCGCCCAGCTTCACCGCCAACGGCGCCAACAGAACCTTTGCTGCAGGCGACGTGCTGCGATCTTCGGCCGAAATGCTCGCCTCGCGCACTTCTATCTCGCCCAAGTCGACTTTCCATGGCGGGGTTGCGGTTGATGGCGGGGTTGCGGTGGATGGCACCGCCGCGGCTGTCGTGGGCGGCGATGGCGGCGCATGCGCTGCCGCGTCCGGCGGCGCCGGCGAGGACTGCGCCAGCTTGAGTAAATTGAACGATCCGTCGGGCTCCAGCCATGTGACCAGCTTGACCCCTGAAAGCGCCAGAGAATCGACGTGAGCCTGCCGTTTCGAGAGATCCACCGTGGTTCCGCTCATCAGCAGCGACGGCACCGTAACCCAGACGTCGTCGCCGCCCTTGGGCTTCACGGCAAGATCGTTGACCGCGATTCTGGATACCGCCGCCTGCAGATCGACGGCGTCCCGCAACGAGAACTTGTACGTCGCATTGAGATCGATCGTGCCGGAATTGACTGCGAAATTCAGGCGGTCCTCGAGATATTCCCAGATCGTTTGCGCGCGCAATCCGTCGATTCGAAACTCGCCGTCCGATTCGATCGGCTGTACGGACAAGTGTCCGTGCCACTCCAACCGCTCGCCGAGCTTCGAAGACCCGGTGAAGGTGAATCGGCCGCCTTCGGCACCGGTCGTGAAGTTCACCAATGAAAAATTGATCGGTTCCAGCCGCGCCGCGAACTCCGTCGGCCGGTTGTGATCCTCGTACGTCACCAGTCCCTGTCTGACGTTGAACGAACCGATGCGGACGGCCGGTACAGCCTGCGTCTTCTCCCGCGGTTTCGCCGGGGGCGTCTTCGGACTCAAGCGCGAGAGATTGAGAATTCCGTCGTGCGCCACGATGGCATTCACGAAGGGCGCATCGATATCGATGCCGGCGAACGAATACGCCCGATGCCAGATCGAGGATAACTCGAAATCGACGAACAATCGTCCGAAGCCGAGCAGTTTCTCCCCGCCGGGGGCGGCCAACGAGAAATCTTTGATTTCGAGTTGAAACAGGAAGGGATTGACGCGTATTTCACCCACCGTCGGCGTCGCATCCACCGTCTTGGGGATGTCTTCCATCAGCGCGGAGCGCAGAATCCTGGGAGCCAGCACGAACCCGGCCAGCGCGTACAGCGCGACCAGCAACGCCAGGACCGCGGAAATGCGAAAGGCCTTGGTTTTGGTGAATTGCAGCAAGGACATCCCGCCATTACGCCGCCCGCCGACTTGGAGCTTAGTCTAGCAAATAATCGCCTAGCGCTTGTTGCGCTGAATCAGCCGCTTGCGCTTGCGCACTTGACGGGGCGTCAGGGGATTTCGCTTGCCGGCGAAAGGGTTCTCGTCGCCGCGGAACGCGACGCGTACCGGCGTGCCCATCAAATCGAACGCCTTGCGGTAGACATTGACCAGATAACGGCGGTAGGCATCCGGCACGTGATCGGTCTGATTGCCGTGGATGACGACGATGGGAGGATTGCGGCCGCCCTGATGGGCGTAACGCAGCTTGATGCGGCGGCCGCTGACCAGCGGCGGCTGATGGCTTTCAATTGCCGCTTCGAGCACCCGCGTCAACTCCGGGGTGCTCATGTCGCGGGTGGCGGCGGCATACACCTTGCGCACCGCGGCGAATAGTTCGCCGACGCCGCTGCCGTGGCGAGCCGAAATGAAATGCAGCGGCGCAAAGTCGGCGAATTGCAGGCGCTGTTCGATTTGCTGGCGAATCAGGTCGCGTTGTTCCGTGGGAATGTTGTCCCACTTGTTGACGGCCAGCACCACGGCCCGGCCTTGTTCTATGACAGTGCCCAATAAACTCGCATCTTGTTCGGCGACATTGTCGTGGGCGTCCATCACCAAGACGACCACGTGAGCGGTCTCGATCGCCTGCAAAGTCTTGATGACGCTGAATTTCTCGACCGCCTCTTCGACTCGCGAGCGGCGCCTGAGGCCTGCGGTGTCGATCAGCGTGTAGCGCTCCCCGTCGCGCTCGAACGGCACCAGCACGGCGTCGCGCGTAGTGCCGGGTTGGTCGAACGCCACCATGCGATTCTCGCCGAGCAGCCGGTTGATCAACGTGCTCTTGCCGACATTCGGGCGGCCGATGACGGCCACTTTGATGCCGGTCGTTTCAGGACCGTCCTGCGGGTCCGGCGTCAACCCGGCGAGCGCCGCCTCGAGCAGCGAAATCACGCCTTGGTCGTGTGCGGCGGCGATCGGATGCGGCTCGCCCAGTCCCAGCTGGTGGAAATCGGCCACGGCGACGTCGGGGTCGAATCCTTCGGTCTTGTTGACCGCCAAAAACACCGGCTTGCCGCTGCGGCGCGCCAGCTGCGCCACGAATTGATCCTGCGGCGTAACGCCCGCTCGGCCGTCCACCAGTACGATGAGCCGATCCGCCTCGCTGATCGCGCGCTCGGTTTGCGCGATCATCAGGCTTTCGATCACGTCGGCGTTTTCAACCAGGCCGCCGGTGTCGACGACGATGCACGGAACCTCGGTGCGCCGCGCGAAGCCATATTGCCGGTCACGCGTAAGTCCCGGCAGATCGGCAACCAAAGCGTCGCGGGTGCCGGTCATGGCATTGAACAAGGTCGATTTGCCTACATTCGGTCGACCGATCAATGCGACTACCGGAAGCACGATGCCTAGGGTGTCGGCGGAGGCGTCGCGGGCTCCGCGGCAGGTGGTTCCGGCGGCGCAGCCGGCGTCGCAGGCTCCGCGGCAGGCGGTTCTGGCGCCGCAGTTGGCGCCGAGGGCTCCGCCGCAGGAGGTGTTGGGTCCGCCGCGGCGGGCGCCGCAGGCTCCGCAACGCGTGGCGCAGGCGCGGCGGCGGCGGCCCTGGGCGTTGCGCGGAAAGCGGCCAACTTGCCCTTGTCGGTCAGCACGACGACGGTATCGCCGACCACCACCGGCGAGTTGGTGATCCGCTCCTTCGCGACACGCTCCCTCGCCACGAGTTCACCGGTGGACTTGTCCAGCCAATGTATGTAGCCCTGGAAGTCGGCGACCGCGACCGCCGTGCTCGTCAACACCGGCGTGCTCAATCGCCGTAGCTTCAATTTCTGATTGCGCCACAACTCGGAACCGTCGCGTTGACGAAGCGCCACCACGATGCCGTCGGACTGCGTCACGTACAAATTGTCGGCGTCGACCGCCAAGCCTCGATAGCTCGACATGTCATGTCCCCACCAGATTTGGCCCGAATCGAGCGCAAGCATCGCGGTGCGTCCTTGAAAGCCCGCGGCGAACACGTTGTCGCCCACGACGCGAACCGCCGAGTCGATATCGACCAACCGATCGAGCTCGGTACGGCCGTGGGGCGACGCCAAGGCTGAATCCCAAACCGTATCGCCGCTCGTGAGCGACACCGCCATCACCTTGCCGTTGTCGAAACCGCTGATCGCCACTTCCTTGGCGATGATGGGGGTCGCCGTGCCGCGCAGACTCAAACGCGGGACCTGCTGCTCGACCGACCACAATTCCTTGCCGGTATGCGCGTCGAGTCCATGGAGCCGGCCGTCGACCGAACGAATGACGACGACTTTCTCGCCGATCGCGGGCGCTGACAGCAGTTCGGAATTCAAGCGCGAGCGCCACAGTTCGCGCCCGGTGGCGCCGTCCAAGGTCACGATCACACCCTTGCTGCTGCCCACCACGACCAAGCCCGCGCCCGCGCCCGGCCCCGCCGATATCGGCAGCTTCAGATTCTTGACCCAAATATGGCGCCCCGTATCCAACGACGCGGCGAGTACCTCGCCCTTGTGCGACGCTGCGAACACCACGCCGTTGTCGACCACGGGGCCCAATCCGAGGCGCAGCACCATTTGCTTCTTGCCGCCGCCCACGCCCTCGCTCCAAATTTTCTTCACCGGCAGCGTGGCCGGGAACTTGACCAACACCGCCGGCGGTTCGACGTCTTTGTCCTTGCTGCAACCGGCCGCGATCAGCAGCGCCGCCAGGCCCAAAGGAAGCAATAAGCGCATCAGGGTTTAGCCTCGTTCGGAGTGACGGAGTTGGTCTTCGCGACGGGCGCCGCGACCGCGCCGAGATCCTGGATCTTCAATTCCAGCAGTGCGGCGTTGATTCCGGTCGCATCGGCGGCCCCGAGCGCTGTCTGGTATTCGGTGACCGCGTGCGGGACATCTTTCTTCGCCAAATACGCGTCGCCGCGCACCTCGTGATAACGCGCCGAGAAGGCCGCCGGCATCGGTTCGGCCAGCGTCTTGATCGCTTCGTCCGGCTTGCCCTGGTCGGTCAAGACTCGCGCCAGGCGCAGGCGGGCGATTTGCCGCAGTTCCGTGTCCTTCGAGTCGTTCATGACGTGGGTGAGAGGCGCGATGGCTTTGTCCAGTTGGCCGTCGTCTACGTCGAGCCGCGCCAGCGTCAGTTGCGCCTGGTCGGCATAGGGCGAACTGCCGAATTCCTTGATGAGCGCGTCGGCAATTTGCCGTGACTTGGTGTGATCGTTGCTCTGGAGCGCGGCCGTCAAGGCGCCGAACTCCGCCGCAGCCCTGTACGCCCGCTCGTTGGTGTAATTCTGGAAGTACCGAAAGCCGAAAAACACGGCAGCGCCCACCAGCACACCGCCGATCAACCACGGCGCGTACTCCGCTACCAAGTGCTTGACAGCCTCCAGTTGTTCGTCATCGGTCAAATATTCTTCTGCCATGGCTTCTCCGCTACCCGCCCTTGAGACCCAACAAGACCCCCAACCGTTCACTGATTTCGGTGATGGGGCATTCCTCCTGCGCCAGTTCCTGGCGCAGCGCCTTCACCGCAACCACACCCCGGGCCATTTCGTCATCCCCCAGAATGATCGCAAACTGCGCGCCGCTCTTGTCCGCGCGCTTGAATTGCGTCTTGAAACTCCCGCCGCCGAGATTGATTTGCAATGCCAGGTGCGGCCAGGCGTCGCGCAGCCGCTCCGCCAGTTGGAAACCGGCGATCTCCGTGCGTTCCCCTGCCAGCACCAAATAAACTTGCGGCCGGTCGCGCTCAGGGCTCAAACCCTGCTTTTCGAGGAGCATGACGATCCGCTCTTGCCCCATGGCCCAGCCGATTCCCGGCGTGCCGGCGCCCCCCAATTGCGCCACCAAACCGTCGTAGCGTCCCCCGGCACACACGGTGCTCTGCGAACCGAGGGCGTCCGTCGTCCACTCGAAAACCGTTCGGGTGTAGTAGTCGAGTCCGCGGACCAGGCGCGGATCGACATGATACTCGATGCCGGCACTGCGGAGGTGTGCGCACAACGACTCGAAATGAGCCCGCGACTCCGCATCGAGGGACTCGAGCAACAGAGGCGCTCCCGCGACGATGCGCTGCACGTCGGGGTTCTTGCTGTCGAGTATGCGCAGCGGATTGCCCTTGAGGCGCCGTTTGCTGTCCTCGTCGAGCGCGGCCTCGTGTCCGCTGAAATAGGCGGTCAGCTCGCCGCGGTACGCGGCGCGCGAAGCCGGCGTCCCCAGCGAATTGATCAATAGCTTCGTTCGCAGACCAAGACGCCGCAGCAGGCGCGCGGACAGGAGGATGATTTCGGCGTCGACATCCGGTCCTTCGAATCCGAATGCCTCCGCATCGATTTGATGAAATTGGCGGTAGCGTCCCGCCTGCGGCCGCTCGCGCCGGAACATCGGACCCATGCACCAGACGCGCAGACGCCCCTCGCGCAGCATTCCGTTCGAAATGACTGCGCGGACGATGCCCGCGGTCGCTTCCGGGCGCAGCGTGATGTGGTCCTCGCCCTGATCGACGAAGCTGAACATCTCTTTCTCGACGATATCGGTAAAATCGCCTATCGAGCGCTTGAACAATTGCGTCTGCTCGATCACGGGTACGCGAAATTCCTCGTAACCGTAGCCCGCGAAGACCTCTCGCGTGATGCGCTCCAGGTGTTGCCAGGCCGCTATTTGCGCCGGCAGCACATCGTGTACACCGCGCAGGGGCTCGATAATCTTGGTCAAGAACCCGTCTCCGATCAACCGGACGGACGCGCGGCGGCGGCGGCCACGTCGGGCGTCGCCGTGCCGGGGGGCGCCGTGCCGCGAGAATCGCGGCGCAAGACCCCGTCGGCGCCGGCCTCGAAGCGCGCCACGTCGCCGGCCATGAATTGCGGCCCGATTGCGACCGCCCGGTTGTTGATCTCGAGTTGCACGCCGCTCGCGAAGCCCAAGTACACGCGCATGGGCGCGATGCCTGCAATGGTCTTCACGCTATTGGCGTGGCCGTTGCCTGCGAACACCCGTCTGCCCGCCGCGTCGTGCACGTCCACCCACGAGTCGGCGGAAAAGCTCAGGCGAAGGTGAGCGCGGCCCATCCCGGCCATCGCATCGGGGGTCGGCGACGGCGCTGCCCGAGTGCCCGGCGCCGCGGCCGCTCCGGCCGCTCCGGTCGCCCCGGTCGCCGATATCAGGGGCTGGGACGACGCCAATGGCGGCGGCGAGGTGACTTCGGCCGCGGCTGATGCGGCTGAGTCGGCTGCGCCGTCGGCCGATGCTGCGCTTGGATTCGCCGCCAGGGTCCCGCTGGTGATCGGAGCCGACGCGCGCGGGTGCCACGGCTTCCACCACAGCACACCAATGGCCAGCATGACGGCAGCCACCGAACCCGCGATCAACGGCCACGGCAAACTGCCCACGGCGGGAGGGGCGGTGCGCAGCCGCACATTGGCCGGCGGCGGCGGGGCGGGCGCCCTCGGTGCCTGCGTACGGGACTCGTAATCGGCCATAATTTCCGCGGCGGCCAAGCCCAACAACGACGCGTATCTTTTGAGGTGACCCTTGGCATAGACCGACGGACCGATGCGTTCGTAATCGCCGGCCTCGAGCGCATCGATGACCCACCCGTCGAGATGCAGCTCATCGGCGGCCTTTTGCGAGCTCAAACCCCGACGCTCGCGCTCGGCCCTCAAGCGGGGGCCGACCGATGTGCCGGCCTCGGTCATCGATCGACGCCGGAACGCATCATTTGCGCCTGGTCCGACTCGGGAAATTCACTCTGTATGCGCCGAGCATAAGCCGCCGCCGCGGTCGCATCGCCCAGCTTGCGTTCCGAGCGAACCCCCAGCCAGAGCACTTCCGACGTCGGCGCATTCACCGACAGATACCGCTGCACGATATCGCGCGCCTGCGCGGTATCGCCCCGATCGAACGCGATATTCCCCAATTGCAGCATGGCCTCGGGCAGATTCGGGTGGATCGTCAACGCCTTGTTGAAATACCGCTCGGCGTCAACCACATCGCCCGTCCCCCGCACGCAAACCCCGGCATTGACCCACGCCACTTCCGGAGTTTGATACAGCGGATTGCGCGCGACCTCGGTGAATAGTTTCTCCCCCGCCACCGCCTTGCCGGTACGGCACAGAAATCCGGCGTAGGTGTTTTCAATATTGGGGTCGCGCTTGCCCTCGCGGTACCCGGTCGCATAGGCGCGCTCTGCCTTCGGTATGTCGTTCAGCCGTTCGTAGACGAGGCCCGCCGTCATTTGTACGTCGGGGTTTCCCGGATCCTGACTGAGAGCGCGCTCCATGAAATCGCGTGACGCCGCCAATCTGCCGAGCTTCATGTATTCGAGCGCGAGCTGCATATTGGTGTTCGCCGTCACCGCGGGCGATGCCTTCCTGAAGTCCGAATTGTGCGAACAGGCCGCCAAACAGGCGCCGAGAATGACCGCGAGCACCTTCACCGTGGTGGATCTCATCGAACTTCCGCCGGGGCGCGCGCGACAGGAGTCAGTTTGGTGCCGAGCCGCACCAAGGTGCGGTCCGTGACGCGGCCCGCCAATTGGCCGCAGGCCGCGTCGATGTCGTCGCCCCGCGTCCGGCGAATCGTGGCGATGACGCCGTTATCATTGAGAATGTCCCGGAACTTCAGGATGGCGGCCGCGGGCGAGCGGCGATAGCGTGTACCCGGAAACATGTTGAAGGGAATCAAATTGAGCTTGGCCGGGCGCCCTTTGAGGAGCTTTGCCAGCTGGCGCGCGTGCTCGGGTTTGTCGTTCACGCCGTCCAGCATGACGTACTCGAAAGTGACGCTGCGGCCGTTTTGCATGTCGATGTAATGCCAGCAGGCCGTCAGCAATTCGGCGATCGGATGTTTGCGGTTGATGGGCACGAGCTCGTTGCGCAATTCATCGTTCGGCGCGTGCAGCGACACCGCCAACGCGACGTTGCATTCCTCCGCCAACTTGTAGATCTGCGGAACCAACCCCGAGGTGCTGAGCGTCACCCGGCGGCGCGACAAGTCGTATCCCAAATCGTCGAGAAATGTGCGCATGGCGGGGACGACATTGCGGTAATTGGCGAGCGGTTCGCCCATGCCCATGAACACGATGTTGGTGATGCGCGCTTCTCCCAATTCACGGTGGGCCAGCCACACCTGTCCGACGATTTCAGCGACGCTCAAGTTGCGATTGAACCCCTGCTGCGCGGTCGAGCAAAAAGAACAATCCATGGCGCAGCCCACCTGGCTCGAGATGCACAACGTGCCCCGATCCGGCTCGGGTATATAGACCGTCTCGATTCCCTGCACCTCGTCCATGCGCAGCATCCATTTGCGCGTGCCGTCGTTCGACACCTGCTCGGCGACGATTTCCGGAACCGCGATCCGGGCGACCTCACTCAACTGCGAACGAAAGTCCTGCGCAAGATCGGTCATCGCCGCGAAATCCGCCGCGCCGCGCCGATAGATCCACTTCATCAGCTGGCGGGCGCGAAACGGCTTGGCGCCGAGACGCGTCGCAACGAACGCCTCGAGTTCCGCGCGCGGAAGCCCAAGTAAATTCACGCGTTCGCCGGCCAAAGCTGTCTCCTTAAGTACCTCGCCCTACGCTAGCGCGTACGCGGGCAGAGCTCAATTTCGCGGAAGAAGTAGCTGATTTCGCGCGCCGCAGTATCCGGCGCATCCGAACCATGGACGATGTTTTCGTCGATGCTGTTGGCAAGATCGGCGCGGATCGTTCCTTTGGCCGCCTTCTTCGGATCGGTGGCGCCCATGACCTCGCGATTCTTTGCGATCGCGCCCTCGCCTTCGAGGACCTGCACCATCACCGGCCCGGAAGTCATGAAGCGCACCAGATCCTTGAAGAACGGACGCTCGCGGTGCACCGCGTAGAAGCCCTCGGCTTCCGCCTGCGAGAGCTGCATCATGCGCGCCGCCACCACCCGCAAGCCCGCCTGCTCAAAACGATGATAGACATCTCCGATCAGGTTACGGCCCACGCCGTCCGGCTTGACGATGGAAAGGGTACGCTCGATTGGCATGATGACCTCGGGTGGAAAAAGGAAGTCCGCCCCTGAAGGGGCTGACAAAGACCGCGAAGTCTACTGGAGCGGGCGCGGCCAAGCAATCAGGATGACTACCGAAGTCCCTGTATTACTTAGAAAAACCCCTCTCTTCGATCACTTGCAAACTGAGCGCTCTACGGGGTCCAGATCGGGGGGCCATGGATGGCCACCCGGGGCTTGCGCGGAGCAGGGACTGCGCAGCGCAATGGGTTTACGGCGGCCCGGGAAATGGCCCCCGATCTGGGCCCCGTGGCCCGATCGCCTCAAACGTTAAAACTCTCGCCGCAGCCGCATTCGCCCTTGGCCTTTGGGTTCTGGAATTTGAAGGCCTCGTTCAAGCCTTGTTTGACAAAATCCACCAGGGTTCCGTCGATCAACGGCAAGCTCGTGGGATCGACCACGACTTTCACGCCGCGCGCCTCGAAAACCGCGTCTTCGGGGTGGATTTCATCAGCATAATTCACGACATACGCGAATCCCGAGCAGCCGGTCTTCTTGATGCCGACGCGCAAGCCCAGACCGGCTCCGCGTTGCGCCAAGTGAGATCGAACCCGATCAGCTGCCGATTCCGTCAACAATATCGCCATACCACGCTGCCCTCTCAAGCTCGGCCGAGCTCCGGCCGTTGCGCTATACATAACACGCCCATGACCCGTGCGCACGGAACCAGGGCGCGTTTTTTCCTATAAGCTCATGCCTGTAAGGCACGAAACGCCGGTTCAAATATGGGGGCGCCTAGAGGGGTCCTCAATGGCGTTACCGCTGCCGCTGCCGCTACCGCTGCCCGCTGCCCACTGCCGACAGCGCTAACGCTGCAGCGCACTAGTCGCCGCGGCAACCCATGCGTCTTCGATGATCAATAGCCGCCCCCGCTTCTCCGGCGGCACCGCAAAGCGCTCGCTCAGGTCCTGCACGCCCCCGGGGAGCGTCGTCCGGGAAAGGGGTCCGCCCGCGTGCTCCGCCACCCAAGCCGACGCGGCGATGGTGTGCGGGCAGGCAAAGGCCAAAAACCGTGCCGCGTGAACCATGCCCCCGCTGACCTGCAGGTCGAATTGCACCCAGGTCCCATGCGCGCGCTGGCCGGCCGCGCCGCGGTACACATCGGCACCGGTAAGGACCCCCGCCGCGGGAGCAGTCTGGAAGTAGTGCAGGGTCAGTTCGTTGTACTTCATGCGCCGTACGTCACGCGCCGCTGATCTTCCGTAAGCGCGACACCGCCTCGCTGACGGCCGCCACTGCCGTGTCGATATCGTTCTCGGTGGTGCTCCGGCCCAGCCCGAACCGCAGGCTGCTTTCGCTCAACGCGTCGTCCCGGCGCGGATGCAGAGATTGGAGGCTTCGGTGGTATCTTTGACCTCAAGGCCGCTGGTTTCACCGATCCACTTCTCGTCAGTGGTACGGATGGCGTCGGGACTAAACTCCGCATCGCGATCGAGGCGGGTGTGCACGATACTGTCGGTGCGCACCCACACCGATTCTCCTTCCCTGATCACTAAGAAAAACTTGCAACAGGCGTAGATTTAGTGGCCATGTCAGTCAACGATCTAGTCGTGCAAGGTGCCGAGCCGCTGTACTTCCTCGATTACTACGGCTGCGGCAAGCTCGACGTCGCAGTCGCCGCTGGGGTAGTGAAGGGCATCGCCGCTGGCTGTCAGCAAGCGGGCTGCGCGCTCATCGGCGGAGAGACCGCTGAGATGCCAGGGATGTACCAGCCAGGTGCGCATTGCCAATAAAGGGATACTAAATCATTACTGACTCACCACTGGCTACTTTTACTACTATACCGACCATCGTGGCTGGCGCAGGCGACTACGATCTCGCAGGATTCGCGGTCGGTGCCGTTGAGCGCGTCAAACTCCTACCGCGTAACGACATTGTCCAAGGCGACGTGCTACTCGGCCTGCCTTCAACAGGTCTGCACTCAAACGGCTTCTCCCTCGTGCGTCGGATCATTGAGAAGATGCACCTTACCTACTCAGACACCGCCCCTTGGAATTCGGAAACAACCGTTGGCAGATCTCTGCTTACACCGACCCGCATCTATGTCGTGCCATTATTAAAAGCAGTGGAACGAGATCTGATCAAAGGAATGTCGCACATTACCGGCGGCGGTCTCCTGGAGAATGTCCCTAGAATGCTCCCCAA
>Ga0137412_10001356_pt1 | contig 18960 bp, 13 predicted proteins | sample CZODoug2_1_16fun_FD_122160 | JGI IMG/M metagenome (GOLD analysis project Ga0137412, IMG submission 122160) | Vadose zone soil fungal communities from Angelo Coast Range Reserve, California, USA - CZODoug2_1_16fungal (Hybrid Assembly) | ecosystem: Environmental > Terrestrial > Soil > Vadose zone...
AATGTCGGTGCGCTGCGGGCCGCAGACCCCGAGATCGAAATGATCGGGATCGCCGGTGTTGGCGAGCACGGCACTGCGCGGCGCACCGAGCGCCTCATACTGATGGTCGGTGAACAGCGGCGGCAGGCCGTCATGGGTCGGCGCCGACATGTGGCAGCCGGCGCAATTGGCCTTCTCGGGGTCATTGAACAATTGCAGGCCGCGCAGCTCGCTCTCGCTCAAGCGCGCTTTGCCCTCCAGCCAGTAGTCATACTTGCTGGTGTAGGGATGGAAGCTCGGCTCCTCGACCTGATAGCGCGCGACGGCGAACATCGCCTCCGCGACCAGCAATCCCGTGTTGTCGAACACGCCGGCGCCGAACAGCTCGGCGAAGCGCCCGGCGTAGGACGCGCGGCGCAGCTTGTCCGCCACCACCTGCAGGCTGCCACCATCCATCTCGTTGGGGTCGAGCAGCGGGAGGATCGCCTGATCCTGCAGCGTGTCGGCGCGGCCGTCCCAGAACAGGCCGCCTTGCGGCACGATGTTCACCGCAGAAGCGGCGGTGGCCGTCGCCATCTTCTTCGCGCGTACGCTCTGCCGGCCAAGCGCGGTCATCTGCGCGAGATCGACGACGTTGTCGTCATTGTCCTTCTCGGGCCCGATGCTGAAACTCGGATGGCGCTCGAGATAGGTCAGCGACGGAACGGCGCGCGCGCCCTGCCGCGCCAGCGTGGCGCCGCCGAGCATCACCGGTCCGTCATTGGGCGGGCCGTAGGCGTGATCCGGGCTGTGGCAGGACGCGCAGGACAATGCACCGGATGACGAGAGCGACGCGTCGTAGAAGATCTGCCGGCCGAGTTGCGCCATCGCCGAGAGCGCGGCCACGGGCGGGCGCATCAGATGGACCGGGTTCGGATTCGCTCCCGTAAGCGATTTTGCCCCCGGAGGCTCCTGGGTCTCCACCGCCGCGACGGCGCCGGCCATGCAGAGCAGGCCGGCGCCGAGGAGCCATGTGCGGCCGTTCATGGCGTTCCTAGTGATGGTGGTGTTCATCCGGTGGGCTGACGATCACCGTGCCGGCCGTCGGATCGAGGAACAGCGTGTCCTGCTGGTAGTCGCGGTCGTGGTCGTGACCATGGCCGCGATCGAAGTCGAACAGGTCCGTGATCGATTCGGCGCTCTCGTCGAACGCGCCGCCACCGAGGCGCTGGCCGTGCAGCCAGTTGTCCTCGATGAAGTGCACCACGGAGGCCTGCGACAGCCGGGTGTGGCTGACGAAGTTCCGCTTGGCGTAGGGCGAGATCACCAGGAAGGGAACGCGCGTGCCCGGACCGCAGCGGCCGTTCACGGGCTTGCCGTTGAGGCCCTTCGGCTGCGGCTGCCTGCCGACGCCTCGACCGCACTGGCCGGGACCGTTGACCTGATCGGCGGTGGCATCATAGGAGGCGCTGGTCGGCACCGCGTAGTCGTGGTCGTACCAGCCGTCGGAATCGTCATAGGTGATGATAACCGCGGTCTCCCGCCACTCCGGCTGCTTCATGAGAAAGTTGACCAGCTCGACATTGCCCGCCTGCTCGTCGAGCGGATCGGAATTGCCGGGATGGCCGTCCTGATAGGCCGGCATCTTGATGTAGGACACGGCGGGGAGGCTGCCGGCTTTGACCGCGGCGTAGAAATCCTCGAGATCGTAGCCGTGGTTGGCCGGATCGACGGTCCTGCCGTCGGCGGCGTAGGTGTGGCCGATCGCACGGACCGAACCCGGCCGCGCATGGGTCGGGTTGGCCGTCGACTTGTAGTACTGGAACCAGGCGTGGTGCGGGATATAGTCGACGATGGTGCCGCTCACATTGCTCGAGAAGGTGCTGCGGGCGCAGTTGGTAGTGCCGTTGGCGTTCTTGAGCGTCAGGTCGAAGCCGCCCATGAAGTTGCCCCAGCTGATTTTTTCGGCGTTGAGCAGGTCGCCGATGTTCTTGCTCGTCATCAGCACCGTGCTCGTCGTGCTCGAGCACTGATCGTAGGCGGGATCGGTGTCGCCAATCAGCGTCAGGCCGCCCTGGCCGTCTGATATCGACGACGACGTGCCGATGATGTTCTGCGCGCCGTTGGTCTGGCCGGAAATCACCCCGAGCGCGCCCTGCGTCGACGGCCCGTAGGTGTCGGTGTAGGTATTGTCGTTCAGGGCGAAGTGCTGGGCGTAATTCCAGAACGCGGTGACGGTGTTGCCGTCGAAATAGCCCATTACCTGCCCGTTGGTGCCGAAGGCGCCGACGCCGCCGGCGGTGCCGCGCCCGGTGAATTCCGGAAACAGGTCGGCCTTGCCGTTGTCATAGGCCTGCTGCTCGGGCGTGTAGGCGTGGTTCTGCGATTTCGTGTTGGCCTGGGTGCGGTCGAGCCGGAACGGATTGGTCGCGCCGGTGCCGTTGGCCGGATTGGTGTTGGGGTTGTTGACCAGCAAATTGGCATTGGCGAGGTTGTTCACCCGCGGCGTATGCGGCTTCGCGACAAAGGGAATCGAGCCCGACGGATTGGCGGCATTCGGATAGGTTGCGAAGTAGTGATCGAGCGAGCGGTTCTCGTTGAAGATGATCACGAGATGCTTGATCGGCGTACTGGTGTGGACGTCGTGCGGATGATGATCATGGCCCCAATCTCGGCCGCCATCCCGCTCGTCTTGAGCGGCAGCGGTGCACGCGACCGCAGCAGCAACCAGACAGATTCCGACCGTCGAAAGAAATTTGGCTTTCACCGCAGCGCCCCCTAGCTTGACAGATTTATGACGTCGATCTGCGACAGATTAGCCGCGGCCGGTGACAGCGCTGTGTCGGTTTTATGCGATCCGCGATCACGCGCGCCTCACGCACCGGTTGCAACGCGCTCGGAGTCAATCAACGTGATCATGGAATTGGGATTGAGCGATGCGGTGCTGCCTAGTCCTTCATCCCCGTGATGGAGGCGCTGACGGCGCGGGGATCACGCATTGGCCAGCGGCCGCTCTCGACCTGGGAGAGGAAATCGCCGACGATCCGGTTGTATTCCTCCGGCTCCTCGATGTTGATGGCGTGGCCGCAATTCGGCATCACCGCGAGCGCGGCTGACGGGACGCTCTGCTTCATGAGAATGCCCGGCAGCAGGCACGGCCAGTCCTCGTCGCCGGTGATGATCAGCGTCGGCACCGTGATGCGCTTCATCTCGTCGACCAGCGTGTAGAGCGAGGGGCGCTCCTTCTGCACGCCCTGCTGGGTGTTGGCCGATCCCACCGCCGAGTGCTCGGCCAGCATGGTCTTGAACGCGGCGTGGCCGCGCGGGTCCTTGTTCTCATATTGCACGCGGGTCGGGCCAAAGGCGTAGCGCTCGGCGAAGGCCGGCATGCCGTCTTTCCGGATCGTGCTGGCGATCACATCGGCCTCGGCGCGAAACGTCTCGCGCTTGTCGAGTTCCGCACCATAACCGCAGCCGCCGATGCACAGCGACAGCGCGCGGGCGTGGTGGCGCAGCCCGAAATGCAGGGTCGCAAAGCCGCCCATCGACAGCCCGACGATATGGGCCTTGCGTTCGCCGATATGATCGAGCACCGCCAGGATATCGTCGGCCGCGCGCGCCTGCGAATAGGACGAGACCTGATCCGGCACGTCGGACGGCGGGAAACCGCGTGCGTTGTAGGCGATGGTGCGGTAGCGCTTGCCGAAATGCCGCATCTGCGGCTCGTAGCTGCGCAAATCGCCGGCGAATTCATGGACCAGGATCACCGGATGGCCCGATCCGGTCTCCTCGAAATAGAGGCGTACGCCGTCGTCAGTGCTCGCGTAGGGCATGTTGATCTCCTGCCTTCTGGTTCGCGTGTTACGGAATGGTCGCGGCTGCAAGCGGTTTTGCGCGCGGCAGATAAGTGCCGTGGCTCTTGCTGCCGACGAGATTGCCGTCGTCGACGACCACCTTGCCGCGGACCATGGTCAGCACCGGCCAACCCGTGACTTCAAGTCCTTCATAGGGCGTGTAGTCGGACCCGTCATGGATCAGTTCGTGGCGGATCGTCACCTTGCGCTTCGGGTCCCACAGCGCGATATCGGCATCCGAGCCGACCGCGATCGTTCCCTTGCGCGGGTAGAGCCCGTAGATCTTGGCGTGATTGGTGGCGCTGAAGGCGACAAAGCTGTTGAGGTCGATGCGGCCCTTCACGACGCCTTCGGAAAACAGGATCGGCAGCCGCGTCGCGACGCCCGGGATGCCGTTCGGCACCCAGCGAAAGCTGGTGCGCCCCTTTGGCGCCAGCTTGCCTTGCGGATCGTCGTAGCGGAACGGGCAATGGTCCGACGAGAACACCGAAAATACCCTCTGCTGCAAGCCTTCCCAGCACGCCTTCTGGCTGGCGACATCGCGCGGCGGCGGCGAGCAGACGTATTTTGCGCCCTCCATGTTGAGCTGGTCGAGGTCCTGCTCGGTCAAGACAAGATATTGCGGACAGGTTTCGCCCATCACCCGCAGCCCACGCTGCTGGGCGCGGCGGATCTCTTCCATCGCCTCGCGGTTCGAGACGTGCACGATCATGATGGGAACATCGACCAGCTCGGACAGCGAGATGGCGCGGTGGGTGGCCTCACGCTCCACCGGGATCGGCCGCGAGGTGGCGTGGAAACGCGGCGCGGTGTTGCCGGCGCGTTCGAGCCGGTCGGTCAGGAAGCGGATCGCGTCAAAGTTCTCCGCATGCACCATCAGCATGGCGCCGGTCTCGCGCGCCACCGACATGGTCTCGAGCAATTCGCGGTCCGACAGCGCCAGGCCCTCATAGGTCATGAAGACTTTCAGCGAGGTGTAGCCGTCCTCGACCAGCGCCGGCAGTTCCTGGCCGAGCACATGCTCGGTCGGATCGGTGAGGATCAGATGGAAGGCAACATCGACATGGCACTCGCCCTCCGCCAGCGCGTGGTAATGCTTCAACGCCTCGCGCAGCGTCTGGCCTTTCTCCTGCAGGCAGAACGGCAGCACGGTGGTGTTGCCGCCGAACGCCGCCGAGCGCGTGCCGGTGGCAAAGCCGTCGGCCATCACGATGCCGTCGCCCGACGGCTGCGCGAAATGGACGTGGCTGTCGATGCCGCCGGGCAGCACCAGCCGGTCAGTCGCATCGATGATGGTGGTGGCCGTACCGAGATCGTTGCCAAGCGCCGCGATCCGGCCGTCGCGGATTGCGACGTCGCAGGCAAAGGTGTCGGCCGCGGTGACCACGGTGCCGCCGCGGATGATGGTGTCAAAGGACATCAGCGGGTTCCCTCCTTCGGTGTGCGATGTTCGATGATGGCGGCCAGCGGCTCGGCCAGCCCCAGCGTCGGCTTCGGATCGGGGCGGCGGAACGTCCCGGCGACCGCCTTGCGCGGATTGAGCGCGACGAGCGTCTCGGCCTGGCGCACCGCAGCCGCCACCGGATCGATGACAGGCACGGGGATGCGATCGCGCACCTTGGCGGCAAGTCCGGCCAACGGCGCGCCTGATAGAATGACGACATCGGCATGGTCCTGTTCGACCGCCCGGTTGGCGAGCGCGACCAGCAACTCTTCCTTCTCGGCCGCAACTTCCGAGATCGACTGGAACGCGCCATCGAGCGCGCGGATGCCGGCGCAACGCGAAGTAAGGCCATGCATCGCGACGCATTCCTCATACCAGGGCGCCAGCGCGCCGGCGAAGGTCACGATGGAAAAGCGTCGACCGACCATGCAGGCGGTGAGCATCGCGGCTTCGGCGAGACCAACGACGGGAAATCCAAACAGCTCGCGCGCGCCGAACAGTCCGGGATCGCCGAATGCGGCAATGATCGCCGCATCGATGCCGGGGCCGGCCTCGGCCAGCATGTCCAGCGCGATCGCGCCGCCGATCTGGGCCTCGGCGCGGGTCGCGATATAGGGCACGCCGCGCGTGGCGGTCATCGGCACCAGCGCGGTGCCTTCGGAGGCCACCTTGCGGCCGGCGGCATGCAGCAGGTCCGTCACCGCTGATGTGGTGTTGGGGTTGAGCAGCAGAATCTTCATGGTGCGACTTTTCCTGTCTTGCGGCTGCGCGGCTTGGCCTGTGCGTCAGGCGCAGCCGCGTCATCTGCCTTGCGATCCAGCGTCTCGACCACGATCTCGCCGGTGCGGCGCACGTGGTGCGCCAGCAACTGTCCCGCGCGAGCGGCATCGCCGGCCCTGAGCGCGGCCAGAATCTCCTGGTGCTCGCGCACCGATTCATCCCATCGCCCGAGCACCGACAGCGCGAAGAAGCGCGCCCGCTCCGCCCGCGCCAGCAGCGCCTCATGCGTCGCCTTCAGCACGCTATTGCGGGCGCAGTCGACAATGGCGGAGTGGATCTGCTGGTTGGTCTGGAAATAGTCGCGCAGCTCGCCGCGATCATGGTGCCATTCGATTTTCTCCTGCAGCGCCTCGAGCCGCTCCAGGTCGGACGGCGCCATGCGGCTGGCGGCAAGCTCGGCGGCGCAGCGTTCGATGCCGCTGACGGCCTCGAACAGCTCGGTCAGCTCCTCGCGCCGAAACGGCGCCACCACGGCGCTGCGGTTGAGCCGCAGCTCGACCAGGCCCTCGATCGCCAATTGCTTCAGCGCCTCGCGCAGCGGGGTGCGCGAAATGCCGAGCGCGTCCGACAGATCGGTCTCCCCCAACGGCTGTCCGGGCGCAAGCTCGCCGCGCACGATCATGCTGCGCAGCCGCGCCGCCGCCTGCTCGTGCAGCCCGGTCCGCGGCACGCGCAGGCGGCGCCGTTGCTGCGCCGTCATCGGGCGTGGGCGCTTTGGATCCTTGTTGCGCTTGGTTGCTTTACTGTCAGTCACGGTTCGCCTTCATTCGTTATCGAGCCATCGGCGACGCATCGATCGCGGTAGCCGCCCGCAAATCCGGATTCGAGAACAGGCTGCCCCAGCCCTGGATTCGCAACGGATCGCTGCCGGTCGCAACCAGGCATGCCCACAGCGTCACCGCAATCGAATCGAGCACGGGGACGCCAAACCCCCGCTCGAGCCGCGCTGCGGCGCCGGCGCCCCGCATGTTGGTGCAGAGCACGACAGCGGCATCGCAGCCCTCGCGCACGACCTGCTCGACCAGGGTCGCGACCTCGGCCTCGCTGACCTCGGCAAAGGAGAAGTTGTCCTGCAACGAAAGATGCCGCTCGGCGAAGCAGTGCAGCCCTTCGGCATTCCAGTTGGCGATGATCCTGTCCTGAACATCCCCAAGATACGGCGTCACCAGCCCGATGCGCCTGGCTTCGATCCGCCGCAGCAGATCGCGATAGGCCAGCACTGTGGTGCAGGCCTTGATCCCGGTCGCCGCGGTGATCTCTTCGCACAGCCGCTCGTCGCGATCGAAGCCGAGCCAGCTCGCCGAGGTGCCGTTCCAGGCGATGACGTCGACCTTGGCATGCGCCAGCAGCTCGGCGGCGCGCAAAATCTCGCTGGCATCGAACTGACGGAGCGCTGCGTCCGACAGCGCGATTTCCGTCACCTTGAAGCGCGAAAAGTGCGCCGAGACGTCATTGACGCCGGCCAGCATCGCACCGGTGATCGGCTCCAGTGCGGTGTTCGACGACGGCGTCAGCATGCCGAGCCTGATCGGACGTGTCATTTGCTGGCCTCATCAACCGGCCGAGCCTCGGTCAAGGCTCGGCCATTTAAGTTCTAGACCGGTAACTTGCGGCTGTAATCGATCAGGGTCGAGCAGATCAACAGCGCAATGCCGGCGGCGGCAAAATACATCAGAGCGAGGAAGTAGGAGCCGGTGGCCTGCACGATGAAGCCGACGATCAAAGGCGTGGTGATGCCGGCGATGTTGCCGCCGAGATTCATGCAGCCGCCGAGAAAGCCGGATTTGCCGCGGCCCGCGAGCGCCGACGGGATTGACCAGTACATCCCGCACCAGCGCAGGAAGAACAGCGTGGTCGACAGCAGCACCACGACCGTGACCGGGTTGGTGACATAGGCGACCAGGAAGATCGAGACCGTCGCCATGATCGCGGCGATGCCGAACAAGGTGCGGAATACCAGGTTCGGCGAGCCGCCACGGCTGCGCCAGGTATCGCCGATCCAGCCGCCGATCAACTCGCCGACAAACCCTGAGAAGAAGATGATAAAGGACGCGCCGCCGAGCGCCTTGATGTCGAAGCCGTGCACCTTGAACAAATAGTTCGGCATCCAGGTCAGCAGCCCGTAGAAGGTGGTGTTGAAGAACATCCAGCCCAGGCACATGCACCACACCGAGCGAAAGCGGAAATAGGCCGTCCAGCTTGCGCCCGACGAGGGCGGCGTGGCCGCGTCCTCGATCGCATGCGCCGCTTCGAGATAGCGCGCTTCCGCCTCGTTGACCGAAGGATGTTCGCGTGGCGCGTTACGGATGTAGCGCCAGGCCCAGATGCCGCACAGCATGGTTCCGACGCCCGCGATGACAAACGCCATGCGCCAGGAATCGAACACCGCAATCAGCCACGCGATCACGATCGATCCCAGCGCCGCCCCCAAGCTGGCTCGCTTCTGCTTCGCCAAGAGCGACGAGACCATGCGGGCCGCCGCACAACGCCTGCGCCCCACGCGCCGTTGAGCTCGGATCGTTGCACGCACACCGCTGTTGCCACTTCGGTGTACAGTCGGGTCTCAATCGTGGCCCCACCCCCCGCGCTCCGGAGGACGCCATGCATCGTTGCACGCTAATTTCTACGCTGATCGTGGCCACTGCTGCGTCGGTACCATCCATCGCCTATGCACATTTCTTCCTGGTGGAACCGCCGGCCACGCAGATCCAGGGCATGTTCGGCGATCCTCAGAAGGAGGCCCCCTGTGGCGACCTGGGAGTCAAGACCAACATCGTCACCAGGTTCCATGCTGGCGATATGGTCCATTTCGCGTTCAACGAGATGATCGTCCATACCGGGCACTACCGGATAGCGTTCGGCCTCCGTGGCCCGACGGATCTACCGGTCGATCCGACGGTGCTCCTCGACGCCAACCGGAACTCGATCGGCGTCCCGATCCAGAACCCTGCGGTGTTCCCGGTCCTCGCCGATGGCCTTCTCCAGCACAACGCGGCTGACATCCAGTCGGGCCACATGTACACGGCGGACGTCAGGCTGCCCGCCAACATGACGTGCGATCAGTGCGTGCTCCAGATCACGCAGTACATGAACGATCACGGTTCGAACACACCGACGACCAACTTCAACGGCGGCTTTTCCTCAGCATTGGCATTCGGCGCAGCGAGGCTCTTGCGTGAAACATCCGTGCCTTCGCGGCGGCAATTGATATTCCCAAAATCTTCGCGGTTTCCTTCACGGAGAATCCGCCCAATTGGTGCACTTCCACCACTGTTCGGCTTCGCGGCCGCAGACGCCCAATTGCCGTCCCAACTATCTCTCTCCGTTCCTGGATTCGGCAGTTCTCTTCCGGATTAGGCGCACGGTCGGGGATTTCAAGATGCGGCCAGGACTCCTGCGATGGACTCGGCTCGTCCAGCGGAATTTCCCGTATTCCACGTTTCTTTCGCAGCTGCCCCAGGGCCGAGTTAATGGCGATGCGCGTCAGCCAGGTGCCAAAGCGCGACCGTTCATCGAAATTGGTCAGGTGCACGAATGCACTCATGAAGGAGTCTTGCACCGCATCTTCGGCATCCTCGCGATTTCGGGTGATCCGAAATGTCACCCGGAGGATCATCTCCTCGTGACGTTCGCAAAGCACGCCGAACGCAGCGTCGTGACCGTTTTTCGCCGCAGCGATCAACTTGGCTTCGCTCCATCCCTCCATGTTGCCCGCCGCGCTTGCACCGCTCTCTTTAGCCCTGGATGCACCCAGCAATTGAATACTCATCGCTTTCTCCTCGCGCCATCCCTCTGCATGAACGTGGCTCTTGCTCAACCCTTTTCTTTCCCCATCCACTCCCGGATATAGGCCGGACAGTTTTCCAACCGCACACCACCAGCTTCGCAACGTGCCAGGAACTTAACTGCCCCACGATCTGCCAGTCGAATGTCTCGCAGGTCCAGGACGACGGCTGGCGAATTCTTCTGGAGTTCGAAGAGTCCCTCCAGTTCCTCGATATGCGCGGCCTCGAATCGACCGCTAAGGAGGAAAACCGTGAATCCTTGCCTCGTTGATCTGTCAATCTTCAAGGTCATGGGGTACGTTGTTCGGCCTTTTTATGCGTCAGCAGCCTGCTCTAACTCCCAAATCTGGTCGGCTCACACAAAAGCAATGCAATGGGTTGGCCATTTGTAAGTGATTGAAAATACAGGTGTAAAGTGGAAGGGTGGTCACGAAAATTCGGGAACTCCCGAATTTCCGTCAGCCGGTCGACACCCTACTGCGGTTCGGGTGCGTATTTGTGTTTCCGGATTTTCAATTGTTTGATCTTTGAATCCAGGGTTGAGCGTGGAATGCCAAGTTTGGCTGCGGCCCCATTTGGTCCAGCGACTCTTCCGCCGGAGGCCGCAAGGGCGGCCTCGATGATTTCTTTTTCCTGGTTCTGGAGGGTCTCGGTAAGAGGCGCCGACAAGTCCGGTTGGGAAGGTTGAACCTCTATCGTCAGCCACGCCTCATCGATCCAAAAAGTCTCCCCGCTGCAAAGGATCACCGATCTCTCGATAATATTCTGGAGTTCGCGGATGTTGCCCGGCCATGGATATGTCTGGCAAAGCTCCATAGTATTCCTGTCGATTTTGTTGATCTGCTTGCCGGCTTTTTCGGCGTAACGCTTCACAAAATATTCCAGCAGCATGGGAATGTCTTCTTTCCGTTGCCGAAGCGGAGGAACTTCGATCGGGAAAACGTTCAGCCTGTAAAACAGATCAGCCCGGAATGTGCCAGAGGCGATGGCCGCCCGCAGGTCGCGATTGGTGGCGGCGATAACGCGAACATCGGTCGGAAGCGGCCGGGTCCCGCCCACTCGTTCGAATTGATGTTCTTGAAGCACACGCAAAAGCGCGATCTGGGTCTCCGCAGGGAGTTCACCGACTTCATCCAGGAAAATTGTGCCCGAGTGCGCGAGCTCAAACCGGCCCTGATGCCTCTGCATTGCGCCGGTGAACGCCCCTTTCTCATGGCCAAACAATTCGGAGGCGATCAGCGAAGAAGGGATGGAAGCGCAATTCACGCCGATAAAGGCGCGGCCGGAACGCTGCGAACGCTTGTGAATAGCGCGTGCGATCAGCTCCTTGCCAGTACCGGTTTCCCCCGTGATCAGCACAGTGGAATCCGTGGGAGCGACTTTCAAGATATTGGACAGCACGGCTTGGAGGGCGGGGGACGACCCCACAATTTCCTCGAACATGAATGCCTGATCGATTTGTTCCCGCAGCGCAACGTTTTCGTCGTGAAGCTGGTCTTTAAGTTTCTTGATCTCTTCAAACGCGGTCTCTAACTCGGCTCTGGCCCGGCGTTGCTCCGTCACATCCATGGCGGTTCCGACAAATTCCACAATTTCGCCGGACTCGTTCAGAACGGGATGCCCGATCGTGTGGATGTTCTTGATCGAACCGTCCGGAAGAATGATCCGGTAATCGGATTCATAGCTGGATTTCGCATTTCCCGCTTCGGCGAACTCGCGTTCCGCGCCCGCGCGGTCTTCCGGATGAATTCTGCTTAGAATGAATTCGATGGTGGATACGTCTTCCTCGGGTGAGGCTCCGAAGATTCGGCGCACTTCCGGCGATGCGGTCATCTTGCCGGTCGCCGCGTCGCGCGCCCAGCTGAACATGTGGACCAATCTCTGGCCTTCCAGGAGGTAGGCTTCACTTCGGCGAAGTTTTTCGTCGGCCTTTTTGCGCTCGACAATTTCCGTCTTCAATTCCATGTTCGCCGCGGTCAGTTCCGCGGTCCGCTCCGCTACTTTTTCTTCCAGCTCGTTCCGCCTGCGTTTGAGCCAGCTCATCAGCACGGCAAAAATCACGAACACCAGGTCATAAAGAACCCGCGAAACGGCGGAGATTTCGGCCTCGAACATATAGCTGCGAATCGTGATCGTCAGCAAAACCGCAACGACGCCTGGTTTTGTGCCGCCATACCAGAACGTGATCGCGATTGCCGACAAGGCCAATGCGGCAAATGCGCGTGGCAAATGGAAGCGGGTGAATATCAGCTCCAGCACCAGCGCGCCCGTCACCGAAGCGATCGCCAACCCGTATGGCATCGCGCGCGACACATCGCGCCGGGCCATCCATTTTGTAACGCTCAGATTAGCCATAATTCAGCAGTTCTTTATCGTCTGGATATGAGTTTCCTACAAAGGACATCCGTTAGTTTTTGTAAGCATCTTTACTCTAGCTCGGTTCTTATCCGTATACAACGCGCGCAGCGTTAGATGTGGCTGAGGCCTGGTTGGTCAATGTTTGCCGCAAGTGTCCACGGGAGGTGAGAGTTGTGTAGGAAGCGTATTTTGTGATTTCATCCTGAGAAACTTGCCCTTCTTCTATTTTATGGATTTTATTTCCTAAATTTGTAGCCACGGGTAATTTCTTCCCACAGCTCCATCTAAGAAATCAAAATATTATTGTTATCTGGTCAGAAAATCAGGAAAATGCAAATTAGCGGACATAAAATAGCAGTTGAACTCTTAGTGTTCATCTTTTTCGTGAGTAAATTTCAACGCACGAGTAACTTCCTTTCACCCTCCGCCATCTAACGCTACGGATGGTTCAAAACGCTTCCCGCTTCAGCTTCTGGGGTGAGCAGAATTACGGGAGCCCAAATCCAACAAGCGTTGTGGAGAGCTATTAGGCGTCCCGATCACGACTTTGCAGGTCCGGTATTTTCAAGAGTGCCTTGAATCGCGCGGAACCGTGAATCAAGGGACCGTTTGTTCGACTTTGCGCGGCGAGTTCGCCCAGGACTCAATGCCGTTCAAATAAGAGGCGGCGCCAAAAATAAAGCGACGCTTCGGCAGTTCAGCAAGTGCATGCGATTGCTTCATGAAATCTATCGCATAGCTTCAAGTCCAACCAAGGGAGAAAGCAAGAATGAAGTTCCGATCGATAGCTGCAGTTGTGTTTGGAATGTTTTTCATGTTCATCTCAAGCGCTCGGGCCGACGAACGCAGCACCCAGGAAGTCGGCGTGCAGGGCACCGGATTTTTCACCAAAGACTCGAACAGCAACGTGCTGAATCAGCACACCACTAACTCGGGTGGATTCCTCGTCAGCTATCGCTATCATTTTAATCGCTGGTTCGCGGCCGATGTCAGCTACGGCTGGAATCGCGACACCCAACAGAATAATTCCTCCGCCGGTTCGTTGAATGTGCAATCGAATGTGCACCAGACCACGGTTGCCGCGGTAGTGAATCTTCCCTGGAGCATGGCAAGATTTAACCCATACGTTCTCGCGGGCACCGGTGCGTTGGTGTTTGCTCCGACGCAGAGTGCGGGAGCGACCGTTCCGGGCGCGGGAAACCAGGCGAAAGCCACCTTCGTCTATGGCGGCGGGGTTGATTACGACTACACCAAGCACTTTACCTTCCGCTTGGAGTATCGTGGACTGGTTTATGGACGTCCCGACTTCGGCGTGAATGCACTGCGCTCTGGCCTGACAACAAACACGGCCCAGCCGTCGGCCGGTGTGATTTACCGCTTCTAACTCCGGCTAAGACAAATCTGTCAAGACGTCCAGCGCCACGGCGAAATCGCCGTGGCGCTGGATCGTTTTTCTGGCACTTGCTTCCCTAGTGCGCGCGATCGGCGAGAAAAATTACTAAGATTCCGAACGCTTGATTTCAACGCTTGGCCTGACCAGTCATTGCGGGGCATCTCCGCTCGAAAACACCCGGCGCCACGTTGCGGTCTCCTGCGTCACATTCTTCGTCCGTAAAACTTCCCTGATTGTTCAGAAAATCGGAAATCTCCTGGCTCGTTTGTTTGCTGATGTCCGTCCATGCCTGGTCTATGCAGCGCTTTTCGACGGGAGTCAAATGCCACGATAGCGGCGGATTGGCTGAGCATGAAACGGCGCCGCCTGGAAACTTCACGGCGGAGGGCGTGTAACGAACAAGCAGCCACATCGTCTCGTACCCTTTTCCGTTGAGGAGTTTCTGGAGATCCTCGCCTGCCGTCTTATCCCGGACGAGTTGCCCTTCAGATCTTACGGTGAGCATCGTCTGTATGGGTGAGGCCAGCTGGTAATACCATTTCTTGGGAGACTCAACATCCGCCGTATTACTGTCGGGAAACGCTTCCAGTTGCAACACCAAGATTCGTTTTCTGCCGACCAATGGCGAAGTGGCAGGCGTTGGGTTCAAACCCGGGTGTCGACTGGCTTCTTTCAACCACTCGGATAGCGTGAAGACACCTGAATTGTCGAAATAACCGCCGTCTCCCAAGTGAACCCCATTTGCCGGACCATCGGGACGTGCTTCGGGTGAAACGTAGGGAAACGCCGCCGACATGCGCGCCGCCGTTTCCAGGAAAATATCTTTCTCCGCGTAAAGCTGGTGGAAATTTCGCAGATAGTGATTGCTGCTCGATCCCTGCGTGCGCGTGTTTGGGAAATCGCTATTCGTGAATATGATTGGATCGCCGGTCCGTGCATCGGTCGAGTTCAACAGAATCACCGGCCAATCGGAATGGACTTCACTCAAACGTCGCTCCGTCCGCTCGAAGTGAGCGCTTTTCAGCAGCGAGCGCTCGAGCGCCCAACCACGATCTGCCAAGCTCCACCGGGTGGCGGGACCGGGAAAGAACACGCGCCTCAGGTCCGGGTGCGTCAAACCCCACGCGACCGCTTCCAGGCTGGAATCCTGGGACCATTTTGCAGGCCTTACATCTTTCTCGGGCCCTTCGAGACAACGCAGATAAAACATCGTCCCGACCGATCCTCCGGAAACTCCGCTGATCGCCAAAACGCTTTTTTGAAAGGCACCGTCTGGGACTTCCGCTCTCAGGCCGCAGAGTACCCTGCTTGTCCACGCAGCAGATTGGATGCCGCCGCCTGCTGCCGCCACAACGATTACCGCTTCTGGTGCCAGCCGGAATGCCTCTTCGGGCCGCAATAATTTGGCGGGCGCCTTGGTGCGCTCAACAATCGAGAAAACGTGGTCCGAAGAGCCGAGTGACGCAATCACAACGAGCGCGATGGCCAGCGCCGCCAGCGCGGGAAATCGAAAATGATCCACAAAAAAGGTAAGTCCCGCCAGCAGACAGTTCCAGAAGATCAAGAAAAGCAACAGATAGTTCAGCACCAAGTTTGGCGCGCCGCCGATTCCCCATTGCTGAAGGTCTTTGAGTTCCCGGAAAGTTCCGAATCCCGACAGCCAGTAGGCGAACAGAAAAAGGCACATGACTATCCCAGCGAACCGGTGGCCGGAATGGAGCGAGGAAGGAAGCCCGGAGTCCGGGGCCGTTCCATAACCCGGCCCGAGAAGGGAAGCGAGGAATCCACTGAGGGGCCCATTGTGAGCGGCGTAACTGCCGCGCGCGGCTTCAGAACACTTCCCGCGCTTGAATGCGCGGATCCACGTCCCGCCAAAGACTCGCCGGATAATAAAAAACGCAGGAAACGCAAAAACTTCGAGCGCGTCGTCGTCTTCTGGTTTTGCAAATCGCAGCGCGGCTAAAAAGCAAACCATCACTGCAAAAATGCCCGCGAGCAATCCAACTGCCGCCCAGATAAGGAATCCGCCAAGCAAATTGTTTTCCACGCGTCCGGCGGTAGTCATAAATTGGCCGATGGACATGAGGAAACGCACGTAGCATATTCCGCCATAGAGATAGAGGAGCGCCACGCTCCACGGCGTTATCCGATCCTGCGGCGCCGCAAGGTTTTCCCAGCCGTCCGCGCGCTCTTCACCGTAAAGGAGTATCAGAAAGCAACAACTGATCGCTGAACTGATATACAAAAATGAAAGAAAAGAAGCGGCGCCCACTTGAACCAGCTCCAGATCCGCGATTCCGTGAAGCATTGCCGTTTGAAAGGCCCACGGCAATCCGAATCCAAGGATGGTCAGAAACGTCAGCGGAACCCGCATCATGTACAAGAGCAGGAATCGCTTGCGCCATGGTTGCATTGAGGCCTCCTGATTACGGCGAAGATAAACACCGCCGATGACAAAAACGTTGGGCGTTCGGCACAAAATCGGGTCGCGCACTTCCCAAGGTTTAAATCGCAGGCTTGCTATTCGGAGCGAGGCGGTCCGATGGTGCTCTGCAGCTTCTGGAACTCCTGCATCTCATGCTGCGCCTGCGTGGATTTCCCTTGTTTGCGATACAGTCCGGCAAGCCCAAAGTGTGCCTGCGCCGCGAGCGAGGTGCTTTTTTCAAGGTCAACCACCTTTAGCCACGCCCCCTCGGCAGTGGCGTTCTCTCCAACCAGCGTGGCAGCTTTGCCCAACGAGTAAAGCGTTTCCGGCATATCCGGCTTCAGTTCATTCGATCGCTTCAGCTCGGGAAGCGCGTCGTGTGCCCGCCCTTGCTGGAGCAATGCCGCACCGAGCCGATAAGCTGCTTCAGCGTTTCCCGGACGCAGTTTGCACGCCACGCGAAACTCGGGCTCCGCCTTTGGCCATTGCGCGGAATTGGCATAAACTTGGCCGAGCTCCAGATGAAGTCCGGGCAACTCTGGCCGCAGGCGCAGCGCCTCCAGATATTCTTTCTCGGCTTGCGGCATTTGGCGCAGGACAAAATAGTTTTCCGCAAGGGCCTGATGCGCGCGCGCGGAATCCGGATGAGTGGCCAGCAAGTTATCAATCGCGTCCTTGGATAGCAGGCCGCTCGCGTGGCCGAGGTAATACAACAAATCCGGATCGCCCGGGCGCTGTGCGAGCGCCGCTGTGAAGCTGGAGACAGCCTCGGTCAATTGGCTGGTTTCGATCTGCGCGATACCCAATGCGTCCAGCGCGCCGACACGTTGCAAATGAGGAATCGCCTCCGCCGAGTATCCCTGCGCCAGAAGCGCATAACCGATCAGTTGGTGAGCGACTGGGAGGTCCGGGCTGAGCTCGAGCGCGCGTTTCAGAGGAGCGATGGCTGCGCCGTAGTCCCGCCTCTCCATGTAGGCGCTGCCCAGATTCACGAACGCATCCGCCAGGTTGGGGTCACTCTCCGTTGCTTTGCGAAACTCCGTGATCTCCGTCTCGATCTGGTGCTGCTTGCGTGCTTCGAGGCCCGCCTGGAGATGTTGCTGCGCGTCAGATGTTCCGGCTTGCCCAGCAAGGTACGCGAATAAAAAAAGATGAATCATGGGCGCTCCGGTTCGCGGACCGAGAGAAATTGGTCGGCGCGAACGTCATTGATGGTTTGCTTGGCGCCGGACGGCCAAAGAACTTCGACTGTGGCTTTCTCAGACGAGCCCAGTCCGAAATGCAGGCGCTTGTCGTTGGCGCAAAGGTAGCTTCCGGACGAGGTTGCGAAACGTGTTTGCCCATTCACGCTCACCCGTGCGCCGTAGCCGTCGCGATTGCTGCGCGCTCCCTGCAGCGAAATCGAAAGCCAGTGATTATTTCCGCCGCCACGGTTGAGAAGAAGAACAGGCGGTCCGCCGAGGCAGGAGATCACGGCGTCCATGCACCCGTCATTATTAATATCTCCAAAGGCCACGCCGCGTGCTGCGAGCGGCTTGGTAACGCCGGAATCGGTGCGTTCGAAATGTCCCTTATGATTCAGCGCGAGCAGCGGGAGTTCCCTGTAGCGCAGGGAAGCGTCAATGTCCTGCACATTATCGAGCACGTGGCCCTGCGCGACGAACAGATCCTTCCAGCCGTCATTGTCGAAATCTTCCATGCCAACGCCCCAGCCGGAACTCATCGACGTCAAGGTGCCAAGTCCCGCCTCCAGGCTGGCGTAATTGAAATTGCCGCCACCCTCGTTGTGGTAGAGGCTGTAAATTTCGCGCGGCAAAACCGTGACGAGAACGTCAGGGCGTCCATCATTATCGTAGTCCTGAAATACAGCGCCCATCCCCGACATCCCTTTGCCGTCCGCAGTGAAGGCCACGCCTGACTCAAGCCCGCACTCCGTAAAAGTCCCATCGCCATTATTGTGGAAGAGATACTGCTGCATGCCGTCGTTCGACACAAAAATGTCTGTAAAACCGTCGCCGTCGTAGTCCGCGAACGCCACGCCCAGCGCGCGTCCTTTCTTCGCAGCCAGGCCGGAGCGTTCGGTGACATCCTCGAACGTGCCATCGCCACGATTGTGATAGAGCCGGCAGGTTGTGGCCGGGAAAGCATTCGGCGGGCAATAGGTATGCCAGTCACCGCCGCAAATCTTGTTGTGATCGGCGTCCCACTCCATGTAGCGCGTCACGAACAGGTCGAGCCTTCCATCGTTGTCGTAATCGAAGAAGCCCGCGGAGACGGACCAGCCTCCGCCTGCCACGCCCGCTTTGGCAGTTACATCCGTGAACGTTCCATCTCCGTTGTTGTGATACAAAATGTTTTTGCCGTAGCTGGTCACATACAAATCCATATTCCCGTCGTTGTCGTAGTCGCCGACCGCCACACCCATCCCGTAATTCCCATTTCCCGCGTTTGCCAAACCCGCCGCCTGGGTCACGTCCAGAAAGCTTCCGTCGCGATTCTGGCGATACAGGCGATTCCAGTATCGTGGATTGCCGCGCTCGAAATTTTCAGGGACGCGCAAGCCTTCCGTGATTCGCCCGCCGTTGACCATGAAAATATCTAGCAGGCCATCATTGTTGTAATCGAATAAAGCAACGCCGCCCGGCATTGTTTCAATCAGGAATTTCCTGGGAGTTGGGGAATTCTGCAACAGGAAATTGATGCCGCGCAGCGGTTTCACTTCGAAGATAGGCGCCGCAGCGGCCATCGCCGCGTAATTCAGAAAATCACGGCGCGTATGTCGGCGATGCATCTCTTCGCGTATCTCCTTGGGCTTGCATTGCCGCAGCAGGGCAGTAGGTGATGTCTTTTAGGATGCGCAAATAGGCTAACACGAAGCCGGGGTGAGGGGAGTTTCTGCAGTGAGGGAGAGAAACAATCGAGGCCTATTGCAGAGAAGAAAGGTGTCGCCCGAGAGGAATGCT
>Ga0137412_10001357_pt1 | contig 18959 bp, 14 predicted proteins | sample CZODoug2_1_16fun_FD_122160 | JGI IMG/M metagenome (GOLD analysis project Ga0137412, IMG submission 122160) | Vadose zone soil fungal communities from Angelo Coast Range Reserve, California, USA - CZODoug2_1_16fungal (Hybrid Assembly) | ecosystem: Environmental > Terrestrial > Soil > Vadose zone...
CTCGGCTCGGGGAGTTTCTATTTCCTGGCGCGCGCCGCGGAATCCGCTGGTCCCGACGTTTCGCACTCGACGGGCGATTACGGCACGCGCTTTATCGCCACCGCCGGCGTGCTGAATCTCCTCGCAGCGCTGCACGCCTACGAAGCTGCGCGTGGACGGAAGGCCTGACGTGCCGGCGCCCACGCCCGTGATGCATGTTCCGTTCACTCACCTTCAGTCGATGCTGCTCTTCGCGCTGATTATTTCACTCGCCTTCGGCACTCTCGGCCGCCGCCGCCCGGCAGACCGCATCCGCTACGCGGCCTGGTCTTTCTTGCTGTTCATGCTCGTCGGCATAGCCATCGGCTGGGCCATGTACCCCTTTTCCCGCTAGTTGCGCTGTCCCGCCCAAAATGTAACGTTTTTACCCAGCGCCTCCGTCCCAAAGTTGCTGGCCGCTTTGGTCCCACATAATAAGTCTATATTTTGTAATAACTTACGGAGACGAGCTATCTGGCGTGTCAGTTGCCCTCTCCTAGCCGAACAGTTTTGATTTTGCCATTCAGCAGCAAGGCCTAGGTCATCGCAGGATAGGGAGTAGCAACATAATGAGCAAAAATAGCACTCAGAAATCGACCTTCCATCGGCACGGATCCGACCGCGGTTTTAGCATGATCGAGTTGCTCGTCGTGCTGTTCATCATTATCGCCACCTCGGCGATTGCCTTGCCCAATTTCATAAAGATGTTTCGCGCCAGCCAGCTCACCAACGGAGCCACTCAGGTCGCCGACATTCTCAAGCAAACTCGGTTTCAAGCCATCCGCCGCAATACTCCGGTCGTCTGCCAAATTGCGGGTTCCGCGGCATCTTCTACAATTTGGGCCGACAGCAACGGAAATGGCGTCGCGGATCCGGCAGAACAGCAAACCCTCCTCTCGGGCACCGTCAATCTCGTCGCGGCGGGTAACGTTCCGGGCACGGGTGCTCTCGCCGCCGGAGTTGGCACCAACGTAGTACTCGTTCCGGTCTCCCCGACGAACGGAACCTACACATTTGATCAGCGTGGCGCGGTCAACCCGGCTGCCGTCTATGTCTCGTATGTAACCAACGCGGCGCTTCCGGCTCTCGGCTATCGCGCGATCGTGCTCCTGCCATCGGGATCGATTCAAATTTGGACCGGCGACACAGCCGGCAATTGGCGCTTACTCGAATAGGGAAGAATGAGGACGAACATGATGCAACGGAATCCAAAAAAATCTCATCGCCGTCAACGCGGCTTCACTCTCATCGAGACGGTCCTTGCAACTATGATTATGCTCGTCGGCCTGGTGGCGGTCGCGCAGCTCGTCGGGACGTCGATCTTCTTGAATTCAGCTAACCGTGTCGACTCTACCGCGACGGTGCTCGCGCAGAACGAACTCAATCAGTTCACAAACCAGACGTTAGCTACATTGTCCTATACCGACAACATCGGAAACGTTTGCACTCTCGGAAACGGCCCTACCAACGCATGGGTCGGAAGTCCAGTCATAACATCCAACGACAATCGTCAGGTCATCGATTTTTCTCAGGGAACCGTAAACGGTTATAACTTCACTTGGGCCGATCCCAACGATCCTTCCGGTGCGCGTTATGACGTTCGCTGGGCCGTTTGGACGTTAACCGGCACCTTCGGCAAACGCTTCGTTCTGGGCGCTCGCAAGGTCGGTGGCAACGCGACTTTTTATCCAGTGAATCTCGACACCATGGTGCAAAGATGAAATTCCCGCAGGCTAACAAGACGCAGTCCGGATTCACTCTTCTGGAAATGCTGGTCTCCGTCGGCGTATTCGTCCTGATTTCGGGCGCGATGTTCCAGCTTCTCAACAGCACTCAGAAGAAGAGTCAATCGGAATCGCAGCTTCGCGACACTTTTGAGGAAGCGCGGCTCGGCATCGATCAAATCGTGCGCGACGTCAACGATGCAGGGTATCCCCCGGCCAATCATTTCTCGGTCGTGCCCCTTGCTACCAGCTATGCGCAAACGCCCGTCGCTTGGAGCCCCAATTACCCGGTGACCCCCTGCACCATCGGCGGCACCTGCACCACTCCCGGACCGTACGACGTTATCTTTGAAGAAGATTACGACGGTACCGGCACTGTGAAGTGGGTTCGTTACCAGCTACGAACAACAACGCTTTGGCGCGGTGTCACCAATAAAGTCGCGGGCGCTGACCCCGACGCTATTACATCCCTGCCAGGCGTGATGTATCCGTACGTTCAGAACGTCATGAACAATGCCTCTGCTGCGCAAATAGGCCAGATTCGGGCCACTTATCCCAATATGTTTCCCGGTGCAAATCCGGTTCCCATTTTTAATTACACGCTGGACGGCACTGTGGGGGCAGCTGGTTGCCTCGCAGCGGCCGCTTCGCCCTGCAATGTTCGCGAGGTACAGGTCACATTGATCGTTCAAACACCTCAACGCGACGCACAAAACAGCGTCTTGCGGCTGGTTGAGCTCAACGGTCGCGGTCATCGTCTGAATCCGAACAAGTAACTATCTACATAGGGGAAACTTATATGAAACCTTCACACAAACTTCGTAAAAAGAACCGTCAGGCGGGAGTCGCTCTGCTCATCGCGATCTTCTCCATGCTCCTGATTGCTGCCATTGCGATGGCCTTAGTCGTTTCTGCCGGAACGGAAACTTCTCTTGCCGCCAATTATCGTGCAACGACCGGTGGCTACTATGCTGCCGTGGCGGGTATCGAGGAAGCCCGCGGCCGCCTTTTGCCCTCGAATCCCAACACCATCTCCACTTTGGCCCCTCTTAACGGCGCGTATCTGCCAACCAATCAGGTCGTCTATATCGTGAATCCCGGCATCGGCGAAACGACCGGAAACGTCATGGCAAAGTATCCGGACAACCAATATGCGCACGAATTCTCCATCGCGCCGACGAAGACTTTCATCAACTCCGTCTGGGTGGCTTCCAACAATAACGGTCCGCTTTATAAGTGGGTACGCATCAACGCTGCAACAAAAGCGTCGCTCCAAATCAACGTCGACAACACCGGATTGGGGGCAGCGAACAATTCGACGCCGTTGTATTTCGACACCAGTCTCGTCCCGGCAGCGATGGTCGTTCCTCCAGTCGTCGGCGCGGTGCCAGCGCCGACTTCGACCCAGAAGCAGGCCTACGAAGTCACCGCCCTCGCCGTAACTCCCAACGGCAGTCAGAAAATTCTGCAGTACGTAGTTACTGCGGCACAGTACAACATCAACTTCAACGCCGCGCTGAGCCTGACAGGTCAGGTGGGAAATTTTCAGGGCGCCAACTCAAATCCCTACCACGTAAATGGCCAAGATGGTTCCGGATCGGCTCCAGCGGTCCCCGGCTGCACCAATAACGCGGCCACCCTACCGGCGATCGGTGTTGACGCCGGCCTTTCCGGCGGCAACGCTTCCCAGACCAACCAGCAGTACGTTATCAACAGCTTGCCCCGACCGGATCACTACATCGGCGCGGGGGCGATAGCCCCAGCCCCTAGCGTCTCGACGATCACCACCACCGGCGCACTTGCGACGCCGGCCACCCTCGACCAAGTGATTCAGACAATTCAGACGAACGCCGACGCCGTTATCCCGAATCCACCCAATCCTCCGAACTACAACAACAGCGGCACTACCTATAACTTTGGCGGCACGGGCTGGCCAACCGATATGTCTGCCACCAACCCGAAGGTTGTCTACGTCGACGGCAGCTTCGACCTGGGGCCCAATACCGGCTATGGCCTTCTCGTCGTCACTGGCAACTTCCACTACCACGGTAACTCAGGCTGGAAAGGAGTCATCCTCGTCGTCGGAGATGGCTCAGCCACCTTCGACGGGCAAGGCGGTGGCAACGGCGAATTTGACGGTGCCATTTTCGTCGCCACCACACGAGATGCTTCCGGCAATCAACTTGCCAACTTCGGAACCACAAACTTTGACATCTCCGGCGGCGGCGGCAACGGAATCTATTACAACAGCTGCTGGGTCAGCAAAGTGCAGCAGCCGCCCAGCTACCAGGTTTTGTCTTTCCGGGAAATTTCGCAGTAAGCGCCTAAACAAATGGAGCATCGGATGAGAAATATTTCAGTGTTGAGGGCAGCGGTTGCATCCACGATCTTGATCGGTTTTTCCGCGGCGGCTCATGCCCAGAGCGAGCCGCAAAAAAAGAGCAAGACCGCGCCGGCTCAGGCCCAGCAACCGGCTTCTAAACCCCACAAGGTGTGGACAGAAGACAATCTGTCCGCTGTGCGTACGCCTGCCGATAGTTACATTGAAGCGAAGGACCGGCAGTCAGCTGGAAGTCACTCCGAGGCCGCTGTTTCGGCTCAAGACGCTTCGGAAAAGCAGCCGGCCGCAAATTCGCAGAAGGCCGCCAAAACGCCTCCACTCGCCCACGCCAAATCGGTTGACGACGCCAACTTTAAGATCGAGTGGGAAAAGAAGGACATCCAGGGCCAGGAAGAATACCTCGTTCGAATGCAGGGCGAGTTGGAACAAGCGCCAGCCGATCAAAAAGAACATATCCAGAAACTGATCGAACAGCACCAACAGATTCTTGCCGATACCCGCAACGAGCTGAAGGGGCTGGAAGAGCAGAAGAAGGACTTTCAAAAGAACCCGGCAGGGCAGTCCGCCTCAGCCAATCAACAGCCGCCTTCGCAATAGTCACTCATTGCGACTCGAATCTCTGGGAAGCTGGCCTTTCGCTCTTTCCGCGCGATAGGGCCGGCTTCTTCGTTGTTTTTCGCGCCGCCTTCGCCCTAAATGCGCTCGTCCGCTCGACAGATTTTTTCCGCAAATGTTATGATTGTTGAGTCGGGCCGAGGTAGCTCAGTGGTAGAGCAGCCGATTCGTAATCGGCAGGTCGCGAGTTCAACTCTCGCTCTCGGCTCCATCTTCTCTTTTCCCGCCTACTGAAGTTTCACGTACTTTGCCAGGACCCAGCCTGATTTTCCGTCCGCGGCCGTTACGTGGTAATAGTTGTTCGTCTTGTTGGCTTCCAACAGCGTCACCGTGGCGCCTTTTTGTATCGTTTCAATTGCCTTATGAGCGGTTGACGCGTCCGGCCGAAGCCTCAGCTTTCGTGTCGTTGACCCCTGCGTTGGCTGCCCGCCGAATACATCTTCCAGCAACGCCGCCAGCCGCAATCCCGCCAGCGCAAGCCTCTTGTCAACGACTTGAATTTGCGTGTTGTAATACGCATCGTCCAGTACACCGCCATTGTCGATCCAGGCCGTCTGCCCCGCCGCGTGCGATTCATTCGCCCAGTCCGCGGGATTTCCGCTCGCCGTCATGTGATTCGCCGTGATCAACTGTTGCAAGTGTTGTGTGTAGGCGTTCACGTCCATGCCAGTGTGCGTGATCATCCCGCTGTCCCACGCGGAGTGGAGGTTGCACGGACGGCTCCCGCATTGTGTCGATCCAAACTCCGTAATCAGGTTGTCGTTCGCGCCGCGTGCATCGCCCACCGCATGGAACGGTTGGTGCACATCGCCGACGAAATGCACGATAAATTGCAGCGCCTCTTGCCGTTCCGTCGGAGTCTTAGTCGTGTCCGCCAGCACCTGCTTGAAAAATGTGATTCGATCCACCACACAGTTCATGTGATCCGTTGCCGCTCCAGGATGCGTATCCGTCGGCTTAAAGCAATCACGAGCGTCGTCAAAGGCCGTGGCGCTCCGCGGAATGTCCACAAAATGCCAGTTATACGTCTCCTGCCTCGTTGGGCGAATTTGGTCCGCCCAGTTCGAAACAGACGCAAGCGTCGCAGTCCCCAGAATCGACTGTACCCCCGCCTTCGCCTTGTCGCTCAACATCGCCTGCGCCAGCGTTCCGACAATTTCATGTCCTTCCGGGCCCCACGCTTGCACCGTCGCGGGCATAAACACGAGCAGCATGGCCGCAGCTGCACAAATGAATTTTTTCATGACGAAATATCCTCGCGGACTTTTCTGGGAGAGAATCGGACGGAATCCTGTCTACTGAGCAGCTACTTAACCATCGCGGACCGCGCCGGTCAAGCGGGAAATATAGCGACTGCCCGAGTCTGGCTACGGTTTCTTCTGCTGCTGTTGCTGCTGCTTTTCTGTTTCATTAAAAATTTTCTTGAACTCTTCCACTGCCGGCACGTCCGGTGGCTTCAGCCCGTTTTTTGCAACGTACCGCCAAATCGCGGCGTTGCTCGTCGGATCGCTTGCCGTTCCGTCGTATACCACGAACGAATCTTCTGAAGCACCCACTCCCACTTTTGGCTGCGGGCTGCCGCTCTGCGGATCGGTCTGCGTTCCGTCCGGAGACCGTCCCTTTTGCCCGCCGATGCGAATTCCATTGTCATTCGGCTGGAGGATGACCGGTCGGTTGTTGGGTGAAGTTCCTCCGCCCCCAATTTCCGGCTGCACCATTTTCCCATTGCCTTTGCGAACCACAATCACTAGATCGGGGCTCATCGAGGCCAAAACCGGACGAAGCCGTCCCCACTTCTCGATCGCTTTTTCCACATCTTCCTGAGCAGTCTTGTTCGCCAGTGGCGCAGAAGTCGAAACGCCTGCGTCTGGATCGATGATTACGGCCACCGTCCGCGCATTCAGCACGGGAACCGGCAGCACCGGCTTTTTCTTTTCATTCCCCGCCGCGCAACAAAGCGCCAAAATCAGAAACGAAGAAACCATCGCGGAAATTCGGCGCATGAGAGCCTCCCTGTGAAACGCGGACCTCAACTCTATCGCATAGTAGGACGCGCGCCCATCAGACTTCGTTCCAAATGACGATCTGATTCAGCGCCTCCAATTCCTGCCGCTTTTCCTGCACAATAACTCCGCCATGTTTGCCGCTCGCACCAATTGGAATCTCGCCGAGAATCGCTTAACGCTCGCTCTCGCCGAACATCGCCGCAGCGGGCGCCCTCTTTTCGATCTTACAATCTCCAATCCAACCGAATGTGGCCTCACCTACCACGAATCCGCAATCCTCGCCGCGCTTCACACTCCGGCGTCGCTCCGTTATGAACCCGCCCCGCAAGGCCTCCTTTCCGCGCGCGAAGCCGTCACCGCTTACTATCGCCAAAATAACGCAAATATTTCTGCCGCCGATCTCTTTCTCACCACCAGCACCAGCGAAGCCTATTCCTATCTCTTCCGCCTTCTCTGCAATCCCGGCGACGAAATTCTAGTTCCGAGTCCGAGCTATCCGCTTTTCGATTTTCTTGCCGACATCAACGACGTTCGCGTCATCCGCTATCCGCTTCTTTACGATCACGGCTGGCAACTCGACCTCTCTTCATTCGAACGTGCCATCACTCCGCGTACCCGCGCCGCCATCGTCGTCCATCCCAACAATCCCACTGGCCACTACACCAAGCCGCACGAACAATCGCAGCTCTCCGCCCTTTGTGCCAAAAACAATCTCGCGATCATCGCCGACGAAGTCTTTCTCGATTTCGCGCTGCAGGGAATCGCCGCGCCAACCTTCGCCGCGCAAACTGCCGCGCTCACTTTCACGCTCAGCGGCATTTCCAAACTCTGCGGCCTGCCTCAAATGAAATCCGCCTGGCTCGCCATCTCCGGACCCGCTACTCTCAAAAACGACGCGCGCGTGCGCCTCGAAATCATCGTCGACTCCTATCTCTCCATGAACGCGCCCGTTCAGCACGCGCTCCCCGCGCTTCTCGCCACCCGTTCCGCGTTCCAATCTCAATTACTCGCGCGCGTTCGCGCCAATCTTGCCGCGCTGGACGAACAACTCGCCGCTCAATCGCAATGCTCCCGCCTCGCATTCGAAGCCGGCTGGAACGTCGTTCTCCGCGTCGCGGCGGCCGCCTCCGATGAAGAACTTGCACTAGCGCTCCTCGCGCAGCAAAGCGTTCTGGTTCACCCGGGCCACTTTTACGATTTCTCCCAGGACGGTTATTTGGTTTTAAGTCTAATCGTGCCTGAAAAGGACTTCGCCGAAGGCACGCACCGGCTTCTGAAATATTTTTCCGAATAAATTGTCTGTCGGCAGGGAACTACGAGTGAGCTTTCGCGCCGTGCTCTAGTTCGTGATGCCGCGCGCCGCCCGGCACAATCGTCCGCACAATCACGTACAGCAGGGGAATAAACAAAAGGTTTAGACTCGTTGCCGCAATCATTCCGCCAAATACCGTCGTGCCGACCGAGATTCTTCCTGCACGCCCCGCGCCTTGCGCCAGCACCAGCGGCACAACTCCCAAAATAAACGCGAACGACGTCATCAAAATCGGCCGCAGCCGGATTCGCGCCGCTTCCACCGCCGCATCCGCAATCGATTTGCCTTGCCCGCGCAACTGCTCCGCAAACTCCACAATCAAGATCGCGTTCTTGCTCGCGAGGCCAATCAACATCACCAGTCCGATCTGGCAATACACGTCATTCTGCAGCCCGCGCAGATACTGCCCGCCTACTGCGCCGAGCAGCGCCACGGGCACGGCCAGCAACACGATAAACGGCAGAACGAAACTTTCGTATTGCGCCGCCAGCGTCAGATACACGAACACCAGGCCCAGTCCGAACAGCATCAGCGCCTTCGATCCCGACTCAAGTTCTTCCAGCGTCAAGCCGCTCCATTCGTATCTCATCCCTTGTGGCATCAATTTGTGCGCCAAGGTTTCCATGTCTCCGATCGCCTGGCCTGAACTGCGTCCCGGCGCCGCGGATCCGCTGATCTCCGCGGAGCGAAACAAATTAAAGTGGCTGATCACCTGCGGCGTAGCGGTCTGCTCCAGCGTCACCAGGTTGTCCAGCGAAATCATCTTTCCCGTGTCCGATTTTACGTAGTAGCCGTTGATGTCCTTCGCACGGTTCCGGAACTTTCCTTCGGCCTGCACGTACACTCGGTACGCGCGATTATTAAAGTCAAAATCGTTCACGTAAACCGATCCCATGTACACCTGCAACGCGTCCGTGATCTGATTCAACGGAACGTGCAGGCTCTTCGCCTTCTCCCGGTCGATCTTCACCAAATACTGCGGATCGTTCGCGGTGAATGTCGTGAACAGTCCCGTCAGGACGCCGCTCTGGTTGCCGGCTCCAGAAAGCTGATTCGCCGTGTCCGCTAGTTGCTGCAGCGAGTTGCCGCTTGGATCCTGCACCTCGAATTGAAATCCGCCGAGGCTTGACGTGCCGGAAACCGCGGGCGGGTTCACTGGGAAGAGCATTGCTCCTGATACGCCGGCCAGCGGCCCTCGCAGCCGCTCGATCACCGCCGTCGCGCTGTGCTCCTGCCCTTTCCTTTCGTCGAATGGTTTTAGCGCAATGAAAATCATTGCACGGTTCGGCGCGCTCCCCGCAAAGCTGAAGCCAGTCACCGAGAATGTTCCCTCCGCTTCCGGCACCTTGGTCAAAAATTCTTCCGCTTTCGCGCACACTTCTCTCGTGTAATCCAGCGACGCTCCCTGCGGCGCATTCACGATCACCATGAACCAGCCCTGGTCTTCGTCGGGAATGAACGACCTCGGCACGCGCTGGTAGACCCAATAAGTCAGGCCGAGCGTCGCCACGAACGCCAGCGCCGAAATCGCTTTCCACCTCAGCACTCCACGCACCGTGTTCTGATACCAGCCTGTGCCCGCCGCCACAACGCGGTTGAACGCGCGGAAGAACGCTCCTTGTGCGCGTTCGCGATGATGTCCCAGAAAAATTGCAGACAGCGCCGGTGTCAGCGTCAAAGCGTTGAATGCGGAAATCGACACCGAAAACGCAATCGTTAGCGCAAACTGCCGGAACAAAATCCCCGTTGTTCCCGGAAACAGCGCCACCGGCACGAACACCGCGACCAGCACCAGCGATGTCGCAATCACCGCTCCCGCCACTTCCTTCATCGCCACCGATGCCGCGTTGTGCGGCTCCGTGATTCCTTCCACGATGTGCCGCTCGACGTTCTCAATCACCACGATCGCGTCGTCCACCACCAAGCCCGTCGCCAGCGTGATTCCAAACAACGTTAGTGTGTTGATCGAAAAACCAAATGCTTTTACGAAAATAAATGTCCCGACCAGCGAAACCGGAATCGTAATCGCCGGAATCAACGTGCTGCGCCAATCCTGCAGGAACACGTAAATCACGATGATGACGAGCGCGATCGCTTCCAGCAGCGTCACCAGCACGTCTTTCACCGATTCACCGATCACTGTCGTGGTGTCGAACGCCACCGCGGCGTGCAACCCTGGCGGAAAGCTCTTCGAGAGCCGCTGTAGCTCTTCCTTCACCGCTTTATCAACATCCAGCGCGTTCGCTCCCGGCAATTGCGTCACACCCAGCCCGACCGCCTCATGTCCGTTGTAGCGCAGGATGGAGCCGTAATTTTCCGCGCCAAGTTCGGAATGCCCCACGTCTTTCACGCGCACGATCGTTCCGTCCGCGCCGGTTTTCAAAATGATGTTGTCGAATTCCGCCGCGTCGGTCAGCCGTCCGATTGCGCGCACGCTCACTTGATATGCTTGCCCCGGCGGAAGCGGCGGCACTCCCACTTGGCCGGCGGCAACTTGAACGTTTTGCTCCTGCAGCGCGCCCAGAATGTTGCTGGCAGTCAGTCCCCGCTGCGCCATCTTGGCCGGATCGAGCCACAGCCGCATGGCATATTTCCGTTCGCCGAAAACAATTACGTCACCGACGCCTTTGACGCGCTTCACCGCGTCCTTCACGTACACATCGAGGTAGTTGCTCAAAAACAGGCTGTCGTACTGTCCCTCCGCGTACGCGCCCGCTCCGAGAATGAATCCGCTGGCCTGCTTTGTGATGATGACGCCGGTATTCTTCACTTCATTCGGCAAACGTCCGAGCGCTTGGTTGACCCGGTTTTGCACGTCCACAGCGGCCAGGTCCACGTCGCGCGTCACGTCGAACGTCACGGTCACCTGGCTCGTTCCATCGTTGCCGCTCGAGGAAGTGATGTACTTCATTCCGGGCACGCCGTTGATGGCTTGTTCCACCGGCGTCGTCACGGCAGACTCCACCGTCTGTGCGTTCGCGCCGATATAAACGCTGGTCACGATCACCTGCGGCGGCGCCAGCTCCGGGAACTGCGCAATCGGCAAAGTGGGAATCGCAATCGCGCCGCCCAATACGATCAACAGCGCGCAAACCGTAGCGAACACCGGTCTCTCGATGAAAAAGTCAACAAACACGGTTAACCTGCCCTCGGACCTGGATTCGAGTTACTCTCTTGCGTTTTCAGGAAATCAATGCGCCGCGCCGTCTTTTTTTGCGCCGCCGTTCGCAGCCGCCGGCGCCTGTTCCATCACCGGCATGCCATCCTGCATGAACTGCGTGCCGGAGGTGATGACGTGCTCGCCGCCCTGCAGCCCGGTCAGCACCGGATAATCGTTGCCCAGCGGCTCGCCCACTTTCAGAACCTTCTGACGAGCGAAGGTCCCGTTCGATTCTTTCGACGCCACAAACGCGAAGAATTGTCCATTGATGCGCACCACGGACAGGATCGGCACCACTGGACCCGTGTGCACGCTCCACCTGACTTGCGCGCGAACCTGCTGTGCGATGCGCAATTTCACCGCCGAATTCGCCACCAACGCTTTCGCCAGCACCGTTTGCGTTTCCGTATCCACCTGAGGCGAAATAAACGTTACGCTCGTTTCGGCGAGTGGTTTTTGATTTTCGTCCACCAGCCGCACCGGCAGCCCCAGTTTCAATTCTCTCGACCGGTCCACCGGTACGTAGATGTACGCTTCGAGAGCGCCGGGCTCATCCACTGTCGTCAACAGTGTCGCCACGCTCACGCGATCGCCCACGTGCACCGGAATATCGCCGACAATTCCATCCATCGGCGCGCTCACCTGGTAATACTTCAATTCCACTTTTTGCGTGCGTACCTGCTCTTCCATCGCGCGCAGTTGTGCGTCCGCCGCGTCATAAGTCGTTTGCGCGTTGTCGTACTCCGCTTTGCTGATTACGCCGGCGTCGAGAAGTTTTTTCGCTCGCTCCAGGGAAATCTGCGCGTATTTTTTGTTCGCTTCCTGCGCCGCGCGCGCCGCTTCCTGGCTGCTCACAGTCGCTTCCTGTTTCAGCGGATCGATCTGCAGCAACGGTTCGCCCTGCTGCACATGGTCGCCGGATTTCACGAAAATCTTGGTGATTTGCCCTTCCACCTGCGGGTTGATCGCCGAAGAATGCCGCGACTTTAACACCGACAAAAATTCGCTCGTGTCCGGGATCTGCTTCGTCTCCGCCACCTGAAACTGCACGGGCATAGCTCCGCCGGCCGCGGCCGCGGTACTCGGCGCGCTTTTGTCTCCGCAGCCAGCTGCAAGCGCCACAAGCAAGCCGAGAGCCGCCGTTAATCTGTTGACTGATCCTGATTTACCGTACGACTGCATTGGTTCACACCTTCCGTGGAGCCACCTAGTTTACGACACCCATCGCGTATTCTAAATGGATGATTCTCCATCGCTCAAGGTTAGACGCGACCTAACTCTTTTCGTTACAGGAAGGAACCGCTCACTCCACGAAGCTCCGGCGAACCCCAATTACGGCCGGCCTGCGGATTGGTTCTTGGCCTTTTGTAGCGGAGGGGCTTTCAGCCCCGTTGAGCCCGGCACGGTTGCTAGGTTCGTGCTTTCCGCTTCTTGCGCTGAGCTGAGCCGAAGGGTCTGAACCGACCCTCTTTTGGGGTGTGATGATCCGCACCGCCGCGCCCGTCCGCCTCAGTCGTTGTAGGGCCCGCTTTCTGAAGCGGGCCGTTTGGCGACGGAGCGCCGACGTCTGAACCTTAGTAGAAATCGTCTGGATTCACAGGTTTGCTGTTCAACCCAAGCTGCAACAACTCAACGCTCCTCGTCCGGTCAAAAATCTTGCCGGGGAAAAGCCTTTTCATCAGCAAACGAAATACGCCAAACAACACGCCAATCGCTCCCGCGAGTACGCAAAACCCAAACGCCGCGAAAAAAATCGTCTTCAACACCAGCAGCCACGGTGGATCGGTCAGCGTCGTGGCAGGTTCATTCCACGTAACCGCTGTGTCGTATTTGATCGCTTTCCGCAGCCGCGCCGCCATCTCCGGCGTACTCGGCGAAAGCACCAGACTCAAAAGGGAAGCGTCGCGCTCCACCGTCGTCCCCGCAAACTCCGCCTTCGACGCCAGCACCGGCTGCAAATGATGCAACTGCTGCTCCGCCAACTGCGGCGTCGGATAATGCACGAGAAGCAGAACTTCACGGCCGCCCTTACCATTGTTGTATGCCGCGAGCATCACTTCGCCGTCTCCGGCGGACTTTGGCCCCAGGCTTAATTCTTCCGCGAGTTCCGCATACGCTCCTCGGTCCAGCGCTTTCGCCGCTGCTGTATATCCTTCCGGTCCCACCGAGTATCGCTGGGTCCCTTGAATTAAGCCGACCGATGGCAAATAGCCACGAACATCGGGCAACGGCGTTTTGTCCGCGTGCCCCTCCAACGATTTCAAAAGCGCCCGCAAATCTTCTTCCGACACCAGCTTCTGCGAATCCACTCGCAATACCAGGCTTCCGCTCAACATCCACAAGCTATCATTTGCCACTGCTGCGTTTGTCCCCACGAGCGACGGCGTCATTCCAGGATGGAGTCCTGCAGTGTAGACCTGGTAGGCCGCACTGGGATCGTGGAGCTTCTGCTCCGCAATTTGAATTTTGTTGTTAGCAGAGGCGTAGGCGCAGGATTCAAAGGCCGATAACCCAGCTTCTGTTGCGAGTGTTAGCGGCACGGGCTTGGCGACACACGATCCCTTCGTCCAGCTGCCGAACTGCGCGGGAAGAAGCTGGGCGCGCGCGGGCGAAGCCGCGATAGCGCCGACTAACACGACAAGAAAGGCAAGTATTTTTCGCATATCCCTGGACCGAGCTTCCTACCCGATATTAGACACCACTAGGCTACTTCTGGTTGCGGGATTCTTCCACTGTGGAAACGACCGGCGGGCGGCGGGGGGCCGTACCCGGCTGGAGGTTCAAAGTCATGCTGTTCAGGCTTTGCAGGTACCCAGCCACGCCCTGGTAGATGCCTTCGGCTACGCGCTGGCGCTGTTCGGGCTTTTTGAGCATTTGTTCGTCGCTGGGATTACTGAGGAACGAAATCTCGGTGAGGATGGACGGCATGTCCGCCCCAATCAGCACCACAAACGGAGCTTTGCGCACGCCGCGATCCTTGATCATGCGGTTGCTCTTCTGTACGTTCCGCGCGAGCGATTCCTGCACGTCGCGCGCGAATTCCTTCGATTCGTCGATCTTTTCCGTCCTTGCAATCCGCTTCACGATGTCTTCCAGTTCGTGAATCCCGTCCGAACTCGATGAATTTTCCCGCGCCGCCACTTCCATCGCTTCGGCTGAACCTTTCAAGTTCAAATAATACGTCTCGATGCCGCGCGCCTGCCCGTCACGGCTCGAATTTGCATGAATCGAAATAAAGAGATCAGCCTTGGCCTCATTCGCGATGCGTGTGCGCTCTTCCAACGGAACAAACGTATCATCCGGCCGCGTGTAAACCACATCCGCGCCGGGCAACTTTTGCTGAATAATTTTTCCGAGCCGCAGCGCCACGTCCAGGCACAAATCCTTTTCCATCAAGCCGGTCGGGCCAATCGTTCCCGTATCGTGTCCGCCGTGACCAGCGTCAATCACGATGCGGCCGATTTTCAAACCGAGTGCGCGCGTCAAAGTCGCTTGGCCATCGCGCGTGGGCGTCGGCACGCTAGGCGCCTTAATCAAATCCGGTTTGCTCGAAGCATTCTTCGCGGACATTCCGTGTGCATCTTTGCCTTTTGCCACTGCTGATGCAGCCGTAGGCAGTTCTCTTCGCGGCGATGGCAGCGGTTTTGTTTCGACGGGCGCATCCGACTCGTCCGAATCTCTGGCCGCAACCGTGACGGGAGGCGTGTCGTCGCTGGTTGCTTTCGCATTCTCCAGTGTCTCGGAGGTATTAGTCGGCTTGGCCGCCTTCAGAACCTGCGGAGTCGCATACAAATCGATGACCAGCCGCGACGGCCTGCTCAGCAGGGAAGCGGTGTAATCCTTCACGCCGTTCACGTCCAGCACGATGCGTACAACTCCTGAATTTTGCGCGACGCGCACATTGCTGACGAGAGTTCCTCTGACTTTCACTCCGTTGCGCTTCAATTGCGGCGAAAGCTTTGCTGCGTGCAAGTCAAAATAGATGCGGTCGGGATTTGTGATTCGTCCGGAAAGGTATTGCACTGCGTCTTCGAGCGCGATGGTGACGCGCGTCGAGTCCGCCGCCGACGTCGCACTGATCGTTTTTACCGTTGGGATTCCGTTCGATTTCCGCGCAGGCTGTTCTTCCGCTTCCTCATCCCGGGGCGTTTCTTTTCTTGCCGTTCGCACCGGTTCCTGTTTTTCCGGCGGCGCAGTCTTTGCGCTCACGGCCGGCTGCGTTTCCGGCGCGCTGTTATTTTGCAGAAGCGAAAGTTCCGCCAGGGATTCCTGCGCTTCGCGCTTGTGTGTCGACCGCGGAAAACGCTTCAGAAAATCCTGATACGTTTTCATCGCGGCAGTCGTGTCGCCCAGATTGTTCTGCTGCAATTTCGCGGTGCGCAGCAAAACATCCTGCGCAAATTTGCTCTTCGGATATTCGCGCAGCAAAAATTGGTAAGCCTCCACCGCCGACTGGTAATACACGCGCCCAAATCGGTCGCCCATTTCCGTGTACAACTCGCCGATGGCGAGCAAAGAATCCTGCACGTCCGCGGCGTGCGGCGTAATCCAATAAACTTTTTTGTAGCTCGCGATAGCGTTCCGATATTCCGCGAGCGTGCGCTTTTCCGCGGGTTTTGCAGTGAGCGCGGCGCGCTGCTCCTCCGCCCGGGTAAATTGCGCTTCGGCGGTTTGCCGTTTTACGGTGGCGGAAGGATCCGCGCTGGATTCGGAAGCGGAAAGGGAAGCAGGTAACAGGACGAGCGCGAGCGCCGCTGACAGAATCGCCGCCCTTGCAAAAAGAGGCGAAACGCGGGCGAAGAGCCTGTGCAAAAAAAACGAGCAATTTTGACTAAAAAACTTCATCCCACCGAATCCCCAAACTTACTCAACTACTATTCTGGCACTAATCGTTGGTAAAAATCGTGCGGCCAGCGGGGTCGGTTTCCTTGCGGATGGATCGTGAACTGATGTACGCGCCATCAAAGCGACCCGAGCCAGCGTTGAACAAATACTGAACTCGTTGGACATAGTTTCGTGTCTCCCGAAACGCCGGAACGCCGCGAGCACGATCCACGGCACCCTCTCCAGCATTGTACGCCGCAAGAGCCAGTTCGAGGTTGCCGTTGTATCGTTCCAGCAACGTCTTCAGATATCGAACCCCTGCGTCGACATTTTGTTTCGGGCTGAACATGTCCTTTACACCGAACCGTTGTGCCGTGGACGGAACGAGTTGCATGAGGCCGACGGCTCCCTTGCGGGAAACCGCGCCTGAATTCCAGCCTGACTCCGTCTGAATCACCGCGCGGATCAAATCCGGATTGATGCGGTGACGCTCCGCGGCTTCTTTTACCAGGGCTTCCGCACCGTCGCGATCGAGACTCATCGCCTGGTGTTTCTGTCCGAGAAAAGTTTGTTCCGCGGGAAGGTAGATGGATTTCGGCGCGCGCGAATTCGAGAGCTTGGTTTTTGCCGGCTCCGTATTCACGAACATCTGGCGGCCATCGAAATTCTGGACCAGAGAAATTTGCGCGTAAGTTGAGCTTGCCGCAAATCCCAGGGTGCCCAGGACGATTGCTGCCGGAATGGCCGAGCGTTTACCCATCACCTTTTTTGTGCCCGGCGGCATGGGTCGTAAAACCCTTGCTACCGGCGCCTTGGGGAAGGCGACAACGAGTTCGAGTAAGCCTTGACTGATTTGCTGCGGGCAAATCAATTTTTGCGAAGCCCGCCCGCGGGTTAGTCACACACCTGCGGCCACGCTTCTGGCGCTCGAGCAAACTATAGCAAAGGCTCGAGTAAGGAGGGAACTGCCCGCAAGACGGTATTTAGGGCAGCTGTGCTTTCCACGCCACCTTCGGCCAGATCGGGCCTTCCGCCGCCCTTGCCGCCGACGGGTTTAACCATCGCCTGTAAGAGCTTGCCAGCATTGACTTTAGCGGTGAGGTCTTTGGTGACCCCGGCGATGAGGGCGGCCTTTTCTCCATCCGGCATGCCCAGGACGATGACCGCCGAGCCGAGCTTCTGGCGTAGGCTGTCCACGAGCTGGCGGAGGCCCTCGCGGTCGCTGCTCTCGACCTGGCTGATAACCGTTTTGACACCCTTAACCGATTGGGCGGAATTGGCGAGGTCGTCGAGCTGGGAAAGCGCGCCTTTGCGCTTCTGTTCGCCGAGTTGCTTTTCGAGTTGCTTCACGGTTTGCGAGAGTTTTTCGACCTGGGCGAGCAGAGCGTCTTCGCCGACGTTGAGTTGCTGCTGGAGCTTGGATAGAATTTCGGCCTGCTTTTGGAAATGTTCGAGCGCGCCGATGCCGGTGACGGCCTCGATGCGGCGGACTCCGGCGGCGACGGACTCTTCGCTGACAATTTTCAAAATGCCGATGTCGCCGATTTTGTGCACGTGTGTGCCGCCGCAGAGTTCTTTCGAGTAGAAGCCGCGCGGGGCGCGTTCGTCGGGAATGGTGACGACGCGGACGTTGGCGTCGGGATATTTGTCGCCGAAAAAGGCAAGCGCGCCGGAAGCGAGCGCGTTGTCGATATTGGTGATGTCCGTTTCGACCTGCGTGTTGTGGCGAATTTCGTCGTTCACTTGCTGCTCGATGTCGCGAAGTTCTTCGGCGTCGACGTGCGCGAAATGGGAAAAGTCGAAACGCAGGCGGTCGGGCGCGTTCAGCGAGCCGGCTTGTTTGACGTGGGTGCCGAGAATATTGCGCAGCGCTGCGTGGACGAGATGCGTGCCGGTGTGATTGCCCATGACGCGATTGCGGCGCTCGGCATCGGCGACGACGCTGACACGGTCTCCGACGCGAAGAGTTTCTTTTGCGACGACCTTGTGTGCGATTAATCCCGCAACGGGATAAAACGCGCCAGTCACTTCCGCGAGCAATTGCGATTCGGAATTGTCGTAGAACGCGCCGGTGTCGGAAACCTGCCCGCCCGATTCGGCGTAAATCACCGTGCGGTCAAGCACGACTTCGCCGGATTCGCCCGCTCTCAGTTCGTTGGCAGCGCCGCCTTTCGTGACAATCGCTTCAATCCGAGCGTCTTTCGATTTCGTGTCGCGGTAAAAATCCTTCTCCGTCTTAAACGTCTCCGCAATCTTCAAGAACGCCGGACTCGCCGCCTCTTTATGCGCACCCTTCCACGAAGCACGCGCAAGATCCCTCTGTCGCGACATCTCGGACTCGAATTCCGATTCCGAAGCCTCGGAGAAAAACCAGCCCCCTCGTGTCAAGACATCGCGAAGAAAATCGGGATGCAAACCTAGCGTGTCATATGCGAAGAAGAGGTCATGTCCTGTGATGACCTTTGTTGCTTGATTGGGTGCCTGAATAGAGAGCGACTCAGCGCTCTTAAAACTAGGGTCTAGGTACGATAGGAATTTGTTTACAGCAGGCATGACGGAGCGGGAATATCGCTCTTCCTCTTCTTCAACGGCGTTGAGGATGCCAATTTTTTTGATGGGATCGCTGAGTTCAGGATACGCCTCACCCATATCGCTCTGAACTAGTTCAACCAAACGGAAAAGGAAAGGCTGTTCGCATCCCAACTCCCGACCGAAGTTAATCGCACGTCTTAGGATTTTTCTTAGGACGTAGCCGCGGCCGTCATTGGCCGGGCGGACGTCGTCCGCGTAGAGAAAGGTGACGGCGCGCGAATGGTCGGCAATGACTCTGAGCGCGGCGTCCGAACGGCTCGACTTGCCGTAAGTAGTTCCGCATAGTTCCGCCGCACGTTTGATTAAACCTGAGAAAACATCCGTGTCGTAGTTCGACACCTTCGATGGATCCTGGAGATTGAGAAGA
>Ga0137412_10001358_pt1 | contig 18958 bp, 17 predicted proteins | sample CZODoug2_1_16fun_FD_122160 | JGI IMG/M metagenome (GOLD analysis project Ga0137412, IMG submission 122160) | Vadose zone soil fungal communities from Angelo Coast Range Reserve, California, USA - CZODoug2_1_16fungal (Hybrid Assembly) | ecosystem: Environmental > Terrestrial > Soil > Vadose zone...
GGCTCTGCCTTCCGGTGCTCGTGGAATGGCCGATGGTTCGGATGCCCGGGGCGCGCTGGGCGATCCCGATGGATACCAGGCACAGGCAGCCGAGCAGGACACCCACCACCATGTGGCCGAACCAGGGATGGCGTGCTTTTCGGGAACGCGCCACGATGACCTCCGAAGGTTGTGCGATGTCAGGCCGGCGGGCCGCTGGGGAGCGGCCGAAGCGGGGAGCGCGCCGTCCTGGGATGTCGCCCGAATCGGGCACCCACATCCGGGGACGGACGCTAGGGATCGTCGTCGGCCGCGGTTGCGTTCCTGAGCGCTCCGTCCGACGAGAACCCGCGTCGACCCGGCCAGCGGGGAGCAAAGCGACTGAACGGCAGGCGGTGAGCCGCTGTCCAGCGCAACCCGACCTTCAGCAAAGCTGAGCGCCAGCTGGGTAGTTGCTGTGCCAACCGTTCACCGCACGAACACGGCCGTCCGCGGCCCGGAGCACCGCATTGCCTGGGATCCGTCGAAGCGTCCCGCGCACGTTGCTGGGCCGGGGCAGCGGCAACTGGCGGTCCACCCACCTCGACCCCTGCCCAGCTCGAAGGAACCCCCAGAAAGAACCCGTCCCCCACCAGAGAATGAACGGCCAGCCCGCCATTCGTACGCGTCGAGACTCAACCGTCAGTGGTGATCGACGAAGGGCTCATCGAATGCGCAGGTCCACGAAGGACCGCGCTTTCGGCGGGCGGTCGAGCTATCGCTTGAGAACACCTCAGGAAGGCGTTACGTCACGGAAACACTAAAGAGGGAGACTCGTTCACCGCGCGTGAGATAGATCACAGGTAAACACCAATGCTCAGCGATGACTGGGGGTGGCCGGTCTACTCCTGGGCGGGAGGAAGCCACCGCTAATGATTCCCTATCCGAACTGGGTCGACGCCGGAGACACCGCCTGGCAGTTGGCAGCCGCCACGTTGGTCGGGTTAATGAGCCTGCCCGGGATCGCTGTTCTCTACGGCGGAATAGTCCAGAAGAAGTGGGCCGTGAACACCATACTAATGGCATTCACGGGTTTTTCCCTAGTGCTGCTCGTATGGGTACTCTGGGGCTTTAACATGGGATTCGGTAGTCCGTTGCACCTGGGCCCAGGAATCCTTGGAAACTTCGTCGGTGTGCCACACACTCTGCTCGGTGACAACACGCAAGAGCAGGCGAACATTCCGCTGCTGAACGGCGGCATGCCTTCATTTCACTTCTCGCAGTCCACATTGGCCTACTTCCAGTTCGTGTTCGCCGCGATCACCCCGCTGCTATTCCTGGGCAGCGTGATCGGCCGGATCAACTTCAAGGTTTGGTTGCTCTTCGTGCCTCTGTGGTCGACATTCGCTTACTCGGTGAACGCATTCCTGCTGTGGGGCGGGGGCTGGTGGGCACAGTCACCCAGGGGCGCGCTGGACTACAGCGGCGGCTACGTCATCCATCTCGCGGCGGGCACCACCGGATTCGTCGCCGCGGCCGTAATCGGGCCCCGGCTGGCCCGCGACCGGGCGCGCGCGGTACCCAACAACCTGCCGATGGCGGCCGTCGGCGCCGGCATCCTCTGGCTCGGGTGGAATGGCTTCAACGGTGGTGACCCGTACTTCGCCGGCGCCGATGCGGCGACCGCCGTGATCAACACCAATCTGGCCACCGCCACCGCGTTGCTGACCTGGCTGCTGATGGACATGTTCCTCAGCCCGCAGCGCAAGCCCACCTTCCTCGGCTCGGTGAACGGCATGATCTGTGGGCTGGTCGCTATCACGCCCGCGGCGGGTTTTGTGAACGGGCTCGGCGCGCTGCTGATCGGGCTGATCGCTTCCGCGCTGGTGTGGCTGTCCTGGAACAAGCTTGCCAGGACACGGTTGTTCTCGAGGGTCGATGACACCCTCGGTGTTGTCCACACCCACGGCGTGGCCGGCTTGGCGGGCGGTTTACTGGTCGGTCTGCTCGCCGATCCGCATATCGTTGAATACCTCAACCAGGACGGATCCACCGGATTCAGCGCCGCCGGGCTGTTCTACGGAAACCCGAAGCAGCTGGCGGTACAGGCTGGCGCCGCGCTCACCGTCATTGTCTGGGACGCACTCATCACATTCCTCATCCTCAAATTCCTCAGCCTGTTCATGAACCTGCGCATGTCGGACGAAGAGTTGGAGATCGGCGACGTGGCCGCCCACGAAGAAGAGGCCTACCCGGACGACTCCTTGGTCCACGCCGGCCAATCATCTTCGACCGCCCGACCACCGACCGGCGCCCATCGTGTCGAATTGGCCACCGACGCCGAACAGGGGGCGGGCTGAGCCCACCGACTGGGCTCAACGCCGGTGAGCGCGGCGGGAGGCGACAAGGGTGAAACTCATCACCGCGGTGGTACGGCCGCCGGTGTTCGAGGCGATCAAGGAGGCACTCGCATTGTTCGGTGTGCGCGGCATGACCGTCGGCCAGGTTCACCGCATCAGTCGGGAGAGCAGTCACATCGAGGTTTACCGTGGTCGGCGGTTCCCTATTGATGCGCAGCCCAGTATAAGGATTGATCTTCTGGTTCCCGACGAGGAGCTGTCCGATCTAACCCGGGTGATCGGCAAGATCATGGCAACTGACGAGTCGGACGGCAACGTCTGGACGAGCCAGATCGATCTGGTGGTGCGCGTCCGCACCGGTGAATACGGCCTGGACGCCCTCTAAACGATAGCGGGTTCGGTTGTTAACCCGGTGTGGAGTGTGAGGTGACCTTGGGAACGGGTACTCCACCCTCTTCGTGGGGATCTTGGGAGAACGAGCATCGGGCCACCACCCCGCGTCAGCGGTTCGCGGCCGGAGCCGGGATTCTGCTTGCCTCCACGGCGATCGTAGGGGCTTGCGTTTGGGCGGCTACCGATCCCGCGGACTACGGACGTTCCCATGACGGGTGCGTCACCGTGACGCTGGCGAGCTCGACGGGTGGGGCGATGCGGCATGAATGCGGGCAGCCCGCGCGCGACTGGTGCCGATCGGCGTACGCCGACAGCGACCACATCGCGATGCTGACGCGCCCTCAATGCCAATTGGCTGGCTTGACTCCGGCGGCGGTGTCCGCGGCGCCCTGATCTCCCCGGTGGGACTTCCTGACGATCCCGGTCCTGCTGCGCGGCACAACGATGATCTCCGTGCTGCAGGGACGGGTCGCCCGGCTGCTCAGCGCGCACGGCATGTTGCGGATCCTGCAGTGCCCGATGCACCTTCCCCAGCTCGGAATCGACATGGTGTGGAACCCACGCGGAGCCAACGACCCCGCCTGCGCCTGGCTCCGGAGGCAACTGCTCGACCTCATGTGAGGTTGAGCAGAAGACAGGCATCACAGAAATTGATGATCCACATTGCGAAGTCTGATTTTACTTCCGTTTCTTCTCGCGTGATGGTTGGAAAGGTATTCCGAATCGGATTTCGATCCTCGGGACGGGGAAATACCTCAACCGGCTTGCCGCGAGTAAGGACACTGATGTCACCAACTCCCTTCGGCCTGGGTCGATTCGAGACCGTCGCCGGCACCCGTATCGACGGAGTAGTCATCGCCGAGCGCACCGTGGCACCCCTGGGGGATCTCGATCCGTCCTGGACACGCATCAGCGACCTGTTTGCGGACTGGGCGGGCGCGATCAGCCGCATCGGCCTCCTCATCGGCGGCCTCGCCCCACCGTTCCACCTCGACGAACTTCGCCCACTGCCGCCCGTGCAACCTGGGCAGATCCTGCAGGCCGGAGCCAACTACCGGACACACGTCATCGATCTCCAGGTCGCCGACGCCGCCGAGGACTCCACACCCGATGAGATCGCCGCCCTGCGCGCGGAAGTCGGTGAACGCCTCGATCGGCGGGCCCGGACCGGCACGCCCTACCTGTTCGCCGGACTGCCCAGCGCACTGTGCGGCGCGCAGGACGACGTGGTGCTGCCGACCCACGGCACCAGGCCGGACTGGGAGCTGGAGGTCGCCGTCGTACTGGCTCGCCCGGCGTTCCGGATCACGCCGGCCGAGGTCGATCAGGTGATCGCCGGCTACGTCATGGTGAACGACCTCACCCTGCGGGACCGGGTGTTCCCCCAGGACGTGGGGCGAATCGGCTCGGACTGGGTGGCGAGCAAGAACGCCCCGACATTCCTGCCTGCCGGCCCGTGGCTACAGCCCTCCGTCTTCGTCGAGGATCCGACCCAGCTGCACATCCGGTTGGCGCTGAACGGCACCACCATGCAGGACGCCAGCACCGCCGACATGATCTTCGACATCCGTCGGGTTGTCTCCTACGCCAGCCAACTCGTCCAGCTCGGCGCCGGGGACCTCGTGCTGACCGGCTCACCCGCGGGCAACGGTGACCACTACGGCCGTTTCCTCCGCGACGGCGACACTATCGACGCGGAGATCACCGGCCTGGGCCGGCAACGGAATCGCTGCGTGCGGGAGGAAGACGTCGAGCCAGCCACCACCGGCTCCACGAACCTGGCGGCGACGCGATGACCGGGCCGTGCTGGCCGGACCAGAAGAAGCTAGCCCTCTTCGTGAACGTTGCGTTCGAGGCGTGGTCACCCGGCACTGCACCCGGGGTGTCCCCGATGGGTAACCCGCTGCCGGCCGGACTGGTCGACACGGCCGCGGAGTCGTGGGGCAGGTTCGGGTATCGCCGGGGCATTTGGCGCCTACTCGACACGCTCGAACGGCTCGGCACACCGGCGACCGTCATGGTGTCCGGAGTGCTGACCGAGCTTGCCCCCGACGCGGTGCGCGCCGTGGTCGAGGGCGGCCATGAGGTCTGCGGGCACGGCTGGGTGCAGGAGCAGCTGCCCGCGCAGCTGACACCGGATGCAGAGGCCGCGATGATCGACCGCTGCCTCCAGGCGCTCGGCGCGGCCGGTGCGCAGGTCAGCGGCTGGATCAGCCCTCGGTGCACGCCCAGCCCGGTCACATTTGATCTACTGCGCGGCCGCGGCCTGCACTGGACCGGTGACGTCTTCGACGACGACCGGCCGTACCTGTTGCCCGGGGAGGGCAACCCGCTGGTCGCGATCCCGCTCACCATGGAGACCAACGACCTGCCGCTGGTGATGAAACACGGACACACCCCGGACTCGTTCCGCGCGACCTTCGCCCAGGCGGTGCAGGCGGCCCTGGACTCGCCGCACCCCGCGCTGCATCTCGACATCACCGCCCACGCCCACGTCGGTGGGCGGGTGGGCATGGCCGCCGCGTTCGAACGCGCGATCGCCGACGCGGCATCGGACCCGAGGGTGTGGATCGGCACCCGCGGGCAGGCGAGCCGACTCGTACTCGCCCAGGACCTGACAGGAACGGCACCGTGAGGATCGGGCTGTTCGACGGACCACGCGGCCGACTGCTCGGTGCCGTGGTCGACAGCGATGTGGTCGATCGGGCACCGCTGGTGCCCGGCGCACCCGCCGAAGGGCTGGCTGCGGTCCTGGCTCTCGACGCCGCGCACCGGGCCATCGGCCGCACGGGACGCAACGTCCCGACCGAGCACGCGTTCGACCAGTTCATCACGATCTTCGCCCCGGTCCGGTCGGCGGCGCCGGTCAGGATGCGGTGCAGCGCCGACCGGGAGAGCGCGATGTTCGCCGGCACCTCGTCACGGTCACTGACCTGCACGAGGACCCGGACGGGGTCGACGTCACCTTCAGCGACGGCCGCTCGGACGGCTACGACCTGGTGGTCGGGTTCGACGGGTTGCGCTCCCCCTGCGCCGGCGACTGTTCGGCGACGCCCACGAGCCCGTCTACACCGGCTACTCGATCGAGGACGCCGTCGTGCTCGCCGAGTGCCTCATCCGGCTGGTCCCGCTGGACCAATCGCTCCGCGACTTCGCCGAGCGCAGGATGCCCCGCGCCAGGTTCGTCCACGAGCGCTCCCGCGCGAGCCTGGTGAACGAGATGGTCCACGACAAGGAGTCGGACCCCCACTCATACGCCCAGGTCATGCCGCGGCGGATGGCAGAGGTCGACCGGTTCCTGAGCCAACCCGCCTGACCGGCTGGGTTTACCACCGCGTGTGCGGAGTGAGCTAGGCCAACCCGTCATGCGTGCCCATTGCGGCGTAGGCCTCCGCTTCCGCGTCGTAGCCGAAGAGCCAGGACATGTCCTCCGCGCGCGGCGGCTCGCGGAGTTCCCCGGCTGATCCACTCGCCGCACGCATGTGCGCGAGCGAGCTTCGTGAAATCTGTTGAACGCGTGCGGTGCGGTCACGGCGAACCGACTCATACGTCAAAAGTGCCGGTGCCGCCGTTGTCCGATCCGCCTCACCCAGGACCGCCGCGAGCGCGGCGCCGTCCTCGATCGCCTGGTTTGCGCCCTGGCCCACGTGAGGAAGCATCGCGTGCGCGGCATCACCCAGCAGCGTCAGGCGCCCGTTGGTCCATTTCGCTAATGGTTCCCGATCGTGCAGCCGCCACCGGAATGTGGTGTCCACCTGACCAATGATCGACTCGACCAGCGGATCCCAGCCAGCGAACTCCCGAGCGAGCGCGGCCGGATCACCCGGTGCCGACCACGACTCCCCCATCTCGGCGTCGGTCGGAACAGCCGCGAGGAACGTCAGCAGTGCGCCAGAACGCACCGGATACGTAACGAAGTGCCTGCCCGGCCCTATCCAGACACGGACGGTCCCTGCTGGCCACGACACACTCGCCGCGGGTATTAGTCCTCGATATCCCACTGACCCGGATGGAACGGCCGCGAGAGACTCCTCCCCATACTCCCGCAAGACCGAATGAATGCCATCGGCTGCCACGACAACGTCCGAGGTAACCGTCTCCCCGTTGCTGAATGAGACCGTCGCACACTCCGCATTCTGGTCAACGCCAGTACAGCGGTAACCCGTGCGGACGACGTCAGGAGGCAAACCCTCCGCAAGAAGGTCGATCAAATCCGAGCGGTGCATGCCGAACTGACGAAAAGAGCTTCGCAGGGGCGGTGGAGGTGAGACGGACCCCGTTCGGTGAGATCGACACGCCAGCGCCAACCTCGGTGATCTGCGTCGCCTGCGCCCATCAGCTTCTCCGCCTCTCGCTCGGCCCGAGCACCAGTTGAGCAGGGCCGCACGCCAGCATCACACCCGGCAACAAGGACAGGCATCCGCCGTTACAGCGGCGATGTCCGGATCCGAGGGTTACTCGTCATTGCAGCCATAGCCGCTTTGCGGCGAGGATCCAACTATGCCGGTGTCAGGTCGCGCCACGGTACTTATCGGATATCCGGGTATCCAGCTGTTGGATCTCCTCGGGCCGGCCGAGATCTTCGCGGCCGCGAACCGGATCGTCGGCCCGGCGGCCGGCTATAGGCTGGTCGTGACCAGCCCGAACGGCCGGCCGGTCGTTGGTGAGTCCGGGCTGCGCCTGCAAGCCGACACACGACTGTCCCGCGTGACCGAGCGGGTCGACACGCTGCTGATCGCCGGTGGCTGGTCCTACGAGACAGCTATGCGGTCGGAGGCGCTGCTCACGCAGGTCCGACGGCTGGCGGCGACGGCGAGGCGGGTCGGTTCGGTGTGCAGTGGTGCGTTCGTGCTCGCCGCCGCCGGGCTCCTGAACGGGCGATCCGCAACCACTCACTGGGCACTCTGTGAGCAGCTGGCGCGGGAGTTCCCGACCATCGGCGTCAAGCCGGATCGGATCTTTGTCCGTGACGGGGAGGTATTCACATCGGCTGGTGTCACCGCGGGGATGGACCTTGCGCTGGCGCTTGTCGAAGCCGACCACGGGGTCGATGTGGCCCGTGCCGTGGCTCGCTGGATGGTCTTGTTCGTGCAGCGCCCCGGTGGTCAGTCGCAATTCTCAGTGCGCCTCGCCTATCCGGTGCCACCGGACTCGATCCTGCGGAAGGTGCTCGACGAGATCACCGCAAATCCAGCCGGCGACCACAGCGTGCAACGACTCGCGCAACGAGCCGCGATGAGCGAGCGCCACCTGGCGCGGCTTTTCGTCGCCGAGACCGGCATCACACCGGCGCGATTCGTAGAACGGGTTCGTGTGGAAGCGGCACGGGCGATGGTGGAGGCGGGGTCGACGCCGATCGAGACGATCGCTGAGCATGCCGGATTCGGCAGCGCCGAGACAATGCGGCGAGCGTTTCTGCGCGTACTCGGTGTGGTTCCCGCGGAGTACCGAAACCGCTTCGGTGGCACGCAGCTTCGCATTGTCGACGATCGAGCGGCGATATGAACTAAGAAGTACCGCTCGCCGAGGCCATGAACCGTCCATATCGGGAATGAAGAAAACGAAAACTCGTATGCCTAACATGGAGGCGATGATGAGCAGCGACTCGAAGAACAGCTGGTCGGCAACACCCGCGGGCAACGCCGCTGCTCTGCCACCGGTGGTCGACCGGGCCTCATGGCAAGCCGAGCTGGACACATTGCGGGTTCGGGAGAAGGCGCACACCCGGGAGGGCGACGCGATCGCCGCGGCCCGACGGCGCCTGCCCATGGTCGAGGTGGACGCCAACCTCAAACTCGCCGGGCCCCAGGGGCCGCTCACCCTGCTTGACGCGTTCGAGGGGCGCGGACAGCTCATCGCCTACTACTTCATGTGGTACCCCGGCCGACCCGCGCCCGAGCAGTGCGAAGGCTGCACGTGGGTCACCACCCAGGTCACCGAGCGGTCCTTCCTTCATTCGCGCGACATCACCTACGCGGTCCTGTGTCAGGGTCCCTACGACGAAAGCATCCGCTACCGCGACTTCATGGGCTGGGACATGCCGTGGTACTCCGCGCAGCCCTCCCTCGACGCGCTCTTCGTCGGGCGCCAAATCGGACTGTTTCACCTGGTCTGCTACCTGCGAGAGGGCGATCGCGTCTTCGAGACCTACTGGACCAAGCGCCGCGGCGCGGAGGTGATGGACTACAACTACGCGCTGATGGACCTCACCGTGTACGGACGCCAGGAACCGTGGGAGGACTCGCCCCCCGGCTGGCCACAACAGTGGCAAGTCGACGGCTCCAACACACGGTCCAACGGGCGCCCCATCGCCCAGTGGTCGCGGATCGAAGCCGGGCGCTCCGACGACCTCGGCGCCGCAAGGCGCTGAGCGAACGCGCGCCGATGGTGAACGACGGCGCGGACGCGGCCGCGGCTTGAACGGGATTGGCCAGGTCAGCGGGGTCTAGATGCAATTCGGCGTCCAGGCGCGCGGGTCGTTCGACTGGGTCGAAGCAGTCCCGTCTCCGGTGATCGCCGTGCGTGGGTGGAGCCAGGCGAGGGTGCGGTCGTCGCGAAGGCGGTCCAGCAGGTTGGGCAACTCGCGCAGAACGTGTTCCATCCGGGCGTGTTCGCGGGCGTGGAGCACGCCGTAGGTGAAGGCGTTGTGTCCTTCTTCGTGGGCGGCGGCGGCGAGCTGGCGGAGGACCGGACGGGCGACGACGGCGTCCTGGTAGTCGCCGAGTAGGTCCTGGAGTTTTCTGGTCTGCTTTCGCAGACGCCGGGCCGGGGGGCCGATGACCGGGGCAACAACCTGGGTCATGTACCGGACCCGTTTGCCGACCTTGCGCGCCTCGTGCAGTGCGGCGTCGCGGTCCGGGCCGGCGGGCAGTGCGGTGACGGCGTCGAGTTGGCGGTCGAGTTTGCGGAATGCCTTGGCCACGGCTTTGGGCAGTTCGGTATGTGCGGGGCGGTCGGCCCGACGGATCAGTGGCGGGTGGTCGAGCAATTGGTCGAGCACGTGTTGCAGGGCCAGGTAACGGTCGCTGTCCAGGGCGGCCATGATGGTTTGCTCGCCCTCTTCGGCGAGTTGTCCCAGGGAGCGTTCGAGGTAGCGGGCCAACGGGCCCATGATCAGGTTCTCGGGCAGGGCGCGGATGGCCTGGGTGAACCGTTCGATCATCACCTCGGTGTCGTGTTGCTCAGCCAGCTGCGCGCCGAGCCATTTAAGTTCGTCGGCGACGGGTTGGGTGTGTTCGGGGTCCAGGATCCGGGAGAACCCGTGCAAGACCGATCGCAGCTGCCGGGTGGCCACGCGCATCCGGGTCACCGCTTCCGGGAGTTCCTGGCGTACCCGGGGGTCCTGTGCCCGAAGCTGGCGGATCTGCGAGTGCAACGCCGCGAGCACAACGTCTCCCGCCCGCGCGGGGCCCGCGGACTCGGCGGCGAATAGGCGCAGCTGCGAGGTGTCGTAACTGGTCGTGCTCCGCTGATCTGCGCTGATTGTCATCGCACAGCTCCCGCGGTTGCCCCAACCTGGGTCGGGGTCGATTGGAAAAGGGTGGCTGGCGGCGTGTCGTCGACGCTGGGCGTGGGTGTCGTGTCGAGGGTGCCGCCGCGGCGGAGGTGCACGGTGCGGGTGGCCAGCCGAGTCAAGGCCGGTTGGTGGGTGGTCATGATGACGGTGCGGCCTTGGACAAGGCGGGTGAGCGCTTCCACGACGAGTTGTTCGGCGTGCAGGTCGAGTCCAGCGGTGGGTTCGTCGAGTAGGACGACGGGGGCGTCGACGAGCAGGGCTCGGGCGATACCGACGCGTTGGCGTTGTCCGCCGGACAGGCCGATTCCGCCGGCGGCGACGGTGGTGTTGAGCCCGTCGGGCATGCGGGCGCTGAACTCGGTGACCAGTGCGGCCTCGGCGACTTGGGCGACTTCGTCGTCGGTGGCGTTGGGGCGACCGTAGCGCAGGTTGTCGGCCAGGGTGCCGGAGAACAGGAAGGTGTCCTGCAAGACCATCGCCACCTGTTGGTGCAGCCAGTGCTCGGGCACCTCGGGGACGGAGTACCCGTCGAGCAGCACCTGCCCAGTGGTCGGCCGGTACAGCCCGCCGATCAGCGACAGGGTGGTGGACTTCCCGGCGCCGTTGTCACCGAGCAGCGCGATCCGCTCACCGGCATTGATGGTGAGGTTCTGCCCGGACAGGACCGGGCCCCGGCCGTAGTCCAGGCCGACCTCACGCAACACGATCCGGCCGCTGACCCGCTCGGGCAGTCCCTCCCCGGTGCCCAGGTGCTCCGCGGGCTCGTCCAGGATCGCGGCGATCCGCTCGGCCGAAGCGGCGCCCTGGGCGAAGCTGGGCGCCAGCTTGGCCAGCGTCTTCATCGGGCTGAGCATGTCCTTCAGGTAGCTGGTCACCACGACCAGGATCCCCACCGCCCACCAGCCATGCAGCGCCCCGTAGCCACCGACGAACAACACCCCGGCGGTGCCCACCGAACCGACCACCTGCAGCACCGGGCTGAACCGGGCGGACAGGTCCACCGAGCGCAACCCCAGTCGCAGCACCTTGTCATTGGTCGTGCCGAACAGCTCGTCCTGCCGCTGCTGGTTACCGAAGGCGTGGACGGTGCGGATGCCTTGCAAGGATTCGGTTACGAACCCGGTCAAGGTGCCCACCGCCGCACGCCTGCGGCGGGCGTTGCGCCGGGTCAACCGGGCGAAACGCAGCGCGGTGACATATACCAGCGGGGCCACGCAGAGCCCGATCAGCCCGAGCTGCCAGCTGACCGACAGCAACACCACGGCGGTACCGATCAGGGTGAGCACCGCGGGGATGAGGTCGGTGAACAGATCCAGCAGGCTGCTCTCGATCCGCGAGGTGTCGGACACCACCCGGCTGGTCAGCTCACCGGTGGTCTGCCGGTCGTGATAGGTCATCGGCAACCGCTCGACATAGCCGAAGACGTCGGACCGGATCTGGGAAGTGATCCGCTCGCCCGCACCATTCATGAACTTGTCACCCAGGTAGTCGAACAACCCGGATGCGGCGTTGATCACCAACACCGACACGGCGGCGATGGTCAGCGTGGCCACGGCCGATCCCCCGAACCACCCAGCCACGTCGTCCAGCACGCCACCGTTGTTCTGACCGTTCAGCAGGTCATCAATGACCAGAGCCAACGGCCACGGAGTGGCCAGATCCGCGGCCAGCTCGAGGCCACGCATCAACACACCCAACAACAACGGCCGCCGCTCCGGACGCGCGTAATCCCTGAACCGCCACAACTCGCGCAACGTCCCGACGTCCCTCGGCAACCCATCCGCCGACTTCGCCGCAGCCGAAGCGGCGACAGACCGACCGGGGGGCTTGCTGTGCACCTCTTTCATTTCTTGTCTCACGCGGCTCGCGGGGTGGCGACCGCCACCGGTGCCAGCGCCGCGCAACCCCGGGCACAGGTCTCACGAATGGTCGATATTGTCATGTCAACCAAGCTGCCATACGAGGCTTAGCGTTCTTCTTAATATGACGTAAGTAGACGCTGTGCGCCTCGGCCTGGTCCGCCCGGCTCGCCTACCAGGGCGTTCGCTCTGCTAGTCCAGCAGCCCCCGTATGCTCCCTGCCATGACCAGCACGGACCGTGTGCGGGGGCGCGGGAGCATCCGTACCCGAGGGGCTCGCTTCAGGTCCGAGAGTTCGCAGTCGCGGAAGTCCAGGTCGCCCCGGCTCAGGGTCTAGGGGTTCTCCCTTGCGCGGACGGTTGACCTGCGATGTCTGATCTCGTGCAGCGGTTGGCGGAGGACCTCGCCGAGCGCCTCGGCCGGTCTGTGGAGGTCGATGACCGCGCGATGCGGCCACTCGCGATCACTGCCCAGATCGGGGCGATCGACGAAGTCCGGATCGAGGCTGTGCTGCGGCGGTACTCCCGTCCCGAGATGGTTGCGCACGCCCAGTCCTTCGGTATTCGCCGCGCCACCGGGCCGGTCCGCATACCCGCCGATGACAAGCTCGCCACCCTGGCGCGGCTGTGCGTGCCGGTCCGGTCGGCCGGACAGCTGTACGGGTACCTGTGGCTGATCGACGCCGAGCCTCCGTTGACCGACGCGGACGTGGCCGCGGCCGTCGAAACCGCGGCGGAGATCAGCGCGGCGCTGCGCGCGAATGAGCGGTCGGTCGAGACGCAACTGGCCGACGACACGCGTCTTGTCACCCAGCTGTTCGACACCGATCCGGCCGGCCGCGCCGCCGCCAGGCACGCGGTGATCCGGCAGGACCGGCTCTCCCCCGATTTCCGGCTCACTGTTCTGGTAGCCCGCCTAGCCGCAACCGCCGAGGCAACTCACTCGGTTGCCGCCGAACTCCGTCGCGCCCTCCCGTCGGGGCGGGTACTCGTGGGTTTCAAACCCGGCGCCATAGTCCTCGTCGGACACACTGACGTGCTGACCCGATCGGTTCACCGGTTGGTATCCAACACCGCGGCGCACCACAGGGCACATTTCGCCGGAGCGGGAATCGGCCCGGACAGCGGTCTCGATGACGAGTTGTCGACGGCATACGAGCGAGCCGCGTTCGCCGCGCGGATCGCGACTCTCGACCCCACCCACGCGGGTTTCGCGCGCTGGAGCGAGTTGGGTGCGGTGACCGCGTTCTGCCACCTGCCATGGACCACCGACACCGTCGCGCTACTGCATCCGGGGGCCAGCCGGCTGCTCGCCCCGGAGTGCACAACGATCCGGGAAACCGTGCTGACCTATCTCGAGCTAGGCGGCGACACCCGTGCCGTCACCGCCGCCCTGGCCATCCACCGCACCACCCTCTACTACCGGCTAGACCGGGCCGGCGAGCTGCTCGGCGCGGGCTGGCAAACCGGTTCCGCGAGGCTGGGCCTGCATCTCGCGCTACGGCTGTACGACCTCATGATCCGCGAGGGCGAACTGCCCAGCACCTGAGTACGACCGGGGAAGGAAAACCGCCTCCCAGAATTCGACGCCGGTCGGGAGACCAGCAAAAACTCGGCGTCTACCGTCGACTCATCGCTCGCGCGATTAAGCCAGCGGAAGGACCACGTGGGATGGCAGTGGAACTGCGGAGCCGCCATGACATCACCGTTGAGGTCTTCCGGAGAATTGCCTGGAACGGTGAAGACCTCATCGTGCCCGAGGACATCCTGCGGTCAATCGATGCCAATCGCGAGCACTTTCTCGGTTTTCTGGAGCGGAACCCAGATGTCCGGATTTATGGGGTGAATATCGGAGCCGGCGACGCGGCCGGCGGCCGCCTCAGCGCCGAGCAGCAAACCGACTACCTCTCCGGGCTCACCAGCGCCACCTCTTTCGGGGTGCCACTGCCGGAGCGAGTCACTCGGGGGGTCGTGCTGGCACGAATGGCCAGCTTCCTCGGCGGGCACGCCGCGGTCACCTCCCGGCTCGTCCGGCACGTCGCGGACATGTTGGGTGGACCGCTACCTGCGGTTCCAGCCGAGGGCAATGGGGGCAGCGGTGAGATTCAGGCATTGGGCCACCTCTTCGCATCCGTGCCCGCGCGGGTGCGGCTGGAGGCGAAGGAGCCGATGGCGCTCATCAATGGGTCTCCGTGCGCGTCCGCGCTCGTGGCCGATACGGCGCTTCGCTGCGTGGGCACCATCCACCTCGCGGAGCAGGTCCTCACTCTTGCCGCCGACGCGCTGCAAGCTCCGCACGAACATTTTGCCGCCGCGCTCGACGACATGTGGGACGACGTTGACGAGATCGCCGCCTTGACCACCGTGCGTCACCTGCTGCACGGCGGGGATCCACGACGACGAGCCAAGCAGGCGTTGGTGAGCGTGCGGGTGATCCCCAGGGTTCTCGCCGCCGCGTATCGTGCCAGGGCGGGCGCTGCGCTGGTCGCGGAGACCTCGCTGTCGAGCGTCACTGACAACCCCATCTTCGTGCCACCCGCCCCAGGTCAGCCGGCGACGGTGCTGTCCAACGGCAGCTTTCACAACCAGCACGCGATCGTGGCCATTGACGGATGGACCCGAGCCGCCGCGGATCTGTGCCAACTCGCGCACGCCCTCGTCCAAGGCATCTACAGCGACCGGACAGCCCTGCCAGGTCAGGACAACCTCGGTGTGGGCACGCTCTACATGCCCAGCTCGGCCTGGGCGGAGGAGGCCAGAGCCGCCTCCGTTCCTTCGGTCTTACCTGCCGCCGCGATCGGCCAGAACGACGTGCCGAATCCGGTGTTCACCGCATGGAATCGGTCTGTTCGGGCAGACAGGTGCCTGCATGCGACCCTGGCGATCCTCGCCACCTTGGCCTCGCAGAGCTTCGCGGTGACGGATCGCCGCGCCAGCTGGGCGTTGCAACCGCTGCTCACCGCCGTCCGCGAACAACTCCCGCCGGTGAGCCGGCGGCGCGATCTCGGGCCCGAGCTCGGCGCGCTCACCACCGAGTTCGCCGATCGAGCACACCACGATTCCGCCGCGAGCCGTACCGAGCTGGCAACGCCGTGAGGAGACCTCGATGACCACGCACTCCATCCTCGACGACGCCAAGCTGTCCAGATTCCACGTCAAAACTGCCGCCTTCGGCACCGCCGGCCAGTTCTGTGACGGCTACATCCTCGGCATCATCGCGCCCGCGCTACCGGTGTTCGCTCGCACCCACGACGTGAGCCCGGTAATGGCTGGCCTGCTCGGCGCATCGGCGCTGGTTGGGCTGTTCCTCGGCAGCCTCGTGTTCGGATGGCTCACCGATCGGATCGGCCGCCGACGGATGTTCGTGTTCGACCTTCTCGCGTTCGTACTGCTTTCCCTCGCGCAGTTGGCCGTCACCGACGCGGGCTGGTTGCTGGTACTGCGTTTCCTGCTCGGTCTCGCGGTAGGGGCCGACTACTCGATCGCACCCACCCTCGTCGCCGAATTCGCCCCGCGGCGCTACCGGGCAGCTCTGCTTGCCGCCGGCCCGGCCATGTGGACGGTCGGCTACGTGCTGGCCTTCGCGGTCGGTGCGGCGATGACCGACATCGGCGACGACTCGTGGCGATGGATGCTGGCCAGCAGCGCGATCCCCGCCGTCGCGCTGTTGCTCATGCGGGTCACCACGCCAGAATCACCCCGCTGGCTCATCGGCCATGGCCGCTCCGACGAAGCGTTGGCCATCCTCCGCAAACACGTGAAGCCAGATGCACAACTGTCCGATTTGGATGAGGAGCCCACCGCACAAACTCGTCTGCGCGACGTCTTCGCCGCCGCGCACCGCCGCCGGCTGGCCTTCGCCTGCCTGTTCTGGTTCTGCCAGGTCGTGCCCTACTTCGCGGTATTCACCTTTCTCCCGGACATCCTCCGCTCGTTCGGTGTCGCATCCGGCTTTTGGCAAACGATAGTAGTGAACATATTCCTGCTCATCGGCGGCTTCCTCGGCATTGTGTCCATCGACCTAGTCCGACGGCGTACCTACACAATCACCAGCTTCGCTCTCCTTCTGGTCTCCACTGCCGCAATGGGTATATGGCACAACGCCCCCGCCACCTACGTGATCGTATGCATCGCGCTGTTCGCGCTCGTCTCCTCCACCCTGGCCGCCCTCGACACCGTCTATCCCAGCGAAATGTTCCCAACGTCAATCCGCGCCACCGCCACCGGAATCTGCGTGGCGTTCAGCCGCATCGGTGCCGCCGTCGGCACCTTCCTACTGCCCATAGGCATGTCCGCCTACGGCGTCCACACCGTCACCCTGGTCGCCGCCGGGGTGGTGGCCGTCGGCCTCTGGATCAGCGCGATCTGGGCGCCCGAGACCCGAGGCCTCACTCTCACCGCGGCCGGAGCCAACCCTCCCGGCCCGCGGCTGCACCCCACCGCGGCACCCGATAACGGCGCCACAAGCCACTCCCCGCGCTGACCTGACGCCTTGGAAGGAGCTCTCACCCGTGAGTAGCGCTCGCCTGGTCCTGAGCAACGCCCGTCTCGCCGACGGCTCGACCGACTTCGGGCAGGGACCCCACACCCTGGTCGTCGAGGACGGCGTGATCGCCTCGATCGACCTGGCCCAGGGAACGATCGCCGAAGGCGCGCTCGATCTCGCCGGCGCGACAGTCGTACCCGGGCTCATCGACGCGCATATGCACGTGATGAGCAGCGACATCACTCGAAACCCCGGATTCGGGCCGCCGCCAGAGCTCAAAGGGGGCGAACCGCGCGCCCGCGAGCTCGGATATTTCGTGCTCGCCGCGATGGCCAAGGCGGTACTCGAGGCCGGGATCACCACGGTTCGCGATGTCGGATGCGACAACTGCGAGGCCATCGTCCTGCGCCAGGCGGTGAATCTGGGCGTCGTACCCGGCCCACAGGTGCTCTCCTGTGGGCGGATCATCTCCGCCACCTCGCCGGGCGGAGTGTTGTTCGCCGCGATGTACCGCCAGGCCGACGGCGCCGACGAGATGCGCAAGGCCGTGCGGGAACAGCTGCGCGCCGGGGCAGACTTCATCAAGTTCATGGCAACCGGAGCTCGTTCTGTCGAGCTGGAGAACCCGGAACCGGCCCAGATGACCCGCGAGGAGATGCGCGCGATCATCAATGAGGCACACCGAATGGGTTTCCGAGTCGCGGCGCACGCCGAAGGGCTCGAGGGAACCCGAATGGCCATCGAGGAGGGAGTCGACACCGTCGAGCACGGCCTGTCCCTGCACCGGGAGCCGGCCCTGCTCGACGTCATGGCGGCGAAGGGAAGCGTGCTCGTGCCGACGCTCTCCACCTTTCACGACCTTGCTGAGCGGTTCACCGACAAGTTCACCTCGAAGCTGGTCGACCAGGCCAAGCGGCAGCTCGACGAGGCCTACGAGACGCTCCTCGCCGCCCGGAAAGCCGGCGTCACAGTTGCCATGGGGCACGACAGTGGCCCGCCAGGGGATGCGGCGATCGAGCTGGTCCGAATGGTCGACGGTGGCCTCAGCGCGGCCGAGGCACTCGCCGCCGGCACCGCTGGTTCAGCGAGGGCGCTCGGGTTGCCCGACCGCGGCACCATCCAGGTCGGGAAACGGGCAGACCTCCTGGTGGTCGACGGCGATCCACTTGCGGACATCAAGGTGCTCAACGACCGCGCCGCCGTACGGGTGGTCATCAAGGACGGCGACCTGGTCATCGGTGTGCGCTAAGGGCGGCTCGACAACCGCGCTGGTGGGGCAGACAGTGTCGTCGCCTTGCCGGCCGGCGCCCTCAGCTGAGGAACCGGCACGTCGAGTGGGGCACTCGGTTGCTGCCCTCGGCCCAGCCGCTGGTTGCTTGTCGCGCCGGTAGCGGCGGTGGGCGATTGGCTGGACTGCCACCGCTCAGACTTCCACCGCCAGCCGGTATGGGGACCTAAGTTCGCTCCTGCTCGCACGGCGGCTCGTGCTCCCCCGCTCCGCGCCCCGGGACGAGTCGAGCTGTTCCGCGCTCGGGCGGCCGAGCTGAGCTGACAAGGACGAGATGACAACGACTCCCCTACCCAAGCGTCCGATCGCACGGATGGGATGTGCGCTCGGCGCGGCTCTGGCGATCACACTTCTCACCGGCGGCGTCGCCTCCGCGCATGTCACCGCCCAGCCGGGCACGGCGGTGAAGGGCGACCGCGCCATCGTGGCCTTGAACGTCCCCACTGAATCCGACACCGCCGGGACGGTCAAGTTCGAACTCACCCTGCCCGCCGATCACCCCATCGCCGAGGTCCTCACCACTCCGATGCCGGGCTGGAACGAGCGGGTCACGAAGACCCGGGTGAACCCGCCGATCGAGTCGGAAGGTGAGCGAGTCAACGAGGTGGTACACACCATCACCTGGACCGCTCAACCTGGCAATCGAATTGGCCCGGGCCAATTCGCCAACTTCCAGATATCGATCGGGCCACTGCCCCAGGACGTCGATCAGCTCGTCATGCCGGCGGTGCAGACCTACGACGACGGCAAGGCCGTCAGTTGGGACCAGGCCCAGACACCCGGCGCGCCGGAGCCGGCGCACCCGGCACCGGTTCTGACCCTGGTGGCTGGCACCGGCGCCGACGGCACCGCTGGCCACCAGCAGGACCCGACCACCGCAACAACGGGCACAACGGTGACCTCGAGCGACAACACGGCGCGCTGGCTCGCCGGCGCGGGACTGCTCGTCGGCGCCCTCGGGCTCACCGCGGGCCTGCGCCGCCGCCGCGCCGGCAAGCGCAGGACCGGCGACTTCCAGCTGGCCCCTGAACCTCGTCAGCCCTCGGACCGGGCGCGACGCCACAGCCGGTCCTGAACGGCGGCGGTTAGTTAGCCTGGC
>Ga0137412_10001360_pt1 | contig 18936 bp, 20 predicted proteins | sample CZODoug2_1_16fun_FD_122160 | JGI IMG/M metagenome (GOLD analysis project Ga0137412, IMG submission 122160) | Vadose zone soil fungal communities from Angelo Coast Range Reserve, California, USA - CZODoug2_1_16fungal (Hybrid Assembly) | ecosystem: Environmental > Terrestrial > Soil > Vadose zone...
GGAAAGCCTTAAGTGCCGCAGTCGGCCCCACCTGTTGCTCAGGTCGGGAGCAACGGTCCAAAACGGCATATGCGGGTAGCGCCATCCCCATCCTTCGATGAAAGAATCGCTCCGTAGAAAATTGCGCGCTCAGCGCCGCTCATTGAGCGATTCCGATCATCGGCAGCGCTCCGCAGCCGCCGCCAAGGCCGTCATGCGGTTGCGCATGTTCAGCGCAGGCAAACGCGTTGCGCTCTATCTGCCCTTCGATCGCGAGACGGACACCGCCGCCTTGATCCGCGCGGCGCAGCAGCGCGGCGTGCAGATTTTCGTTCCGGTCATCAGCGATCGGCGCCATTGCCGCCTGCGCTTCTATCCGCTAAAAGGCCCAACCAGCCCCGGCACGTTTGGAATTTCGGTTCCACGCCTGCGCGTGAGGCCGGTTTCGCCGCAATGGCTGGACCTCATCGTCATACCCTTGGTCGGCGTCGATGGCGACGGTGGTCGATTGGGGATGGGGGGTGGATACTATGACCGAGCTCTCGCATTCCGCCGCCGGCGGCGCTACTGGAAGGGACCGCACCTGGCCGGGCTCGCCTTCGAGTGCCAGCGCACCGACGTTGAGTTTGCGGACGCGTGGGACGTTCGATTGAATTCCCTGGCAACCGAATCAGGAGTGGAACATTTCCTATGAATCATTGGCTGTTCAAATCGGAGCCCGCCAGCTTCAGCATTGATGATCTGGGCAAGGCGCCAAAACAAACCGCGGCGTGGGACGGGGTGCGCAATTACCAGGCGCGCAACATGCTGCGCGACTCCATAAAAAAGGGTGATTTGGTGTTTTTCTACTATTCGAGCTGCGATGTGCCCGGTATCGCAGGCATCGCCGGCATCGCCCGAGAAGGCTATCCGGATGTGACCGCCTTCGACCCCAAGCATGATCACTACGATCCCGACTCCAAGAAGGACGCACCCAGTTGGTACGTCGTCGATGTGAAGTTGGTGCGCAAGTTCAAGCGCGTCATCACGCTCGATGAACTGCGCGCGCACGCCGCAACCAAGCTCAAGGATTTTGTTTTGCTGCGCCGTGGGAATCGTTTATCGGTGATGCCGGTGACGAAAAAGGATTGGGATTTCATCCTCACCCTTGAGTGACGTGACTCACATCGCTAGCACATAGTCGTGCCCGAGCGCGAGCTATTGCTTGTAAATTAATTATTCGTGTATATACTCGGACCCCGGACTAACCCGATAACGGAGTTTCTATCATGGCAGCGAAAGCAAAGAAGGCGAAGAAGAAGGTAGCTAAGAAAAAGGCCGCTAAGAAAAAGTAAGCCTTCGAAAGTAATCAACTGTGCCCGCGTAAGCGGGCACAGTTGTTTCTGAAGGTGGGAAATCTCGCGTGCCATCCGATCACTCAACGGAAAAAAAACGCCGCGCCGCCGAAGCCGCGGTTCCCTATATCGAAGCCGGCATGGTGTTGGGTGTAGGCACCGGCTCCACGGTGAATCAGCTCATCGAAGTGCTGAAAGACCGTAAAATCCAGCTCTCCGGCGCAGTCTCGAGCTCGCGCCAAACTTCCGAAAAGCTCAAAGCCGCGGGCATCGAGGAGCTCGATCTGAATACCGCCGGCGATCTCCTGCTGTATGTCGACGGTGCCGATGAGGCCACCGCCGACGGCGTGTTGGTCAAGGGCGGCGGGGCGGCGCTCACGCGCGAGAAGGTGATGGCCGCCGCCTCGAAGCGATTCATCTGCATCATCGATGACTCCAAGCTGGTGCCGGTGCTGGGTGGCTTCCCGCTGCCCGTCGAGGTCATACCCATGGCCCGCTCGTATGTCGCGCGACAGCTCGTGAAGCTCGGCGGACAGCCGGTATGGCGTGAAGGGGTCATTACCGACAACGGCAATCCGATCTTGGACGTCCACAATCTCAAGATTACCGACCCCAAGTCCTTTGAATCCGCCGTGAATCAAATTGCCGGCGTGGTGACGGTGGGTCTGTTCGCCTGGCGCCGCGCCGATATGCTGATCGTCGCGGGGGACGGCGGCGTGAGAATCTTGGATGAGCCGCTGGTTTAGATTTCCAGCCGGGTGCCGATCTCGACGACCCGGTTGGGCGGCAATCCATAGTAATCCGCAATCACCTGCGCGTTGCGCGCCATCTGCATGAATGCTCTGCGGCGCAGCGGCGGCAGGTCGGAGCGGCGGCCCGGCAGCAATTCTTCCCGGCTCAGGAAAAAGGTCGTGTCTTCGGGATCGTAAGGCACGCCGAGGCTCTCCGCCTCTCTCAAGATCATGGTGATGTTGGGCTTCTCCATGAACCCAACCTGGGCTATGACCCGAACGATGCCCTCGCAAACCGGCGTGACGGTCAATCGCTTGGCCGCCGCGACGCGCGGCACCTCGCGGGTGACGACGGTCAGCAGCACCACCCGTTCATGCATGACGCGATTGAACTTGATGTTGTTGAGCAAGGCGCGCGGTATTCCGGATGCCTTCTGGTCCAGGAAAATCGATGTGCCCGATACGCGAACCGGGGGGTCACGCTTCAAGTCCTCGATGAAATCGCGCACCGGTTTCTGTTCACGCAGCAGTCGTGCCATGAGCGAGGCGCGCCCGCTCTGCCAGGTTTGCATGAGCCAGAAAATAATCAGTCCGGACACCAGCGGCAGCCAGCCGCCGTCCTCGAGCTTGGTCAAATTCGCGAGCAGGAACGCGATGTCGACGATGAACAGCAGCGACAATCCCGTGCGCAGGACAAGGCTGTCCTTGCCGGTCCGCGATTTGATGAGGCTCAAGGTCAACGGCGTCACGATGGTCATGGCGCCGGAGACGGCCAAGCCATACGCTCCGCCCAACGCCGCCGAGCTGCCGAATCCGACGACCAATGCCAGCGCCGCCACCATGAGTATCCAATTCATGGTCGGCACGTAGATCTGCCCGGCAACCGACGCGGAGGAATGCTCCACGCGGAGGCGCGGCAGCAACCCCAAACTGACCGCTTGCGTGGTCACCGAGAAGACGCCGGAGATGACGGCCTGGGACGCGATGACGGTGGCGGCGGTGGCCAGGACGACCAGGGGCCACAACGACCAGGCAGGCGCCATCAAATAGAACGGATTGCTGATGGCTGCCGGGTTCTCGATGAGCATCGCGCCTTGACCGAAATAATTGATGACCAGCGCCGGCATGACGATGCACATCCAGCCCAAGCGGATCGGCGCCTTGCCGAAATGACCCATGTCCGCATACAAGGCTTCGCCGCCGGTGACGCACAGAAATACGCCGGCCAGAACCGCAAGCGAGCCGATTTGATGCTGGGCCAACAGGCCGATCGCACGCGATGGATCGATCGCCAACAGCACCACGGGCTCGCGCAAGATCCAGCTCAGGCCCATGACCGCCAAGATCGCGAACCAAAACAACATCACCGGGCCGAAGACTTTTCCGACGGAACCTGTGCCCTTCTTCTGGATGATGAAAAGTCCGATCAAGACGATCATCGTAATCGGCAACACCCGGATCTGCGCATCCGGTGCCGCGACGTGCAGACCTTCGACGGCGCTCAACACCGATATCGCCGGCGTGATGGCGCCGTCCGCGAAGAATAAAGACGCACCGAGAATGCCGATGGTCCCATAGATTTTCCGCCGCGGGCTGGCACGCGCGGTGTTGATCACCAGCGCGGTCAACGCCAACACGCCGCCCTCGCCCTTGTTATCTGCGTTGAGTACGACCGTGACGTACTTGAGCAGGATGACCAGAACCAGGGACCAGAAGATCAGGGACAGCACGCCGAGCACATGTTCCGGTGTTACCGCGATTCCCGGACCCACGAAACAGGCCGACATGGCATAGAGGGGGCTGGTGCCGATGTCGCCGAACACCACCCCGAGCGCCGCAAGCGCCATGGGTGCGAGACGTTGACTCGATTTGCCCTCGACCGACATCAGAGCGCCATTAAGAAAAGGGCCCACAAAAGCGGGCCCTGTTTGGCTGGGGGACTAGGATTCGAACCTAGGTAAACGGTGTCAGAGACCGTTGTCCTACCACTAGACGATCCCCCAAAACCGATCGATCTTAAGCCCTGGAGGCGAAAAGGGGCTCTCGTGACTAGCGTTTCGAGAACTGGGTGCCGCGGCGAGCTTTGCGACGGCCGACTTTCTTACGTTCGACCTCTCGTGCATCACGGGTGACAAAACCTGCTTTGCGCAACGGCGAGCGCAGAGTTTCATCATAGGCCATCAGCGCGCGGGTGATCCCGTGGCGAATCGCGCCGGCCTGGCCCGTGATGCCGCCGCCTTCGACGTGCGCTTCGACATCGAATTTGCCGTCGAGCTGTACCGCGCCGAAAGGCTGCTGCACGATCATCCGGCCGGTTTCGCGACCGAAGAATTCATCGAGCGTGCGGCCGTTGATCGACACCTTGCCCGATCCTTGACGCAGGTAAACCCGCGCACTGGATGTTTTGCGACGGCCGGTGCCGTAAAAGGAATTCGCGGCTGTATTTGCCATTGATTGTCCTAGAACTTTTAGATTTCCAGCGCTTTGGGCTGCTGTGCTTGATGGGGATGATCTTTGCCGCCGAATACATGCAGCTTCTTATACATGCGACGGCCCAAGGGGCCCTTCGGCAACATACCCTTCACGGCGAATTCAATCGCGCGCTCCGGATGCTCCTCGAGCAGCTTGCCCAATGAGATGCTCTTGAGATTACCGACGTAGCCGGTGTGCTGGTGATAGAACTTATCCGTGAGCTTCGCTCCCGTGACGCGCACTTCGCCGGCATTGACCACCACAATGTGATCGCCAAGGTCTTGATGGGGCGCATAATTCGGCTTGTGCTTACCCTTCAGGCGATGCGCAATTTCAGAGGCCAGACGGCCGAGGGTCTTGCCTGCCGCGTCGACCAAGAACCAGTCGCCACGAGTTTCTTCAGGCTTTGAAAATACGGTATACATGGAAATACTCAAGTGATTCGGGTCTTAACGAAAGGCGCGAAAGTGTACAGAACAGCGGCCCCAGATGCCAGCCCGGCCTTAAAGCGCCAGCCCCTATAATATAATGTATCGATGAACGCCCGCAGATTCGACCATTTGGACCGCGTAATAGGCGAAATAGATAAAATAATCAAGACTTTAAGCGTACCGCCGCGGGCCTCCCGGGATATTCCCGACGCCCCCGCCGCAGGCGACCTTGCGGAGGCCGACCGCTTGGAATCGGCGCGCCTCATGCGGGTCAACCATTCCGGAGAAGTCGCAGCCCAGGCCTTGTACCAGGGTCAGGCCCTCACCGCGCGCGACCCCCTCGTCAAGTCGGCCATGCATCAGGCCGCGGCCGAGGAGATCGATCACCTGGCCTGGTGCGAGCAGAGATTGAAAGAATTGAAAGGCCAAACCAGCCTTTTGAACCCCCTGTGGTACTTTGGCTCCCTGGCCCTCGGGGCCTTTGCCGGCATACTGGGTGATCGCGCCAGTCTCGGCTTCATCGCGGAAACCGAGAAACAGGTTGAATCGCATTTGCGCGATCACTTGGCGCGCTTGAGCGTAATGGATTTGCGCAGTCGCGCCATACTCGAACAGATGACGCATGATGAAGTGCAGCACGGCGCGAAAGCCGCCTCCCTGGGAGGTAAAGCGCTGCCGTTTCCAATAACATGGGCGATGCGCGCGACATCTACACTGATGACCCGCGGCTCGTATTGGATCTAACCATGGGCAGCAGATAAACCGAACCGGAACCCTTTAGTGCTTGCGATTCCGGGACTTATGTAATAATACATTTGCCGGCATAGGCGTTTAACCGACCAAAAAACAGCGGGAGTGAACATGGAAGAAGGGGCAAAAGCCTTAAGCGATATCCCAGCGATCAATCGTTTCTTGAGCTACTGCCGCATCCGGACAGTCCCTTCCAAGACCGTGATCATTCACGCAGGCGATCTACCGGACATTCTGTACTACATCATTTCCGGCTCCGTCGAAGTCATGATCGAGGACGAAGACGGCAACGAGATGGTTCTCGCTTATCTGAACAAGGGCCAATTCTTCGGGGAGATGGGCTTGTTCTACGAACAGCCCACGCGCAGCGCGTGGGTGCGCACCCGCCAGCAATCGGAACTGGCCGAAATGACCTATCCGCGCTTTCGCCAAATCGCCGCCGAAAGCCCCGGTTTGATTTTCGAATTGGCGACGCAGTTGGCGACGCGTTTGGATCGCACCAACCGCAAGCTCGGTGATCTCGCCTTCGTCGACGTCACCGGTCGGGTCGCTCATGCCATCATGGATTTGTGCGGTGAGCCTGATGCGATGACGCATCCGGAAGGCATGCAAATCAAAGTGAGCCGGCAAGAATTGTCGCGCTTGGTCGGATGTTCGCGCGAAATGGCCGGACGCGTTCTCAAAGTGCTGGAGGAGCAGGGACTGCTGCGCGCCACGGGGAAAACCATCGTGGTGTTCAATGCCAGGCCGAAGGTCAAGACACGTCCTCTGATCGTGCCGGTGAAGGCCGGCGCAAACGCGGGACCCGCCAAGAATACGCGCACCGAACAACATGAAGATGACGACGATGAGGATGACGAGGACGACGAATGAGCCTCGCAGCCCCTGCTGCCGTTCAGGCTGATTTACTGCCTATTTCTATCTGCGCCCGCATGGCCTTGATGGTGCGGGCGTAATCCGCGCTGCCGAAGATCGCCGAGCCTGAGACGAAGGTGTCGGCGCCCGCTTTGGCAATGCCGGCGCAATTCTCGACCTTCACCCCGCCGTCGATTTCCAGCCGGATATCGCGCTTCGCGGCTTTGATTCGCGCGCGCGCCTCGGTCAGTTTCGGCAGCACCTCAGGAATGAATTCCTGGCCGCCGAATCCCGGATTCACCGACATCAATAAGATGACATCGATCTTGTCGATCACGTAGTCCAACCAATTCAAGGATGTCGCCGGATTGAAGACCAAGCCCGGTTTGCAGCCCGAATGGCGGATCAGCTGAATGGTGCGATCCACATGCTGGGTCGCCTCCGGATGAAAGCTGATGTTGCTGGCGCCGGCCTTCGCAAAATCGACCACCAATGAATCGACGGGCGAGACCATCAAATGCACATCGATGGGCGCCTTCACTCCCGCCTTGCGCAGCGCCTGACACACCAGCGGGCCGACCGTGAGATTCGGCACGTAGTGATTGTCCATGACGTCGAAGTGAATCCAATCGGCGCCCGCCGCGAGCACCGCATTGACCTCTTCGCCCAAACGCGCGAAATCAGCGGACAGAATCGAAGGCGATATGATCATGCCCATGAGCTTTAACGCATTCCCCGCGCCAAGCGTATGCCTTCGTAAGCTTCTTGGATGCGCTGAGTTTTCTCTTTCGCCATTTGTGCCATCGATTCCGGCAGGCCGTTGGCGACCAGTTTATCAGGGTGATGCCGGCTCATTTGTCGCCGGTACGCCTTGATGAGTTCCGCATCGCTGATATTCGCGTCGACCTCGAGTTCCGCATAACATTCTGCCAGGCTGTCGGATTTCCCGCGCGTCTGTCTGCCGCGCAGCGATGCCTCCATATTCTCAAACTCGAGCGCCGACAAACCCAAGCGCCCGGCGATGCCGGCCAATACGCCGCGAGCCGGCGCCGAGAGGCCGTTGCCGGCGAGCGCGGCCCGCAGCTGCAGATCCACGAAGGCATGCAGCAGGTCGTAGCGCAGGCCACAGGACTCACGCAGCCGCTCGATGCTGAGTTCAGCATCGTAGCCCGCCGCCTTACCCGTCCTGAAGCACGCTATCGCGGCATTGATGTCCGCTGCCCCCAAATTCAACTCCAGCATGAGCCGGCGTGCCGCATCGATTTCCGCCTCCGACACGCGGCCGTCGGATTTGGCGACATATCCCATGATCTCGAACGTGGTGCGAAAGAACTCACTGGAGATGGACGTGGATCCGTTGGGGGTCGCCACCTTGCCCGCGGCCCTGGGATCGAGCATGTAGCCGATGACGGCGCCCACCACAGCCCCCCAGGCGCTCCGGGTGAGCAGCAAGCCGATCAGTGCCCCAAAAAATACGCCTGTCCAGCTCATTCGCGTTGACCTATACGCCCCGTCCCGCCACAATCGCCGGCCTTCAATGGTAGCAGTCGCGAGCGCTTACACATGGACCAGTATCCGCAATCGGCCCCGCTTTTTGAGACCCGCATACGAAGTCTCAAAAAAATCCACCAGGGCAAGGTGCGCGATATCTACGATGTGGGTGACGAGCATCTGCTGATCGTCGCCACCGATCGGCTGTCCGCATTCGACGTGGTGCTGCCCGACCCTATCCCATTCAAAGGCCAGGTACTCACCCAGATCTCGCTGTTCTGGTTCGCGAAAACCGCCCATATCGCGCCGAACCATCTCTCCGGCCTCAAGGTCGAGGACGTGATCAGCGACCCCTCGGAACGGGCGCAACTGAGCGGACGCGCCATGGTGGTCAAAAAACTGACCGCGTTGCCGATCGAAGCAGTGGTGCGCGGCTATCTCATCGGCTCAGGGTTCAAGGACTACAAGCTGCACGGCTCGGTTTGCGGCATCCCCCTGCCAGCCGGCTTGACGATGGCAGAACGCCTGCCGGAACCCATCTTTACGCCGGCATCAAAAGCGCCTGCCGGTTCTCACGACGAGAATATCGACTTCGACGCCATTGTGAAGCTGGTCGGGAAGCAATGCGCCGCCGATGTTCGCCGCATCGCCCTCGAGGTCTATCGATTTGCCGCGGAACATGCGCGCGCGCGCAACATCATCATCGCCGATACGAAATTCGAGTTCGGCGTCGACAAGCAGGGGCGTTTGTTTCTCATCGACGAGGCACTGACGCCGGATTCCTCGCGTTTCTGGCCGATGGCATCGTACAAACCCGGGAGCAGCCCGCCGAGTTTCGATAAACAATTCGTGCGCGATTATTTGGAATCACTGCACTGGAACAAGAAACCGCCCGCGCCGCATTTGCCGCCGGAGATTTTGGCGCGCACCAGCGATAATTATCGCGAGGCTCTGAAGCTGCTGACGGCTTAGGAAGCCCACTTCACGACGTGCGCGTGCAGGCTGCTGCGGCGATCTTGCCATACCCCATACGCCGTGTAAGGCTCGAACCATGTTCAGGTGGTTCGAAGACATCGAAGACGGACTGTTCACGGGTTCGCGCACCATGGGACCTCCGTGGGGTCCTATCTTGCGCGTCTTGCGCTACCCCGCGGCGCTGATTCGCGATTGGCTGCGCGGCGAAATCAGCGTGCGTGCGATGAGTCTGGCGTATACGACCTTGCTGTCGGTCGTGCCGTTGCTGGTGTTCAGCTTTTCGATTCTGAAAGGCTTGGGCGCGCGCGGCGACTTGAAATTCATCCTCGATCAATTCTTTGCGCCGCTGGGAGCTGCATCGGGACAATTGACGGCGAGCGTCATGCAATTCGTCAAGAATATGCGCGGCGATCTATTGGGAACGATCGGCCTGGCTTTTCTCGTCTACACCGTCGTCACGACCATTCAAAAAGTCGAAACCAGCTTCAATTTTCTGTGGCGTGTCGATCGGCCGAGAAGTTTTGTGCGCCGCTTCACCGAATATTTGAGCGTCATGATCCTGGGTCCGATCCTGCTCGCGGTTGCATTGGGTCTATTGGCAAGTGCCGAACGCAGCCCGTTCGCCCAATGGGTGGATACCATCGAGCCGCTGGCCTGGATCTTGGGCGGAGCCGGAAAAGTGCTGCCCTACCTGATCGTGACGATCATTTTCACCTTCATGTACGTGTTCATCCCGAACACCAAAGTGGAGCTGCGGGCCGCGCTCATCGGCGGCATCACCTCCGGCATCGTGTGGGCGCTCGTCGGCAAAGTATTTACGGCATTCATCGTCTATTCCTCGTCCTTGGTGGCCATCTATACGGGATTTGCAATCGTTCTCACGACCCTCATTTGGGTCTACTTGAGTTGGCTCATCCTGCTGATCGGCGCGCAGCTGGCGTTCTACCTGCAATTCCCGCAGTACTTGCGCCATGGTCAGGAATCATTCGAATTGACGGGGCGGGATCGCGAGCAAGTCGCACTCTCCGTCATGTACCTCATCGGCCGCGACTACGCCGCGGGCAAGACCGTTTGGACGGGGCGTGCGCTTGCTCGAGAACTCGACATGCCCAGCATCGCGCTGGCGCCGGTGCTTTACTGTTTGGAAGAGAAGGGCCTGATTTTGGCAACCGAAGACGAGTATTTCGTTCCCGGCAAGGACATTGCCTCGATTCAGCTCGCCGAGATTTTTGAGGTCATTCGCACGCTGCACAGAGGCCGGCTGGCCATCGAAATACACAGCGTCGGCGCCGAGGTGGCGCTGCTCCGCGAGGTGGAAAGTGCGATGGAAAAGCCCTTGAAGGGCCGATCACTCAAGGATTTCATCGCCGCGAAGGCTTGAAATCATTCGCCGGCGATGGTCATTTCCTGAACCAATATGGAGCCCACCCGCACCCCGCCGCGGATATCGATGTCATCGCCTACTTCGCCCAACCCTAAAAACATCGAGCGCAGATTGCCGGCGATGGTGACTTCCGCGACCGGAAATTGGATCTCGCCATTCTCGACCCAGAAACCCGCCGCTCCGCGAGAGTAGTCGCCGGTAACCGTGTTCACGCCCTGTCCCATCAGCTCGGTCAGCAAGAGGCCCGTGCCGAGGCGAGCGAGCATGGCGGGGAAGCCGCCCGTCAGCGTCGGCGCCACGATGAGATTGTGAGAGCCGCCGGCATTGCCGGTGGTCTGAAGCCCGAGTTTGCGCGCCGAGTAGCTGGACAGGATATAACCCGTCAGTACGCCTGCTGCGACCAGTTCGCGATCGCGGGTCGCCACCCCCTCGTCGTCGAACGGCGCGCTGGCCATGGCCTTGGGTATGTGCGGCCGCTCGGCAATGGAGAAATTCGCGGGAAACACTTGCTGCCCTGCGGAATTGAGCAGAAACGACGCCTGCCGGTATTGGCTGCTGCCGCGAACGGCTGCGACGAAATGACCGATGAGGCCGCGCGCCAGCTCCGGCACAAACAGCACCGGTGCGCGGCGCGTGCTGATTTTACGGGGTCCGAGCCGCGCAATCGTACGCCTCGCGCTTTCCCGGCCGACAGATTCCGGGTCCTGCAGTTCCTGCCAGTCGCGCGAACTGGTGTACCAATAGTCGCGCTGCATGTCTTCGCCCGTTCCGGCGAGGACCACACAGCTGAGCGTATGCGATGTGGTCGGATAGCCGCCGACGAAACCATGCGTGTTGCCGTAGACATGCAGCCCCTGATGAGTGCCGACCGACGCACCCTCGGAATTGTTGATGCGCGCGTCGAATCCGAGCGCGGCCGCCTCGCAGGATTTGGCGATCTCGATGGCGCGGTCCGCCCCCACATTCCAGGGATGGGAAAGGTCCAAATCCCGGGGCGCGCTTGCCATCAAAGCAGCGTCTGCCAGCCCTGAACTGGCGTCTTCCGCCGTAAATCGGGCAATGCTGCAGGCCTTGGCCACGGTCGCGCCCACCGCCTCTGCCGAGAAATCCGCGGTGCTGGCGGAGCCCTTGCGCTGCCCGAAGTACACCGTAATGCCCATGCTGCGGTCCCGCTGGTGCTCCAGTGTCTCCACCTCGCCCAGTCGCACCCCCACGGAAAGACCCGTATCCTGGCTGACCGCGGCCTCGGCTTGGGAAGCGCCGCGTGCGCGGGCTTCCTGCAGGGCGCGCTCAATAATCGACTCAAGGTCTGTTTGAGTAAGGCGAACAGGGCTCATTGTCACGGCCATCGGCATCTCCTACCCTCCAAGGTAGAGGGAATCCGACATGATTCTACCGGCCCGAGTGATAGCATGGGGGGATATGACCATCGAGAATGAAACCCAGGATTCCGGCGAAACCGAGGAGCAACGGCTCAGCAAGAGTGCGCGCAAACGCGAAGCGGCATCGCTGCAGGAATTGGGCGTCAAACTATCCGCCCTTCCGGATCAGGAGATCAAGGCGCTGGATTTGCCCGAGAATCTGTTTGTCGCGTTGCGCGACCTGCGCCGATTGCCGTCTCACGGTGCGCAGATCCGGCAACGCCAGTACATCGGTAAGTTGATGCGCACCATCGATCCGGAGCCCGTCCTCGCGAAGCTGGCCGAGCGCAAACAACGCCACGATGTGGAAATTCGCCAATTTCAGCAAATCGAGCGATGGCGCGATCGGTTGCTGTCCGAGCCCGCGGTAGCCCTGGATGAATTGATCGAGCAGTATCCGGGCGCCGACCGAGCGATGTTGGCGAAACTGCTCGAAAAGGCTGAAAAAGAGCGCTTAGAACAGCGCTCGCCCGTCGGCGCACGGGAGCTCTTTGCGTTTCTGCGTCAGTTGCTCGAATAGATTGGTAAACTAGGCGCGATGAAAGCCCTGGTCGGAGTCATTATGGGGTCCTCTTCCGACTGGGAAACGATGCGGGCTGCGGCCGACATGTTGACCCGCCTGAAGGTAGCGCATGAGGTTCAGGTGATTTCAGCGCACCGCACACCGGACCTATTGTTCAAATACGCAACGTCGGCACGTGAACGGGGCTTGAAGGCCATCATTGCCGGCGCCGGCGGCGCGGCGCATTTGCCGGGCATGACCGCAGCGAAGACCTCGCTGCCGGTGTTGGGCGTTCCGATTCAATCCAAAACGTTGAACGGCATCGATTCGTTGCTGTCGATTGCGCAAATGCCGAGTGGTGTGCCCGTCGCCACCTTCGCGATCGGCGTCGCCGGCGCAAAGAATGCCGCCCTTTTCGCCGCTGCCATGCTCGCCGGTGAACATGCCGAGGTGCGCACGGCTTTGGAAGCCTTTCGCGAAGAGCAAACCCAGGCGGTGCTCGACAAGCCGGACCCTCGCACCTCTTGAAATTATTTCACGTCGGTGTCGTGGGGGCGGGCCAATTGGGGCGCATGCTCGCGCTGGCCGGCTACCCTCTCGGGATACGATGCCTGTTTCTTGATCGCAGCGCCGACACGCCCGGGGCGCAGGTAGCGCCCAGCCTCGTGGGCGATCTTGAGGACCCTGCGCGGCTTGCCGAGTTGGCATCGCGCAGCGATGTCGTCACTTTCGACTGGGAAAACATTTCCGGCAGCGCACTCGAGCCGCTCGAGAAAGTCACGAAGGTTCGGCCGCCCCGAGTGGCGCTGGAAGTATCGCAAGATCGTCTCGCGGAAAAGGCTTTGTTTGCAAAGCTCAAAATCCCGACGACCGCGCATGCCGCCGTTGACGCAAAGCGAGACTTGCTTGCAGCGACCCTAAAGATCGGGCTTCCCGGCGTCCTGAAGACGCGCCGCTTGGGCTACGACGGCAAGGGACAATTCGTGCTGCTTGATGCGGCCCATATCGACCCAGCCTGGGATGCGATCGGCGCTTCAGGACTGATCTACGAGAAGTTCCAAGCATTCTCCCGCGAAGTATCGCTGGTAGGCGCACGATCAGCCGCCGGGGACACCGTGTTCTATCCTTTGTCCGCCAACACGCACGGCGGCGGCATTCTGCGATACAGCACGGCACCTTTCACCAACGCGCCGTTGGAACGTAGCGCCAGGCTTTACCTCAAGCGTGTCATGAACAATCTCAACTACGTCGGGGTGCTGACCATTGAATTTTTCGTGGTGAACGGTCGATTGGTAGCCAATGAAATGGCGCCCCGGGTTCACAACTCGGGGCACTGGACTATCGAGGGGTGCGTCACCAGCCAGTTCGAGAATCATCTGCGTGCGATATGCGATATGCCGCTCGGCAGCAGCCGCGCTCTGGGGCACACGGCGATGATCAATTTTCTCGGAAAAATGCCCAATCGCGAACGATTGCTGGCGATCGAGGGATTGGCTTTTCACGATTACGGCAAGGAACCTCGTCCCGGGCGCAAACTGGGCCATTGCACCATCCTCAAGCGCCAATCGAAGGACCGCAACCGGGCGCTGGCCGATGCATTAAAATTGATCGATAGTGCTTAAGACAGGGCGATTTGGGGGTAAGCCATCAATCCCTTAGACTGACGCGAGATGTACCTAGAACTATTCAATCTGCACGAATTGCCCTTCCGCTTGAGCCCGGACCCGCAATTCTTGTACCTCAGCAAGCAGCATGCGCGCGCCAAAGCGTACATGGAATCGACCATCTGGTTTACCGACGGTTTCGTCGTGATTACGGGCGAAATCGGTGCCGGCAAGACGACGTTGATCGAGACATTTCTGCGCGAGCTGCAAAGCGACGTGGTCGTGGCGCAGATCAATCAAACACAATTGTCGCCGACGGCGTTTCTGCAGACCGTACTGGTCCAGTTCGGTTTCTCGCCCTTCACCATGAAGAAGCCCGAGGTTCTGGCGACGTTGAATCAGTTCCTGATGGAACAACACGGCAGTGGGCGCAAGGTGCTGCTGATCGTCGATGAAGCCCAGAACCTGAGCCATCGCGTGCTCGAGGAAATACGAATGCTGTCGGGCGTGGAAACCGCCAAGGAAAAGGCCCTGCGCATCATTCTCGCCGGCCAACCGGAATTGAACGACAAGCTCAATTCCCAGGAACTGATCCAGCTCACGCAGCGCGTCCGCCTGCGATTTCATCTGACCGCGCTCAGCAAACAGGAGACCGCTGCCTACATCGACCATCGTCTCGAGGTGGCTGGGTCGCAGGGGCGGCGGATATTCGCGGAGGATACCTACTCCACGATCTATAAGTATACGGGCGGCGTGCCACGCCTGATCAACACGCTTTGCGACACCTGTCTGATGGCAGCCTTCGGCAAGGACCACAATGCGGTGACGATGGCGGAACTCGACGCCGCGATTCACGAACTGCAGTGGGTCGAATTCGGGTCCAACACCAACCGGATGAAGATTCCCACCCTGGAGCACACTGTGCCGCCGAGCAGTGAATCCACCCATGTGGTCGGCCGCATTCTCCTCGCCAGCGAAGGCAAAACACTGGTGGAGCGCGAACTGAAGCCCGGGCGTCTGGTGATCGGCCGCACGGCGGACAATGATTTACAGATCGACAGCAAATTCATCAGCCGGCACCACTGCCAACTCGTGACGCAGCCGGACTCCTGCCTCATCGAAGATCTCAACAGCACCAATGGTATTTTTGTTCAGTCCAAGCGGGTGCGGCGGCACAACTTGAATGACGGCGATGTGGTGCAAGTGGGCCAGCACGAAATCATGTATATCGACGAGCGCTCGCCGCGCGTGAGGAATACAGTGGATTCGGTCGACAGCGGCGTCGTGGCGGCTATCGTCGAAAATCCCAAGCCCGGCTAGCTGTTTAGATTGGAGGGCAGATCGATTGTCTCGCCGGTGTACTCACGGCTCAATTCGCGAAAGTCCCGGCGCCGTAAAAATAACGTTAGAGCCGCAGTCTCGGCGAGTACGCCGATGAGAAAGGCAGTCTTGCCGGCAAATCCCAGCGGATTGATATAAAACAGAAGGATCGCCAGTCCTCCGATCAGCATATAAACAAGCGGCAAGCTTTCATAAACCGGACGTGCCAAGCGCATGGGTAGACCCTCCCGAGCGCCATACTATGCCGATGCCGCAGGCCCAACCAGCCAATTTGACTTAAGATCGCATTTTCGGCGTGCGGCCTGCCGCAGCCGTAAACTTTCCTACGCCGATGCTCAATCCTTTCCGACGAGCATCTCGGCAATGCGCGACAACCAGGAGTTGCGCCACCCCTCGACGTGCAATCGCTCGCTTTTCGGCTTCGAGGCGCGCTTGGCCTCGGACAACAGATCCTGCGGAATCTGAAACGTGCCCGTCATTGAATGGTCTGCCATGGAAACTCCGTCGTGTGAGAACGAAGCGCAGACTACCGGCTCGTACCTACTCTCGAATGCGACCTGGCGCACGCTCCGCCGGACTCGCCGAACTCACGGCGCTGCCTCGTCGCCGCGAAGCGACGCAATCACCTCTTCCCGGCTTATGACAGGGCATTATGTCGCGGCATCTGGATGTCGCGGCGGTTGGATCTCGCAGCAGCTGCCGTCGCAACAGCTAATGTCGCAACGGCTAGTGCGCGGTTCCGTGCAGCCGCGTCGCCTCGAACTCATCGCCCGGCAGCCAGTTCACCGTGCCCTTCGCCAGCATCGCTTGCCAACCCAAGGCAAAGCCGAATTTCGCCACCGCTGCATCACTGGTGAAATCCATGTCCGGCGTAAATTCGTCGCTGGGACGATGGTAACGCTTCGCCGTGTATTCTTCGTGCTGCGCTTTTCCCCACTCCGGCGGATGACCCGCAAATTTCACGCCGGTGTTGATGGAGAACGCCGGCACACCGGCCCGCGCCATGCTGAAGTGATCGGACCGGTAGTAGTGTCCGGCACCGGGTTCTGCATCGGCTTGAATCTCAAATCCAAAGACGGCGGCCGTCTTTTCAACGGTGGGGTAGAACGAGGTTCGCTCAGCGCCCGTGACGTTGACGGACTGCGGCATGCCGACGGGTAGGATGGCGTCGTAGTTCAAGTCCAACGCGATTTTCCCCGCGGGAATCGGCAAATGCTTGCCAAGATAATCGGATCCCAGCAGTCCCTTTTCTTCCGCGGTAACCGCGGCAAACAGCACCGGGGAGGGCGGCCGCGCCGCGGATGTGGTGAAGGCATGCGCCATTTCCAGCAGAATGCCGCAGCCCGTGCCATTGTCGACCGCGCCGTTGTAAATATTGTCGCCGCTCATCGCCGGATCGATGCCGAGATGGTCGTAATGAGCCGAGTACGCGACCGCCTGACTCGCGCCGCTGTCCTTGCCCGGCAAGAGTCCGAGCACATTGTAGGACTCGAACTTGCGTACCTTGCTCTCGATGTGGGCCTTGAAGCGCACCGGCAATTCTCTCGCCTGAAATTGCCGGGTGCCGGCCGCCGTCATCATCTCGTCCAAATTGAGGTTCGATGCCGTGAACAATTTGCGCGCCACCTCGAGCTGAATCCACGATGCGGCCTTGAGCTTCGGGTCCTTGTCATTGCCCAAGTACACCTGCTCCCCGCTCCAGGAGTTGCGCACCACTTCCCACCCATAGCTCGCCAGATCGGTGCGGTGAATGATCAGGGCGCCGACCGCTCCCTTGCGTGCCGCCTGTTCGAACTTGTACGTCCAGCGCCCGTAGTAGGTCAGCGCTTCGGCATTGAAGAATTTCGGATCCTTCGAGGGGGGTTCGTTGACGATGACGAGCACCACCTTGCCCTTGACATCCACCCCTTTGAAATCATTCCAATTGTATTCGGGTGCTTCGATGCCGTAGCCCACGAACACGATGGGCGCGTCGATATCGACGCTGTCGGTCTGAGTTTGATTGCCTGCGACGTAGTCCTCGGCAAGCTTCAAGTCCATCGTCGTGCCGTGCGCGGGCAGCAACGAGGCCGACGTGCCGGGCAAGGTTTTCACGCCGACGAATTCAACCTTTTGCAGATAGCTGCCGTTGTCGCCGGCCGGCTTCAAGCCGTACAACGCAAATTGCGAGGCAATGTAGTTCGCGGCAATGTCGCCGCCGCGCGTACCGGTACCGCGTCCCTCGAGCAGGTCGTTGGCGAGAAATCGCACGTGCTCGCCGATGCGATGCGCATCGATACCCTGCATCGACACGGTGACGTTGGCCGGAAGCCCCAGCTGCGGCCCGACATCGGCGGCCTGCGCAGCGCTTAAGAGCAGTCCGAGATTCAAACCCAGGACCAGCATCGCCGGTCGGTAGATATTCATCGTATCGACTCCGCATAAATTGAAATACACAGCACGACGCCTTGGGGGGACGTCCGCGGATCGCGATCATGTCACAGAACCAAGCCGCTCGGGCCCATCCCCGAAGCGATGACGAATCAGGCGATTCATCGGCTCCGAATAGATGCGCGCGACCAACTCGCCCAATAGGCCAGAGATGAGAATGACACTGATGAACAGGGCTGGCACGGCGGCGAGCGATGGTCCGGCTGACTTGAACAGCCCAAACAGTGCGAATACCACGAACATGTGAGTCAGATAGACTTCGTAGCTGCGCTGACCCAGTGTTATGAGCGGCAAGATGGCGCGCGGACTCGACCACCGCGTCTGGGCTGCCGCGGCTATGACCATACAGCTTCCGATCGCCAAAATCGTCATGTCGAAGCCGCTCCGGCCAAGACCCCACGCCTCCGCCAGGTTCGAGAAACCCAGGATGAATAGGACCAGCGCCGTACCCAGACCACTCAGCACCCAGATAACTCCGCGGGCAATGGTAATCCGCGAGATCGCAATGGCGGTCAGGCATCCGAGAGCGATCGCATCCATGCCACCCAGGTACGAATATTCCTGCCAGACCTCGTTTCCATCAGTGAACAGGGTGCGCCCAAATGGCCCGAGTACAACGAAGATCAGGAGAAAGGCTACGAGCCACTTGCCGCGTCCAAGCACCCGGCAGACGGGTGGGAAAAATAAGTAGAACATTTCCTCCACCGATAGGGACCAAAGGATGTCCCAATTTGCCGGAAGGTATCCGCGATGCGCCTCCAGGACATTGACGTGAAAGGTCAGTACGGCGATGAGTGCTCGACCCAGTCCCCCGGTTTTTTCTGAAACGACGAAATCCTTGAGGCCGGCGGCGTGTGCCGCGCAGAGAACGGCCAGCAACAGTAGAAGCAGCGGCGCAATTCGGGCAAAGCGCAGCGCATAGAAATCACGCACGCTTACTCTCGAGAGCGATCCCCAGCGTCGAATTGAGGTTGACGTGATGAGAAAGCCTGACACCGCAAAGAACATTTGCACGCCGTGTTGTCCATTCCACACCAATGAGGACACCAGTTGGGAGGGAAGACCTTGCGTGTACGGAATCTTGGCGAGAAACAAGCGCATGTTGACGTGATTCATCAGCACAAAGAAGATCGCGAGACCCCGTAGGATGTCTACGCCGTCGAGTCGCGCCCAGCTGTGCGGCCCGTCCGTTGCAGCAGTGCGGGTCTCATGCAATGACATGCGGGTTGCCTTGCG
>Ga0137412_10001361_pt1 | contig 18935 bp, 15 predicted proteins | sample CZODoug2_1_16fun_FD_122160 | JGI IMG/M metagenome (GOLD analysis project Ga0137412, IMG submission 122160) | Vadose zone soil fungal communities from Angelo Coast Range Reserve, California, USA - CZODoug2_1_16fungal (Hybrid Assembly) | ecosystem: Environmental > Terrestrial > Soil > Vadose zone...
GTCCGCTTGGCGACGTCGGCGCCCGCGGAGGACGCGAGGTCGGCGATCACGACCTGAGCGCCGCGGCCGGCCAGGTGCTCGACCGTCGCGAGGCCGAGCCCGCTGGCGCCGCCGGTGACGATCGCTGATGCGTCCGCAATGTGCATCGAACTGTCCTCCCTCGCCGGTTCCTGGCCAAGGTCCAGGCCGGCCAAACGCCGATTGACCCTCGAATCAAACAATGCTAGGTTATGATCTCAGCCGACCGGGCCGCAACGGCACCCAGGTTCGTTGAGAGAAGGAATTGACTTGAAGTTCAATCTCATGTCGTTGGGGGACCTCATCACGGACCCGCTCACCGGGCACCGCCCGACTGCGCAGCAGCGGCACCGGGCGTTCGTGGACATGGCGGTACGCGGCGAGCATGCGGGCTTCAACGGCGTCAACATGGGCGAGCATCATGGCATCGAGTACATCTACTCGGCCCCGCCGGTGGTGCTGGCCGCGATCGCCGAACGAACCTCGCGGCTGCGGCTGGGGACGGCGGTCACGCTGCTCGCCAACCTGGACGCGCTGCGGGTGGCGGAGGATTATGCGACGCTCGACGTCCTTTCCGACGGCCGGGTCGACATCGTCGGCGGGCGAGGCAACTTCTTCGCTTCCACCTATGCCCTGTTCGGTCATCCTCTCGAGGAATCCAAGGACCGGTTCGCGGAGAACGCGGGGCTGCTCGACGAGCTCTGGAAAGGCAAGCCGGTGCACTGGTCGGGGAAGTTCCGGGCCCCGATCTCCGGTGAATCCCTGCAGCCTCCGCCCGTACAGGACGCGAAGGACGCGATGTGGATCGGCGGCGGCAGCTCACCGGAGTCGGTCGACCTAGCCGCCCGGCTCGGCTGGAAGCTCATGCTGCCCAGCGCGTTCGGCCGGCCCGCCTTCTTCGAACCCATCGTCGATCGGTACTTTGAGCAATGGGCCACGCACGGCCACCTGCACGCACCGGAGGTTGGGGCCGCCTGGCACGTGTTCGTGGGGCCGGACAGCCAGGTGGCGCGCACGCGGTGGGAGCCGCGTTACCGCGCCTATCACGAGTGGATGCAGCAGCTGCTGAAGCACGTGAACCCGGCTATCCCGGCGCACCAGGCGCGCCCGTTCGACTTCGAGTGGCTCACCACCGAGGGCCCGGCGATCGTCGGCAGCCCGGACGAGGTCACCGAGCGGATCGCGGCCCTGTCGGCCCAGCTCCGGCTCACCACGCACCTGGTCTATATGGACATGGGCGGCATGGCGACCGGGGAGCTGTTCGACGCCATCGACCTGTTTGGCGACAAGGTCATTCCAGCTCTGGCGGGTGCCACCGTCTAGCGCGGCCGGTCCCTTGAACCAAGGTCGTCCACGAGTTCAATTCCTTGACAACCGCACCTCTCCGGCGAGAATCTAGCTGTGTTTGGTTATGCGGCGCTGCCGCGGAGATTCGCCCCTGGCGACCTGCCGCCTGGGTGGGTCACAACTGGGATCACCTCACGTGCGAGGTTCAATGAGGAGCGTCGATGGTAGTGGACTCACCATCTGAGATGGCGAGCGTTCCGTTCGTGGTACGCGGGCGCGTGTTCGAGGGTGTGAGCCACACGCCCTACGGCGGTGCCGCCCGGGGGCAGGCCGCGCTGGATCTCAATGAGCTGGTCTGGCCGGGGAACGTGCCGGCCCCGCTGTTCGACGTCCCGACGGCTGAGATCATCGATCTGCTCGGCGAAGTCGGGGACTGGGTCCGGCTGGACCCCGACGGGGTGATGGCGCAAGCGCTCGAGAGCCTCGTGGAGGTGTCCGGCGCGGCGCGCCCGCTGGAAGAACGCTCGTACGCGGATCTGTGGCGTTACTTCAGCCGGGACCTCTCGCGCTTCCAGCTCGAGCAGGAACTCGGCGGCCTCGACGTGCTGGACTCGTGGCGGTCCATCGAGGTACCAGGCGCAGCCGCCTCGTCGTTCGTCCGGGCGTTCCCGGCCCGGATGGTGCACGTTCTGGCCGGCAATGCACCAGGTGTGGCGGCGATCAGCATCGTCCGCAGTGCCCTGGTCAAGGGGGCGAGCCTGCTGAAGATGGCGTCGAACGACATGTTCACCGCCCCTGCGCTGCTGCGCGCGGTATCTGCGGTCGCGCCCGGCCACCCGCTCGAGCGGTCCTTCTCCGCCGTGTACTGGCGAGGTGGCGACGACGCGGTCGAGAGCGTGCTGATGCGCCCGCAGTTCTTCGACAAGCTCGTCGTGTGGGGCGGCGCCCAGGCCGTCCAGGGCGCCGCGCGCTACGTCTGCCCCGGCCTAGACCTCGTCTCCTTCGATCCCAAGACCTCGATCTCGCTGATCGGCAAGGAGGCCTTTGCGGACGGGGCCGACCTGCGCAAGATCGCCGCGGCCGCCGCCACGGATGCGACCATCCACAACCAGGACGCGTGCACGGCCAGCCGGTTCCAGTTCGTCGAGGGCGCCGTGGCGGATGTCGACCGGTTCTGTGCCCTGCTGGTGGGGGAACTCGGCGTCGAACGGCACAAGGCCGCCGCCCGGTCCGAGCCGGTGCCTGCGGACCTGCGCGACGAGATCGACGCGCTGCGCCAGCTCGATCCCTACTACCGGGTGTGGGGCGCCACGGACGGCACCGGGATGGTCGTCCGCTCGGAGGAGCCGGTCAGCTTCTATCCCACGGGCCGGGTCGTGAACGTCGTCGCAGTGTCCGAGCCCAAGAGTGTCTTCGAGTTCATCGATGCCTCAACGCAGACGGTGGGCATCTACCCGGACCGGTTGCGTGCCGAGCTGCGCGACCAGCTCTGCAGCGTCGGGGTGCAGCGGGTGACCGGCCTGGGACATGCCGCGGACACCATAATCGGGCTGCCGCACGATGGCTTCTACCCGCTGTCCCGGATGGTGCGCTGGGGGAAGGACGAGTCGTGAGCGCCGTTGACGAACTGCTTGAGCTGGCGACCAGGGATGACCCCATGCTGGCCGCGGACCAGACCGACCTGCCCCTGCTGCAGCTAGCGGCCGCGCGCGAGCGGTTTGCCGAGCTGCGTCCGCAGATCCGGGTGCTTGATCAGCGCGCGAAAGACGTGGGCGTCTCCGATATCGGCAAGCTCGACGATCTGGTGCCGACCCTCTTCGCGCACACCGCGTACAAGAGCTACCCGAAGTCGTTCGTTGACAAGGGGCAGTGGGACCGCCTGACGCTGTGGTTCTCCACCGTGTCGGCGGCGCCCATGGATGGCGTGGACCTCGACGGCGTGGCCGACGTGGACGACTGGATCACGCGGCTGGAAGCGGCCGGCCACTTTCTGTTCTCCTCCAGCGGGACCAGTGGCAAAGCGTCCTTCATCGACCAGAACCAGGGCGACATTGACCGGATCGCCGATCTGCTCACCCGGATATGGGGCTGGCCGAGTCCGCCGCCGCGCGACAACAGCCGGCCGCTCTTCTCACTGACGCCCTCGGCGGGACCAGCGCGCCTGGTGTATGCCTTCCAGGCCCAGGCCAAGTACACCGGGCGTCCCGGGGCGATCTACACCCTGACCGACGAGCCCATCCGGATGGCCGAGCTCAACCGGATCATGCGCCTGCAGCAGGCACTCGCATCCGGGCGGGCCACGCCCGACCAGGTCGCCGAGTTCGAGGCGGGCATCGCGGACCGCGCGGGCGACATGCGCGAGAACTACCGCCGCATCGCCCGGGCCCTGGACGCGCACCGCCGCGAGCCGCTCGTGTTCCACGGCAGCTGGCCGCAGGTGTGGTCGCTGCTGGAGGTATGCCGCGAGCTCGGCATCGCGGAGGGAGGTTTCCATCCCGACTCCATCTACCTCGGCAGTGGCGGGACCAAGGGACTGACCTTGCCCGGCGACTACCAGGAGCAGGTGGCCCGATTCTTCGCGGGCGCCCGCCGCTACCGCGGGTACGGGATGAGCGAAACCTCGACCCACAGCCCGGTCTGTGCGGACGGGCGCTTCCACGTTCCGCCGTGGCTGACCCTCTTCATCCTGGATGAGACGGGGGAAAGTGTCCGCTACCTGCCGTCCGGCCCGGTCACCGGACGAGCGGCGTACTGGGACCCGGTGTGGGACGGGCACTGGGGCGGGACGATCAGCGGCGACTGGATCACGGCCGACTACGGACGATGTTCGTGCGGCCGGCCCGGGCCGACCGTGGCGGACAGTATCCGCCGGGCTAAGGACGTCATCGGCGTGGACGACGACAAGATCAGTTGTGCCGGGGCGATCGAGGCTTACGTGCGGGGCGCGATCACCACGTCAGTGGACCGCGTGTGACGCCCGGGCCGGAGCCGGACCGGGCTCCCAGCGCGCTGGTCGCCCTGGTCACCGGCGCGAGCAGCGGAATCGGCCAGGCCACGGTGCGCAAGCTGGCCAGCCGGGGTGCCCTGGTGGCCGCGGTGGCGCGACGCGAGGAAAGACTCGCGGATCTTGCTGGTGAGCTCGCGGCGAAGAACCAGTCAGTGCTGGCCCTGCCCGCCGACATTACCGACGAGAAGCAGGGCCGGGGGGCGATCAGCCGGGTGATCGACGAGTTCGGGCGCCTTGATGTGCTGGTCAACAACGCGGGCGTCATGCTGCTCGGGCCATTCGACAGCAGCCCGGCTGATGACTGGCGGCGGATGCTCAGCCTCAACCTGTCCGCCCTGATGCACCTGACGCAGGAGGCGGTCCCGCACCTGCGGTCGGCCGCGGCGGCCGGCCCGCGAGGCGTCGCCGACCTGGTCAACGTCGGGTCGGTGGCGGGGCGGATCGCCCGTGGCGGCAGCGCCGTGTACAACGCGACCAAGTTCGGCGTAGGTGCGTTCAGCGAGGCCCTGCGGCAGGAGCTCGCGCCGGACGGGGTCCGGGTGTGCTGCGTCGAGCCAGGCGCCGTCGCCACTGAACTGCTCACCCACGTGGATGAAACCGTCCGGGAGCGAATGCTCGCCGGAGCCTACCGGGACATCAGGCCGGTCGGCGCCGAGGACATCGCGGCCACGATCGACTTCGTCGTGCACCTGGACCCCGGCGCGGCCATCAACGAGGTCCTGATCCGCCCGGCCAGGCAAGGGTTCTGACCCGTTGTTACCAGTCAGCGGGGCACGGTGGTGAACGAGGCTCGGAGTTCGGCGCGGGCCACCTTTTCCGTCGCGCTACGCGGGAGCCGGTCGACGACGCGCAGGTGACGCGGGATCTTGAACCGGGCCAGCTTGCCTTCGGCATGCCGACGGACGGTGTCAAGGGTGATGGTGACCCCGGGCCCGGGCACGATGACCAGCAGCCCGACCTCGCCCCACGCCGGATCCGGCACCCCCACCACGGCCAGCTCTACGATCCCGGGCAGGTCCAGGAAAGCCGCCTCAACCTCGGCCGGGTAGATGTTCTCCCCGCCGGACCGGTACCTTTCCACCAGCCGCCCGGTGATGTGCACGAAGCCGGATCCGTCGACGAAGCCGACATCGCCGATGGAAAACCAGCCGTCGTCAGTCCGGCCTTCCTCCCCCTGCCCCCAATAGCCGGGGGTGACGGCCGGACCGCGAACCTGGATCTCACCCGTTGCGCCGGGCGGCAGGGGCGTCCCGTCGTCATCGATGCTGCGCAATTCGACCAGCGGGACGGGCCGCCCGTACTCGCCACGTGCGATGGCCTCCTCGTCCGGGTCGTCGTGCATCGATGCCATCGGCCCGAGTTCGGTCGAGCCGTAGCCGAGTTGCAGGGCGAAGCCGCGGCCGAACCACTGGGCATAGGTCCGCGGGGCGCTCGGGCCGAATCCGCCGAACAGCGCGACCCGCAGTGACGGGAACCGGGCCTGGGCGAACCCGTCCAGTGCGGCGATGCGCTCGAACATCTGCAGCACCCCGTTGGTGATGGTGATGCCGAGCGTGTCGTCGGTGAGCAGCCGCAGCGCCTGGGCCGCATCGAACGCGCGGGTGGTGGTCACCCGCCCACCCCAGTACAGGACCGGATTGCAGTAGATGTTGAGGCCACCGGCGTGGAATAGCGGGACGAAATTGAGGGCATGGGCATCGCGGTCGCAGACCCGGCTGGTGTGCGCCATGTTGACCGCGTTGGCGGCGAGCGCGCGGTTGGTGCTCAGCACGCCTTTGGGTTTCCCGGTAGTTCCTGATGTGTAGAGGATCTGGGCCACATCGTCAGGATCGCTGCGGCCCGCTGGAACTGCGGCTGCGGATGCCTCGCTGACCTGGGCGTACGGGGTTGAGCTCGGGCTGTCGTCCCACTGCAGCAGGGTCAGCCCGCCGGGTGGCCCGCTGACGTCGGCGGCGAGGGCCGCCAGCCCGGTGTCGTGGATCAGCACCAGCGGTCCGGCGTCGTCGAGCGTAGCCCGCAGCTCGGCCGGGCTCAGCCGGATGTTCAGCGGGACGAACACGGCACCCAGCCGGATGCAGGCGAACTGGACCTCGAAGTACCGGGCGTCGTTCTCCGCCAGCAACGCGACCCGGTCCCTCCGCTTGACGCGACCAAAGTCGGCCAGGAGATGGGCGAGCCGGGCGACCCTTCCTTCCAGCTCGGCCCAGGTAAGCGCGAACGGTGAGTCAGCATTGGCCACGGCGATGTCATGCGGCCGGCGGCGGCTGTGGTAGCCGACCCAGTCGAAGCAGTGCGCGCTGTTCACCGGGGCGCGGCCACCCGGACGGGACAATTGTCCTCGCGGGTGACGAGGTCGAAGGTGAACATCAGCTTGGTCCAGCCGGTCAGCATGGCCGCGATGACGCCGAGTTCCAGGATCTCGGCCGCAGTGAAATGCCGGGCCAGCCGCTCGTGCAGGTCGGGAGTCAGCGCCCCGTCCAGGTTCTGCATCGAGATCTGATCTCCGAGCTCAAGCACCGCCAATTCGGCGGGCGAGAATTCTTCCGGGGTGGGATCGAGGATCGAGTCGATCTGGGCCTGGGTGAATCCCGCGGCCCGGGCCGATGGCACGTTGAAGCTGTTGCACACGAAGCAGCCGTGGGACAGCGACATCTTGAGCCGGATGAGCTCCTTCGAGCGCATGTCCAGCACCATCGTCCCGTCACCGTTCTCGAACAGCGTCCGGTAGAAGTTCTGCTGATACCACCGGTAGAGATCCGGGTGGGCGGCGAACACCTCGATCCGCTCGGCCTCCCCGACGACTTCGGTGCTCGCGGCGTGCAGCTTCCTCAGGTCCTCCGGCATGTCGGCCGGGGCCATGTGGGGGAGCGGGCTCGCGGGTCGCTGCATGGCAACTCTCCTTAGCGCAGTCATGCCCCGGCCTGCACCCGGTGCCCTTGACGGCCCGGGCCGCAAACCATACCGTGTTTGATAATACGATCAGTGGGGCGAGGAGACCATGCCCATGGCAGCTCAATCTCCGATTGATGCGTCTGCCATGTTCGAGCCGTTGACCATCCGCCAGCTGACGGTAGGCAATCGATTTGTCATGCCGGCCATGCAACGGAGCTGGTGCGACGAGGGCCGCCCGACTGATCTGCTGAGTGATTACTACTGTCGGCGGGTGGCCGGTGGCGTCGGGCTCATCATCACCGAGGCTTGCGCTGTGGATCACCCCACCGCGACGCACAGTGCCAAGTATGGCTGGGTATCACCGCGGACCAGCGACGCGTGGCGACGCTGCATCGGCCGGGTCCGGGATGCGGGCGGTCACCTGTTCGTGCAGCTGTGGCATGAGGGGGCGGTGCGGGTCGGCGACGGCGGGCCGCCGCGGGCGGATTCACTGAGTCCCTCCGGGCTGGTCGGCCGGGGCCGCGCCAACGGGCGCTCCGCGACGCTGGCCGAACTCGACGAGATCCGTGCCGCGTTCGTGCGCAGTGCCGTAATCGCGCGCGAAGCGGGGGCGTCCGGCATCGAGTTGCACGCCTGCCACGGTTACTTCCTCGACCAGTTCCTCTGGGCGGAGACGAACCGTCGCACGGACCGTTTCGGCGGGCCGACGGCCATCGAGCGCGCCGCCTACGTAATCTCGGTCATCGAGGCGGTGCGCTGTGCCCTGGGTGACTTCCCGATCTCCCTCCGCTTGTCGCAGTGGAAGGAAGTCGACTACGGCGCCCGGATTGTCACCGGGCCGGACGAGCTGGCCGTGCTGCTCGCTGCGCTCCGCGCGGCCGGGGTGGACATGTTTCACGCGTCCACGCGGCGATTCTGGACCCCGGAGTGGCCCGATCTCCATCCTGACCGGGGCCTCGCGGGGTGGATGAAGCTCAGCACCGACGCTGTCGTGATCGCGGTCGGCAGCGTCGGCCTCGACATCGATGTCATGGCCAACGTGTCCGGGACCAGGGCGACATCGAGCGACCCCAACCGGGTCAACACGTTGCGCTCTGGCCGGATGCCGGATGTTCCGGCCTTTACCCAGGATGACCTGCTGGTCGATCGCGAACTGCCGGCACTCGTGCAGTAAGCCGGCTAAGCAGCCAGCACTTCTTTGGAGATCGCCCGCCACTGGGCAACCGGGACGGGCGTGCCGCCGCCGAGCACCTGGACGCACACATGGTCCGCACCCGCCGCGTAGTGGGCGCGGATACGGTCTCCGACGGCGGCCGCATCGCCCCAGGCGATGAGGTCATCGACCAGCCGGTCACTGCCGCCGTCGGCAACGTCCTGCGGCTGGTAGCCGGATCGCAGCCAGTTGTTCACGTAGTTGGGCAGCTTCAGGTACCCGCTCAGGTGCTCGCGAGCGACGGAGCGGGCCCGCGCCGGATCCGTCTCGAGCACCACCCCCTGCTCGACCGCGACCAGGAAGCCAGCCTGGACCCGGCCTCGGATCCGCTCCGTGATCTGCGGCGTGACGAGATAGGGATGCGTTCCGATTGACTGCTGCCGGGCGAGATCGAGCATCTTCGGGCCCAGCGCCGCGATGATGCGTCGCTGGCGGGGGACCGCAGTGAGCTCGTCGAGGTAGCGGGCCATGTTCTGCAGTGGACGTCGGTACCGGCCCGGGTCGCCCTGGTTGACCATGGGTGCGTGGCTCACTCCGAGGCCGAGCAGGAACCGGCCGGGTGCGACCTGCTCCATCTGCTCGAATCCGGCGGCCGACTGAGCCACGGTGGTGGCCCAGATGGAGGTGATGCCGGTGGCGACCGCGATGCGGTCGGTGGCCTCCAGGAGGACCCGCCCGATGTCGAATCCCCGCGTCCCGGATCCACCGGAGTACCAGATCGTCCCGTAGCCGAGCTGCTCGAGTTCCGCGGCGGCGGCCCGGACTGCGGGATCCGCCACCTGGCGGATGCCGATGCTCCATACGCCCAGCGTGCCCAGGTCCATGGATCCGGATGCTAACAGCGTTTGGTGCGTCAGGGGGGCGCTGGATCATTGTTTATCAAACACTGATGTATTAGAGTTCCCTTCGCGATGGCGCATCTCGGTACCGCGCCGTGGAGGAGGACAGATGCCGGCCATGCAGGTGACAGCGGAGGCTGCACTGCGATACCCGCTCACGTTCGCACCATTCACGATCAAGAACGTCGAGCTGCGCAACCGCGTCATCCGTACGTCAATGGGCAGCGGGATCCCGGCCGGCGGCCTGGTCAACGACGAGCTGATCGCCTTCCACGTGGCGCGGGCCCGGGGCGGGGTCGCACTCACCTACATCGATCCGGGCCAGACGCACTGGAGTTCCCCGTCGTTCATCGACAACACCCGCCCGGAGGTCGTGGACGGCATGCGCCGGCTCAGCGCGGCGGTGCACGCCGAGGGCGCGCGGGTCTTCCAGCAATTGATGCACGGCGGCCCGACGAACATCCCGCAGGACGGCTCGGCCCCCTGGGGAGCGTCGGCGATTCCCGACCCCGGTCTCGGGATGGTGTGCCGTCCGATGACGCCATGGATGATCGACGAGGTCGCCGACGGCTTCGTGACGGCGGCCCGGCATGCCCAGGCAGGCGGCCTGGACGGCATCGAGGTGCACGCCGGTCATGGGTACGTGTTCAGCAGCTTCCTCTCACCGGCCACGAACCACCGCACGGACTCCTACGGCGGCCCGTTCGAGAACCGGATCCGGCTTCTGTGCGAGGTTCTCGCGGCCATCCGGGAGGCGATCGGGCCGGACTACCCACTCGGCGTGCGGCTGTCCGCCGACGCGGCGGAACACCAGACTTCCGGCGCGGACATCGCCCGTATCGCCGCCACCCTGGAGGGACGCGGGCTCGTCGACTTCATCAACTTGTCCCTGGGCAGCCATTACGGCCGGGACCTGCTGATGGGCGGCGTCCATGAGCCGCCCGGCTACCAGCTGGAGGTCAACGGGGACATCGCGCAGGGCATCTCCCTGCCGACCATCGTCACGGGCCGCTTCGGGGCCATCGAGCAGGTTGAGCGGGTGCTCGCCGCGGGCGGGATTGACCTGGTCGGCATGGTCCGCGCGACGATCGCCGATCCCGACCTGGTCCGCAAGACCGCTGAAGGGCGGACTCAGCTCATCGTGCCGTGCATTGCCTGCAACCAGGCGTGCGCGGGCGGGCTGAACACCCGCGGCCGCGTGACCTGCACCGTCAATCCGTCCGCCGGGCGCGAGATCACCTCCGGTGACGATTCGCTGGAGACGGCCCGCCCCCGGCGGGTGCTCGTGATCGGAGGCGGCCCGTGCGGCGTCGAGGCGGCCCGCGCGGGCGCGCTGGCCGGACATTCGGTGACCCTGGCCGAGGCGGCCGGCTCTCTGGGCGGCCAGCTCCGCTTCGTGCGGTCCTCGCCGCACCGCCACGATGTCGTGCGTCTCATCGACTACTTCGATGCGGTGCTCGAGGAACTCGGGGTGGACGTGCGGACCGGGGTCACGGTTAACGAGGAGCAGGTCCGTGAGCTCGCGCCCGAGGCCGTGATCGTGGCGACGGGGAGCAGCCCCCGGCGCGACTGCTTCCAGACGCTGCGCCCGTGGGGGCCGCCCGACGGTTTCGACCCGGCCGGGGCCCGGACGAGCTGGGACATCATGGACGGCGCCGCAACCGGCGGCACCGTCGTGATCCTCGACGAGGTCGGGCATTACGAGACGCTCGACGTCGCCCAGCTGCTGGTTGAGCAGGGCCGCCGGGTCCGCCTGATCAGCCGATTCTCCCTGATCGCGGCCTCACTGGAGATGCGCTGGGACATGATCGGGGCGCCCAACGCCAAGCTCCTGTACGCCGGGGACTTCGAGTTCTACCCACGGCGCGTCGTCACGTCAGTGCGGGACGGCGTGGTCACCTTCGCGAAGCCCGAAGCTCCCGGGGAGACCGAAACGGTCGGCTACGACGACCTCGTCACCATCTCCGGTAACGTGCCCGACTCGTCCCTGTACGAGCAGCTGCGCGAGGGACCGTGGGAGATCCGCGCGGCCGGTGACGCGCTCGGGCCGCGCCTGCTCGAGGCGGCGACATTCGAAGGCAACCAGGCCATCCGCTCGCTGGAACCGGCTTGGGCTCGCCCCACCATCCGGTTCGGCCAAAGCGGAAGCGCGATGTGAGCGGGTGGGCACCGCTGCGTTCGACGCCGGCCCGCTGGGGACGTGGATCCAGGCCGGCCCGCTCGTCGTCAGCCGGCCGCTGATCGACGCGTATGCCGAGGCGGTGGATGCCCCGGCCGACGGACTGGCCGCCCCGCTGTTCTCGGTCGTCGCATGCTATCCGGTGCTGTTCCGGGCGGTCGACGCCGTGACCCCGCCAGCCCTGCACGGGGCGGCGGTGCACGGTGAGCACGACGTCACCGTGCACCGCCTGGTGCGCCCCGCCGACGTGCTGACCGCCCGCGCGCGGCCCACGGGATTCGAGGCGACCCGGGCCGGGACCGCCGTCCATGTGGAGATCCTGGTCACCGACCTGGCCGCGGAGCCGGTGGCGACGCACTGGCTCACCGCCATCGTGCGCGGTGCGACCTCGTTGCCCCGGGCCGGGAGGATCCCGGCCCGGTGGATCCCACCGGTGTCCGGTGAGGACCGGATCGTGGGGCTGCCGGTGAAGATCGACGCCGATCAGCCGTCCCGGTACGCCGAGGTGACCGGGGACCAGAATGCGGTGCATCTCGACCCGGCGGCCGGCCGGGACGCGGGGTTCGGCGGCGTGATCGCCCATGGCCTGGGCGTGCTCGGCCTGGCGGCGTCGGCCCTGGTGGCTGCCTTCTCCCCGGAAGCGCCAGGCCGGCTGGCCCGCATCCGTACCAGGTTCAGCGCCCCCGTGCCGCCCGGGCAGATGCTGGCGATCACCGCGGCCGAGCATGGCGACGGCGTGGCATTCGAGGCGCGGACCGCCGCGGGCCCCCCGGCTCTGCGTGACGGCTGGGCTGTCTTCCGCTGATCATGGACTAATCGAACACTGTTAGGTAGTGTGTTGGCCACTCTGGGAAGGTAAGGGAAGTGACCTTGCGGCGATGACCGACACCGTCCGGCGCGTGTTCGAGCCCATCCAGATCCGCGGTGTGCAGATCCCCAACCGGATCGTCCGGACCGCCCACCTGACCAAGCTGGGGATGGGCGTGGTCAGCGATGACCTGATCGAGTACCACGCCGCCCGGGCCCGCGGCGGGGTGGGCCTGTCGATCCTCGAGGCGACCGCGGTGCACCCGTCCAGCGTGCTCGGGCTGATCGGCTACGACGACAGCGTCATTCCCATGTACCAGCAGCTGATGGACACCGTCCGGCCCCTCGGGATGCGGGTGTTCCAGCAGTTGTGGCACGGCGGTCACGTCTACCCGCCACCGGGCGGGCGGCCCATGCGCGGGGCGAGCGCGCTCCCGGGACCGGTAGTCGGCCTGCCTGCCGTCCCGATCGGGACGGAAGAGATCGGCGATTTCGTCGCGGCCTACGCGGCGGCGGCCCGGCGTTCAGCCGAAGGCGGCATCGACGGTCTCGAGGTGGCGGCGAGCCACGGCTACCTCATGCACCAGTTCCTCTCTCCGCTCACCAACAACCGTGAGGACCGCTACGGCGGCAGCCTGGACAACCGCATGCGGTTCCTGGTGGAGGTGCTGACCGCGGTCCGCGAGGCGGCCGGGCCGGACATGCCCGTGGGGGTCCGGATGGGCGCCGGCCAGATAGCCGGCGACCTCGACGAGCCGACCGTGGCTGAGGTCGCGCGGCGGCTGGTGGGACTCGGGCTCATCGACTTCCTGAACGCCTCGATGGGTGACTACTACGCGATGCACTGGATGATGGGCGGGATGGACCGGCCGGCCGGTTACATGCTGCCCTCCAGCGGCCAGGTCACCCGTTCCGTCACCGGCATCCCGCGTATCGTCACCGGCCGCTTCCGCACGCTGGAGGAGGCCGAGCAGGCCCTGCGCACCGGCGACTGCGACCTGGTGTCCATGGTTCGCGCGCACATCGCCGACCCCGACCTCGTCCGCAAGACACGGGACGGCCGCGCCGCGGAGGTCCGCCCGTGCATCGGCTGCAACCAGGGGTGCATCGCCCGGACCAGCGGCGTCGACCTGCGCCTGGGCTGCACCGTCAACCCGGCCATCGGCCGGGAGAAGGAGTACGGCGACGACGTGATCGGCACGACCGCCAGCCCGCGGCGTGTCGTGGTGATCGGCGGCGGGCCGGCGGGCCTCGAGGCCGCCCGTGTCGCCCGCCTGCGCGGCCATACCGTCGTGCTGTACGAGGGATCCGACCGGCTGGGCGGCGCCCTGAACGTCGCCCGCCGTGCGCCCCGGACCCAGGGACTCGACGATATCGCGGACTGGTACCGGGCCGAGATGAAGCGGCTGGGGGTGGAATGCCACCTGTCGGCGCTGATGGACGCGGACGACATCGTCGCCCTGGATCCGGACGTCGTGATCGTGGCGACCGGTGCCGACCCGACGATGGACGGCCGGCTCATCGCGGCACCGGGCCAGGTGGTCGACGGGATCGATTCGCCGGCGGTCAGGTCCAGCGTCGAACTGCTCACCCAGCCCGCCCCGGCGGCCGGGTCGCACGCGCTCCTCGTCGACGATGTCGGCCAGTACGAGGCGGTGTCCGCCGCCGAGTACCTCCTGGAGCACGGTGTGCACGTGACCGTGGCGACGCGCCTGCCCATGTTCGGCCCGCTCGTCGACGCCGCGATGCGGATGACACCGGCCCTGGAACGGCTCAACTCCGCCCCGGCCGAATTCACCACGCTGACCCGGGTGACGCTGGCCAGCGTCCGGCCCGGGAAGGCCACAGTCCGCTCGCTCGCGGGCGGCGCCGAGACCACGGTCGCCGCCGATCTGGTCGTCCTGGTCACGTACAAGGCGTCACGTAATGGGCTCGCGGTCACACTGGCCGGACGCGTCCCGGACGTCCGCCTGGTAGGCGACGCGCTGGCCGCGCGGGACCTTCAGGTCGCAATCCGCGACGGCAACGACGCCGCCCGGAGGATCGCCTGACATGGCCTCCGGAAAAGCGGGCCCGGCACCGCGTGAGCCGTCACCGCCCCCTCCTGGGCGACCAGGTGTTGTGCCGATCGCCGTGCCGGTCCGGGATTGGGTCTCGTACCACGCTATGGCGCGCCCGGACGCCGTCGCGGTGCACTGCTTCGACAGCGGGGAGTCGCGGACCTGGATGGAGTTCGACCAGCGGGTGGGCGCCCTGGCGGCGGGCCTGCGCGACCGGATGGGTGTCGCGCGCGGTGACCGGATAGCGCTGCTGGCCGAGAACGATGTGCGCACGTTCGAGCTGCAGTTCGCATGCATCCGTATGGGCGCCATCTTCGTCCCGCTGAACTGGCGGCTCGAACTGCCCGAGCTGGCCGAGACCATCGCCGACTGCCAGCCGGTCCTGCTGATCCACGACGACACGCACGCGCAGAGCGCCGCTCAGCTGGCCGCCGGGCGTGCGCCGCGGCTGCTGTCGTGGGGCGGTCCCGACCCGGCGTCGGGCTACGAGGAACTTGTGGCTGGCGGGCGCTTCCTGCCCGGCGGCCTACTCGATCCCGAGGCGATCACGCAGATCACCTACACCTCCGGCACGAGCGGGCGGCCCAAAGGCGTCACCGGCGCGAACCGGACCGCCCTGTTCCACGCGCTCAACATGGCGGCGACGTCGCGCTTTGCCGAGGTGGGCGGCCATCACCTCAACATGCTGCCGCTGTTTTGGGCCGGCGGCCTGAACACCTTCACCCTGCCGATGTTCTACTGGGGCGGACGGGTTACCACCACCCGCCGCTTCGACGAATCGGTCTCGCTGCGCCTGCTCAATGATCCCGGCGTCGCGGTCACCCACGTGTGCGCGGCACCCGAGATGTACCTGCGGATGGCGGCGCTGCCCGAGTTCGCCACGGCGGAGTTCGCTACCCTCCGCCGTGCCCTCGTCGGGGGCTGGCGGCCGGATACCGCGCGCCTGCATGCCCAGTGGCGTGAGCGCGGGGTGTTCATCCAGCTTGCGTACGGCAGCAGCGAGACGGGTCCGAATGTGACCGTGCTGCAGCGCGACGAACCTGAGCTGATCGAGCAGCGGTCGTGCGGGACACCCGTCCCCTTCACCCTGCTGCGTCTGGTGGACGACGACGAAGCCGACGTCCCGCGAGGGGAGGTCGGCGAGATCTGGGTGTCGGGACCTGCCGTCACACCGGGCTACTGGAACCGGGATCCGGCCGGGGTGTTCCGCGACGGCTGGTTCAGGACCGGAGACCTCGGCCGGCTGGGTCCACACGGCGATCTCTACGTCGTGGACCGGATCAAGGAGATCATCCGCTCGGGCGGCACGAACGTGTACCCGGCCGAGATCGAGCGCGTACTCATCGACCATCCCTCGGTCCGGGAGGTAGCGGTCATCGCCGTGCCTGACGCGCAGTTCGGCGAGGTCGCGCTGGCCGTGGTGGTGCCCGGGGAGGGTGCGACGGTGACGCTGGAGGATCTCGTCGAGCACGCCCGGGACCGCCTCGCCCGGTACAAGCGCCCACGCCACCTCGTGCTGACCGACGAGCTGCCCCGCAACGCCTCAGACAAGATCGAGCGGCACGTGCTGAAGGCGCGCTACGCGGGCCAGTTCGCCAGTGCCCTCGCGGAGAAGCAGGCGTGACCGACGAGGAGGATCCGGCGCAGCACCTGGCCGCCGTGCTGTCCATCGACGAGGCAGGCGAGGACCACTACATCGGCCACTGCCCGGCGCAGGCATTTGACCGCATCTACGGGGGGCAGCTGGCTGCGCAGGCGCTGCTGTCAGCGGCCCGGACCATCCGCCCCGGGATGCAGCCGATCTCGGCGCACACCAATTTCCTGCGCATCGGACAGGTCCGGGAGCCGGTGACCTACTTGATCGAGCGCGCGGCCGATGGGCGTTCGCTGACCAACCGGGTAGTCCACGCCTATCAGCGGGAGCGGTTGCTGAGCGTGTCCGCGGTGTCCTTCCAGGACACCGCGACCGAGCACCAGAAGGTCGATCACCATGCGCCGACCGGGTCGCCGCCCGCCCCGGAATCTCTTCCCACCCGCGACGAGTCGATGGCCCAGCACTTCGGGGGCGCAGTCACCAGCACCATGGCCATGCGCTCCTGGCCCATCGAGGTCCGGTACATCGACCGGACGCCGTGGACAGAAGGCGCTTCCGTGCCCGGCAACCGGATGTGGATGCGGTCGCTGATCGACCTGCCTGACGACTACCTGACCCACTGCGCGGTCCTGCTCTACGCGGCGGATCTGCACCTGCCCGAGCCGATCCTCTTCCCGCACGAGCTCACCTGGTACGAGCTGGTCAACGGCATCAAGGTCTTCGGGGCCAGCCTGGACTACAGCATGTGGTTCCACCGGCCCTTCCGGTTCGACGACTTCCTGCTGCATGAGCAGGAGGCACAGGCCATCGCGAACTCCCGCGGGCTCACCAGCGGACGCTTCTCCACCCGCGACGGGGAGCTGGTGGCCTCGGCCACCGAACTGGTGGGGATTCTCGCCAGTGAGGGCCGGTGACCGCCCTGTCCACACGGCGCTGTCCGCGGCTCTGGCGCGGCGGGCGCAATCTCGATCACTGTGACCGGAGAGGAAATCGATGACGAATCCCATGCCAGCCGAAGACGTGCTCGCCCTGCTCGGGCTGCAAGCCGAGTATGCCGACGGCGCAGACAGCTTCTCGGGCCAGACCTACGCGGCGGTCTTCACCGAGGATGGCGTGCTCGATGCGACGCACACGGGAATCCCGGCCGTGGCGGGCCGGGCGGCGATCGCCAAGCTGATGGACGACACGTTCGCGCAGCAGACGCACAACTGCCACATGACCACGAACCAGCGGGTGCTGTCGGTCGAGGGTGACCAGGCCACCGGGCGGTGCTACTTCTTCCAGCGCAGCATCCTGCGCAACGGCGGCCGCACGGAATTCTCCGGCCGCTACGAGGACGAGTACCGGCGCACCTCCGAAGGCTGGAAGATCTCCAAGCGGGTGCTGATCGAGCTGCTTCCGACGGTGCTCGAGGGCTACGAGATCCCAGACGGCGGGTGATCACCGGGCCCCGGCCCCAGCTCACCGAGGCTGTCTGGTCATCCGGCGGCCCGCCCCAGCAGATGACCGGGCCCGTGCTCACGAGCGGCGGATCTCTTTCCACGGGAGGTCACGGTCGGCGCGCGGCTCGCCGGGCAGGCCGAGGACACGCTCGCCGAGGATATTGCGCAGCACCTCCGATGTGCCGCCCTCGATCGAGTTGGCCAGCGCGCGCAGGTACGCCTTGCGCACGTCTGCGCCGCCGTGCACCGCGGCGAAGTCCGGGGCCGTCTCGGCGTAGCCGTCGATCAGCAGGCCCGCGGGACCCAGCAGATCGACGCACAGTTCGTAGATCGCCTTGTTCAGCTCGGCCATCTGCAGCTTCGCGATCGACCCCGCCGGGCCCGGCTGGCGCCCGGGCTGAGCGGCCGCCCGGGTGTTGGTCAGCCGTGCGGCCTCGGCCCTCGTCCACAGCAGCATCAGCCGTTCCGTCGTCGCGGCGTCGGCGCGGCCCTCGGCCGCTGCGCGGCGGTAGGCCGCCACCGCCTGGCCTATCGGGCCGGTGCCCCGCGCGGCCGGGCGCCCGCCGAGTGAGACGCGCTCGTTGGCCAGCGTGGTCATGGCCACCCGCCAGCCTTGCCCGACCTCACCCAGCACGTGGCCGGCCGGGATGCGCACCCCGGTCAGGTAGACCTCGTTGAACTCGGCCTCCCCGGTGAGCTGGCGCAGCGGCCGAACCTCGACGCCCGGGGCATGCATGTCGAGCAGGAAATAGGTGAGCCCCCGGTGCTTGGGCACGTCGGGATCGGTGCGGGCCAGCAGGATGCCCCAGTCGGCGACGTGCCCGAGAGATGTCCAGACTTTCTGGCCGGTGACCAGGAAGTCGTCGCCATCACGAACCGCGCGGGTGGCGAGCGCGGCGAGATCGGAGCCGGCGCCCGGTTCGGAGAACAGCTGGCACCAGATCTCCTGGCCGGAGAAACAGGGCCGCAGGAATCGGGCCCGCTGCTCGCCGGTCCCATGCGCGTTGATCGTGGGCAGCGCCATGCCCAGCCCGATGACGTTGTGCGCCGCATGATCCGCCGCACCCGCCCGGGCGAAACGCTCCTCGACCAGCGGCTGCCGGGAGGCGTCCAGGCCACGGCCGCCCTCCCCGGTGCCGAAGTGCACGACCGCCAGGCCCGCGTCGAACCGGGCCTCGCGGAACGCCCGGTCCGCCGCGCGGTCCGGCGGATCGGGCACCGGATGCCCGCGCAGGAACTCCTCGATGGCCATCTCCAGCGCAGCCACCTCAGGTGTGCGGTCCCGGGTGGTCTCCGCCTCGGCGGGAGCGTACTTCCACTTTTTCACGGCACTGGTGGCGGCTTCCACCAGCGCAGCGTATCGTCAGTTTCCTTGAGTATCCGCTTCCAGTAGCGATCCGCATTCGGATGCACACGGTCGATCACCATATACTTGACGAAAAGCAGCAACGACGCGATCCAGAACTCGCGATGTTGCACATCGGGGAAAAAGCGCCGCGCCAGTGCGATATCCGAGCGCGTCAGCGGACTCTCGTCTTCGGTCCGGACTTTCGTCGCCATACGCCGGTAGATATTGATCACGGGGTTGTAGGCAATA
>Ga0137412_10001363_pt1 | contig 18927 bp, 19 predicted proteins | sample CZODoug2_1_16fun_FD_122160 | JGI IMG/M metagenome (GOLD analysis project Ga0137412, IMG submission 122160) | Vadose zone soil fungal communities from Angelo Coast Range Reserve, California, USA - CZODoug2_1_16fungal (Hybrid Assembly) | ecosystem: Environmental > Terrestrial > Soil > Vadose zone...
CGGGCAGAACACCTAAGTGATGTAGGCATGTCCATAACGGCACAGACCGGCGACGAGCTTGCCGCGCGCGGAATTGATGCGATAAAGGACTTCTCCAAAATCGAGCCGAGCTTTACGTACGGACAATCGTCGTCGGGAACGCCGACATTTACCATTCGAGGCATCGGGTACTACGATTTTGCGCTGGCTGCGCCGCCGGCGGTGACCGCGTATACCGACGAAGTTCCATTTGCTTACTCATCCATGACGCGCGGGGTGGCAATGGATCTTGATCGCGTGGAGATCCTGAAGGGGCCCCAAGGCATCATATTTGGCCAGAACTCAACCGGAGGCGCGATCAATTTCGTAGCCGCCAAGCCCACCTCGTCTCTGGAAAGCGGCCTGCAGGTCACGTTCGGCAGATTCAATGCCACCAATGTTACTGCGTTTGTCAGTGGCCCGGTCACATCGACCTTCCGTGGACGGGCGGCTGTCGATGTAAACGAGGGTGGCGCTTGGCAAAGGAACTACACGCGTAATGAGTCCTTAGGAGATCAGAATGTCCAGAAGATCCGTCTTCTCGGTGAGTGGACGCCCACTGACAAACTCGAATTACAGCTCAATCTGAATGGCTGGATTGACCGTTCCGACACGCAGGCGGGACAGCTTACCGGCTTTGTGAATCCCGCAATGATTGCCGCGACGGTGCCCGCTTTGCTAGCGTCGCCCCTCGCGCCGCACGATGCCCGTGCGGCCAATTGGGTGCCGGGCCTTGATCCAAAAGCTGACGAGCACTTCTATCAGACGTCGCTCCGCGCCAACTATGAGATATTGCCATCGATGCAATTAGTGTCCATTTCCGCATTCTCCGGCTACCACACCGGATCGGTCTACGATTTCGGCGGGGTGCCTTTACAAAACGAATCGCTGCGGTTGCATGGGAACATTCACTCGTTTTATCAGGAGCTTCGGCTAAGCGGTGAGGCGCTGGACTCACGATTGAAGTGGCTCGCGGGCCTGAACTACGCGTCGGACAAGAGCACTGATATTCAACATATAGCTATTCCAGAGTCCACCGCCTCGTACGCGTTCGCCCTTGCCGGCGGCCCGCGGTGGGACGCCGTCGAGAATCTGTCGACCGCCGATGTCAAAACGAAGTCCGTCTTTGTCAACTCGTCATTCGATTTAACCAATCAGTTGTCGGCGCATGCTGGGGCGCGATATACGGACTCGCGCGACTCGTTCAACGGCTGCACCCGGGACCCGGGAGATGGCCTGTTCGCCGCCGGAAGCAATGCGCTTCAGAGCTTCTTGAAGAGCTTTCCGCCCAATTCCTCCCTCCCCTACGTACCCGCCCTGCCGGGCCAATGCACGACTCTCAGCAGCGCAACCCTTACGCCAGGGACCGTTTACAGCGATCTGAATGAGCACAACAGTTCGTGGCGCGCCGAGTTGAACTGGAAGCCCGCTGAGCGCGAACTCCTGTACGTCAGTGTGACGAAGGGTTACAAGGCAGGCGCGTTCCCCACTCAAGCTGCAATTTTCGACCCGGCCTTGACTCCGGTCACCCAGGAATCCGTTCTCGCCACCGAGGCTGGATTCAAGACTGCGTGGTTGGGCGCCAGCTTGCAGTTGGACGGTGCCTATTTTCACTATGACTACAAGAATAAGCAGATCAACGGGTCACTGGTCACCCCCATTGGAGTCCTCTTTGCTCTGATCAATGTGCCGGCATCCGAGGTGAACGGTTTCGAGCTGTCGACCAAATGGAGGCCCGTCTCGGCACTGACACTCAACGCTGCCGCCACCTATTTGGACTCTCGCGTGACGAAGGATTTTTTAAACACCAATACCCTGGGCCAAACGATAAATTTCAAGAACCAGCCATTTCCATTCACGCCGAAATGGGCTGCAGTCGCCGGTGCGCGGTATGACTGGAAGACGGCGGGGAGTCTTAACGTATATGCCGGTGTCGACTATTCTTATAGGACGAGCACGCAGTTTGCCTTTGGGCAGCTGGATTTCGAAAGGATCCGAAGCTACGGGCTCTTGGACCTCACGGCAGGCGTTGGCTCAGCCGACGCTAGGTGGTTTGTGGAATTATGGGGACGAAACGTGACCAACACCTACTATTGGACTGATGCCTCTGCAGTCCAGGACACGGAATACCGTCGGGCCGGCATGCCCGTCACGTACGGAATTCGCTTTGGATACCACTATTACTGAGGGGGAGGGTCGCAGTGTCGTGCACTTTGAAGCCACTCGTCCTGCTCGATGGTGGACGGCTAACATGATTAGCGCTCGACCCTTCGCGTCGCGTGCAATGCTGTGCTTCGCCGGGGTCGTGCTCGCCGCGATCGGTCTGCATTTTGGATTCAAGCCCGAAGAGGTGACGTTGATATCGCTCGGGCCTACCGTTGCGACGTCACACGTCCGAGTCGCATTTGGCGGCTTTCATCTCGGTGTCGGTCTATATTGCGTGCTTTGCGCCATTCGACGCGAACTGCTTTTGGCCGGCCAAATCGCCGCCGCTACCGTGATTCTCTGCGCGGTCATATTTCGGCTGGTCGGCATTTGGCTCGATACGGCATCCAGTGCCAATCTCATATTCCTGGCGCGCGAAGCGTTCATCTTATCTATCGTTGTTGCGTCGTTTTGGCTGAGCCGCAAGCCGGGCCGGCGAAACGAGTCGACACCCGTCCCCGCTTCAAACCCTCAACCACCCCCGCACTGATATATCGCCGCGGCGGCGGTGGTCTACCATGCCTCAGTGGCTTCCGGCGCTTCGCGCAATTCATTTGCGACCTCTTGCCAACGATATCCCGTGAGGTCCACGGCCGCGTGCTCGTGTCCGCACGCCTTGCAGCGGCGCTTCGCATCTTCGGCATTAAAGCGCTCGCACGCGAGCAAATAGCCCTCTTGCGGCAGCGTCCGCGCGGTATCCCACGTGAATCGCCAGAGCTCTGTATTGCAGTTCTCACAGTACCAAGCGGCGGCTTCCAGGCCGCTGTGCTCCGCTTTGATGCGGTACTGAATCGCTTCTTGCACGGGAACAATTCGATGCGGCGTGCCAGCCGGCACATAGATATGATCGCCTGGGACAGCATCGAAATAATTGACGCTCGATCCTTGAAAGCGAATGCTCGCTTTGCCCGACATTTGCACGAGTACGCAATCTTTCTGGCAAATTAAATAGAAAGGCTGCGGACGATCGTTCCGGCTTAGGCAAATCTGAGGATCGATGCCCGCGGTAAGAACCGGATAGTCATCGTATGGTCCTCGTTGCAATGCGTGGTCAAACGCTTGCGCCATCATCCGCCGCGGCATTTAGCGATCCTCCCTGGACGCAGCCGCAAGAAATTGTCTGCGCGCGCTCTCGGCCGAGAAGTAATTTGCCGCGTAGTTGTTCCAGCCCCACACGTGAACCGGGAACGGTTCGTTCAAATGGCCGCAGCTTTTGCAGGTCCGCTCGGCGGCATCCGCGTTAAATGCGCCGATCACTTTGGCGGCCTCGAGCACAGACTGCTGTGGCGGAGAAAAGCCGGGCGGCCGCTCCATGCTCGGCTTGCCAGGGTAACTCTGCTTTTGCAGCACGGCTTGGCATGCGCTGCATAGCCAGCTCATCGCTTCGCTCTGCTCTACGCCCGGCTCGCTCTGCCTCTGGATCACGGTCAGAAGAACAACCCCGTCCGGATCTTCCGGATGCTCGAGATAACCTCCGACGCTATGTTCTCGAGCTCCAGTGAATGTGTCGCCTGGCCGAATAGGCGCCCCCTTTGCGCCAAAGATGACCGCAATCTCATCGCGGGTATTGAAATGATAAAATACTCCGCTCTCGCCCTTCCCGCCCACGAACACCGTCGTGCTCACGGTGATATCGCCGTCGTCCATGTAGGGGAACATTGGAAGCTGACTGCTCACGCCGCTCCGCGACGCATGAAAGACATTCGCCAGTAGCGGCGGTTTGTGCGGATTCGGAGGGTCAATTCTTAAGTCGGCCGAAGTCTCTTGGTGCATGCCGTATCTCCTTTTCCCGCGCTGCGGCGAGTTCCTAATGGGCCGTCAATCTCAGTGAATTTCGTATTTAGCTAGCCTGTCACTACGGAAAAGCGATATAGTGAAATCAATTAAATCGATGTCTATATAAGTGTAGCAAAATGCCTTCTGTAGTCAACCATTGAGCGCTAATATTGCCGTGAATCACGCTCGATGCCGCTCGCGGCGTTACCCGCAAGACTACGAATGCGCGCCGGGCGGCGGTCAATTCCAGGGGAGTTTCGATGAGCATTATCAAGATTGAGGACGTGACATACATACGTTATCGCGCTCCGGACCTCGATCGCATGCGTGAGTTTCTTTCAATTTTCGGGATGATGGAAGCCGCGTCGAGCCGAGATGCGCTCTTCATGCGAGGGCGCGGCGATGCACCATTTATGCACTGGACGGAGAAGGGAGAGGCGGGTGTTGTCTGCGTGGGATTTCGAGCGGCGTCGATTGCGGATCTCGAGACGCTCTGCCGCGCGGTGAACGGCGTGATTGGGCCTCTCACTGCTCCCGGCGGAGGCTACTTCCTTCGCTTGCAGGACCCAGACGGATTCGTGATCGAGGTTGTGGCCGGTCAACAACGCGAGCAGTGCCTAAATGAGCCGGACGTTATAGGGTGGAACTCCGTAGCGGCGCGTCGGCGTGTCGATACCGTCAAGCGACTCGCTCGGGGGCCCGCGCACGTTGAGCGGCTTGGACATTACGTCGTGAGGGTCACGGATTTCTCCCGGTCCGAGGCGTGGTACAAGGAGCATCTCGGCTTGATTGTCTCCGATGCCATCCAGCTTGCCGACGGCCGTACTTTTGGGGCCTTCCTTCGTTGCGATCGCGGCCAGACGCCGACTGATCACCACACCGTGGCTCTCATGCAAACGGGCGAACCGCCCGGATACCATCATTCGGCTTACGAAGTTCGCGACATTGACGATTTGATGCTTGGCCATGACCACTTGCGAAGCCGCGGCTATGCCGTTGACATGGGCATCGGCCGACACCTGCTGGGCAGTCAGGTGTTTACCTATTGGCTTGATCCTTGGGGTCAGCGCCTTGAGCATTGGACCGACGGCGATTTGCTTACCAGCGCGGAAAGTCCGAGAAAAGCCGAGATAGACGAACTACGATCAACCCAATGGGGCGTTCTTGCCCATTCTAACTAATATATTGCTGCTCGGGAATGCGAAGACCTCATGAAGCTATGTACTTTTGACGCAGGATCCGGACCCGAAGTCGGGCTTTATTCGCGATCCGCCCTGATCCCGCTGAGTCGAATTGTGCCGCGCGCCGCGCCGGACATGATGACGTTGATTGCCAATTGGCCCTCCGCGCAGGCCGAGGTTTGCGAGGTAGAGCGCAGCGCCCGGACCTTTGTGCCACTCGAGCAGGCGAGCCTGCTACCGCCCATTGCCCGACCGGGAAAGATCCTCGCCATTGGGCTGAACTATGCCGACCACATTAAGGAAAGCGGCTTGGCCACCCCGAAACACCAAGTCTGGTTCTCTAAACATGCAACCGCTGTCAATGCACCCTTCGACCCCATCGAAGTGCCGAAAGTATCAAAACGCTTGGACTACGAAGCGGAATTGGTCGCCGTCATCGGCAGGCGCGGTCGGCATATCGCCCGCGCAGACGCCGCGGATTTCGTTTTTGGCTACTGCTGCGGCAACGACGTTTCCGTGCGCGATTGGCAAGTCTTGACCCCTCAATGGATGCTCGGCAAGTCATTCGACACGCACGCCCCCTACGGCCCTTGGATTGTCACAGCGGATGAAGTCAGCGACCCTCATTGCCTCGGCATTCGTTGTTTTGTGAACGGCGAAAAACGGCAAGATTCAAACACACGGCATCTTATTTTCAACGTATGGGACCAGATTGCGCACTTGTCTCAGGCCATGACTTTGGAACCCGGCGACTTGTTGTTCACCGGAACACCCGGGGGCGTAGGCGCCCTTATGAAACCCCCTCAGTTTCTGAGGGCGGGCGATTGCGTCCGAGTGGAGATAGATCGGCTCGACGCAATCGAGGCTACGCTCATTGATGAAAGTTGAAACACCGAGATTCATCCGGCACCCGCGCCGGATCGCAACAATCCGCGGAGAAGCTCGGCAACTCCCGGTGGCTATGCGGCAAACGCGTGGAGGTTCTCGATAGCCCACTGAGAAAATTCCAGCGGGGAGCGGCCGAGCACGTTTCGCACCGTCGGCGTGAGGGGACCCGGCGCCTCGAGGCACGCGGAAAGATAGCCCAGCATACGGTCTGGAATTTCCGGCGGCGCACCTTGTGCAAGCATCGACGCGCGCGCTTGCTCCGGAGATATCTCTTCGAAATGAATGGGTCTCTTGATGGCCTCGCCGATAATACGAGCCCGGTCGAATTGACTCAGCGATTGTGGTCCCGTAATCGCGTAGGCTTTGAAGGCGTGTCCATCGTGCAGCAGTGATTGCGCCGCCATCGCCGCAATGTCGCGGTGATGAATAGGAGCGGTCATGGCCTTTCCATAAGCGCCCCGTACAACCCCTGTCGCCCGAATCTGCGGCGCCCAAATCATCGAATTCGCCGCGAAATCCGCCGCTCTAAGGAACGTCCATTCAAGTCCTGAGGCCTTGACGGTGTCCTCGATCGCCTTGAAACGCTGTGCGAATCGCTGGTACCCTCCCCCGTACTCGACTGTTATTGCGGATATGAGTACCGCTCTTCGCACCCCCTCTGCGTGGGCCAGCGAGACGACCTCTGACACCGTGTTCTCCATCGCGGCCGGGTTAAGCACGATCGCCTCTACACCTTTGAATTTCCCCTTCAGCGCTCCCGCTCTCGAAGGGTCTTCGGCCACTATTTGCACCCCGGTCGGCAATTGCGCCGACTTCGGATCGCGCGTGACCGCCGTGATCTTCTTTCCTGCATCGAGCAAATGCTTTATAAGCTCTCTACCAATCTTTCCGGTGGCGCCAGTCAACAAGATCATTGCAGCATTTCCTCTAGTATGGGTCTGTAGAGATTCAGTCTGTTTGAACATTCCTTCGAGGTCAATATAATATGGTTTCCGTAATACCACAAGCCGGTAGCCGCGTGAAGGCGTCCGCCGCGAGCGCGACCGTCAAGGAAACTTTGCGCGAACTCAGTATTCAACTCGCCTCCCTCAATAACCGTATCGGCAGCCATGCGGGAATACGCCATGCGGACTTCAACTGCCTGAATGCCATCGCGCGATTCGGACCGATCGGCGCCGGATCTTTGGCGCGGCGCACCGGAGTCCATCTTGCGACCTTGACGGGAATTTTGGATAGACTCGAAAGTGGTGGCTGGATTGTCCGTGAGCCAGATCCCAGCGATAGAAGAGCCATTCGGGTGCGCGTTCTAGCTTCTCATGTCATGCAATTGGTGCGTCTTTATCATGGGATGAATTCGTCGATCGACCACATATGCGCCGGGTACACGAGCGATGAACTGGAGGTTATCACTCGATTTCTGCGTCAAACGGTAGAGGCTGGCGGTGTCGCCGCAAAGCAAATCTCTACCAAGCGCCCGGTTGCCAGACAGGCTCGGTAACCGATCAGTCTCCTCGGGTGCAAGCCCGCCGGCCAATACAGGCCGTCGGTAGGCGCTCTTAAATAGACTTCTATTTATACCTGTTCTATAGTTATCGCCGTGAATAGCCCCATGCCACTCATACTGTTAGTTGGTACGACGAGCGGAACCGCGGAAGTGGTAGCGGACGAGGTATCCAGACGATTGACCGCGCACAGCATTGTCAATCGAATTGTGCGCATGGAGCGAGCTGCGCTGCCGATGTTCACTACCCGAAAGCATTTCCTAATCTGCACATCCACGTATGGCCGGGGTGATGTTCCCGACAACAGCAAGCCGTTCTATCACTCCCTTGTGGAAGCGAGGCCCGATCTTTCCGATGTTTTCTACGGAGTGATTGGGCTCGGTGATGCGAATTTCTCTCGGACCTTCAATGGTGGCGGGCAGCGATTTGACAATATCTTCGCCGAACTTGGAGCAAAACGAATCGGGGAGCGCATGAAGCACGATCGGAACAGCGGTATTCGGCCCGAACAGATGGCCCTCGAGTGGCTGGAGAACTGGCTGATCGAGTACGACAAACTGCGTTTTGGTTCAATCGCGGAACGCGCTGTTCGTACGCACCAAATGGGTTAAATAATCAGATCGTCAGTGTCTATTGACGAATCCTCTTTTGGAGTCGACTGCCCATGAATACTGCAGGTCCGCACCAGGCGCTTACGCTTAGTTTCATCGGAGACTGGGGTGACGCCAATCTCCACCGAGTCGCAGGGTGGATCTCGTATGAGCTCATTATGCGAACGAGACCCGAGACCCGTACTGCCATATGGAGCGGCGTCGGCGGCTTCGATGCGGTCCGGGCGGTGGCGCAAGGGGAAGTCGATATCGGTCTGGCCACCCCCACCTGTTACGTGGACATGGCTCACAAGGGCCTGGGTCCCTATGAGTCAAGGCGCGTTTCCAACCTGCGCGGACTCGCCGTCGTTCCTCAATTCGACCGCTTGATATTCGGCATTCGCACATCGTTCGGGGTGCGCTCCATGTCAGAACTGAGGGACATGAAGCCCCCGTTGCGTTTGGCCGTATCCAAGGATGACGGGCGAATGCACTACGGCTATGCAGCGCGCGAGGTTCTCGAGTCGCACGGAATATCGCTCGACGACATTAGGCGATGGGGCGGCGAAATCCTCTATTTTGATCGGCCACCCGCTTGCATAACCGCCATGTTTGACGGAAACGCGGATGCGGTATTGCAGGAAGCCATCATGATGCCCGATTGGCAGCAGATGGCGCGGAAAGGCGACGTACAGTTCCTTTCGTTTGAACCCGAAGCGCTTCGACGCCTGGCGGCGAAGGGCATGCCCTCGGCAACAATTCCCGCAGGCTATTTCGAGGGGTGGAGCGAGGAGATCCGTGCGCTCGAGTTCTCCGACTTTTTGGTCTTTTGCCGCACCGATCTGCCGGACGACGTGGCCTATCTCATCGCGTCTGCGATGGTCCAATCCCGCGAGAACTTCGAGCGAGGCTACCGACACATCCCGCGAATGAGCAGTAGCGTTACCTACCCGCTCGATCCCGCCGCCATGGCCCGGACGATGATTCCCCTTCACCCTGGAGCCGAGCGCTATTACCGGGAGGCTGGGTGCCTGTAGGCTCGATGGTGGAAGTTCTCGACACTTGCCGGAGATATTGCCGTGACGTCTGAACCCTACGAGTATCGCGACGCGGATAGCACCTTTGTCGGGTACCTCGCGCGACCCGCCGCCGGTGGAAACGGGGCGGGCATTTTGGTCCTGCATGAAGCTCCCGGGCTCGGAGCCCACGCATTACTCAGAGCACGCATGCTGGCGGAACTGGGCTACGTGGCGCTCGCAGCCGATCTCTATGGCAATGGAGTCGTAGCCGCCGACTTTGAAGGCGCGCTATCGCTCATGAGGGGGCTGCAAGCCGACCCTATTCTGCATCGACGAAGAGTCAGACACGCACTCGACACGCTGGCTGCCCTACCGGGAGTCATTCCACATAGCCTCGCTGCGATCGGGTATTGCTCAGGTGGCACGAGCGCTCTCGAACTTGCGCGCAGCGGCGCTCCGGTGGCCGGTGCGGTCAGCTTTCATGGCATATTGCATACGCCCATAGAGGCGTCGCCCGGCGTGATCGAGTCTCGCATCCTTGTGTGCACCGGTTCCGCGGATCCTTTGGTGCCACAGGCGCAAGTTCAAGCCTTCGAAAATGAAATGACGCGCGCAAAAGCCGACTGGCAAGTGATCGTTTATGGAGGGGCACCCCATGGATTCACGGACCGTAATGCATCGAGCGTTGGAAAGCCCGGCTTTGGTCATGATGAACGCGCCGACCGGCGATCGTGGCTCGCCATGCAATCATTTCTCACCGAGACATTGCCCTCGAAGTAGCACCGCTTCGACATGTTCGACTTTAGGACGTCTGGACCGCAATCGCCCCGGAGCGCCTCAACTCCATCGGCGCAACACCGAATTTCGCCTTGAATGACGTCGAGAAATGACTCTGGTTTTGGAAACCACATCCCAAAGCTATCTGCTTTATCGACAGCATGCTTCGATCTGATCGAAGCAACCCCGCCCGGCATTTTTCGAGTCGTACATCGAGCAGGTATTCACCAATGGAACGGTCGAACCCTTCGAATACCTTGTGAACATATCGCACGGAAATTCCCATCGCATCCGCCAGAGTGCGGGGGGAAAGCGCAGGATCCGCAAAGTGGGAATTGATGTACGCCATACATCGTTTGAGAATCGCCCAGCGCGCCGTTTGCGCCGAAATCGGGTTTCCGCTGTCGGTTTCAAAAAGAGAGGCGATCAAATCCAACACATTGTTTGCAATGATCGCCGCCGTCGCTGCGGAGCAATCGGAGACCTCACGGGCGAGGGTTGTCAGGAGATCCGCAACGATCCGCCCCACTCCTGAGGTGGCGGGAAAGGCGTTTCCGCAATATCGACTGGGGTCGACCAGGCGCGATCGGAGCAGAGCGCTAGGGATCCTCAGGTTGACCGTGCTAACCCTCTGGTCGTGCCAGTATCGATAAGGCTCGCTCGAGTCAAGCAGCGTGACATGATTTGGCCGAAGGACGCACTCGCGCTGGAGCTGCCGGAAATTCACGGCGCCTGAAACCGCGAACACAAATAGATAATAGGAAGATGAATCCTTGCCTATGTGACTCCTTTCGCGACGCGCCCATTCGGGATCGGTGGTAACCGATGCAATCTCGACGTCCCCACACTCAATGCGCTCGATTTGACCATGGAACCGGGAGGCGTCAATGCCGCCAATGTCCACGTTCACCGGGCAAAATACTTCGCTGACGAGGTCCTGCCAGTGGCGGCCCTTGTCGCGACCCAGGTCGGCCGACGAATAAAGATGCTGCATGGCCCCCCGTCACCCCGGTCTCCGAAGCTAATGCATTCGGCAAGTTATATACTTCGATCTCTATGTAACCGTACTCCAGGGCCGAGTTTATTGCAAGCGAGCGGCGCACCCTGCCCCGCCATCGCGCCGCTCGATTGGATACCTGTCATTGGCGATTCCCTCTCGCTTCATTCGCCCCGTCGAACACCAATTCCGAGGCGCACACAACCCCGAAGCACCTGTTCCGGCGCTTTTTTCCAACGTTTGGATTGGAATGCGGCCTAGTCTTTCTTGATCAGCTTCTGATAGAAAGGTGCCGGCGCAACCTTGGCGCGGATTTCATGAACCTCGTTTTTCTCGACCGTCGATCGCCGCGTGTTCGGTTCACCCCAACGCACCACCAGTTCCGTGCCCGGTTCGCTTAATTCAAGATCCACGATCGAGAGCGACAGCATCGACTTTGCATTGGCACTATAGCCAACGTACTGGGATATGCCGGCGTGCTTTCCGCCTTTTACGACGGCGTCGTACTGAAATGTTGCATAGACCGCCAGCGGCAAACTCATGAATTTCGCCGGCGACTTGCCGGGATACATGGAGTCCCGCATTACCTGCATGACGTCATCCTCGTTCCAAACGAGGGTTACCTTCTTGCGCTTGGGGTTCTTGACCTTTTGGGCAAGCGCCTCTTTGCCGATGAAGTCCCTGCTGAAGTCGATGAATTGGCCATAACCGATCTCAACCGGGTCCATGTAGTAGTCGACGATATTCGTCGACTCGAAGCTTCCGCCCAGGGAGCCCATCACTTCCAAATGCATCGGCGTCATCCATTCGCGATACGGCTTCATCGCTTCGCTGTGATAAATGGCGGGGCATGGCAACGGCATCCAACCCGACTCGAGCGTGGTCGTGGGCAACGCCATCGAGCCGACTTTCCTCAGGTTGTATTTCTCGCCGGCTCTCTCGAGCGCCTCCAGGACGAACTTCTGGTCCTTCCAGGGTCCGAATAGCTCGAACCCCGGGGTTCCTGCCATGCCATGACGCAGCGCGCGCACCGGGTATCCCTTAATTTGGAATTCACCGATATGAAAGAAGCCGATCTCAGGCAATTTACCGTCCGTGACATCCGACATCAGCTCCAAGGCATGTGGTCCCTGAATCTGGTAGATGTAGACCCTCGGTTCTCCACCCCGGAACGTGATGGCTTCGTCTCGTTCTATTTGCACATTGTAGTTGCCGCTCTCCGCGTTGAACTGGACCCAATCACTGATCATCGGCGGCCCGACGACGCGATAGAGATCGTCTGACGTGTGAAAGCAAATGCCATCGCCGATCATGTAGCCGTCGTGACTGGCCGCAATGATTTGCTTTCCGCGATTTGCCGGGAAGGTACCAAATTTGTTGAGACCGATCTTCGTCAACAGAGCCATCACATCCGGCCCGGTGAGGTATAGATCGGTCATGTGGTATGACAGGTCCAGCAGTGCGCAATCGTTCTTCCACGCCTGCTGCTCAGCCCGCCAATTGGAGTATTCCGGCGCAACCACAGGAAATACGTAGGGACCGAGCGAGGAGGACCGCAAAAGATTGACGGGTCCCCCCATCGCCTTCAGAATTTCGTCTAGATTCTTGTATTTCAGTAATGCGTGGTTCATGTTGCTTGTCACTTTGATCGGCGCTGCCACTGAATCGCCATCTCCTCAGCAAAGGCACGATAAGTTCGAAGTGGTTTGCCGAGCTTGGCTTGCAGAATATCGACGGACTCCCTCTTGGGAATCATGCCCTCGCGGTGAAACCCGCGAAACATTAGACTCTGATCGTATCCAAGCCAACTCTCTGTCCTTCTCGCGATTTGCTGCTCGAGAGTGTCCAGATCGTCTCCGCCATAGGATATTCTTCGGCCCAATACCTCCGACCACAGAGCAGCCCCGCCCTCGCCGGTAAACACATTGGGCCCGACAACCTCCACAATCGTGGTGGGCAATCGTTCCGGAGAGTTCTGTCTTTTCAGCAGCTCTACCGCCGCTACCTCGGCGACATCCCTAAGATCAACCATCGACACGCCGACGGAGCCGATGGGCATCGCATACACTCCTCGCAAGAAAAGCGACTCCATTTGCAATAGGTCGTTTTGCATGAAATAGGTAGGCCGCAGAATTGTCGCCGATAACCCGAAGCGCTCTATCATCCGCTCTGCCGCGTATTTACTCGCGGCGTGCGCAGTATCGCTGAACGTATCCGCGTTTAGCATGGACGAATACACGACGCGCTTTATGCCAGCCTCTGCGGCAACGCTCAAGGCGGTAAGTGCTTGCGGCAGTTCGTCCCTTGCCACGGGATTTATCATGAACAAGGTATCGATGTCGGAATACGCCGCCCGAAGCGAATGCTTATCGAGAGTGTCTCCCTTGACAGGCGTCACTCCGCTCGGAAATGTGGTCCTTTTAGGGTCACGGGTCAGGGCATGCACCTTGGCTCCGCGCGCCAGGAGGGCACGAATGACTTCCGAGCCCACCTTGCCGGTACTACCAATTACAAGTATTGACATGATTTTCTCTCTAGCACAGGAGATGGAGACCGCCGCGCATCCTCAAGCAAAGCGCGAACCGCCCATACTCAGGGCCGCGATTGCCAGCAATATGCCTGCGATTCGATTTGCGATGACTATCCGCAAGCGCGCGGCCGCGTCACTACTGTCAACTCGGAGTTTTCTGAGCGACAGGCCAACGATCAGCACCTGCACGGCAAATGCAGTTAGGGCGCCGATGACGCCGATCCCAAGCACATGCTCCACCGGGCCAGTCGCGCCTTCATGCAGCGTCTTGAATAGATATCCCCCTGTCAATATGGCGAGGACGGCAGCGACCATCTGCGCTCCGAATAGCTTCTCTCCGGCGCCCGCGGTACGTGCGAGCGTAAAGGTGGAACCCGCCCAAAACACCGTTGTGAGCACATGAAAGGCAGAAACGATTGCGAGTGCATAGTGCATTTTTTGTTCCTCAACTCGATTTAGCGCCGCCCTAGCCGATTGATCTCGCACCATCGCTGTGAGCCGGCGACAACGCTGAGGCTCGCAGAGAGGCGTGCTACAGGCTCTCCTGGGCTACGGCGGCCGTCGCTTTTGGCAGCCCTTGTTTTTTTAGCGAAGAGAGTCTCGGAACGATATCCGCTGCCAATGTCGTGATCGATGATCGCCACTGCTCCATGCAGTCCAGATGGTCGTATGAATTCGCGACAAGGACGCCAAATCCGTCCGCACGATCGTGAAGCGTAGACAGCTTATCGAGCACAGTGGCCTCTGAGCCGACCGTCCAACTGTATTTGGCGAGGTACTCAATCGTGACGTCCGAATCCGCATCTTCGGGGCGATGCTTGAGCGTTCGCAATAGACCCGCCTCCTTCAGCATAGGCAAGTAGAAGTTACGAAAGTGTTGGCCCATAGGCCCGTTCACCGCGAAATCAAACGCCTCTTTGTCGGTTTCCGCGACGACAATGTCGCGCACGATTCGCCAATCGTCCTTTGAGGGAGGCTCACGGCCGTTCGACTCCGCGCCTTCCACGACGGAATCCCAGTGGGAGCGTATGTAGTCGACGCCGAAGCAAAAGCTGCTCGGGATTAAATTGTATCGGCCCGCCAGCTTGAGCGTCGGCGAATTGTGGCTGGACCCGGTAATTGCGAACCTTGGAAAGGGCTTTTGAAAGGGCCTCATGTGAAATCGCAATTTCCCTTCGATCATTGGACGCGGATGCCGCACGGTCCAATATTTGCCTTTGTATTCGTCTGGCTGTGTACTCGACCACAGCCAGCGCATCATGTTGAGAGACTCTTCAACCATTTCGCGGCTTTGATTTGATCGAAAGTCGATTCCGAACATGTCGAGATCGGTGGGAACTCCGCTAGCGCCGATACCGACTATCATGCGGCCTTTCGCCATATGGTCGAGCCACGCGATCCGATGAGCTAGCTCTGCGGGATGAAAAAATGGAGCTATAAACGCGCCCGGATTCAGGCGAATGCGCTTCGTCATGGGAATCGCTTGGGCCAAAAGATGATCGTTCGGAGCTTGGGGTTCGCTGACCACGGTGTAGTGTGAGCCTATCCATGCCTCATCCACGCCAAGGCGGTCGAGGAAAACCAGGTAGTCCAAATTGTGGAAGTGCCCTTCCGCCAGGTCGCGATGGGACGGGTGGCTTGGAGTGTTCATAGTGCCGAATTGCATGTGTAATCCTCGGTCCAGTTGCCTCGACTGCCCTATGAATACGTCAGGCAATTCTGATCCGCAACAGATCCGCGGACGCGTGCTCTACGAGCAAACTCATTGTGCGTTCTGGCCAAAAAATGTACACGTTCGCGATGGGTCCCTTCGCGGGGACTCGAATTCGATTGCGTATCCTCAATGTCTCTTGTTCAGAACTCAGGTCGCCCCGAAGTCCTTTCTAAAATCCTCCAACCGACGCTTTTGTTCACCGGTTGCATCGAAATTGGATGGATCGAGCCAGGCCTCATAGGCCTTACGAAGTGCCGGCCACTCCTTGTCGATGATAGAGAACCAAGCGGTATCCCGATTGTCGCCCTTGAAGACAAGATGCTGACGGAAAACGCCTTCAAATTTGAAGCCGAACCGTAGGGCCGCCCGCTTGGACGGCTCGTTAAAATTGTGGCATTTCCATTCGTATCGGCGATATCCAAGAGCATCGAACACATAGGTCGAGAAGAGGAACTGGGCTTCTGTCGCTGCCGGTTTACGCGATACGAGCGGCCCCCAATAAATGCTGCCGATTTCGATGACACCGAAGGTCGAGTCGATGCGCATCAGCGCTTGGCGTCCGGCGATCTTACCGCTCAACTTATCGATGACTGCAAAAAAAAGCGGATCCTGGCTTGCTTGAGATTTGTCGAGCCATGGCGTAAATGCATCACGACTTGTTGGTGGGTATTCCATCAGCCAGCGGAAGCGGCTATCAGCATCGATCACGGCCGAGGCCTCGAACAGACCGTCGCCATGCCGCTGCGCGTCGAGCGGTTCTAGCCTTACGTAACGTCCATCCAAGACCCGCCGTTCCGGTGCAGGGCGTGGTTTCCAGTCTTTCAAGTTCTCAGACAAGGTCATGCCCTTTTGTATTTTTTCAAAGTGAATTCTAGCGCCGCATGAACCACGCCAATATCGAGAGCACCGCACTCACAATCAACATCGTCGTTATCGGCAGGAAGAGCCTAAATCCCGGCCTATCAATGACGATGTCACCGGGCAGATGGAACAGGTTCATCTTCCTGAGCCACGGCCAGAGCAGTCCCGCAATCACCAACACGAAGCCCAGCCCAACCAGCAACCGATTCAACGGTCAAACTCCGCTTGTCGCGATCATCAACACATGATTTCCGTCAGATTCCCGTTATCCCAAAACGTATTTTCCCATCCGCTGATACGACCCTGGTCATCGCAGACGGGACAAAACCACAGCACATCATATGTGTCGACGTCGAAAAAAATGGTGAGTAATCCCGCACAAGGTTTTCGCCCAGGCCGGCGCCGGCAGCGCAACGCAGTCGCCTCGTCGTATAGGGTGGCCTGCGCCACGATCTGCGTCCAATACTCCGCCAGGCGCAGACCTCGACCCGACAGGGGTGCAAGTGCGCCATTCGGCGCCAGGAAATCCCGCAGATCGACGCCCCAATGATTGCCCATATTAGGGTCGGCTCTCGTGATTGGCATTTCGGCTAAGCTTACCCTCATCCAGGCCCATGACTGCTCCCGTGACGGTCATCCACCGGGAATTATATAGCGGTCACACCAACAGAGCACCTTTGCGTCAGCGGCCCTCAAGCCACGATGATCATGCTGCCGCCATGCCAGAGTAGCCCACTAAAACGTGCCCTGCATCTATGTTACGGCACCTGGTGCAGCGTCGTATTGAACAAGAACGGGCCGCTAAACTCCGTGATCTCGCCGGCCTTCTTGCCCGCGACAGGCTGCAAACGCGCCGATAGGGGCTTACTCCACTTCCATGCAAGCGACGCGACATCGCCAAAAATGCGCGCCAGTTGATCGACGCCGATGTCGCCGGGAAACGGGATCGTGTCGAGACCTGTACCGCAAACCGCGGAATAGGCGAGCAACGCATCCGTGGTGATGGTCCCCTCCGCCCAACGTCGCGCCAAGAGTTTATCTTCCAAAACCGGAACCATTAGACCGGAGTATCCGATCTGCTTGACCGGAACAGCTTTGACCGCCGTGGTGATGATGAGAGCCGCCGTCATGGTTCCGCTCGATCCGAATTTCGCGCCGATGTACGTTTCAATTGCCGCGCCGATGGATACGTCGCCGAGCGGAGCCGGCGTGGGATCGACGCCCATAAAAGTCCATCCGCTTGATCCTGCCACCTTGACGCCGACCGATTCGGCTACTTTGGCGTGAATGGTCAATTGCTTGGTGAGTTCCGCAACGGATCCGTCGAAGTTCCCATGCGTGCGTGCGAAAACTTCTTGAACAACGTTCGCGCCTTCGAAACCAATGGAGAACCGCTTGCCGTCGCCGGTGTGATAAGTGCCCGGGTAGAATGGCCCGTAGGGCTTCACCATCGCGGTCGCCGTGAAGTTAAAATTGCCGTGGCTCGGTGAAGCATGATCTGTCAAATAACGCACCAACGTGGCGCTTTCACGGATAACGTTCCAATGAATTCCGTCCTCAGCGGCAATGATGCTATTCGCTTGAATATTGGGCAGTGTCGACAGGGCTTTTTCGAGCAAACGCATGACGCGCGGGTCGTCCGAATCGCGCATCATCGCCGGCCCGACACTTGGAATGAACCCTTCTTTCGCCGATAGATCGTCAATGGCCTTCAAGAGCCGGAGGGCGTCGTTATCGGAATGCCCGCTAACGAGTTCTCCGAGCGGTTGAGTCACGATGCGGATGGTTTCGGTCTTATATCCTCGTCGGGCAAAGTCGGCCTCCGCAGCGCGCAAAACAGTCAGAGCGTCGGCAATCTGCCGGTCGAGAGTAGCGGGGTCAAGACGAACAAATGCAGTAATCGCCCGGACATTGGGCTTCGTATAGGTTTGCGCGTGACCAGTCACGGCGATGAAGACCAGAACGAAGGCTCCCGCAACGCTCAACCGACGATTTCCCACCTGTCCGCCCTCCCTACCGCTCTGCGACACCGAGGTGGTCATATTACGCACGAGACTGCTTTAAAGACAGAGATGCTTCGACGGGACGAGAGTCGCGGTCGCACAAGTTGGCGCCCCCGGTGCGGTTGCTTCACGCGATCCAAAGGACACATACTGGCCCGCATCATGAACCTCAAACGCGTCGTAGCGGCCGTCGGACGGCTGCCGGTAGTGTCATCCCTCATTCGTCAGCCGGTGGCGCGGGGCCTGCTTAAGAATGTACCCGGGGCGAAACTACTTTATGGCAGTGGGTGGGACGTGGTCCATCCATTCGATCGGATTCATGGCACTCATACGAGCGGCTTCGTCTCTGCAGACCAATTGCCTGCGCAGGAGGCTGCTCGCGCCCATGCGGTTTTCTATGCGGGATCGCAACCGAGTGTGGTGCGCGAAGGGTTGAGAGCGCTGCCGCCCCTTGAGGCATGCACCTTTGTCGATTTAGGCTGCGGAAAAGGCCGGCCGCTTCTGGTGGCGTCCGAGTTTCCCTTCCAGGATATTCTCGGCGTCGAGTTGTCACCAGATCTTGCCAAGGTCGCCGAACGCAACGCTGCCATCATTGCTGAGCGCTTTCCAGACCGGACGCCAATTCGCATTGCGGTTGGAGATGCCAGCAATTTCCCGATACCGTTGGGCGACGTAGTGCTATTTTTGTACAATCCATTTGGGGCCGAACTTATTGCCAAAGTAGTGCAGAGGGTTGAGGCTGCGCTCAGGACCGAGCCGCGCAGCATCTACATTGTTTACTACAATCCGGCCGCCGCGCATTGTTTCGACGCCTCGTCCCTTTTGACAAGACGCTTCGCGCGCCAGATTCCTTACGCCGCAGAGGA
>Ga0137412_10000587_pt2 | contig 18912 bp, 15 predicted proteins | sample CZODoug2_1_16fun_FD_122160 | JGI IMG/M metagenome (GOLD analysis project Ga0137412, IMG submission 122160) | Vadose zone soil fungal communities from Angelo Coast Range Reserve, California, USA - CZODoug2_1_16fungal (Hybrid Assembly) | ecosystem: Environmental > Terrestrial > Soil > Vadose zone...
TGGCTTGCTTGTAGCCTTCGGAAGTTTTGACGAGCTTCAATTCCTGGAGGTCGCGCGAAAGAGTGGCCTGCGTGACGCGGAGGCGCTGCGAGGCGAGACGGCGGCGAAGGTCGTCCTGGTTGGCGATGCGCTCACCGGAGACGAGGCGGAGGATCTGGCCGTGACGGAATGTTTTGCCGACGCTCATGACGGTAACATTATACATCGCCATGCATAAAAATACAGCAAGAATAAAACGGTGTCAAAGGAATATTTTTGGAGCGTGGGCCGCGGATGCGGGCCAGCTAGCGGCGGCGGCCATGACCGGGCCAGACCTTACACCGTAAAAGCGGCGTCGAGCCGCCGCACTGCAAAGGCTCGGCTGACATCGAGGAGAATAGCTTCCCGCCACGACGGGCAGAAGATGCGGTTGAAGCGGCCGGCTTCGGAAAGCCGGCCCTACAACGGCGACGGAGCGGGAAGAGCGTGCGGGATTCGAAACAAGACGGCGGAGGGGGCTGGATTTTGAGCCGAGGGTGATGTTATCTAGGAGTGTTGCGGTTTGCGATACCATACCCAGACAGGCGATGCCCACCAACTGCCAAATCACGGGATGCAAGAGCACGGCGCCGGCAGCTCTTGCCGAACAGCAACTGTGCGTGCTGCACTACACGCTTTCCATTGAGGGGAATTGTGCGGAGATGCGCCGCGAGACGGCAATGGGAAATGCGCCGAACGAGCGATTGAAAGAGATCATGAAGTTTCTGACGGAGAACGGCGAGCGGCTGGCGCGCGTGGCGACAAGTGGCATGTCATTGACGGACGATTTAAAAGCGCGGATTTTGAGCACGTTTTTGACGCTGATGAATTTGCGAGAGAATTTGGACAGGGCATCGATGCGCGGCTCAGTGGGCCGGAGCGGCGGGTTCCGGTAAAGTTTTGTTGTTTCGTGGGATTCGAGTAAGCCTCAGGTTTGACACGTTGCGACGGCCAGCTTCAGTCCCTCGGCGTCGCTCGGGATAAAAAGCCGGCCCTACAATCCCTAACGTCTTACATCTTGCAACGGCCGGCTTCAGAAAGCCGCCCCTACAACTGCCTTTATCAGTTTAGGGTCCGGGCGAGGCTTACATCGAAGAGGCCGCACTAAAGTGCTGGCCCTACAAAAGCAAAACCTGGGAAAAACGACTAAGACACGGATTAGGCGCCGATGAAACGGGCGTAGAGCGAACGCGCGACGGCGGGGTCGGTTGAGCCTTTGAGGATGGCGCGGCCGTCGGCGAAGACGGTCATCTCATAGGGCGGGACGCGGAAACGAAGAAGGAATTCGTTGTGGCGGACGGATTCGACGGCCGAGGCAAGGCGCGCGCCAAGAGCCGGAAGATCAAGCGAACGAGAGCGCTCGTGGATTTGGACGGAATCGCGGCCGCACATGGTGACGTGGGGCTGTGCTTCGCCGTCGAGGTAGGAAAATTCGCGTCGAGCGCAACACCGGCAGCCAGAATTTCGAGAAATTTCGATGGATTGGAAACGACCAGACCAGACATCGGCGGAAACGAGGCGGCCATGGAGTGCGTCTTCTTTTCCAGCGAGAAGTTTTAGAGCCTCGGCCGATTCGAGCGAAGAAATGAGTTGGACGATCGGCGCGAGGACGCCGATCGTGTCACAGGTTTCCTCGACGCCAGCGGGAGCGTCCGCGGCTTCGAGCAGACAGGCCAGACACGCGGTGCGGCCGGGGCGGATGGTCAAGGTGAGACCGTAGCTGCCAACGGCTGCGGCATAAATCCAGGGGCGATTGTGCTTAACCGCGTAGTCGTTGAGGAGGAAACGCGTTTCGAAATTGTCGGTGCCGTCGAGAAGGAGGTCGAAACCGGCGAGAAGCTCCTGGGCATTCTGCGGGACGAGGTCGGCGACGATGCCTTCAATGGAAATGGCGGAATTGATGGCGCGAAGCTTTTGTTGGGCGGCGACTGCTTTGGGCAGGGACTCGCGGGCGTCGGATTCGTCGAATAGCGCCTGCCGCTGAAGGTTCGACGGCTCAACGAAGTCGCGGTCGAGGATGCGGAGGCGGCCTACACCCGCGCGTGCGAGTAGTGCAGCCGTTGAGGCGCCGATGGCACCGCAACCGACTATGACGGCACTGGAGGAGGCGAGGCGCTGCTGGCCGGATTCGCCGATGCCAGGAAAGAGAATCTGGCGCGAATAGCGTTCGAAGGAGGCGACGTCTTTGAGGAGAAAAGACAAAGGGTGAGCGGTCCTGTCCGCGCGATGCGACTGCATATTTATGATAGCGCCAAAGGGCGACGGGCGGGCAACGCCGCTGTGCTACGCTTCGTCTGAGCGAATTGAGTGCATGAATTTGACCTGTGCGAAGGTTTGGAGAGGACTGGCGATAGCGGCGCTCCTGATGGGCGGAGCTGCGCGGCAAATTGCGGCGCAACAGACGCTGAGCGAACCCAACTTGGTGGGCGTACGGATCGTGCGAGAAGACGGAACGGTATTGAAAGACGCACCAGCGGGCCTGGCGGTGGAAGTTGGGAAGCCGCTGGACCGGACACAGGTGGCGGCGAGCCTGCGGACGCTCTATAAGAGCGGCGACTACGCAAATTTGCGGGCGGAGACAGCGCCGGCTGAAGGCGGAGTCCGACTGGATTTCGTCGCGGAAGAAAATCTCTACTTCAACCAGGTGATTTTACGCGGGCTGGCGGAGCCACCAAGCGAAGCGTCCGCGGCCGCGGCAATGCAGATTCAACTGGGCGATGTGTATCGAAAAGAGAAGCTGGATGCGGCGGTTTTGCGCCTGCAGGACATTTTGCACGAAGAAGGGTTATACCAGGCGAAAGTCACGACGGAAGTGCAAGCGAGCGCAGAGACACATCAGATCGACGTGATTGCGCACGTGACGCCGGGGGCGAGAGCGCGGGTTTCGGCGGTGCAATTGACGAACAACACGGAATATCCGGATGCACAGATTACGGCACAGCTGAAGATGAAGGCGGGAACGGCGATTACGAATGGGCGAATCCAAAAAGGGACCGCGCGCATCCGAAAATTCCTGGCGAAGAAGGGCCATTTGAGCGGACGGGCGGCGGTGAGGCGCGGGGAGTATGACGCGGCAAAGAACACCGTGCCGTTGACGCTGGATGTAACGGAAGGGCCGCGCGTGAGGCTGGCTGTGCAGGGAGCCAAATTTTCCGGCGGAGATTTGAAGAGACTTTTGCCAATTTATCAGGAAGGGGCGGTGGACGTGGACCTCCTGGAAGAAGGCCGGAAGAATCTGCGAGAGCGGTTGGAGCGGCAAGGCTATTTCGATGCGACGGTGGATTACGACAGCACGACGCAGGACGTCAAGGAGAAGGGAAAAAACGGTTGGCAGGGCACGGAAGAGGTCATCACGTACACGGCGAATCGCGGCGAACGGCACAAGTTGATTGGAATTGAGATTAGCGGGAACAAATATTTCAACGCGGAGCTCTTGCGGGGCCGATTGACGATCTTTCAAGGTGCGCTGGGTTCGCGCGGTAGATTCAGCCGCCGGCTGGTGGAGGCAGATCGCGTGTCGATGGAGGGGTTATACAAATCGAACGGATTTTTGGGCGTGAAGGTTGATGCGGACATTCAGGACGACGTTGAGGGCCACACCGGCGATCTATTTGTGAAGTTTGTTGTGAGCGAAGGAATTCAAACGCGGGTAGCGACGCTAGCGATTGACGGGAATCACGCTTTTTCGGATGAAGAGCTGCAGGGCGTGGTGGGATCGCTGCCCGGGCAGCCATATTCGGATTCGAACGTGGGCAGCGACCGGGCGAACATTCTGGCGCTGTATTACAACGAGGGATATCCGGAGGCGACGTTGCGGCCGGTTGTAGAGGATGTGGAGCCGCAAAAGGATGAAGGGGCGGCACAAACGACGGCGGCCAAGGGCGGGAAAAAGGCGACGACACAATTTAAAGAAGTGAAAGTGACTTACCACATCGAAGAAGGGCCGCAGACGCGCGTACGGAAGGTGCTGGTCAGCGGATATGTACACACGCGGCCGGGAGTGATTCGAAGGCTGATTCAGGTGAAACCGAATGCGCCGCTGCGGCAGGGCGAGGTGGTGGATACGCAGCGACGGCTCTATAACCTGGGAACTTTCAACCGGGTGACGGTAGCGCCGCAGAATCCGGCGGGATCGAATCCGGATAAAGACGTGGTGGCGCTGGTGGAAGAGGCGAAGCGATACACGCTGTCCTATGGCGGCGGATTCGAAGTGCAGCGTTTGGCGAGTACGACGGACCCCACAAGCGGAGCGGTACAGGCGGCACCGCGCGGAATCCTGGAAATTTCGAAACTGAATTTGACGGGACGCGCGGATACGCTGTCGTTGAAATTGCGCGGAAGCACGCTGCAGGGGCGGGCGCTCCTGGGGTATTCGTCGCCGAACACCTTTGCGAGTCCGAACTTCAGTTTTCAAGCGACGGCGTATTTTGAAAAGACGCGGGACATTAATACGTTCAACGAGACGCGTTATGAAGGGTCGGTGCAATTGACGCAGCAGGCGTCGCCGCGGACGACGCTCTTGTATCGATACAGCTTTCGGAAGATATTGGTGCAGGACGTAAAAATCCTGCCGGAAGAGATCCCGCTGTTTCAGCAGCCAACGCTGGTGTCGCAATTTGGGATTTCGTGGGTGCGGGATACGCGGGACAATCCGGCGGATGCAAGCAAGGGAACGCTTAACAGCGCAGACTTTGGGCTGGCTGATACTTATTTCGGTTCGAGCGCGAGCTTTACGCGATTCTTGTACCAAAACTCTTCGTATTATCCGATCAAGAGGCGGTTCAGTTTTGCGCGATCGCTGCGGTTCGGCGTGTTGAATCCCTATCGCGATACATTGTCGCTGACGTTTCCCCCGCCAACAGGATCGAATCTGCCGCCGGTGATTCCCCTGCCGGAGCGGTTCTTTGCGGGAGGAGGAACTTCGCTGCGCGGATTTGCTTTGAATCAGGCGGGGCCGAGAGACACCGGTTCGGGATTTCCGGTGGGTGGTCAGGCGCTGTTAGTGCTGAATCAAGAGTTTCGGTTTCCCATGAGGCTGCCGTATTTTGGAACGAGTTTGGGCGGGGCGCTTTTTTACGATGGCGGAAATGTATACAGCCGAGCGAGCCGGATTTCGTTCCGGTCATCGCTGCCAAAGCCGACATTTGACGGATCCGCGATTCCGCAGTGTTTGACGAATTGCTCGAACGAACTGAATTATTTCGCGCACGCGGTTGGACTTGGGCTACGGTACGCGACGCCCGTGGGGCCGGTTCGAATCGACCTGGGATATCAGATCAACCGGCCGTTTTTTGTGCTGCAGATACCGTGCCCGAGCGGAACGACACCAACGACGTGCCCACCCGGGTCGCTCGGCTTCAAATCAGCGCAACTGCCGCGATTCCAGATTTTCTTCAGTTTGGGGGCGCCGTTCTGATGCGATGGAGAATTCGTCGCGCGATGATTGTGATGTTGCTGGTACCGAGCAATGGGCACGCGTGGGAGGCGTGCGCGCAGAAAGTCATGGATCGGATTGTGGCGCGTGTGGAAGAAGAGATTATTTTGCAGAGCGACGTGGAGCAGTTGGCGCGCTATCAGATGCTGGTGGACGGAAAAGCAGAGAGCGAGGCGGCAATACTGGACCGTTTAATCGATCAATGGATTGTGCGGAAAGAAGCCGAGGCCTCGCGGTTTCCGGCAGCATCTGACGTAGATGTGGAACGCGGAATGCAGCGGCTGATGCGGTCGTTCGCGAAACCGGAAGATTTTGAGGCGCAGCGCACGAAAGCCGGGTTGAGCGAAACAGACGTCCGACAGATCGTTGTGGCGCAAACTTATCTGAGCAATTACCTGGATTCACGATTCCGGCCGACGGTGCAAGTGGAGGAGCAAACGATAAAGGATTTTTACGAGCAAGCGGTGATTCCGCGGGCAAAAGCGCGCGGGCAGGAGCCGCCTTCGTTCGAAGCGGCGCGGGATGTGATTCAAGAAGTGCTGATTCAAAAAGGAATCGACGAACAGGCGGACAAGTGGTTGAAAGAGAGCCGCGACCGACTGAGCATCACGAAATTGTTGAGTGAAAGCGGGCGATGACGCAAGAGACGCGACGCCGAAAATGGAGATGGCTGCGGCACACGGCATGGGTGCTGGGCATCAAGCTCACGCTGATTGCGGTGGGCCTGATCATTTTTTTCGGAAGCGGCGCGGGAAATCCATTCCTGAAGAGAGTGCTGATCCGGCGGCTGAACGCGACAGTGGGTGGTTGGAGCGAGGTGGATTCCCTATCGATTGAGTGGATGTCGCTGCGGGCGAAGATACGCGGATTGGTGATTCATGGAAAAGAGCCGAAAGGGAGCGAACCGCTGTTTAGCGCCGCAGAGATCGACGCGGGGCTGAGGATCGATTCGTTTTGGGGACGGCGAGTGTCGCTGGACGAACTGAAGATTGCGCAGCCGCGCGTACACATTCGGGTGGAAAAGGACGGTTCGACGAATGTCCCCACACCCCCAGGGCCGGCGAAACAGAAGCCCGCCAAACCGATGAATGAAACGCTGTTCGATCTGCACGTGAAGCAAGTGCAATTGGTCGACGGATGGATTCTGTACAACGACGTGCGGACGCCGCTGGCGATGCAAGGCGCGGATTTCCGGCTGGCGCTGAATGCGGGAGGAGACGCGAGCAAACCTATATACGTAGGAGCGTTGGACTGGAAGGACGTGCAATTCGCGGCGAAGCGATACGTTCCAGTGCCGGTGAATCTTTCGGCGAAGTTCACGATTCACCGGGACGGCTTCACGGTGGAACAGGCGCTGGTTGGCGCGGGACGGTCGAGGGTGGATTTGCAAGCCGAATTGAGCAACTACCGCGCGCCAAACTGGAAATTCAAATATCGGGCCTGGATGGACTTACAGGATTTTCGGAAGACGCTGCGATCGCCGATGACGCCAGCGGGAAAAGTGGACGTTCGGGGCGAAGGAACGTTTAGCGCGGGAACGGTGCAAGGCAGCGGCAGTTTTGTGGGGTCAGAAATTAATTTGAACTACGACATTTTCCGCGACTCGGGCGTTGGAGCACGGGGAAGCTACAAATTCGACAAGAACGGATTGCAGGTGCCGGATCTTGTGGCGATCGCGTTTGGAGGAACGGTAAGCGGGCCTGTGACGATGAAGTTTGCGACGCAGCAATTCGTTGCGAAGACGCATGTACAGAGCGTGCGCATGGCGCAGCTGTTGCCGGCACTGGAGCGCGCAAGTTTTCCAGTAAATGAGCTGCATTGGGATTCGGTGCTGACGGCGGATACGGTGGAATCGTGGATCGGGCCGTTCCAGCACTTTGAAATTTCCGGAACCATGGATTTGAATCCGCCGGCGGAACTGGCGGTTAAACATATTCCCGTGACAGGCGGTGCGAGCCTCCGCTATCGCTACGATCAGGGAGTCTTGACGGTAGATACGGCGGAATTCGACACGCCGACAAGCAGAATTCATGCCGCCGGCGTTTTGGGGAAACGCAATTCGGCGCTGGAGATCCAATTCGAAACGGGAGCGCTTGAGGCTTACACGGATTTCATCGACGCGATTCGCGGACCGAATCCTGATGGCACGAAGACCGTTCTGAGCGGAAGTGCGCGGTGGGATGGAAAATTGTCCGGTCCGCTGGGCGGACCGACGCTGACGGGGCATATGCGCGGCGAGCGCGTTGCTTACGAAGACTCACATTTCGATTCGATTGAGGCGGACATGACCTATGCGCCGTCAGAGCTTTCGATCTCCCAAGGACACGCTCGACTCGGCGCGATGCAGGCGGATTTGGAGGGATCCCTGGATCTGGATCACTGGGTATTCCGGCCCGAGAACGAATGGTCGGCCGACGTGAATTTCGAGAAGGTGCCGCTGGAAGGCTTTCAAGGATTCATCGCGACGAAATATCCGGTGGAAGGGACGTTGACCGGACAATTTCATGGACATGGGACGAGGGAGAAGCCGGCGATCAACGGACTATTTGATTTGGCGGACGGAAAAGCGTACGGGGTGACCTTTAGCCTGCTGCGGGGCCAGCTGAATGCAACGCCGGATGAAATTCGCATTGCGAACGCGGAATTGCGGCTGTTTGCCCCGGGGAAAGAAAAAAACGGCGCGGGCATTGTCACAGGCAGCGCCGGTTATCGTTTCGCGGACGGAACGGTCGCGCTGGACCTGGTCGGCGCAGGGCTTCCGCTCGAGAGATTTGAAAGATTACAGAGTCCGCGAATGCCAGTGGGCGGACAGATGACATTTCGAATGAAGGCTTCCGGGCCGGCTCGAACACCGCAGGGGGAAGGAACCGTACACATCGTGGATCTGCGGGTGGGGCAGGAAACGATCGGGAGTTTTGACGGAACTCTGACGTCGGATGGAAGCGAAGCAAAACTGGAGCTGAGTTCGGCAATGACGGATGGAAGTATTTCCGGCGGATACACTGTCGGATTGACGGCGCCGTATCCGGTCCACGGCAAGGCGTACATCAAAAACATCAACCTTGATCCATTCTTGGTGACCTACCTGCATTTGGGACACTTCAGCGGGCACGGCAACGCAGAAGGCGAAATTGCGCTGGAGGGAAATTTGAGTCAGCCGGGCGCGATCGTGATGGACGCGAATTTTTCGAAAATGGCTTTTAACTACTCGAACGTACAGTTGGAAAACTCCGGACCGGTGCACTTCCGAGCGTCAACGGAAGAAGTGAACATCGATCCGGTGACGTTCAAGGGCAAGGATACGAACTTCAAGATCGAGGGAAACGTGCGGTTTACGGGGCGGCGAAGCGTCGGCCTGAAACTGAACGGCGCGCTCGATCTGCGATTGCTCAGCGGATTCGTTCCAGGCCTGGATGCGCGCGGACCGGCACAGGTGAACGCCTCTTTCGAGGGAACGCTAGACCGACCGCGAATTACGGGACGTGTACATATCGATAGTGCTTCCGCCAGAATGGCGGATTTCCCGACGGGATTGAGCGCGATCAAAGGTGACTTAATTTTTGATGCCACGCGACTTTCTTTCAACAATCTGACTGCGGAAGCAGGAGGCGGGACGCTGACGTTAACAGGCAGTGTGAATTACGCCGACCGGCCAATTCACTATGACGTTAGCGCAAAGACAGATCGCACGAGAATCCGGTATCCGGAAGGGATGAGCTGGCAAGTGGCGGGAAATCTGCGACTCTCGGGAACGCCAGAATCCGCGCTGCTCTCCGGGAAAGTGGTAGTGGATCGCGTAAATCTTTCAGGTGGACTAGAAACGGCCGGCGCGTTGATTGCGTCCAGAGAGTACGGCGGGCCAACTTCCAGTTTCCTGCAGAATTTGCAGTTTGATGTCGAGGCGCTTTCGACGCCGGATGCACGAATGGAGTGGCCGAACGCGGAGTTGGAAGCGGATGCGAATTTGCGAGTGCGCGGAACATGGGAACACCCGATTCTGCTGGGACACATTCATGTGCTGTCCGGCGATTTGTATTTTCACGGAAATCGGTACCGCGTGGCCCGCGGCGATTTGAACTTTGCGCGGCCGCTGAATATCGATCCGGACATCAACATTGAGGCGACGACAACGATTCAGCAGTATGAAATCACGCTGAATTTCAGCGGGCCCGCGAGCAAACTGAACTTGTCGTACCGCTCCGATCCACCGCTGCCGGGCAACGATATCGTGACGCTGCTCACTCTGGGGCAAACAAGTTCGGAGGCGGAAGTGAGGGCGGGTGGCACGGGTGCGTCGCAAAGCCCCGGATCAGGAGCATCGGCGATTTTGTCCGAGGCGATTTCGAGCCAATTGGGGGGACGGCTGGAACGGCTGTTTGGGATTACGAAGCTACGCGTCGATCCGGGCATTGCGGGAGTCGGTTCGAGCGGATCGGAACAAAGCGCGGCGGCGCGCGTGACCGTGGAGCAGCAGGTGACGCGAAACCTGACGATCACCTATGTTTCAAACGTGAGCTCGACACAACAGCAGGTGATTCAAGTGGAGTACAACGTGAACCGGAATGTTTCGATTGTGGCGCTGCGCGACCAGAACGGAACGTTCGGCATCGACTTTAAAATCAAGAAGCGCTTTCAGTAGAATTCACAAACAAGCGAATCGAGGTTACGCGGGATCAGGGTTGCTGCGGATCGGCTTGTGCCTGCTGAGTCGAACCATCGGAATTCTGGCCTTGTTGCCAGCGCCGACGTCCAGCAAAGGGGTGCTTGGCCTGCGAATCTGAATTCTGTGCGTGAAATTCCTGCCACGCCGCGCGAGCCGCCTGACCTGACACGTTGCGAGTTGCAAGCTGCACTTCTTTAGAAATCTTCGGCATTTCTGCGGCGACTTTCTGTCCAAGAGGTGAGCCGAAGAACTGAAGCATGCCCTTGATTTCCTCTTCAGTGTAATGTTTGTCGTAGATGGCGACGAGTTGATCGGCGATTGCGTCGGTGTCGTATTGCTTTTGAAAGGCGGCGAGATAAGAGTTGACCGAGTCCTGCGCCTTGTCGTCATTGGGCGCGAGCGAAATCAGCTTCTGACGGTATTGTTCGGTGGAGTTGTTGGCGGCTTCCTGAATCATGTCGCGAGCGCCGATGAGTTCGAGCAACGAACGAATGTCTGAATCTTTTTGCGGATCGATAGCTTTCGTAACGGAAGATTTGGCGGTTTCGTGTTGAGCGGCTTGAACCGGCGAATTCGATGCGCCCTGGATGGCGACGAAAAATGTTCCGATGTAAATGACGATAAGAGCAAAAATGGCTTTCATGACTTGCCTACCTTTTTAAATATCGGCAGCCCTCAGGGTGGCCGCACGAGAATCATTGTAAGAAGCCGGGAAATAGGAACCGAGAATGTCAAGGGACAGGCGTGCCCGCTCGGTGACTGTACTCGAGGACAGGGCTAACGTGTTGGGGCTGCGAAGCGACTCTGTTAGCATGCGACGCTATGACGGAAGGACGACAACCAAAACAGTTAAATAAGACAGGTGGCGAAGCGGAACTCGTGCAGCGTGAGGCGGGTTTGCAGCACCAATTGAGCGCGGCGCAAGTGGCCATGATTGCGCTAGGCAGCACGATTGGCACCGGACTTTTTTTGACGAGCGCGATTTCCGTGAAGCTTGCTGGACCGGCGGTGATTTTGAGCTTTGCGGCGGGAGCGCTCATCACGTTGACGGTGATGTGGGCGCTGGCGGAGATGGCGGTCGAACATCCCGCGGCGGGTTCGTTCGGATTGTATGCGGAGATGTATCTGGGGCCGTGGGCTGGCTTTGTGGCGCGGTACACGTACTGGTTGTGTTTAGTGATTATTGTGGGAAGCGAAGTGGCGGCAGCGGGAATTTACTGTCAACTTTGGTTTCACAACACTCCATCGTGGCTTTGGATTGCGGGCTTTTCCGCGGCGCTCGTTTACATGAACACGCTGAGTATCAAGAATTTCGGCACGATCGAGTTCTGGTTCGCGATGATCAAAGTGGTGACAATCGTCGTATTTTTGATTTTGGGGACCGCACTCGTTTTGGGATTCGGATTTCCAAGAATTGGCACAGGAAATTTCACGGGACATGGGGGATTTTTCCCCAACGGATGGGCGGGAGTTGGATTGGGAGTCACGATGGCGATTTTCAGTTTTCTTGGTCTGGAAATTGTCGGCGTTACGGCGGGAGAAGCCTCCGACCCGAAAACGGCGGTACCGCGCGCATTAAAGCGGACATTAGCGTTTCTAGCCCTGTTCTATCTGGGTGGTCTGGCGCTGGTGGTGGGAATCGTTCCATGGGAGCAGATCGGACTCGACAAAAGTCCTTTCGTGACGGTGTTTGAGAAAGTTGGGATTCCCGCGGCAGGTCACATCATGAATTTCGTGGTGCTGTCGGCAGCGCTGTCGAGTGCCCTTTGCAATTTGTATTTCACGGCGCGAATGTTGTTTTCACTGTCGCGAGGAGGATATGCACCGGCAATTCTGGGCAAGCTGAGCAAACGCGGAATGCCGGTGGCTGCAGTTCTGGCATCGAGCCTGGGAATGGCAGCGGCAATTGCGTTGAACTGGAGATTCAAGAACACGGCGTTCCTATTTCTGATCGGCGTGGCATTTTTCGGCGGCCCGTTTATCTGGATCATCACATTAGCGACACACATGGGATTTCGGCGCAAGATGCGCGAAGAAAAACGTGAGTTTGTGCGGTTCGCGCCGCGGGGGCAGTGGAGTTCGGCGCTAGGACTGGCGGCGTTGCTTGGCGTGTTGTTGTCGACCTGGTGGGTGCCGGACTTTCACGTGTCGCTGCTCTCCGGCCCGCCGTGGCTTGGCTTCTTGACGCTGTGCTACTTTATCTGGCGCGCGTACCGAAATCGCAAATCGGTAGATGGAACGATAGAAAATGACTGACCTGCTGGCTTGGCGGAAAGAGTTTCCGATTCTGGATCGGACGACGTACCTCATCAGCAATTCGCTGGGTGCGATGCCGCGCGGGGTGTACGGGAATCTGAAGGCATATGCGGATGCGTGGGCAGAACGCGGCGTCCGGGCTTGGGAAGAGGGTTGGTGGGAAATGGCGGTCGGCGTTGGCGACAGGGTGGCGCCACTGATCGGAGCCAGAGCCGGAGAGATTTCGCTGCACCAAAATGTGACGCAGACGCAGGCCGTCATTACTTCGTGCTTCGATTTCCGCGGGCCGCGGAACAAAGTGGTGATGACGGAGCTGGAGTTCCCTTCAATCCAATATTTTTATCATGAGCAGGCGCGGCACGGCGCGCGGGTTGAGATTGTACCGACCACGGATCCAGTGCGATTCGATTTGGAAAAGTTTCTGGCAGCGATCGACGAGACGACGCTTCTGGTACCGATTTCGCTGGTGTTGTTTCGAAGCTCGTTCATCGTCAATGCGAAAGCAATCATCGAAAAAGCGCATCGCGTAGGTGCGCGCGTGATTCTGGATGTGTTTCAAGGCGCGGGCACGATTCCGTTTAATGTGCGCGAATTGGGTGCGGATTTTGCGGTCGGCGGAGTGTTGAAATGGCTGTGCGGCGGCCCGGGTGTGGCGTATCTATATGTTCGCGAAGATTTGCGAGCCGCATTGAAGCCTGCATTGACGGGATGGGTCGCACATCAACGGCCGTTCGCATTCGAAACGGGACCGATTGACCGGCAGGAGAATTCGTTTCGTTATTTGAACGGGACACCGCATATTCCGGCACTCTACGCATGCCAGCCCGGACTGGAAATTTTGAACAAAGTTGGCATCGCCGCAATCCGGGAGAAATCGGTCGAAATGACGACCAGGCTGATGGCTGGCGCCGCAGGCCGCGGCTGGCGAGTCAACACACCGGACGATCCAACGGAGCGTGCCGGAACGGTCTCCGTGGATTGCCCGCACGCCGCGGAAGTGTGCCGAGAGCTGCTCGCGCGGGAAATTTTGGTGGACTACCGACCCAAAGCAGGTGTCCGAATTTCGCCGCATTTCTACAATACTCTGGATGAGTGTGACTTCGCGCTGGCGCAGATCGAGGACATTTTGAAAACGAAAGCGTGGGAGAGGCACGCGGCGGCGATTGCTTCTGCCTGAGTTTATGGAATCTAACCCAGCGCTCTCTATCATCATTCCTTCGTACAACGAAGAGTTGAGGCTACCGCCTTCGCTCGGACTGATCGCGGACTACATCAACAAATCGGGACGAGATACGGAAGTCCTGGTCGTGGATGATGGTTCGACGGACCAGACCGCAGCCGTTGCGGAAACATTTCGGGCGCGAATACCCCAACTTCGAGTCGTACCGAATGGAGAAAATCGCGGCAAGGGTTATAGTGTGCGTCACGGGATGACGGAAGCGCGAGGGGATATCGTTTTGTTCACGGACGCGGATCTCTCCGCGCCGATTGAGGAAGCGGACAAATTGATTGCGGCAATGGAAACATATGACGTCGCTATCGGCTCGCGAGCGTTGGATCGGAATCTGATTACCGTGCATGAATCGGGCTTTCGGGAATTTGCGGGAATTATCTTTAACAAGATTGTGCGAGCCGTATTGTGGCTGCCGTTTGTGGATACACAATGCGGATTCAAAGCGTTCCGGCGCGAGCGCTGCAAAATTATTTTCGAACAACAGCGAATCGAGAGGTTTGGGTTCGACCCGGAGCTGCTCTACCTTGCGCGGCACCACGGATTGAAATCCGTGGAGATTCCGGTGCGCTGGGCGCACTCGCCGGCGACGAAGGTCAATATGCTGCGGGACAGCGTGCGGATGTTTCTGGACGTATTCACGATTCGGTGGAACGCGACATTGGGGCGGTACCGCCGGCAGAAGTAGATGGGGAAAGCGTTCTTACTTTGCATTACAAAGTACTTGACAACGAAGCAGCATTTTGCTAGCTTGAGGTTATGGCGTTGAGCAATCCATCCCGCGTGCCGCGTTTGGACCCCATTCCGATTGATGCGCGAGCCGCGGACCACCTTCGCTACATCCGCGAGACGATGGCGAGCGCGGCGGAATTTACGGCCGTGCCGGGGTGGGGCGGCGTGGCGATGGGAATTACCGCCTTGGCAGCGGCGTATTTCGCGTCGCAACAGGCGACGCAGGCAAGGTGGCTGCTGGTTTGGCTGCTGGAAGCGGGGATTGCCGTGGCGATTGCCGCGCCGGCGGCTGCCACGAAAGCGCATCGCGCAAATGCGCAGCTTTTTTCAGGGCCAGGCAGAAAATTTTTGTTGAGTTTTGCCCCGGCGATTGTAGCTGGTGCACCGTTGACATATGCGTTGGCGCACGCCGGATTGTACGCGGCGCTGCCGGGAACCTGGCTGCTTTTGTATGGCACGGCGATTGTAACGGGTGGCGCATTTTCCGTTCGCGTTGTACCGGTGATGGGTCTGTGTTTGATGATTCTGGGCGCAGTGGCGCTGTTCGCGCCCGCACAATGGGGTGACACGCTGATGGCGAGCGGATTCGGCGGAGTTCAAATCGGGTTTGGAGTATGGATCGCGCGCAGGTTCGGCGGATAGCGGGAAATTATGGCAAGAAGCTCGACAGCAAAACAGGAACAATCGCAGCGGGAAAAAGCGGCGCCGCTCAGCGCAGTGCGCGGAAGCGCGCGCGAAGCGGTGTCGCCGGATCTGGACCGGTTGATTCACGAACGGATCCGCTTGGGGATTGTAAGCGCGCTGGCGGTGAATCGTTCGCTGACGTTCAACGAGCTGAAGAACCTCCTTAAAACGACGGATGGGAATCTTAGCGTCCACGCAAGGAAGCTTGAGGAGGCAGATTACATCGTCTGTACGAAATCGTTCGACGGACGGTTGCCGAAAACTGAATACCGGCTGACGGGTACAGGGCGGCGCACGTTGGAGCGGTACTTGAATCATATGGAGGCGCTGATTCGGGCGACGCGAGAAGGGTAAAATTTTTTTGTCTTTGCACTTTGTATCACAAAGTTATTTACGGTTATGCGGCGGAGAAAGCAGTCGTTATGAGCGTTCAACAGGTTGTCTTGCAGCACATTCTTGCGTCGGCGCCGGTCGCGCCGACTCAGACTTTACATGTAGCTATCATCACGGACGGAAACGGACGATGGGCGACGTCGCGCGGCTTGCCCCGTTCGGCTGGGCATCGTGCGGGAGCAGAGGCAGCGCGAAGCGCGATCGAGGCAGCGCCGCGACTGGGCATTCACACGCTGACGTTGTTCGCGCTTTCATCCGCCAACTGGAAGCGGCCTGCCCAGGAAGTCAGCGCAATTCTCCGCTTGCTGCACGAGTACCTGCTCACCGAAACCACGCATTGCCAGGAAGAGGGTGTGCGGCTAAGCGTGATCGGCCGGCGCGACCGGATTCCGGCAACGCTGCGCCAGGCAATCGTGGATGCCGAAGCTGTGACAGCACATGGCAAACGGCTACATCTGCGATTGGCGATCGATTACTCGGCGCGCGAGGCGATTTATCAGGCGGCTTGCCGGTTTTACAAAGCGACGCAGCTTTCGGCGGAAGCATTCGCCGATGTTTTGTCGGAAGTGTTGCGAGGCGGGTCTACGGAAGTGGATTTGCTGATTCGCACCGGCGGCGAGCAGCGCCTTTCGGACTTTCTGTTGTGGGAGTGTGCATTTGCGGAGTTCGTGTTCCTGCAAAAGAGATGGCCGGAATTTGTTCCGAAGGATCTGGAAGCGGCAGTCAAGGAATTTCATCGGCGGGAGAGAACTCGCGGTGGGCTGCCGAAAGAGGCAGTGAGTTAGGGCTCATTCAAACCCAGAGGACTGGAGAGAGTCATGGCCGAAACACCACGCCTGGCACATTTAATGTTGTTGCTGTTTCTCGGCACTGCACTGACGATTGTCGCCGGCCTCGCCACTGTCTTATTTGGGGCGGTCCTGCGTGCCAGGCTGGCTACTCGAATGGGCGGCTTGCTGGCGATGGCCTGCGTATGCGGTTACGGAGTCATGTTGCTTGGGACGGGAGTCTTCAGCTCGAGCAAAACACTGCCAGAAGGCCGATGGAAATATTTTTGTGAGCCGGACTGCCACATCGCCTACTCGGTCGCATCCGTCCGCACGGGGACGATGCTTGGCACAGAAACAAGCCAGATTCAAGCAAACGGCGAGTTCGTCGTGGTGCGGCTGAAGTCCTGGTTCGACGAAAACAGCATTTCTAAACACCGCGGCAACGGACCGCTCACCCCGGTTCCGCGATTGGTGTCGCTTGAAGATTCGAGCGGCCGACGGTACTTTCCGACGCAAACGAAAGCGAGTGCGCTGCAAGGAGCCTCGACACCCCTGGCGCAACCGTTGCGGCCGGGTGAGAGCTATATGACATCTTTTGTCTTCGACGTGGCGCGCGACGCGAAAGACCTGAAACTGCTGATTACCGACGACGATCCAATCTCCGTGATAACGATTGATCACGAAAATAGCCCGTTTCACGGCAAGATCTATCTCGAACTGAGCCAGCCTGCCACATCCTCCGCGGCGACGTTACACTAAAACCTACATAATCCAAGCCTTATCGGGTTCGGCGGTGCAGCCCCCTCCCTGACATTTCGCACTTCCGCGTCGTCTATACCTTAGGAGCGAGGTATGACGACGATGGGACTTGCACTGCCTTGGGAGGCTAGAATCTCCAGCCAGGAGCAAGAGCGAGGCAGCCGGGTGGAACTTGGGGAAAATCCGGGGAGCGGATTGGCGCCGACTTCGGGCGAAGTGCGTTCGGACGATTTAGAACTCGCGGCCGCTTGCCAGGCGGGGGAGATGCGCGGGTACGAGCGTCTGTATTCGCTGCACGGCAAACGAATGAAGAGCATTGCGCGAAATCTGCTGGGAAGCACGGCCGACGCGGAAGACGCGGTACAAGAGACGTTTCTTAAGGTGCAGAGGAGCATTGGGACTTTTCGCGCGCAATCAAGCTTTGTGACGTGGACGTTTCGAATTCTCATAAACACCTGCTATGACGCGCGGCGCAGCCGGATGCGGAAGAAGGAAGTCACGAGCGAAGGGACGGAGGAATCGCCATTGCCGGAACGGCGCGCGCCGGGCGCGCATCCTTCGCTTAAATTGGCACTGCAACGCGCAATGGAGAAGTTGACGGACCATCAACGACACGTTTTTTTGCTTTATGAGGTGGAAGGTTTCCGGCACTCGGAAATCGCGGGAATGCTGGAGATCACCGAAACGGCGTCGAAGAACACGCTGTTTCAGGCGAAAAAGAATTTGCGAACGATGTTGGAGCCGCCGCGGAGTCAATCGGCGGAGGCACGGTGAACGATATGAACGTGAATTGCGCGGACCGGGAACGAATCTTTATGGATGGAAGCGCGGCGGAGTGGGCGGCGCTGGAAGCGCACGCGGCGACTTGTGCGGAGTGCGGCGAAGAGCTACGCGTATGGAAGAGCATGTCCACGGCAGCGGGCGAACTGCGCCAGGAATGGGAGACGCACCATCTGTGGACGAGAATCGAACGCGGGCTCACGGAGCAGATGTCTGAGAAGCCTTCGCGGCTGCGGGCTTGGCTGAATTCAATTGGCTCGGTGAGCGTCCAGTGGCAAATGGCTGCGGCACTTCTGGCGCTAGTTGTCGTAACCGGCGTAGCTTGGAAGATTCTTCACACCGGTCCCAATCCCACTACTGAAGTTTTCTTGAAGAACAGTGCGGTGAGCGAAGTGGAACGCGCGGAGGCGGATTACCAAAAAGCGATCGACAAGCTCGATGCAGAAGCGAAACCGCAACTGGAAGCGGCAGCCACACCCTTGATGGCGAGTTACCGGGAAAAGCTTTTGGTGCTAGACAACGCAATCGACGAACTGCGGGCAGAGGCGGGCCAGAATCCTGCGAACGCGCACCTGCGGCACCAGTTGCTGGCGATGTACGAGGAAAAGCAGGAGACGTTGCAAGAGATTCTGGAGATGAAAAGATGACGACGGAGAGAACAAAACAGGCACGGAATGCTAGCTTCACTGCTGCGATTGCGATGGCCGCAATGATTCTTTTGGCGGGATCTACAGCGCAAGCGGCGAACAACCCGGAAGACCAAGTTCAACGAACGTTTGAGAAGACCTTGCCGCTGGCCGCGAATCAGGGACTTAGCCTGGATAATCGCTTCGGAAACGTTCACGTGATTGCTGGCAACGGGCGCGATGTAAAAATCGTGGCGACCATTCGTGTGCAGGGAAAATCAAAAGAAGACGCACAGAAGTTTCTCGACGAGATTCAAATCGACGTCCAGCAAACGAGCGACGGCGTTCACGTGAAGACGGTGTATCCGGACGATCACGCGAAGTACGTTTTGCGGATCCAGTGGAAGCGAACCTCTTACTCGGTCGACTACGACGTTACGTTACCGGTGGATGCGCCGCTGTGGCTGCGAAATGATTTTGGCAACGTCGAGACGAACGGCGTACATGGCTGGACACGGGTCGAGAATGGCCATGGGACCGTTGGTGTAAAGGATGCAGGGCAGACG
>Ga0137412_10001366_pt1 | contig 18900 bp, 19 predicted proteins | sample CZODoug2_1_16fun_FD_122160 | JGI IMG/M metagenome (GOLD analysis project Ga0137412, IMG submission 122160) | Vadose zone soil fungal communities from Angelo Coast Range Reserve, California, USA - CZODoug2_1_16fungal (Hybrid Assembly) | ecosystem: Environmental > Terrestrial > Soil > Vadose zone...
ATCTCAGAGGACAGCAGTTCTGCGAGGCGAGCGTGCGAAGCCGGCAACGCCTGCGGCGTCGCGGTCGCCGGCGGCCGCAACACCGCAATCTGCGCGTAGACCCGATCGGACTTTGCGCCCAGCGACAACGCAAGTGAGAAATAGAGCACCGCCAGCAGCGCCGCGATCACCAGGCCCATCACCCACAGCGGCAGCCAACTCGCCAGGGCGCTACCGGGGCTGACTGCGGCTTGCCACTGCGGCGACAGGGACTGCCCGGCTCCTGCGCGATCGGTGCGTGCTTGCGCGAACTGGCTACGGATTTGCGCCAGCTCCGCGCCTGCCGTGATCGTGCCCCGCGCCCGTGCGTCGAAGCCCAATGCCAGCGCAACGCAGATCAACTGCTGCAGCTCACGATCGGCCGATGTGTCGCGCGCAACACGCACCAGCCGGTGAGCCGGGCTGTCCGTTGCGCCTCGCGCGCCTCTGCCCGGGAGCGAGGAGCCCAGAGGCTGCCAGCCGGCGTCGGAGCCCCAGGGCATCGAGCCCACCACGTCATCGATCAGCGCATGAAGGACCGTCGAGGCCTTGAGCAGCCGCGCCGCGTTGATGCCTCGAGCGCGGGCCCGAATCTCGAACTCGCGCAGCATTTCGGCGATCTTCGCGCGCAGTCGAGCAAGGTCCGCCACCTGCGTGGTCGCCCGAAGCTCGGGAGCCAGCGCAAGCACCGCGTCAGCTTCGATCAACAGCAGGTTGCCAGCGGGCATCGGGTTAGGGTTACGATCGGCCGGGATCGACCGTGGCAAGGCGGATCTTATCGACGTCCAGGTCAATCAGCAGCAAGTTGCGTATGCCCGGCGTCAATGGGACCGTCAAATGCCAGGTCGCGCCGTCAAACTGGCGAAACGCCGCGGCAACGCCGAGCGCCCGCACCTGAAGTGCCAAGGTCCGGTCCCGGTGCTGGATTTCCCCCGGCCTGAGCACGAATTCTTCTTGAGCGGCCAGGTCATCCCTCAGAGCCTCGCCCGGGCGCTCGAAAATGGCCGAGTAGTCGGACGCCTCGAAGGCTTTGACCGCCTTCAGATCGAAAATCCGCACAACGACCGGCGAGGCTCGCCCTTGAGCGTTCGGATTCATGCCCGGGCCGCCGACAATGGTCAACTCGAGCGTCGTCGCGGCCGCCGCGGGCGCATCGACGCGAAGCGGCGTCGGCAAAGCGGCCAGCTGCATCGGCCCGGCCCGACCGGCGAGCAACAGCATCCCCGCAAGCGTGCCGGCGACGCCCACGATAGGCAGGGCCGACCGAATTCGGCGTCGGCGAACCATCACCCAGGGTCTGTGTGCCCGTGCCGCAGGTGCGGGAACACCACAGGTAGCGTCGCGGTCTCGGCTGACCCGGCGATCTTGCGCTCGCCGATCCAGCAGCCGATTGCTGAATAGTTATCCTGCTTCGGATCGGCGCGCTCCAGCGTCGCGGCGGCCATCGCGTCGAGCCAATCATCGGGCGTCGCTGCCTGCACGAGCAAGTCGTCGATCTGCGACTCCTCGAGTCCGCTCCACCAGCCGTCGCTGCACAGCAAAAAGGCATCGGCGTCACACAGTTCAAAGGGCTCTGACACCACATTGGGCTCGACGTCCTCCTCGGAACCGAGCGCAGCCAACAGCAACCCCGGCTGCGCGACCTCCCGTATCCGCCCTGAATCGATGACGCCAGCATCGAGCATCCATTGCACGACACTGTCGTCGCGGGTCATCGCGACCACCCGACCGTCGCGCCACAGGTACAGCCTCGAATCCCCGACGTGGCCCCATAACGCGCGGCCAGTCGTGGTGTCGATCATCAGAACGACCACCGTGGCGTGCATGGCCGACGCCCGGTCGGTCGCGCCCCGGGCTCGCTGCGCCGCTACGACCGCATCGTGCGCATCGAGCAGCAGTTCGGACAAATCGCTGGCGTCGACCGGCGGACGGCTGCGAAAACCGGTCAGAACACGGTCGACGACCAGCCGCGAGGCCAGCGCGCCGTCGCTGTGACCGCCGGCACCGTCGGACAGGACCAGGCACCAATGCCCTTGATGCTGCTCGACCCCGACGCAGTCCTGATTGCTGGAACGCGAGCCGATGGACGAGCGCTGTGAGACCCGAACCGCAAGCGAGCTCAACTGGGCAACTCCTTCGGGGCACGCGCTGGGGCCCCGCCCGCGGCCGCGGCCTCCAGGTTGCGTATCTGCGCCTCGTAGGCTTCGCGGAAGGCTTCTCCGAACAAGCGGTTGAAATCCTCCTGCGCCTCCTCGCGCAGCGAACGATAGTGCTCCAGGTACAGTTCCCACAGCCGCGCTCTGCGGTGGGCAGGCACCAGCGATTCGAACACCGATCTGGCGCTGAGCTTTTCTTCCAGTTGCACGGGATCGAAGCGGTCCAGCACGGCACCCAGCGCGGCCCGCATCCCGGCAGTCACCCCGATCTGGTGCGACTGCAGATCGATCAGCGCGTCGTGCAGAGCCGAAGGACCGGCCAGAAATCCGCGCGCCGGCGGCTGCAGCAGAAGTTGCAACGCGACGCTCGCATCCGGCGCGAACTTCAGCGGATTGTTGCCGCGAACCTGGATCATCGTCATTTCCGCCTGAAACTCGCTCTTGGCGACGGCACGCATGGCGATCAACCGATGGATCCCCTCGACCGCTATCTTCATCATGGCACCGATGGCACTGAGCAGCTCGGGCGACGGACCATTGGGCAATGGCAGTTCGACCCCAGCGCCCTCGACGAAGCCTCGCCACAGCGCCTCGCCGCTGACCGTCGCATCGCCTCTCGATCCGGATGGCCGTGGCCGTGCAGCCGCCTCCGCCAAGGCTTCGGCGGCCAAGGCCGCCCCGGCCTTGGCCGCGGGAGCCTCGGACAAGGCGCCCTCGGCCGCCGTAGCCTTGGCGGAGGCGGCCGGAGCGAGCCCGCCCTGAGGCGTCCCGGTGCGCCCGCGCAGGATGGTCGCGCTGGTTTCGTCACTCTCGAAGGCGACCATCATCTTGTAGCCACCGATCCTGAGTTCATCGCCGTCGTGCAGCGCAACCCTCATCCCGGAGCTCAGCGGTCGCCCGTTGTGCAGGATCGGGTTCGCGGCGCTGACGTTCTCGATCCAGTAACCGTCGTCACCATGGGAAATCTGCGCCTGGACGCGCGAGATCATGCGCTCGGGATCCGGCAACGTGAACGTCGCGTTGTCCGAACGACCTATTTGCCCGCCGCGCTCATCGAAGCGGCCAATGAGCGGGCGGCTCAATGGCTCCTCGTTCAGCGACAGGACACGGAGAACGAGGCTCATGGCGTGATCACAAGGTTGCAGCGTTCATTGGTTCTGGTTCGTCGTGGCGAAAGCCTTTCAGTAAACCGTGCGTTCGCGCCGCAGCACAAGTCACCAAAGTCACATCGACCCGACGTATTAATCGTAGTCCTGGTGCGATGCAACACCGAACTTGACCGGAGCCCCAACCGAAGCATCGTGTCACCGTGCCAGCCGTTCGACCAGACGCACCAGTTCGCGCGGCTGCAGCGGTTTGTGCAGAATGATCAGACCGTTTTCGTGTGCCAGCGTCAGCAGATCGGGCGAGGTATCCCCGGTGATCAGCACGGCCGGGGTCGACTCGCCGCACACCGCGCGTACCGCGCGTACCGCGTCCATGCCATTTTCCTGTCCCCGAAGGCGCCAGTCGGACAGGATCAGGTCGATCGGTGCACTGGACTGTCTTGCCAGTTCGACCGCCTCGGCGATGGTGGCCGCTACGATGACGTCGACCAGCATCGGTCGCAGCAGCTCGCGCGTTGCTTCCCGGATCGCGCGCTCGTCGTCGATCAGCAGCACGGTAACCCGGGCCACCGTGCGTGGCGGCAGGGTATCGGCCTCGAGCGGCGGGGCCTCGATCGCTCCCATATCGCCGGCCGGCACGATGACGCGAAAAACGCTGCCGCGCCCCGGTGTCGAGCGTACCTGCAACGGATGCTCGAGCAGGTTGCACAGACGCTGCACGATGGCAAGCCCCATGCCGAGGCCGCGGGTTCGGTCCCGCTCGGGGTTATCGAGCTGATAGAACTCATGAAAGATCATCTCGATTTTTTCGACAGGAATGCCCACCCCGGTGTCCCACACCTCAAGCGCGACGCCGTGCGGGTGGCGGCGCGCCGCGACCAGCACGCCACCCTGCCGCGCGTAGCGCAGCGCGTTCTGGACCAGGTTGGCGAGTACTCGCTCAAGAAGCTGGGGATCGCTCAGAACCGTGCGGCGCGCTGCTCGAAAGCGCAAAGACAGGTCACGTGCCTCGGCATCGCCGCCGAACTGCTGGTAGAGGCGGCGAAACAGATCGCGGATCGGAAAGTTCTGGGGCGTCTTCTGCACGACGCCGGCGTCGAGCCGGGAAATGTCCAGCATCGCGCCAAACGAGCTTTCGAGCGCCTCGATCGCGTCCATCATGTTGCGAACCAGCGGTTTCTCGGGGACACTCTGAAGGCGTTGATCGAGCGCCGCGCAAAACATCCCGAGCGCATGCAAGGGCTGCCTGAGGTCGTGGGCTGCCGACGCCAGAAAGCGCGTCTTTTCCTGGTTCGCGCGTGCCGCCACCTCGACTTGCGCCCTGAGTTGCTGGACCAGGTCCTCGTTGTGAAAGCGCGCCGCCAGGCCCAGCGCCAGGGCATTGTTTTGATCCAGCGCCAGATGCATCAGCACCAGCAGAAACGTGGCCACGAGCACCGCGAGTAACAACGAATTGGCGGACCCCTGAAGCACCAGCGTCACCAGCAAGGGCCCCAGCGCGGGCAACAGCGACAGATACACCGCGGGTCGCGACGCGGCGACCAGCGGGGCCGACAAGCCAGCGGCGGCGAGCCAGATGCCCGTGAGCAAGGTGTCCGCCGCCGGATTTCGAGACAGGAACAGCGGCGCCCCCACGCCCCAGGCGCTGGCCGCCAAGGCAAGCAGGGCCAGCCAGCGCCCATGCAAGGTCCGTGCGTCCTGCTCTGGCCTGCCAGCGCGACCCCGCCCGATCAGCAGCAGGCGCAGCACGGCCAGCACAATGCACAGGGCACACCAGAGCCAGACCAGCTTGGACGCGCCCTGCTGATCAAGCGCCGAGGCGGCAAAAAGGCTGGCCAAGACGGCCGCCAGCACCGTTCGCCGATCGCCCGCGAACGCGGCGCGGTACAGCTCGGCCGCCACGCGGCCATCTGCGGACGCCGGCCGATCGATCAATGGAACAGACTGATCAGGTGCGCACGCGAATCGACGTCGAGCGCAAGCAAAATGGCGGACACGTAGTTTTTCACGGTACCGAGCGACAGCTCGGTCGCCTTGCTGATCTCCTGGTTGCTGCAACCGTCGAGAATCAGTTCGAGAATCTGCAAATGCCGGGGCCCCAGCTCCGCGACGCGGTCGTAGTGCGATGTCCCGGCCAGCTTCGGGAAGCGCTCGGAGATCGTCGCTCGGGCCGTCCCCGTCGGCGGCCGCAGCAGCGAGAGCAGCGCGGCCTTGACCTGTTCCGGAGTCCAGGACTTGAGCAGGTAGCCGATGGCTCCCATCGACTGGGCCTGGCGTATCACGAATTCGTCCTGGGTTCCGGTGAGCACCGCAATCGGCAACCCGGGGAATTCATCGCGCAACGTGCGCAGTCCCTGCAGTCCCTTCGAATCGACCAGGTTCAAATCGAGCAGCACCAGATCGAAGGGTCCGTCGTCCCGACAGGCGGTGCGCGCCTCATCCAGCGAACGGCACGGCTTGATCTCACACCGCACCTCGACCAGCGACTCGAGCAGCAGGCCGGTACCCAGCCGGATCAGATCGTGGTCCTCGACCAGAAGGATCTTCTTCTCCGTTTCCATCGACTCCCCCTTGACGCGCCACGCTTCAGACTAACGCCGGCGCCCTGATCGTGTCCAGCCGCCTTTGCCGCATCCTCCCGGCGCTGGTCGAGGCCAGCGGTCAGTTCCAGGCGGAATCCTGCCAGGCGTCGCTTTGCATCTGCACCGTCGCGTAGCTTGTGATCGGGATGCGGCCTTGCATGTAGTACTCGAGGCAATCGGTCACATTGCCGAGACCGGCGAGCAAGCTGCCGCGCCCGAAGGCGTTCACCCCGCTGTCGATGCCGCACATCACGGACTTGAACACGGTCTTCATCAGCGGGACTTTCAACTCGTAGGCATACACGACCTGGATCCGCAATTCGTTGGCATCCTGGATCGTCAGGCCCGATTGCTGCCCCTTGTACGCGTCATAGGCGCGGTACTCGAGGTTGTCATTGGGGATCGCGACGTGATTGCCGCTCCCGTCGTTGACGTTGAGGCCGAAATCGCTGAAGGCAGACTCCGGGGGGCTGAGGCGCGCGACCTTCAGCCTGAACGGAATGCTGATGTCCACCAACTCCGACAGTGCGGCGCCGCCCAAACGCGCGGTGGCGTCCGGCTTGGTGGAGTCCTGGTAAAACGGCAGCAACTTGCGGGTCAGCGCTCTCATCACGTCCTGCTTTTGCGCGTGCTCGCTGGCCCCCATCCGGGCCCCCTCGAACGTCGCCTCGTTCAAAACCTGCTTGGCCGTCATCATCAGGCCGAGCTGGACCAGCGCCATGATGACCAGGATGGCGATCGGGCCCACGATCACGAATTCGACCATCGTTGCGCCTCGTTGGCCCCGCGCGCCGCCGCGGCCAGGCCATTTGACTGCACTGTGTCTGAGTAGCGGTTTCATCGGCAACTCCTACGTCGACTCGAGGGGTTCAGCGGGGCGCATCGGCTCCCGCAGGGTTGGAAAGAATTGACTTGAGGCGGCGGTCGATCGCTTCGGCCTCCTGGCGCTCGGGCGTACCCGCGGCAAGGCGCCCGCGCGCGATATCGATCGCGGACTGCGCCTGCGCCAGCCGTGAGAGTGCCAGATTCAGGGCGGCACGCCCGTTGCCCGGATCCAGACCGAGCGCCGTTTGCAGGGCGCCGGCCGCATCGTCGTACCGGCCCTGCCTCATCAAGGTGTTTCCCAATCGGAACCACACCTCGGGGTTGTTTGGATACGAACGCGCAAGCTGCTCGAACGCGGCTTGCGCTTCCTTGAATCGTCCGCTCAGGTAGAGCGCCTCGGCTTGCTGCAGCTCGCGCAGCCGCTGCTCCAGGTTCGAATCGTTCGTGCCGTTCGCGCCCGACGGTTCGGCGGCCTGCTTCGCCACGGGCACGGCGCATCCCTGCAGTTGAATGACGGTTGTGCCGAGGAGGAGCAAAAACGCCGCGAATAGCCCACACCGCTTGCGCGCCTGGCCCTTGCCGGGAAGATCGTCGTGGGTCATCGGCTTTGTCCTTCTCCTGCAACGATCTTCGCGATCGCGACACGTTCATCGGATGCTGCATGCAATCTGTCCAGCGCAGCTTAGTAGGGTCTTGCGCGGTCGTGTTGCCGATTCGACAGGACTTTAGTCAATAGGCAAGGACCGCCGTTTCGCCGACCATTCGCACCGACGGGCTACGGAAGGACATGAGGTCCCACCGGGTCCGCCGCAAATGGAAAGGCAACCGGAGATTTACCGACCACCGACGAACACCCGATCGCGGCCCGGTCGTTGAACTTAACCTCACACCAGGAGATGTCAAATGAAACGCACGAATAGCAGCAAGCGGCAACTGGGCCAGGGCATGACCGAGTACATCATCATCGTGGCGCTGATCGCGATCGCTTCCTTCATCGCCTTCAACAGCTTTGGCAAGGCAGTCCGCCAGGAAGTGGCCTCGATCGCGCTCGGCCTGTCCGGCAAAGATGGGGGCACAGAGGGCGCGAACGCGCAAACCTCGGCCCAGAATGCCGCGACCGACGCCGACAAGGCAAAGGCCACCGACACCGCCGCGAAGGGCATCGGGGAGTACTAAGCGTTCTGAAATCTTCCTCGCATGAGAGCGTGTCCCGAACGTGGCCTGCGGCCACCTTCGGGACCAACGCTTCCGACGAACCCGGTTCGCGATCCGCGACGCCGATCGAGCTACGGAAAGGGGCGCCAGCATGAAGCACCCGCGCACTTCGAGTCAGTTTGGCCAGGCCATCATCTGGTTCCTCGCGACCCTGGCAGCCTGTTGTGCACTGCTGATGATCGTCTATAACGTCGGGCAGGTTTCCGCCGAAAAGGAAAGGACGACCAATGCCGCCGATGCGGTGGCGCTGAGCGCCGGGCTGGTGCAGGCACGCGGCATGAACATGCTCGCTTACAACAATCGCGCGATTATCGCCAACGAGATGACGATCGCCCAGGCCGCGTCTCTCGACGCCTGGTTCGAATACAACGTCCAGCTCACCCAGAACCTCGCACTCATCACGTCGTGGATTCCCTATGTCGATGCGGTCACGCAGACGATCGCGGACGTGATGAGTCAGATTGGATCCGTCGTGTACCAGGCTGCGCGAGGAATCACCCAGGGATTCCAGCTGGCGGTCGACGTACTCGAGGGTCAAAGAAAGATCCTGGCCCCGGCTATCCCAGTGGCGGTCCAGCAGATGGCCACTGAAGTGGCCGACAAGAATAACGTCGCGATGAACGACAACATGGCTTTTTCGACTCTGAGCTTCGCCAAGCTCTTCGTCGACAACCAGGGCTTCTACGTCGATCACGCAAAGAGCGGCAACAATGGCAATGACGACCGCAAGGCGGCCAATGATGTGATCCTGAGTTCGCGCGACCAGTTCACGGCGAATCGCGGGCCCGGCAAGATCATCGACGGATTGAATTCCGCTCTGTCTTTCGTACCCGGAATCACGGCTCAACTGGTCAAAAGCTCGGGCAGCGCGAAGTTGCCAGACTTCGATCACTGGGAGGCGCAGGACTCGCTTGAGTTGGACGCCCAGGCGTGCCTTTTCGGGCTTTGCGTATCGCTGCCGGTCAGCGGACCCGTTGGATGGGGGCGAGCCAACACCAATAACGACGGCAGCCAGGGGCAGGACTGGGCCTACAGCGGAAACTGCAACGGCTACGGCATCGGGTCGGCGTGCTGGCTGGCCGATGTATGGAACCCGGACAACATCCCCGGATGGAACGGGGTCCCGGACATGCTGGATGTGAAAGACCGGAACAAGGAGCTGCACTTCTTCGTGTCGGTGAAGTCCAAAGACGGCAACCTGCCGATGACCTCGGAGCGCATGGGAATCGCCAACGTCGACCTTCCCGGCCCCCAGGGCTCACCCCGGGTCACCGACAACCTGGCCAAGGTCAACGGCAAGGCCGAGCTGCAGGCGATCTCTTCCGCCCGCATCTTCTTCAAGAGACCGAAACGCGATTCGGCCGACCACACCGGCACCGACCTGTTCCGGGCCGACCAGGTGCAGGAATATGCGAGCCTGTACAACCCGTACTGGCAAGCGCGGCTGCACACGCCGAACTGCAAGGTCCTCGCTTTCGGCGAGGACTGCATCGCGCGCGGCCTGCTGTACACCGGACTTGGCGAACCGGGAGCTGAACTCGCGGTCGACCTGGTGCTGCAGTGAGCGAGGCTCAGAGCAGCACCGCCCGGACCACCACTTTGCCAGGGAGACTTGCCATGTCAACGACTCAACTGCAGTCCCAGCGCGGGCAGGCGACGACTGAGTTCGCCATTGCGATGGCGGTTGTCGCTCCGCTCGTGATGGGCGTCATCTACATCGGCAAATACCAGGACGTCAAATACTCGGCGATTCAGGCAAGCCGCTACGCGGCGTTCGAGCGCGCATTCGATCCTTCGGCCACGCACAAGAATTCGACCCAGCTCGCGGAGGAAACCCGCGCCCGCTTCTTCGCGGACCCGCTGGCCAGCAACCAGGGCGCCGTGGCCCTCCGGGATACGACCCAGGGTCGCAGCCTGAACAGGAACTGGTACGGCACCGGACTGGAACCCCTGATCAAGGACTACGCCAACATCGCCGTCGACCTGACGAACAGCGGGACACCCACCGACGCCTCCAATAAGATCCTCGACGGCGACGCCAAGATCAATTTCAACATCGACGACCCTGGCATACAGCAGGCTCACGTCGCAGTGCCGCTCGTATCGGCGACCTATTTCGACGAACTTGCCAAGCTCAGTCTGGCCGCTGACGCCTCGACGTTCACGCTGGTGGATGGCTACAACGCCGACGGCGACGGTACCGCGAACAATCCGGCCGCGAGGACGACCCGTGCCCGCGTCGCCTTTGACTGGGGACTCATCCTGGGCAAGATTCCAGGGCTCACGTCCGTGCTGCAGACGCTGGACAGCTCGGTTCTGTCGGTCGGCTGGCAAGCTCTTTCGGATACACCCGGGCCGCAATGGGCATGTGTAAGCCCCGACGTGGTGCCGACCGACGCGGTTTCATCGCCCGTCCAATACGACCCCACGCAGGTCTGCAATTGATCCGGATGCCGAGATGAGTCGCTTTCGCTTCCCCGGCACTCTTTCATGGGCGGGTTGGCTGGCGCTGGCCCTGCTCGGCGCCGCGCGCGCGCAAACCTCCGAGCCATGGCCCGAGCTCCCGTTGCCTCCCCATGCAAAGGTCGAGTGGGTGGCCGACCAGATGAAAGTCGACGGGATTCCGATGCGCGTGATGCACTTCGAATCGACCGCGAGCCGCTCCGAGATCGTGGCTTACTACACGGCGCACTGGTCGGGAGGGTACGTGACCAAGCCCTCGGTGAAGCCGATGGACGAGGCCACGCTGGTGGGGCAGGCCCACGGCGCGTACTACATGACCGTCAAGGTCAGCGACCGCCCGCGCGCCGGGAGCGGAGGATTCATCTCCGTAAGCCAGATGCTGGGCCGCCGCCCCGAGCGCTCGGTCGGCGGCTTGCCGCTGATGCCCGGCGCCAAGATTCTGTCGGTCGTCGAGTCGGCCGACCCCGGCAAGCACTGCCGCGAGGTGATCGCGATGCAGGACGCTGGCCCCGACTCCGCCAGGAAGTATTACGAGTCGGCACTGCAGAGCGCGGGCTGGCACCTTGTCCAGCAGTCTTCCGACGACGCGATTCGGGCCCACGCCGGCTCCGTAGAGATCTTCCAGCGCGACCAATCCGAGCTCTCGATCAGCGTGATGGCGTCCGAGGACGGGAGTGGTTCGTCCGTGGTGGAAACGCTTGTGACCAAGGGCACTGGCCAGTGGGCCGAGTGAACGGCACCATGCGGCTACCCATCGAAACCGGAGCGCCGACCATGAGACCTCATTTCCTGTATCGCCTGCCCGGCGCGCAGCGTGGTCAGTCGGTGATCGAATACACGATCCTGTGCGCCGTGTTCGTGGTGGCCCTGTTGGTGCCGATTCCCGGCCAGCAGCCGCCCGTTACGGCCGGTCAGATGCTCGCCGACCGGCTCAGGGATTTCTACAGCGCGCTGAGCTACTTTCTGTCATTGCCATAAGGAGACGATAGTGAAGATGCCGTTCAGTTTTTCGTTGGGCAGTCTGCCGCTGAGCCGCAACTGGCTGACGCTGGCCGGCGCGCTCGCCATGGGGGGCGTTGCGATATTCCTCAGCAACAAGCTGCTGCATGACTACAAGGCGAAGATCGACGCGCAGCTGCGCGCCGAGCACACGATGGTGAAGATCGTCGTCGCCAGGCGCGACCTGGAGCGCGGGAGCCCGATCGTCAAAGAGAATTTCGCAGCGCGCGAGATGCCCCAGGAGTTCGTCCACGCATCCGCGTTGCGTCCGGCGCAGTTCGACCAATACTCCGGACAGCGCCTGGCCGTCGGACTGAAGCGAGGCGAAGCCCTGCTCGAAGCGCATCTGGAATCGGCCTCGACCGTATTCTCGGCCACGCTTCCCAAAGGCGATGTCGCGCTGACCACCGAGGTCGACGAGGTCAACTCGATCTCGGGCATGCTGCGTCCGAGCGATCATATCGATCTGATCGTCACCGCTCACCCGAGCAAGGGCAACAGCGCGGACCTGACATTTCCACTGCTGTCCAACGTCGAGGTGCTGGCCACCGGCCAGGTTACGCGCAAGCGCGATGGCACCAACCAGCCCCGCACGTACACGACGATCACGATGGCGCTGTTGCCCGCGGACGCGGATCGGGTCGTGATCGCCAAGAGCTCCGGCAGGCTGACGGCCGTGTTGCGCAACCCCGAGGACACACGGCCCAATTCGACGGTGGCGATGGGGATCGACGAGTTGCTGCCCAAGACCAAGGCGCAGAAGGCCCACCGTGCTGTGCAGTACATCGTCGGGGGCGCGGGCGGGTCGAGATCCTAGAGGCAAGTCCAGATGTCCAGGACGGCCCGCTGCGCGGGCCGTTTTTTTTCCCCTGTGCCGGGTCTTGGTGCATCGCGCAACCCGACACGTGTCTTCGGTCACATGGGTGGCCGGCAGCGGCCCGGCGCATGCCCTTGGTCACTATCGCATTATCGATGCACCCCGGATCATCACCCAATCGATCACGTCCACCGGGAACACAGGCCATGAAAACGAACCTCCAGTCCTATTTCGCCGCGGTCTGGCTTGTCGCCCGTGTCGCCATCGCCGCGCCCGGCCAACCGGCGCAGCCGCCGCCAATTCCGCCGGCGCCCGCGACTTCGACGCGGCCCATTGCGTTGGCCGATCCGGCACCCCGCGCTCATGGCGTGAAACCCGCCAGCGCAATCGACGACAGCGCGCCTGCCGGACCGGTGGTCAATGGTCCTGGAGTGACGCTGTACCACGGGGAAGTCCAGGTGCTCGATCTTTCCAACGTATCGCGCATCGCAGTAGGCAACGGCGGCGTGCTGCGGGCAACAGTCGCCGAACCGGGCCAGGTGGTGCTGATCGGCGAAGGTGCGGGCACCACGACGCTGCGGGTGTGGGCTGCCAACGGCGCGCAATACGCCTACGAAGTGACGGTTCGAAACGACGACACCGCACGGATCGTGCGGGACGTGCAGGACATGCTCGCCAGTGAGCCGGGGCTGACGGTCAAACAGATCGACGGCCACGTGCTGATCGAGGGGGACTACAGCGCGACCAACACCGCTGCGCGGATCGACGCCATTCTGAAAATTTACCCGCAGGTCGTCAGTATCGCGCCACCGCACAAGGTCCCGACCGTAGTCGCGATCGACCGGATGGTGCACATGGACGTGCGGGTGGTGGAGATTCGTAAGAGCGCGCTCGAGCAGCTCGGCGTGAATTGGTCGCCGACGACGCAAGGGCCGAACCTCGGCGGCAGCCTGTACGCCTCGAAGAACTTTTCGCGCGTGCCCAACATGGGTTACTTCGGAATCGTCAGCAACCTGACGTCCGTGCTGGAAGTGCTCGGCCAAAACGGCGACAGCTGGACCCTGGCCGAGCCAAAGGTCAGCTGCAAGAGCGGCGGCGAGGCCAAATTCACGGTCGGGGGCGAGATCCCGGTCCCGGTTTCGGCCGGATTTGGCGCAACCGCCATCGTCTACAAGAAGTACGGAATCATCCTGGAGTTCAAGCCGGTTGCCGATGACAAGGGCAACGTGAGCTCCACGATCGTGGCCGAGGTTAGCGAACCAGACCCCACGTTTTCAAGCAACGGATTGATCGCCTTTCGGCAGAACCGAACCGAGACCGAAGTCAGCCTCAGGGAAAATGAGACGCTGGTGATCTCCGGCTTGCTGAGAAACAGGGGCTCGAACGCCGTCAACGGCATTCCGGGCCTGAAAGAGGTGCCCGTGCTGGGGGCACTGTTCCGATCGAAGGAATTCCAGAACGAACGAACGGAACTGGTCGTGATGGTGACGCCGCGTGCGATCGACGCGCAAACTGAATCGAACGTGGCCTCGATCAGACAGGCCGACCAGTACACGGCCGGCGTCGAGAAGATCATCAACCGCAACATGGCGGAGTAAGGATCATGTGGAGCGTTCAACTGCGTCCCGCCGACGGCCAGCCCTCGGATCTGAGCTTCCCTCAGGGCAGAGTGAAGATCGGGCGTGACGCCGACAGCGACGTGAAACTTGCCGGGTGGCGGATCAGCCGCAAGCACGCGGAGCTTTTCGTTTCCAACGACCAGGCCTTCGTGCGCGACCTCGAGTCGACGGCCGGCACGCTGGTCAACGGGACGCCAGTGGCGACCCACGGCCCGCTGAAGCCGGAAGACACGCTCCAGATCGGCCCGTACGCCATCAAAGTGTGCTGGGCCGCTGTTCCGGCCAAGCCACGAGTGGTCGCTCAATCTCAGGGGCGCGACGCGGCAGCCGTTCAAGCCGATCCCGTCGCGGCCAACGCCCCACCGCGCGTACCGAACTGCGCCGCGGCCCCGGCGCAAGATGACACGTTTCATTGGCGCCGGGTGTTGCATGAGCGGCTGCTGGAGGCTTTCGATGTGCGCCGGGTCGACGTGCACAAGATGGCGGACAGCGAGCTTCGCAGCCGAACCGAGGCACTGATCTCGGGGCTGATCGAGCAAATGCCGGAAATCCCGGCCGACGCGGACCGTGCCGCGCTGGTTGCCGCGGTGCGCGACGAGGCGATCGGCCTGGGCCTTCTGGAGCCGCTGCTGGCGGATCCCTCGGTCACCGAGATCATGGTCAACCGTGCCGACGAAGTGTTCGTGGAGCGCGGCGGCCGCCTGGAGCGCTTCCCGCTCTCGTTCACCAGCGATCGCGCGGTCTCGGGCATCATCGAGCGCATCGTCGCGCCGCTGGGACGACGCATCGACGAAAGCTCGCCGATGGTCGATGCGCGCCTGAAGGACGGCTCTCGCGTCAACGCGGTGATCCCGCCGCTGTCGCTGAAAGGCCCGAGCATCACGATCCGCAAGTTCTCCAAGCGCAAGCTGGTCGCTCAGGATCTCGAGCAATTCGGCTCGGCGAGTCCCCAGATGATCGAATTCCTGCGGGTGGCCGTGGTACACCGCAAGAACGTGGTGATCTCGGGCGGCACCGGGTCGGGCAAGACGACGCTGCTGAACATCCTGTCGAACTTCATCCCGGAAGATGAACGCATCGTCACGATCGAGGACGCGGCAGAGCTCCGGCTGCACCATCCAAATCTGGTTTCGCTGGAAGCGCGCCCGGCCAACATCGAGGGCCGGGGCCTGGTCGCGATTCGCGACCTGGTGCGAAACTCGCTTCGGATGCGGCCGGACCGCATCGTGGTGGGCGAGTGCCGCGGCGGCGAGGCGCTCGACATGCTGCAGGCGATGAATACCGGACACGACGGCTCCCTGACCACCGCGCACGCCAACACGCCGCGCGACATGTTGGCGCGCCTGGAGGTGATGGTGCTGATGGCGGGCCTGGACCTGCCGGTCAGCGCAATTCGCGAACAGGTTGCATCGGCCATTGACATTGTCGTGCAGCAAACCCGCTTCGCGTGCGGCACGCGCAAGATCACGCATATCTGCGAGGTCACCGGCGTCGAGAGCGGGCGCATCCAGCTACAGGACGTCTTCGAGTTTCGGCAGACCGGCGTCGACGCCAACGGCAAGACCCAGGGCTACTTCACCGGCTGCGGTTTCGTACCGGAGTTCTACGAGAGCCTGCGCCGCATCGGGGTGCCGCTCGACCTGGATATTTTTGAACGACGCGAGTCGCTTGCGAGGGCCGCATGAACCCGGATCTGCTTGTCATCCTGGTAGGCGCCGCCGCGCTCATCGCAACCCTGTTGCTGGTGCGCGCGTCGGTTTCTGGCCTCTCCGCCTATCGGCAGCGGTTCACCGAGAAATCCGCGGCGTCGCTGCGCGAATCATTCCTCTTCATCGACGCCGAGCGCGTGTTCGTCTTCGTGGTCATCGGTGCCCTCGTGGTACCTGGCGCGCTCTGGCTGCTGACCGATTCGTACGTGGCGCCGGCGGGCGGTCTGGTCGCCGTAATCACGTTGCCTCGCCTGGCCTATGCCCTGATCCGCCGCCGGCGGCGCCATCGTCTCGTGCTGCAACTGCCCGATGCGTTGACCATGCTGGCCAGCGCGATGCGCGCCGGCACCAGCCTGCAGACAGCGCTCGATATCGTGATCACGGAAACGCCGGCGCCGCTCGCGCAGGAGCTGGGCATCGTGGTGCGCGAGCAGCGCCTGGGGGTCGCGCTCGAAGACGCGCTCGAGTCCATGGCGCGACGCCTGAAGCTGGAAGACGTCGATCTGATCGTGGCCGCGATGACGATCGCCAAGCAAGTCGGCGGAAACCTGGCCGAGACCCTGGAGCGGCTTTCCGCAACGCTGCGCTCCAAGGCGATCATGGAAGGAAAGATCCGCGCGCTGACCTCGCAGGGCAAGCTTCAAGGGTGGATCGTGGGCGCGCTGCCGCTGTTTCTCGGGTTCATCCTGTGGTTCATGGAACACGATGCGATGAAGCCGCTGGTGACCACGTGGTGGGGCTGGGTGGTCGTGGGAGTGATTGTGATCATGGAGGTGGTCGGCGCTTTCTTGATCAAGAAGATTGTGACGATCGACATCTAACGTTCTGCGAACCGAACCTAAAGGACATTTCATCATGCTCGAACTCATGGTCTCAGGAATGTTCGCGGCGACGATCGTGCTGTTCATCGTTTCGTCGCGTCGAATCGTGGCCGAGGTCCCGCGCGACGACCGCCAGTACATGGACCCGCCGCCCAGGTTTTATCGGGTCACCTGGCCGCTCGTGTTGATCACGGCGCATCACTTCGGCTGGCTGATGCGCGAGGCATCGAGCGTGCGCATCCGCGAGTCGCTGCGCCGTGCAGGTCAGGACTACACACTGACCCCTGCGCAGTTTTTTGCCGGCAAGCTGCTGGCGATGGCGATGGTCGCCCTGGTGCTTGGCTCGATAATGGCTTGGATCGGTCAAAGCGCCGTGACGTTTGGACTGGCTGGCGCGGTGTTCGGGTTCTACTGGCCCGAGATCTGGTTGCGCGACATGGCCAAGTCGCGCAATCTGCGCATCCTCAAGGGGCTGCCGTTTTTCCTGGATATCGTCACGATGGCCGTGGAAGCCGGCCTGAATCTTTCATCGGCGCTGCAGCAGGCCGTGGAGAAGATGCCGCCGGGACCGCTGGTGGTGGAGATCAACCGTCTGTTGCGCGAGGTGCGGGCCGGCAAACCGCGCACCGATGCGCTGCGCGACATGGCCGCCCGCCTGGACTTCGGACCCATCAACAGCGTGGTCAGCGCCTTGGTGCAAGGCGAGATGATGGGCAGCAGCCTGGGCCCGATTCTGCGCGCCCAGTCCGAGCAGCGGCGCACCGAGCGCTTCCAGCGCGCGGAGAAGCTGGCGCTCGAAGCTCCGGTCAAGATGCTCGGACCCCTGATCTTCTGCATCTTCCCCTGCACTTTCATCGTGATCGGCTTTCCGATCGTGGTTCAAATAATGACGTCGGGGATCTGATGGCCTGTGTGCTCGATTGCCCCACGCCCGCCGGCCGTCTGCGGGTACGTATCGCAGACAGCTTTGTTGCACGGGCCCTGGGCCTGCTGGTCGGTACGCCGCTAGGCCAATCCGAGGCGCTGCTGATTGCACCGTGCTCGAGCATCCACACCTTCGGCATGCGATATCCGATCGACGTGGTATTCGTCGATCGAGAGGCGCGCATCCTCCGCGTGTTCCCCCAGGTACGGTCCGGACGGATTCGGATCGCCCCGGGCGCAAGAGCCGTGCTCGAACTGCGCGCCGGGGCCGCCGCGCAGCACGAGTTTGCCCCTGGGGTTCGGCTCACCGCGTTGGCGGCGGCGCTGGCGTGAATCGGCCTGGCTGCACTCGGGAAGCCGTTCCCGATTTCCGTCATCGGCCAGATGAATGACCTGCCCTCGAATTTTGCAAGCGGTCAAGATAGAGGTAAGTTCGCTTTGTGTGACCCAGGAGGTCGTCGATGAGAAGGGTGTACGGTATCTCTATGCTCGTAACATCGCTGATTGCATTATCTTCTCTTGTGATACTCAACATCTGGTTTGCAAATTACGCGGAAGGATCAGCGTCTGCAGAAAATAATAACTTGTCGCCACCCCTGGGTGACGGCAACTGCACGATCGACCTCATTGTGCAAACTACTCCAAGTTTTACTGAGCGGCTGCCATGCCACTATTCAAATTACCCCGTTTTTAAGAGCGATCATTTAACCTGGAATACCCCTAAAAATGCTGCGGGTCTCACGGTCAATTTATTGACGGGAAAAACGACGGCGGATTCCGCGACTCTTGATCTACATAGTGATCAAATTCCGTATGTCGACGGCAATGGGAATACCGTTACGACTCCTAAAGTCGGGTATGTTTATGACCTAAATTCAACAAGTAAAAGTGTTTGGCGTGGTGTGGTGGATGTTTTTACAACTGCGAGCTATCCCACTCCAGTCGAATGCCAAGGTGGTTACTACGGCAGCAGTCTGCCGCCCATTCCATACGTAACGGGGTCCGGTCTGCAGTTAAAGTGGGACACCGTCAACAACGCGGGGGACGTTGTTCACGGTACAGCGCAAGCTGTTCTCAGCTGCGCAAAGATCAATTTGACGGGTCCAAGAACTCCGTTGGGAATGATTGGTAAAGCGGTCATAAAGTTTTAACGTAGCGCTGCCCGCTTCGCCAGGATCCGCGCGATCGGCCCCAGGTGAGTGGCGAGCTGGTGGGCCGCGCGCGCGACTTCCTCGGGTGTCGGCGGCCTGGGTGGCTGGGTGCCGGCGCCCGCTGGCCGTGGGACCACGGTCGCCTGATTACCGGCTGCAGGCACTCGAGCGCAAGGAAGATGGCGGACACGTAGTTCTTCACGGTGCCGAGCGAGAGCTCGGTCGCCTTGTTGATCTCCTGATTGCTGCAACCCTCGAGGATCAAATCGAGGATCTGCAAATGCCGCGGTCCGGGTTCGACGTGTGTTCACAACCCGGGAACGGGCGCGCCGCATGCTACCGACGAGCAATCCGCGTACTGAGCTGCTTGCGATGCAAGCCCCCGGTCAGTTGGCCAAGCGCAGAGCGGGCCGCGGGCCGCCCTCGCGGCAGATCACATTCATTCGATCGGCGTAGGCGTTCCAATCAGGTTCCGGATGGTGCGGCTGCCAGGAT
>Ga0137412_10001367_pt1 | contig 18892 bp, 15 predicted proteins | sample CZODoug2_1_16fun_FD_122160 | JGI IMG/M metagenome (GOLD analysis project Ga0137412, IMG submission 122160) | Vadose zone soil fungal communities from Angelo Coast Range Reserve, California, USA - CZODoug2_1_16fungal (Hybrid Assembly) | ecosystem: Environmental > Terrestrial > Soil > Vadose zone...
ATCCTTGATACATCGACCTGTAACGGCAGCACGCCGACTTGTAGCAGTCCCATCCTAACAGCGACGCATGGCGATGGAGTCGTGGTCGAGCGCGCCCATCACAGCATTTTTATTGTGCAGACACTTAATTTCAGCGACCAGGTGCAGATACTCGACAGCAGTACGTGCAACAGCACCAACCAAAGCGGGTGCGGCACGCCTCCCTCGCAAAGTTTCGCAGCCGGTTTCTTTCCGTTTGTTCCGGCCACAGTCGACGAAGCTACCCATACGTTGTATATGCCCTCTGCATTTCCTAACATCCTTGCCGTCATCGACACTTCGATGTGTAACGCGTCGACTACGGCGGGATGTACCAACTTCGCACAAGTGGAAGTTGGAGCTTTCGGCTTTGCGGCTGTGTTCGATCCCCAAACGAAGACGGTCTATGTGGAGAACTTTTCATCGACTTCAATGTCGGTCGTAAATGGAGCCACTTGCAACGCCATGAACCACTCGGGCTGCAACCAAAAACCTCCTGTCCTTGCAACCGGAATCGATCCGGCACCGTTTGGTTACAATCCAGCCACGCAAACGCTCTATGTTTCCAGCCAGGACACAAACTTCGCCTGGGTGCTCGATGGCTCTAAATGCAACGCGACAAGGACAGACGGCTGCACCAGGAACTCTCCCACTACGCCTACGGGAAATGGTCCATCGGGGTTAGATATCAATCCGAATACTCAGACCTTGTATGTCGCAAATCAGAGCGACAACACAGTTTCCGTCATTGACACATCTACTTGTAACCAACATCAGCTCACCGGGTGCAATCAGACGTGGCAAACCGCGCCCGTCGGCAGCTTCCCTTTCCGCTTATCGGTCAATAAGACCAGCAACTCCATCTACGTGGCCGGATTTGATGGTACCGTCTCCATCATCAACGGCGCGACTTGCAATGCCGCGGTGAATTCGAGCTGCAATCAGCCACAGCCAATCACCGCTGTCGGTGCCACCCCCAATGACATTGCCATAGATGAAACGACCAATACCATCTACGTCGCGAACCGGGCATCCGACACCGTGTCGATTATCGATGGCACTCATTGTCAGGGTTCGGACGCATCCGGTTGCGGACAGCCGTGGCCTGTCTTCAACACAGATGAGGAGCCCCAGTCCCTTTTCTTTGATCCGAGGAACCACACGCTATACCTGGGGAGCGATGGCGAGGATATTGTCTCGATCATCGACACGACGCACTGCAACAATCACGACACGACGGATTGCTCACCCAAAGCGATTGTGCCGGTCCGCGATTCGCCTGTCTCCATCGGCGTTCTCTTCGATACGAATACCGTCTTTGTCCTGAATCGCTTCACCATGAAGGTGACGATCTTTGATGGTTCTACCTGTAATGCAACTAACTTCGCAGGTTGCCCAACCAATCCGCCGCCGCAGGTGTCGATTGCCGTGTTCCCGGACGCTCTCAGCAATCCCTTCGAGAACATAATCACGGGACGCCAGGTAGTCATTGATCAGAGAAAACACACTGTGTTTATTCCGACTCTTGGAGATACGGATCTGGTCGCGCTCGACGGCGACTCCTGCCAACCTGGTCACCTCAGCGACTGCAAACCAAAGATCGCGAATCCAAGAACAGGCGGGACTCCCGATTTTGCAGCCGTCGACCCATCATCGCAAACTGTCTACGTGGCGAATCTCCAAGAGCTTACGATTTCGATCGCACAGGATAAGTACTAACGCGCTCTATTTCTTTGCAACCGAAGACCAGGCTCGTGGACAGCCGCGCCCCTGCCAGCGTACCGAATTTGTGTATCTGTTCGCGGCAGAGAACAGCTGCAAGGAAGTGATACGAGGGGCCAGGAGCGCGGCGAGCGCACAAAATCGTTTCACTAACGTTCAAAGCAAATTATTTGGGAACCTGGCCTTTTGTTTCCTGTAGTAATTTTTGTAAGGTCATATCTCTATGTTTATTAAATCACTGCGAATCGGGTTAATTGGGTTTGTTCTTTCTGTCGCAACTGCCTGGGCTGGACCATCAGCTATTCAAGGCGTGGTGAAGGACGCAAAAGGGCAAGCGATAAAGGGTGCAGATGTTCGAATTGCGTCGAAAGATGGCAAACAGCAGTTCAACACCGTCAAGACCGATGCAAAGGGTCGCTACGTTTCAGAGGGCCTGCCCGTGGGCGTTTACCGGGTAACGCTGGCCGTGAACGGCGCCGTGAAGGCGACCATCACCAATACGAAAACCAAAGCGGACCAAACGACACAGTTGAATTTTGATCTGAAACCGGTCACAGCGGCACAGGCCAGCGCAGGCCAGAAGAAGGGAAAGCACATGGTCTGGGTTCCGGCGGCTACAGGAAGCCACATTGGCGGCAGCTGGGTGGAAGTTGACGATGGTGCGAAGACCGAGCCCGGCACCTTAAACGTGCAGCGGGCCGACGCTGAGCAGCTGCAGCGACAAATACAGAGCCAGGGCAACCCAAATACAGGCGGGCATTGAGGCAAAGCTCACTGCTCAGGCGGTAGTCGCATTGTGCGATTTTTAAGGTTGGGGCCGCCTTCTCTGATGTTCGGTGAATTCTAACTAGCGCGCCAGCGCCTAGTCTTTAAAATCGGCGGCGCAGTTTCAACCCGGGGCTTGCCCAGCTGCCGTCGAGAACAATCCCCGCACTGATTCACGCGAAAGTACAACGATCGTGAAGACGCCCAGAATTGTTCCAAAGGGAATGAAGAGGCATTCAATGCAAGCCATTACGAGGGCGAACGAATAGCGTTTGCGAAGCGCAAGAGATCGGCCGGCAATTAAGATACAAATTGCCATTGATAGTCCGATTAGGAACAACACCGAGCCAAGCACAGCAAAAATCCAACCAAGAAATTCGGGCGGCAAATCTTCGCCCGGTCTCGCTGTGCCGTGCCTCGCGGCGAATATGAAGATGGCGCCAACCGTTGTATAAAGAAGCGGAAAAAAAGAAAAGAGAGCGGCCAAACCCGCCACGACGTAGTGAAAAATCGCCAGGAGATTAAGCTGTTCGGTATCGCGATCCATACTCCTTAGAGCTAACCAGCCTGTTTGGACTTAATCCAGCGATCAACCAGCTCCTCCAGCACATCGAGCGGGACGCTGCCATTGTCCAGGACCACTTCATGGAACTGCCGGATATCAAATTTCTCACCTAACGACTTCTTCGCTTTATCCCGCAGCTGCAGAATCTTCAGCATTCCGATTTTGTAAGCGGTCGCCTGGCTCGGCATCACGATGTATCGATTGATGGAGTCAGTGCAGTCCGCCTCGGTGTTGGGGGTGTTCTTGGCCAGGTAATCGATCGCCTGCTGGCGCGTCCAACGTTTTGAATGGATCCCCGTGTCCACCACGAGACGTCCGGCCCGCCAAAGCTCCAGCGAGAGGCGGCCGAAATCGGAGTAAGGATCCGCATAGAGGCCGATCTCTTTCGGGGTCAGCTCGCTGTAGAGGCCCCAGCCTTCCGTGTAGGCGGTGTAGGCGTGCGAAAATTTCCGAAACTTCGGAATTCCGTTTAGCTCCTGCGCAATGGCGATCTGCATGTGATGGCCGGGAATGCCTTCATGATGGGCCAGCGCTTCCAGTTCGTAGGTTGGATTGTCCTGCATGTTGCGCAGGTTCACATAAAACATCCCGGGACGCGTTCCATCCGGCGCCGGTTGCTGATAAAAGGCTTTGCCGGCCGACTTTTCTCGAAAACTCTCCACTGCTTTCACCACGATATCGGCCTTCGGCTTCGTCACGAAAAGCTCGTCGAGTCGCTTCTTCATCGTCTCGATGATGTCGGTGGCCATGGCCAGATATTTCGCGCGACCCTGCTCGTTGCTCGGCAGGCGAAACTGCTGATCCGCGCGCATGAACTCGAAGAAGGCCTGGAGATCGCCTTTGAAGCCGACCTTCTCCCGGATCTTGTTCATCTCATTCTGGATGCGCGCCATTTCCTTCAGGCCGGTTTCATGAATCTCTTTCGCGCTCATGTTTGTCGTGGTCGTGCGACGCAGCGCGGATTCGTAAAACTCCGCGCCATCCTTGAACTTCCAGACGCCATCGTCTTCGGTGGCGCGCTTGGCCTGCTCCTCCAGGAAGGCGATCAGTTTTTCATAGGCTGGTTTGACCGATTCGTTCAGTGCCTTGGTCGCATCGGCCACCAGCCGGTCGCGCGTCTCGCCATCCGCCTTGCTTAATGCAGTCACTTTCTTCGTGAAATCTTCCAGCAGCGGACTGTCGTTAGGTCCGGAATCGAAAGGTTTCCCCTGGATGACCTTTCGGCAGGCGTCGAGCACCAGCGGAAAAACGAAGCGAGGTGCCACCACTCCTTTTTCTTCGCGTGCCTCCAGATTGGCGAGCAACTGATCGAACAATTTTGGAAACCCTCGCAGCCGCGCGATGTAGGCCTCCGCATCTTTCACGTCATCGATCTTGTGAATGTTAATCAGGAAAGTGGGCATCTGGGAATGGACGCCACGCATCTGACTGACCGGATAAATGTCGAAGCGATACTTAAATTCTTCCGCTTCGCGCGCCGCCTCGCGCTCGAAGAGTTTGTAACTCAGCTGCGTTTGCGCATCGAGCGCTTCGAACTTGATGTTCTTTTTCAAATCCGCCAACTGCCGTTCCCAAACCTTCTCATCGGCCGTGGCCTTCTCGTCCGACAAGTCCTCCAGCTGATCATAATGCGTCTTGATTCCATAAAACGATTCATCCACTGGGTGGCGCGAAAGCGTCTCGTCCCAGCCCTTCTCGAAAAAGTCGTTAGCCTTTTTCGATTCGGCCGCGATTTCTGCCGGAGTGTAAGCCGACGCAATTCCGGTGACATTTAGAAAAATTGCGATCGTTAACGAAATCTTCATTGCGTTGTCCTTTCTAGATCAGCGTTGAACGCCCGCCACGCCGCAGCCTTGTGCGAAGGCGCGCTGGGCATTTAGAAATATCAACCTGTCGTTATATAGCCTTCTTCGCCATGTTCGTTTACGTCGAGCCCCTGCCGCTCGATTTCCGGCGCGATACGCAGTCCAATTAGCCCCCTGACGAGGGCGCCAATAATTGCACTGCCTACGACCGCGAACACAATAGTGATCCCAATTGCTTTTAATTGTTCGAGCCAGAGCGTGTGACCCACAATTCTCGCAAGACCATTTTGGGTAGCAGGATTAGGCGATCCTGCAACGCTCAATAAAAGATTTGGATTCACACTGGTGGTCGCAAGAAGGCCTGTGAGGAATGCGCCCAGCGTTCCACCCACTGCGTGGATTCCAAAAGTATCCAGCGCATCATCGTAGCCCAGCCAGGATTTCAATTTAGTGCAGGCGAAAAACGGGACGATTCCTGCGGCAACTCCGATAATCACGGCGCCAGTTGGCGTGACATATCCGCAAGCCGGCGTGATTACCACGAGCCCCCCCACGGCACCGGAACAAAATCCCAAGACACTTGGCTTGCCGCGCAGCGCGTACTCAAGCATCGCCCATGTAAACGAAGCTACCGCGGTGGCCAGCGTGGTGCTCATGAACGCGTTCGCGGCAATTCCATCAGGAGCAAGAGCGCTTCCTGCGTTGAAACCGTACCAGCCCACCCAAAGCAAACCGGTTCCCACCATGCAAAGCACCATGCTATGCGGGGCCATGATTTCTTTTTTAAATCCGAGCCGGCGCCCGAGAAGAATGCACAAAACGAGCGCCGACCAACCCGAAGTCATGTGGACGACTGTTCCACCTGCAAAGTCGATGGCAGTAATTTTTGCGTCGGCGTTCCAAACTCCATTCATCCAGCCATCGATTCCCCACACCATGTGCGCGATTGGAAAATAAACCGCAAACATCCAGACGCCGACGAAAACAAGCACGGCCGCGAATTTCATCCGCTCAGCGACCGCGCCAATAATTAACGCCGGTGTAATGATCGCGAACATCAGTTGATACATCGCGAAAACATTCTGCGATACCCAATACGAGTAATCACTGTTCGGTCGTCCATCGACACCGCGCAGGAACGCAAATTTCAATCCTCCGATGAAGGGCGACCCGTGAGAGAAAACCAGAGAATAACCCACCAACCACCAAAGGATGGTCACCATGCCGGCAATGCCAAGACATTGCGCCAGCACGGAAAGAACGTTTTTCGCACGGACAAGACCGCCGTAAAAAAGCGCGAGCCCTGGCAGTGTCATGAAAAGCACCAGTGCCGCACACGTCATCATCCAGGCGTTGCTGGCAGGGCCGGGACCGGAAATGTTTGACGCTACCGGCGCGTTGGCCGAATCTGCGCCGCGCGCCGAATTATTCACGTAGGCTTCCAAGTCGGCAACGCGCTGCTCCAGAGACGGACCCGCCTGCAACGCCCCGCCTGCATCGCTAGCACTGCGGGCAGGTGAAGCAGAAGGCGACGACGTTTGCGCATGCAGCGGAGACGAAAACGCAATGACTGCTGTGAGCAAAAAGACCCGCATCATTACGCACTCTCGTTATAGGCGCGTGGATTTGTTGCCGCAAGAAAAATGCCGCTAGCTTTCGTTGAAGGTTTTGTGCTCCTCGCCTGGTCGCCTCGCCCTTTCTAAGGGAGAGCGGCGGGTGAGGGTTTAATTAAGACAATCAGCCCTTGCAAATTCAAAACCCCTTACCTCACTCCTCTCCCCTTGCCCAGGGGAGAGGCGGGAACGCTACGCAACTCGCGAGCAGATCCTCGCGCGTGTAGTCCAATGCACGGCTATCAAACGCTCGTAAAGGAAAACTCCGCCGAGCGGCTGGCCAGGCCAGGTTAAGGCGCTCGACGGAGTTTCTCCTCAGCCTCGAGATCGTCAACGTTTAGCTTGTGTGGTTCAAGCTTTCGCTGTTGTGAGGTCCCCCACTTCGCTTCGGATCACGCACCAGTGAAAGCATGGCGGTGCGCCGACCGTGCCAGTCGATTGCGTTGCATCAGCATCATCATCATCGTCGTCCTCATCCTCTTCATCGGCATCTGTTTCAGACCCGACCGCCGGTAAGTCATTTTGCTGCAACTTTTCAAAACGCTCACGAACATCGGCGGGCATTTTATCCCGATCCTCTTTCGTCTCGACTGGTCCGCTAAAGAGCAGTTTTCCCTGGGTATCTTTTGCAGTGAGTATTTTTTTTCCATCCACATTTTCCAGCTTCATCTCGCCTTTATCGTCCGAGAAAACGATTTGCGCCTGGCCGAGGTCGATCCTTGTAGCCTTGAGTGTGCCGTTGTCTTTACTCAGAATGCGAATTTCCCGCGCGGCGCGGCGGGCGTCTTCCCGCGCCTGTCTTGCCGCCTCGTGAGCTTTCATCACTGCTCCATGGATCATGCCGCGTTGCGCCCCAAGCTGCTCTTGCAACTGTTCTTTCATGCCTTGCATCTGCTCACCGAGATCACCTGTGTCATCAAAATCCCAATGGGATTGGTGTTTGTCCCCGGGCGTCCAGGAATGACGCTGCGGTCTTTCTTTCTTTGAGAGCTTGACGGTGATCTTCTGCTCCTGGCCCTTGCGCAAAATCGTGAGCGTCACGTCCGCGCCGTCAGAGAAAGTCTGCAGGAGCTTCCGCAATTGGCTCGGCTCGATCAGAATCTGGTCGTTGAGCATTTTGAGAATATCGTTCTGTTGAATGCCCGCCACCGCTGCGGGGCTGTCGGGCACGATGTACTCGACGACTAATCCGAGCCCTTTGGACAGACCGAGTTGTTCGCTTACCACAGTTGGCACCTGTGATGTTTCTACGCCGAGAAATATCGCCGGAACTTTGGGCGCTTTTTCATGGCTACCCGGCGGCCCTGGCGGATGACCCGGCGCTGGTGGCTGCGGCGGCGCGGGTGGTGTTTGCGCAAATCCTGCGATCGGCAAAAAGGCAACGGTTGCGATGATAGTGATGAGTTTAGTTTTCATGGTCTTGTTTTGTTAAATCGATTTGGTTTTCGTCTTACTCATGCTCATGCTCATGCTCGTGAGCGCGTTCGCCCTCGCAGTTGAGCAAGAGCAAGAAGAGGAGCGAAAGGTTCATTGGCCGGAAACGGGAATGAGGACGACTTCCTCGCTGGGGTAAGAGACGCGAAGCGATGCGCCAGTAGAGGCATTACGCCATTGCCACGTTTGCTGTGTTTGATAACGAAGGCGCCTCAACGGTTGCTTCGAGCCGTCAGCAAACTGCAAGCCCTCGTTGCGAGTGTTATAGACGACCTGCGTGGCGCCAGAGGGAACGAATTTGTTGGACGACATCGATTCGTCGACGCCGCTCCTACCAGAAAAGGAAGGCAGGATCGGCTTTGTCTGAGACGAAGGTGAATCCTGAGCGATTTCTGTGTCTTCGTTTCGCGTTTGATCGGTGTTGATCCGCGCGATTAACAGAGCGACCGCAGCAGCCGCTGCTGCGAGGCCGATCCCAAGTCTGAAAGGCGTTAGTGGTCGGCCCTCTTTCGCTCTACCGAGCCGTCCCTCTATGTCGCTCGCCCGGCTACGACTCCATTCTGTGAAACGCCGCCAAGTCCATCTGGAGTTTGACGCGGCCGATACCTTGCGATCTTCAGTCATCGCTTCCTCGATGCGCTCAAAAAGTACGGGCGAAGGCCGCGCTGGTCGCAACGCTTTCAGATCATTCTCAAGCTCGGAGAAATCGTTCATTGGGGTTGCAAGCTTTTCTTCAGGTGGGCCAAGGCATATCGATACCGCGATGCGGCGGTATTCTGAGAAATGCCGAGTGCACCAGCAATCTCGCTAAACGTCAGTTCGTTCCAGATTTTCAAGACGAGGACCTCGCGTTGATCATGTGGCAAACAACTGACTGCCGCAGCGAGCGCCGATTGCGCCTCATCTTCCCATTCAAACTGCGGCTCGATGGTTGGATCGGCCTCCGCGAAAACAGTGGCCTCGCGCCGCGCGCGGCGTTTGTCGCGACGGATAAAATCGAGTGCGATCGAACGCACCGTGGCGTAAAGCAGCGCGCGGTTGCTAATCTGGTGGTTTCGTCGCCAAAACTTGACGAAAGCTTCCTGGACAATGTCTTCGGCATCAGCTGCCGATCGTGTCCATTGCCTGGCAAAAAGCAGCAAGCCGGGACCAATTTCTGAAAAGCAATTCTTCCAATTCTCATAGCTGGCAATGTTGTCCATGACCTTTTCACGGTCTTTATTCCCAAGACGCCGCCAACCAATGAATTTGTCTATGCCATCGAACTTTTTCTCGTTTATCGCGCTACTGGCGCTTGCAGAAGCACACGCAGAAGACGTCGATCTTGAAAAAGCCGTTGATTCACTCATCGCTGCGGAAAAGGCCTATGCTAAACTTGCCGCGGACAAAGGATTTCGCGAAGCATCCATCTCCGTTTTTGCCGATGATGCGGTAATCTTCGTGCCCAATGCAGTCAACGGGAAAAAGTTTTGGCGGGAAGCGAAAAAGGATCCGGTCATAAGCTGGCGACCTATCTTCGCGTCGATCTCGCGAAATGGTGAGCTTGGCTACACGACCGGGCCTTGGGAATCACGCGAATCGCGTGAAGTGGAAAAGCCGGATGCGTTCGGGCATTTCGTAACAATCTGGCAAAAGAACAAGGACGGCGTGTGGAAAGTCACCCTTGACGTTGGCATGGATCATCCGCGGCCACAAAAAACGGAGACCGAAATCAGGACATACGCTTCAAGCTCCGTTATCCCTCATTCCGAATCTGCTAATACCGACCTAGAAAGAACAGAACGCAGCTTTGCAGAATCTCTCGAGGAAGATGAAGGCGACGCGATTATCGACAAAGCCAGCGACGACATTTGCATTTATCGCGACGGCCAACTCCCCGCCGTTGGCAAAAAAGCTGCCGAGAAAATGCTTGCCGAAGAGGATGCGAAAACGGCGCGTTCGCCATCAGGTACCGGCATCAGTAACCCCGTTGATCTCGCCTACGAATACGGCGAATTCGCGAGTGAGCGCGATAACGTCACACAGCGTGGCATCTACGTTTGCATTTGGAGACTCGAGTCGGATGGCGCCTGGAGAATAGCTCTCGATCTTCAGAAGAGTGCGCCGCGTGAGAAACAATAACACGCCTTTGTCGTTCAGAGCCTTCTACTTCGCTCAGGACAAGACTCTCGCGCGATATTTAACGCGGAACAATGGAGCCGACGCGCCCTCGCGCCGACGAGCCTAGTAGCGCGATCCGAGGGCTGGCCGTCTCCAGGACGACGGGCTAGAAATCACGGTTTCGGAACTGACCGCAGAATCAAATTCCCTAACCAATCGGGATGCGCAACGCCTTCGCGATACGCTCGGAGCGATTCCACGGAAGAATTCACACGCAGGTTACTGTAAGATCCGTCGGTGTTTTGCCAGCGCTCGTGCCAGTAGACTGCGGCCTTGATACGAGGAAAACGCGTGGGAAATAGCTTGAGTCCCTGCCTGATCCACTCGGCCTTGCCGACTCCACCACCCTCAGCCGAGTGCGGAAATTCGCCGGTCGCCCACTCGGCAATCATGATCGGTTTATGCGGATCGAGCCTGGACATTTCCTCGTAGGGCCAGTTCACCAATGAAGGAATGTCCGGGTTTGGTTCGTCTTTGTATTGCTGGCCATAAACGCTGAGGCCCAGCCAATCGACGTAATCGGACCCCGGATAGTAAGCGGGCGCACAGTTCCAGGTTTCGTACGGATAGGGATAGTTATTGGTGTGAAACATCCATTTGATATTTGAAGCGCCGCGCGCCCGGACGCGATCCACCACGTAGCGATAGGCTTTTCGGAACGTTTCCGGGCCTTTCCAATTGTTCTGATCTTTGTCCCATTCCGCGCCCCCGTAGTACGCCCCCGACCATGGGAACCAGGTGCCATTCATTTCGACGCCGAATACGACAATCATCGGATGACCAAAACTCCGCGCGCCATCGGCCCACTTATCGATGTAAGCATCCCACCTGCCGGCAAGAATCTCGGTCAAACTGAATTTGTCCGGCCCATGGTCTTCCTCATAGGGCCTGTCCCACGGCGACCAAAACACAAGCGGCAACGAACGGTGACGCCAAATGACATTGAGATTGTCCACGGGGAAATTTTGTTCTCCCCAATAACTGGACGACGCAATGATGGCCTGATGTTTACCCACCATCTTCTCAAAATCCTCGATTGTCTCGAGAGTAACGTCGTCTTCCGCGTCCCCAAAATCCATGAACGCCCCTGTGTATGCGCCATGTTCAGGAGTCACCACCTCGACCGGGCCGTTTGAATCGACTTGCGCAACGGTAACACGCTGCCGGCATCCCACCGGCGCCAGACTCAATCCAACTACTGCAACGACGAATCCCCAACCTGAAGCAATACGCATTAGAACTCGCTAGTTTCCCCGCAAAAACCAGCATGTCCAAGAGCGTTGAGGTTTTGCTTGCGTTTTGGAGTGCGGCGCCACTCCGCCGCTTTTCATGACAACCATAAAAACAGCTGAGAATACCCTTACTCGCTACCGCACTCCAAGTTTCCAGGAATTTTCTTGACTCGAAAACCTATATTTTGAAAACAGAACCGTGGGGATCGAATCAACGGCATGCAGATAAAATCTCTTACCTTTCTGAGCCTGTCTTTGATCTCTCTCACCTTCGCCGACGATTTTAAGACACTTGCTGGAAAGGAATACAAGAACGTCACGGTGAGTCGGGTCGAACCGGACGGCATCGTGCTAACCGGTAAGGCGGGCATCTCTAAAGTTTATTTCACCGAACTTCCTAAAGAGGTTCAGGAGCGCTTTGGTTATGATTCCCAGAAAGCTGGCGTTTACTCAGCCCAACAAAGCGCAGGCTTCGAGCAAGTCCGAAAACAGCAGGAAGAAGCATCGCGACAGAAAGCGCAGGCGTCGCAAAAGGAAAATCAATCTCGGGCACAACAAGCAAGTCGACAGAACGACCTTCGGACGCTCCAAAGCCGATACGAAGAGCTTCAGAGACAGGAAGACGATTTGCTTCTCCGGATAGGCGAGGCGAAGGCGCCTGGACCTGCGTACCGGGGCGGTAAAAACAATAAAACGCTCCTTCATCGCCCGAATCCGCAAGCATCGCAGCTGCCATTGCTCCAGAGTCATCTAAAGGACGTTCGTCACGAGAAAGAGCAGGTCAGGAAGCAATTCGAGAAAGCGCAGCGCTAGCAATGAAAAGCGATGCGAGGACGCATCGCACTCCCAAAGCACTCCGTGCGAAATTCATCTAGCGCTCAATCTCGTTTCCCGAAAGCTCGCCCGCCGTGCGACGGGACGAGTCCGTGTCGCCGCGGCGACCGGACCTTTGGAGTGCGATGCGTCCTCGCGTGGCTTTTTTCTGTAGCCATAGGTCTTGTCCAATTGGAATCACAAACAGAGGCCCGTGCCGAGGAGAAACCTTTTGCCGTTTCTGCCATTGTCCTTGCCGATCATCCCGTAAACCAGTGTGTGCCAACTCAAGCGTTAGGCGCGGGCATTGATGGTCACGAGCAAGGCGAATGCGCTCGGATGTTCACCGCTAAGAACGTCGCTGAAATGCGATCAGCCGGATTCGGACCACTGACGTATCGATTGCGGACTGAATTGGCCGGTGAAGTTTGGCATTGGAACCCACGAGGCACATGGAGTGATTCCGTTCATCAGTGTGGATATTGGACCTCGGACGATTCGCTCGCAGAGCCGATTAACCTTTCCTATGGCTACCGTTTGCCGCGACGGGGAAACACAATCGATCAAGCGAATGACGATGGTTATTCCCGCGTCGCAGACGGCGACCAAGAATCATTTTGGAAAAGCAATCCGTATCTTGATTCTCACTTCACCGGCGAGCCTGGTGACGCTCACCCGCAGTGGTTGGTGATCGATCTGGGCGCGACCAAACCAATTAACTGCATTCGGATTCATTGGGGGGCGCCGTACGCCCGGCAATACAGAGTGGATTACTGGAATGGAGAAGATCCCATGCATTTGCACGCCGATCGAAAAGACGAGTGGCGTCCGTTTCCAAACGGTGCGGTGAATCAGGGATCGGGCGGCGACGAACCCGTTCGGCTCTGCGCAAAGCCACTGCCGGTTCGCTTCGTGCGCGTCGTAATGAGCCGTAGTTCGCAAACAAGCGCGCAGCCTTCAAACGACATTCGTGACCGGCTCGGATTTGCGATTCGCGAGATTGAACTCGGGAGTGTCGACCCGCCTTCGCTTCACTCAGGCGCGGCAAGTAGCCATGGTCGTTTTCAAGATTACATCCATCATGCGGCCGAGCGTCATCAGCAGACAGTGATCTATATATCATCAACCGATCCCTGGCACCGGGCCGAGGACATCGATTACAAAATCGAGCAACCGGGACTCGATTTCATCTTGCGCAGCGCGTTGACGAACGGCTTGCCAGTCCTTGTTCCTGTTGGCGTTTTGTACGACACGCCGGAAAACGCAACAGCTGAGATTAGCTATCTAAGACAATACGCTCTCGAAGGCGTCGAGCTAGGCGAAGAACCTGATGGCCAGTGGACGTCACCAGAGGATTATGCGGCGCTTTACGCCGAAGTCGCGCGCCGCCTGGTTGCGTTAAATCCGCGTTTGAAACTCGGAGGACCAAGCCTGCAAAATTTCGACGACCAACTTCTCGCGTGGCCCGACGCGGCGGGCAATCGCTCATGGATGAATCGATTTCTCAAATACATTCGAAGCGCGGCAGTGCCCTTCGATTTTTTCTCATTCGAGTTCTATCCATTCGACAATATCTGCGCCGATGCGTCACCGCAGTTACTTCAAACCCCAAAGCGCCTGAGTGGAATGATGACCAGTTTGCGCGCGGATGGAGTCCCTACGGCAATTCCATGGCTGATGACAGAATACGGCTATTCCGTTTTTGCAGGACGCCACGAAGTGGACATCGAAGGCGCTCTCTTCGACGCGGACACGGTTGGAACCTTTCTAACACTGGGCGGCTCCAAGCCATATCTGTACGGATATGAGCCAAACTATCTCGAGGACGAGCTGAAATGTTCCTGGGGCAATCTCATGATGCTCCAACTGAACCCAAACAGCGACCAACTGAACCGACTGTCCGTTTACCACGCCGCTCAACTCATCACGAAGGAATGGATGCTGCCGGGAAATGAAACACACGACATATTTCAAGTAACCATAAAGCCAGGCAAACTGACGCTGTCATCTGTTGTTAGCGTCTATGCGGTACGACGACCCGACAAACAATGGTCTCTGCTAGCAATTAACAAGGATCCCAAGCGCTCAGCGCGCCTGACTATGCAGTTCAACATCCCTGGGGAACAGCACCAGGTGACCTTTGCTGGTGACGTGGATGTTATCCAGTTCTCTCGAGAACAGTACATCTGGCACGATGACGGACCAAACGGATACCCGAGCCGCAGTCTTCCACCCGCGCACTTAACGCGAAAAGCATCTTCATTTTACGATCTGCCGCCGTATTCGCTCACCGTTTTGCGCGGGAAACTTCCAGATTGACGGGGCGGCACCGCACGCGTGGCCAGTTCGTTGGTTTTCGCGATGATTTCGGAGGTTTTCGCAAAGCCTGCCCTGGCATTAAAATTTTACGGAAGTTCTATAACACTGCCCAGCCCGGCGTAGAGATATTGATCACCGAATGCTTTGCGAAAAGCCGCAAAAGCTGGCTCTCCAGTGCAATGCCCCGGAGCCATCCCATCAATTTTCCACTGGTCGTGCAATGCAGCCGCAATACGCGTAATCTCCGGGTCCGGAGTTGTTACCAAGTGGAGCCCTCCGAAGATAAGATGAACATGCTTATCCACCGCCATTGACGCCTCCAGTATCTTCTCAATTCCGGGATGTGAACATCCGACTCCCAAGACCACGCCCTTGGGCGACTTAATCGCTAGCGAGAGTTCACGCAGTTCCAGTGTGCCGGGTGTCTGCGAGACTGTCGAAATCAAGAAGATTCCTGGCACAACTTCAGTCAAGTTATCAACCCAAACAAAGTTGGCGTTCGTCCAAGGCGTGCCGAAAATCATCTTCTCGGGAGGGTGTCCATCGTAATAACGCATATCTCCAGGCAACGATTCATCCTTGCGATAGAATGTTCCTGGCAGTGCCGCGCCGAATACTCCGAACCCTTCCTTTGGCGCGTAGATTCTTACACCGGGATTGACACTCAACAAATAGTTCAGGCCGCTGGTATGATCTCCGTGTCGATGAGAAATTACAACGAAATCTAATTTCTTTAGATCAATACCCAATGCTTTGACATTCTGGCCGAAGGTATCGGCGTTGTTACCCGTGTCGAAAAGGATACGCTTGCCGTTATACTCGATGAAGGCAGAGAATCCCCAATCCTTCTTCAACGGGGAGGACTTCCCAAAAGCATCATAGAGGATAGTAATTCGATTTACAGGCTCGGCAGCCAATGCGGCTGTGCTCAATAAAAGGATAGCTGCCAGAGTAAAACAAACAGATATTCGGATTCTCATCTTTGTGTGCTTTCGCGTTGAATTTCTAACGAGACGTATCTGACATTCGCGGAACTTTGAAGCCTAAGGTGCACCTAGTTCGTGCGGCTGCAACACAGTGCTGAAACCTGCACACCTTGTCCGAAGGTTATAACACCGATCCGTGCGCAGAGCTAACCTCCCTTGACGAGCATCATCTGCGCGAGAGGTATAGTCATTCGCACCGGCGCTACCGCGAGACGCGCAGTTACACCTGTTTCCAACTCGTCGAAGAACTTGACCGAAAGTGCGGTATCAGGCGCTCCATCCAGGCTGGCCGCAAGCGTCGGAAATACCGAAGCACGGCAAAAAGCAGCCCATTGCGCACCAAATGCGTGAGCGTCACCGCTTGCCTCGAATTGAGTCCAGATGCGATCTTCGCCGTGGAACAATTCGAAATTCTGAATCGAAAGATTCTCAAAGCAGCCACCTTTTGCGAACGGCTCCATAAATTGCGCTCTGGTTCGACCGACGGTGGGGATGACCATCCTCCGAAATTCCTCCTTTCCAATGAGGCCGTGATCCACCATGTCGAGAAGTGCCCCATAGAGTGCATCTACGACTGGTCGATAGCCAAAGTCGCCGCTGTCATCAGTCGCCATCGTTAGCACCACTAGCCGGCCATCTGGACGCAACTCAAGGCTGCGCATTGCGAGGAACGTTCGCCAATCGTCTCCTGCTTGTTGGGCAAACGCGCTGCGCGCCGCCGCGTCCTGACTGTAGGCAATTTGCACTTGGTCTGGAATCGCGCAGGGCACCCGGCTTAGCCATTGAACCGCCCACGCGCTCCATCCCAGCGTCACGCTGTCCGCAGGCAGGATCTGCTCGAAATAAGATCGTCCTATGGCCGCCGCAAATGTGGTGGGATCGTTGAGAAGATAGCTGTTTGGATCATTCGCAAGCGTTTGGAAAAGCGCTGTGAAATCGTTGCCAGGCAAGTCAGTATGAAAGACGAAGATCGCTCGCTCGTGGCCAACGCGTTCCCTGACTGCGCCGATTGCCGCGGCCATTGGGGTAAGCGAATTGTGTCCTTCAGATGAACCATAGTCCGCGACAACTACGAGCTCAGGCGACGGCGGCAGCGCCACCGCGCGGGCCGCACGTTCCAGAAACGCCACAGCAGGCAACGAACTAACTGCCTGGACGGACGAGCTCCGATTGTATGCACCCTTGCCCTCCATGGGCGCGGGCTGAAGAAACTTGGATGGCCCAGTCATGCATACTCCCTGCACGACGATGTTACGACATTCAAGGTCTGAGTCGAAGCGATCGAGAGTGGGCCCATAAGGTCGAATGACGCAAGCTCAGGGGCTGTGAAGCGGTTCGTTTTAACACATGGGCTACGCGATTGGCTGGAAAGCACAAGCTGTGACAAGGAGAATCAAAGCGATAACCAAAAAGGCATCGCTGCGCCGAGCGAACTCGCCACTTCATTTGATTCCTTTAATCATTCAATCCTTTTCCATTGAGAATTTGATGCGTACATTTTTCAACCCTTGCCGCCCGAGTTTTGGATTGTTTGGGTTGAGAAAAATAAAAGAGGTATGCTCTTTGCCGTCCCGGCGTTAATGCGTCGAAAGCCTTTCTTAAGGCCGGTGTTTCATCCAATTTATTTTGCAATTCTTCAGGAATTTTGAATTCTGAAGTCTTTTTATATTTCACTTTCAAGCCGGCTTTTTCCTTGGCTTCATGGATATAGGCTTTCAAGACGGTTTTCATCTTAACTATTTCCCGAACATTGGTGAATCGAATCTGCCGTCCCGCCTGCACATTCTCGGTTTGTTGGATTAGAATATCCTTCGGATCCTTTAACAGGGCCCCTTTGAAAAACAGGAGCGCACAGTATTCCTTAAATCCATGTATTAACACGATGTTACTTTTCTCAAAGGTGTAACAAGGACAACCCCACTTCAATTCTTCCGCAAGTCCACAGTCGAGAATGATCATTCTCAATTTCTCAAATTCTTCCTGCCACTTTTTGGCTTTTCCTAAATATTCATCAACCTTGGGATTCATGCTGTTCATTTATGGAGACCTGGTCAGGCGTTGTTGTGTTTATGCATTAGTTGCCAGCGGACTGCTTTAAGTATTCGCTCAGGGCTTCGATTCGCTGGTTGATTAACTTGAGCTGTGCGTTTGCAAAATCCACCCGCATACCGCTGCCACCAACCGCGCCGCCGACGCGCGCCATCAACATGGCTTCATCGTCACGCCACTTGATCCATGAGCGTTCAGCTTCTTTCAAAGCCTTCTGCCCATCCGCATCCAGTTTGCCCATCAGACGTTTATAGACTGCGTCGAGGCGTGTATTGGCCTGGTCCACTGCGGCGTTTTCCTCTGTTCCTGGTGGCTTAAAATCAGGATCCTGGCCTTTGGATTCATAAGACACGGCCATGATCACAAGAGCAGTCCAAGCAGCGAATAGTGTTGATATCTTCATTTTTCTGGTTGGAGTTTGTTGCCTGCGAAGGGGAGGAAGCAAGCCGATTTGACTCTTGCCGCCCCGAGCTATCTTCTCCCCTTAAATCATCACATCTTAAAATATCCGCACATTATGATCCAATCCTCACGTCTTGCTTCGCTTCTTCTTTCCGCTTTGCTCGCACTTCCCTTCTTCGCGGGACCGCTCCTGCCCGGCAGCCTACGGGCAGCGGAAGAGAAAAAAATAGAGTTCCCCGCGACCAGCCAACACTCGGTGGTAAAACAGCGTGTCGGGTTGACCGATGTCGAGGTGGATTATTCGCGCCCGAACAAGAACGACCGCGAGATCTTCGGCGGCCTGGTGCCTTACGGGAGGCTCTGGCGCACGGGCGCCAACGCGGTCACCAAAATTAAGTTTAGCAACACGGTAACACTCGGCGGCAAGGAGATCCCGGCCGGTGAGTACGCACTCTTCACCATTCCGACAGCCAACGAGTGGACTATCATCGTTTCGAAGGACGCGAAGGTGCAGAGCGCGGCCGATTATAAGCAGGAGAACGACGCCGCGCGTCTGACGGCGAAGCCGGAACCCATTCCGGTTACAATCGAGACCTTCACCATCGGGCTAGCTGATGTAAAAGGCGCTTCCGCAACGCTTAATTTCCTTTGGGATAAAACGCGCGTGCCGGTGAAATTGACCACGAACGATGTCGAGCAGGTAAGCAAGCAACTCGATGCAGCCGCTAGCGCAACGACTCCGCTCGACCCGCGCACCGCCTATCAGGCCGCGGCCTTTTACTACGACAACAACAAGGACATGACGCAGGCGGCGAAGTGGATCGACCAGGCGCTGGAGAAGAACCCAGACGCCTACTTCATGCACTACAAGAAGGCGCAGATTCAGGCGAAGCTTGGCAACAAGAAAGAAGCCACCGCCTCGGCGCAAAAGACGATCGACATCCTGAAGAAAGACAAAGCGCCGGACGAGTCCGCGATCAAGAACGCGCAACAGATCATCGACAGCTCG
>Ga0137412_10001369_pt1 | contig 18883 bp, 17 predicted proteins | sample CZODoug2_1_16fun_FD_122160 | JGI IMG/M metagenome (GOLD analysis project Ga0137412, IMG submission 122160) | Vadose zone soil fungal communities from Angelo Coast Range Reserve, California, USA - CZODoug2_1_16fungal (Hybrid Assembly) | ecosystem: Environmental > Terrestrial > Soil > Vadose zone...
TGGTGACGAGTGGCCGCTTCTGCGCCTTCACCCACGCGTCATTACTGGTGATGATGCCGAAGCGATCGACGATAAAAACGTTCGCGCCGAGGTTGGCGATTTTGTCGGCAACGTAGAAATTCATGCCGGATACGACGCTCATCACGACTACGAGGGTCGTAACGGCCAGAATGACGCCGAGCAGCGTCAGGAAGCTGCGCAGCTTGTGAGCCCGCAGGGAGTCCAAGGCCAGGCGCATCGTCTCCAGTGTCGTCACCAGCGACCGGCGCCAGCCCCTGAAATCGAGCCTGGCAGTCCTCGCCGGCACTGCTGTCGACAACCCGCCCATCGGAATCACTCCCAAAACGCCCCTCCCAGGTCACACACAAGCACAATTGTATTACGCGCGGACAGGCCTCTTCGTTCCTTTAGACGCCGATATTTCTTAACCGCAACCCGAAAAACAGGAATTTCGGGAAGAATTAATCAAGCAGACGGGCGGCGGAGCGCACAGAATCGGCTAACTTTTTTATTTTCATATATATACACGGACAGAGCGGCGTGTTCCTCGTCGGGCAAACGGGCCCCAGTTTTAATAACCGCTGTTGCGCGTCTTGGGTACACTACCGCTGGATGGTTGGCCGGGCTGGCCTTGGGTCTCATCGGCCATGCAACAGCCTGGAATTTCGGGGAATCGAATGGGTAGCTCAGGCCATGATCGCTCTATGAAGAGACTCTCCCGTCGCCTCTCCTGTTTGAGCCTGGTGCTCTGCCTGCCGAGCTTTGCCGGCGCTGGAGGGGCGGGCCACTCCGACAAAGACGGGGACAGAGTCGATTCTGCGCGGATTGAAAAGGCAGTCGCGGGGCTGAAAGAGACCGAGCAAGCGCTGTTTCTCTACGAACGAATCGAGCGGGTCGAAGAGCGCAGGTCTCTGAACGATACGAGAGCGGCGGACGTCAAGATTTTCCGCGTTTTTCCCGCCGGCACCGGGACCGCTCACATTCCCCTGGGACCGGATTCAACGCCTGCTAACGCGGCGGTTTACCGAAGCGATCTCGAGAAACTTTTGAATTCACTGACGTGGGCGGCGCAGAGCGGAAAACCACAACGGGATGCCTACGACAAAGTGACGAAAAAACAGAAAGAGCGCGCCGAACTGATCGAGCAGACGCGGTCGGCATTTTTCTTTACGCTGCTCGGCGAGGAGAACCGCGGCGGTCATAAGCTTTTGAAGTTCCGCATGGACCCGAATCCCGGATACAAACCGCCGACGCGGACGGCATCGATTTTTACGAAAGTGAAAGGGATGGTCTGGCTCGACAAAACCTCCGGCCAGATGGCGCGGATCGAGGGCGATGTAACCGACGATATCGCGTTTGGACTTTTTCTTGGGAAAATTTACAAAGGCAGCCACTTCATGCAGGAGCGCTACGAATTTGCGCCGGACGTCTGGCTTCCCACATTTTCACAATATGATTTCGACGGAAGAAAATTCTTTTCACCGATTTCCGTCCATCAGAAAATGTTCGCGACAAATTACCGCCGCGTCGGAACACCGGCCGATGCCATCCCTCTCGTGAAAGCGGAGCTGGAAAAAATGGGCCCGGCCACGCTCGCCGACAAAAAATCCGCCGCAAATTAACTGAATCAGGTTCTGGCGATTATTGGGCGGCCACGGTGGTCCAGGGAAAGGCTTTCATGTCGCGCAATTCGGATTTTTGCCAGGAAAGTTCGGGATGCGCGGCGAGATGTTTTGCAGCGAGAAAATCCTTGCCGCAGGCGTGACCGGCCGCGGCAGTGAAGGACATTTTCGCAGCCATCGCGGCGTCAGTGACTTTGTTCTGCACGGCGCCGGCGGTGCCGTACGGCGGCTGCCAGGCACCCATCCCGCGCGGAGAATCTTCCACGTGGCCGCAAAGAGTCCGTTCGCTGGCTTCGGTTTTTCCGGTGAAGGAATCGAGGTGGTCGGCCAGAAATTGCTGTGCCAGGGCAACGTCGATCTTTCCTTTATTCTGCTCGAGCAATTGTGTCCAGCGCTTGTGGCGGGCGTTCGCGCTGATGGAAGGATCCTTTAAGTTGAAATTGGTTTCTTCGGAAGCCAGTTTCGGATTGATGGGAAAATTCGAGCCGGCAAAATATCCGTCGCTTTTCCGATCGAGCGTTACGTTTTTCAAACCGAGTTCGAGGCTGGCGATTTCATTTTTCCTGGTGTCGCCGATTAGCCAGTCGTTGGCGTAGCCGCCGTTATTTCCTTCCTTGAAATTATTCGCGACTTCGTCGATCGATGCGGAATACTGAATGGCTTTGCGCGCGCGAACGAATTCCGGAATCCCGTTGAAATCGTAGCCGGAAAATCCGGTGATGGTGGTTTCCGTGATGATGATGCCGGCAGAATTTACGGCGAAGTCGTCGCCGCTGTGGATAAAACCGGGAAGCGTATCCATGATGAAGCGATAGCCCTTCGCGGGAACAACGTCGAGAACAATCGTCCAACGCGAGCCGTCCAGATAACCGGTCCAATCGTTGTGCGCGATGACGATTTTTCCATCCTTGGTGTAACTGCCCGTAGCGACGAATGCGCTGCAATGGTCCGGCGCGACGACGGTGGAGGGCGAAGGAATGGAGTGGTCCTTGTCGTATTGGCCAACGTAATAGCTCCACTCCTCGGCGGCGTTCATGGCGACAACGTCCCAGAGATCCATTTTTACGCCGCGCGCGGCTACGCCGTCGGCAATCCCCTGCAATTCGTCGCGATATTCCTGATCGATGTGCGGCCACAGAACGTTTTTGGCGGCGTCACGGAAAAAATTCCAGTCTTTGCCATTGTCGTGCGCGAGTTCGAGCTTGTAGACGTTTTCGAGGTCGGCGATTTCCGCGGAAAGAAGATAGCCGTGCTGGTAGCCAATCTGCGCAGGCGTGCCTTGCAAGTGGACAAGGGTCCAACCGCTGACGGCGGGCTTCCGAAACGCACTTTGCAGGCGGTTATCCGGCGCTGGAACAGTTCGGCCGTGCGTGACCGCAACGGCGGATACGACGGCTGCGATCAAGAACGCGGCCAGTGCAATGCCTCTACGCATCTTCGCCTCCAGATAGAAGAAAGAAATTATCGCGTGGGGCGCGAATTTACAAGGCGCGTGCGTCAGGTCTCCACGAAGAGCACAGCCAAGAGTGGCTATGCTACTGCAGACCAGTAAGGGCGTCGAGGTTTTCGCGCGCGAGAGAGTGTTTCGGATTCAACTGCAGCGCGCGGCGAAGGTGCTCGATCGCTTCCGGCGTTTGATTGTTTGCGGCGAGCGCGCCACCGAGATTGGCTTCGGCGTCGGCGTCTTGCGGGCGGAGCGCGACAGCGGCGCGAAGGTGTTCGACGGCTTGCGGAAACTGATTGTCCATGGCGAGTGCGAGGCCGAGATTGTATTGGGAATCGAAATAGTCCGGCCGAGCTTTCGCGGCGACGGAAAGATGCGCGATGGCTTGCGGGAGATTTTGCGCGGCGAAGAACGCGGCGCCGAGAGCGTTTTCCACGGTTGCATCGCCGGGGCGGAGAGCGAGCGCACGCTGATAGTGATCGATGGACTGCGAAAGTTCGCCGCGAGTTTGCAGCATGGCGGCGAGATTGTAGTGCGCTTCGAAATCGCTGGGATTATTTTCGACGTGGTGGCGGGCGATGGCCTCTTGCAAAACGCGGCGCGGGTCGTTTGCACCGGTTGCAGGCGATTGCGGCAAAACCTGGAGCCAGAGATGGGCCATTTCGTCGCTGGCGCGATTGCCGGCCACGACACGCTTCGGAGGAGTGTTCGGATTGGCGAGATTGTCGGTGGAATTGTCATAGACGTAGCGCATGGAGATGGTGGTGCCGGCGGGAAGATCGATGGGAGTGACGTAGGTGAAAACGGCCTGCCAGTTCAAATCCCAGCGCGGGATGTGGATAAGGGTTTTCGTTTCGCCGGCAGGCAATTTTGCAACGGCAAGCATATCGCGACCGAGATAGTGCGCGTGCGGATAGATCGCGAGGAGCGAGACGGACTCCGGCAAAGTGAATTCGTCGGTAACAACGAATTTCTTTTCCCCAGCGGGAATGTCCAACATACGGTCATTTTCGAGTTGGAGAAGCAACGGGAATTTCGTGGCGGGCTCGTCCGTGAAATAGATGCCGAGCGTGGGCTGAATTCTTTCGGGCTTGCCGGACGGTTGCAGATGAGTGTTGAGGATGAGGTCGTTGCCGGGATCGAGGCGGAGAGCCATGTCGTGCGGTTCCGGCTTGATAATGGTTCCGGGCTTCCAAAAAAAGAAATGGCCGTCGGGATCGAACGATTCGGATTCGATTTGCAATTCCATGCCGGGAAAACCGCTGCCGGGGGATTTTTCCTGGCGCCGAGCGGATTGCGAGCGATCGACGATGAGATTTGCGTGATGAACGAGACGACGTTCGCCCGGATGGATTTCGATGGCTCTAATCCACCGTGTGGTTGCGATCGGCGGGCGAAAAATAAAATTCCAATAAACGTCGCTGCCGCTGGCGGGAACTTCATAGGAAGAATCGGCACGAAGAATCAAATCTGGCTTGCCGAGTTGCCAACCGGCGTTGAAGCGTGGGGCGGGCGGCAAGTCGGAGGCGTCGCCTTCTAACATTCCGTCGGCAACCCATTTTCGAAAGAGCCAAATTTCGTCGGCCGACAGATGAAGGTCGCCAGTGAAATTTCCTGCGCCGGGGTCGGGAAGCCAAGGGGGCATGACGCGTTTTTCGGTGAGGTCTGCGATCTGCCGGGCGTGAGATTTGACGTCGCCGTAGGTCAGAAGAGAAAACGGAGCTGCTTCGCCGGGATGGTGGCAGGGAGCGCAAGTGCGAAAGACGACGGGCGCGAGATCTTTATTGAACGTGACGCGTTTTTCTTCGGGCGAGTTCGCCGCAGCCGAGGCGTGAAAAGCATGCGAATTGGCGAACGCAAGCAAGCTGAATGCGACGAGGAGAATTTTGAAGCGGTGGGACAGAGAGTTCATTCCAGATCGGAGATGTAACAACCTACCGCGGGGGCGGATGCGAACGGCACGGGCCTGCCGGCGACCGCGGCATTGAGCACGTCTTGCAATTCGTGCGTGGTGGCGGCAGGGCGGGAGCGGCCGGCGATTTCGTACAAATTGTCGATGCGGCCGTGATAGAGCAGGCGAGCCTGGCCATCGAAGACGGCGACTTCGGGGGTGATGGTGGCGCTTGCCTGTTTGACCAGCGAATGAGAAGGATCGCGAAGAGCAGGGATGGAAATGCCGAACTGGCGCAGGTGTTCGTTTATTTGCTCAGCGGTAGTGTTCTTGTCCGGATATACGAACCAGAAATTGGTCTTTTCGGCGTGGGCGTTTTTTAATTGCAGGAGCAACGGAACGTAGCGATTGGTAATGGGGCAGTCGGTGAGGGCAAAGATCAGGACCGTGATTTTTCCATGCGAGGCGTGAAGAGGGTCCATGGACTTTCCGTGAAGATCGAGCGCGGTTTGAGCGGAGGCCATATTCGATAACGACACGAGAGCGAGAGAAAAAAACAAGACTGCGCCAGAGAAGAAAGAAAGTTTGCTGCGGGCGGCGCCAGAATACATGATGACGAGTTTCTCCCGTGCGGGTGCTTTTTATTTTACACGTTTCGGAGGCTTCGCCACGAAAGACGGCCGAACGCAAAACCGACGCGTGTAACTCCCCAAGATGTAAAGCGCTCCGTCAGCCGGCGAGACGAGCGGGCGCTAATTTATCGAGCGGCGGCATGGATTCCGAAACGGTAAAGGTGCGTTCGGGAACAGGTTTACCCGCAAGAAGAGCTGGGCCGAGCATGCGAATCGCCTGGCCAGCGATGGCAGGAACGACGATGGTGCCGGTGAGCAGGCCATCACGAACCCAAACCTGACCGGTCTTGGCAAGGCCATCCACTCCGAGGTACGGAACGCGCATCCAGCGATCGCGCTCCTCTAAATCGGAGAGTCCTGAGAAAAGCTTTCTCGCACCGATGGCCATTGCGTCGTTCTGCGCGACGACGGCGTCCACGCGCGATTTGCTGGAGGCCGTCAGCTTGAGCCAGGACGTTACGCAACGCGCGGCGCTTTCTTCGGTCCATTGGCCTTTGAGAATGACCGTCTGCACATTGGGAAGAAGAGCCGACTGAAAGCCAATGGCGCGATCTCTCGCCGCGGTGGTTTCGGAAGGACCCTGGATGTAAAGAATATTGCCGCCGCGGGGCAAAAGGGCGGCGACTTGCTTTGCCTGGAGCCGACCGATTTCCTTATGGTCGGAGTTTACGGCGAAAACTGGCGTGCGCGCGGAAGCGCGCAACTCGATCAGGTACGACGGTTCGGCGTTGAGAACTGCCCAGCCGATTCCGGCGGCGACCGCCGCGCGCGCCACCTGCGGCAAAGCGGTTCCTCCAACCGGCTCAAAGACAATTGCGGAAGGACGAAGAAGCTCATCGGCTTGAATGGCGCGGAGAAGCTGTGTGCTTTGCGTGATGGTGTCGCTGTCCGCATAGACGATTTCGAGTTCAGCGCCGAGATCTTGCGCGGCAAGCCGCGCGGAGGCAGCTTGCTCAAGCTGAAAGTCGTTATATTGCGTAATAAGAGAAAGAAGGACGCGAAAGTTCTTCATTCTACGATTTTCTCAAGTTGGAATAACTGCCGACTAGGAAACATAGCAGGGCGGCGGCGCGGTGAGCGGAAATCGTTACTGTAATGTGCGCGAAGTGCACTGATTGAACGAGCCATCAATTTACTGGCGCAGATTGAAGCCTTCCGCTGACACACTGCGAATCCGACGGGCCACCTGCACTTTCGTACAGTGGCACGGGCAACACAAGTGGCCGCAAGCACTATGGAGAGGAGCGAAACGAAACGCGACACTCGAAGGAGGCAAGGTAGCGCCTTCGAATAGTGAGGTTGTCGCCATGAAAACGCTTATCAAACGAGCCGTAGTGCTGCTGCTCGCAGCGGTTATTGTGCTGTTGCTGGCGCCGCGCGGCGTGTTCAGCCAGACGGCATCACCGACGAATATCGCGATGGTGCGGGAGAGACTTGCGGGAACGGATTCGGGGGACAGCGCAGCCAATGCGGCGCCAAAACCGGATGCGCCGCTCCCGTCGCTGAAGGAGATTTTGGCACGAGCGGAAAAGTCCATGGGCGGCTCCGAAGCGTGGAAGAACACGAATACGATGATGATGAAAGGCGTGTTGCAAACGGAAGACGCGTCGGCGTTCGTGGCCATTGAGATTTACAAGAAGGCGCCGGACAAATCGCTGCTGAAAATGAAACTGCCGCAAGACATGGAAATGCGCGAAGTGTGCGACGGAAAATCGGCGTGGATGGAAGACCCTCGCGGCGGATATCACGAATTCAAGGGAGCGGAGCTGGAGAGCCGGTTGAAGCGGTCACAATTTTCCGAACAGTCAAAAATGATTTTGCTTGCGGCTACAGGCAAAGTGCTGGGCGCGGAGAAGATCGGGCTACATAGCGTTTACGTCGTGGAATATTCGTCGCAAAAGAATGAAACGACAAAACTTTACTTCGATGAAGAGAGCGGCCTGGTGCTGCGAAGCGAAGAGACGGCGGCGAAGCCGGATGGAACCTATACGACGAAGTTGGATATGGACGACTACCGCAACGTGGACGGCATGATGGTGCCGTTCCGGATGAAGAGGACGGAAAAAGGGTCGGTGATCAAGATCAAATTGACGCAGGTAAAGAACAATTTGCCGATTGACGATGAGATGTTCGTGAAGCCGGCGTCGGCGAAACCATAGTTCGAAGAGTTTCGGAAAAAAGCTGAATCAGGGCGCGAGCGATCGCGCCCTTTTTTTATTGGTAGCCGGGAGATTCCGACTGGACGGCAGCAGCGGAAGGTTCGCGCAACGAATTGTGAAGGTTCAGGATGCGCCAGTGCTCGCCATCCCTGCGGCAGATGGACATTCCACGGCCAACGAGATGCTCCTTCGGGGAGGCGACCTCATAGTCGTAGGAATACCAGAGTGCGTCTCCAAATACCTTTACGTCTCGCAGGTACATTTTGTAGCTCAACGCGGGCGAGTATTGCATGAACCGGCGTTGGAGATAGTCCATGACTTGCTTGCGGCCGCGAAATTCTCCTTGTGGGGCGAACAAAACGATTTCCGGATCGAAGCACTCTTCCAGTTCGTCGGCCTTGCCCAATTCGAACGCAGTATTGCAATGATGCATCGCGGTTTCCATTTGATCGTAGAGCGCTCTTGCATTGGCGGGAGACGCGGAGGGCGAAGCAACCTGGCGTTTGAGATCGATAGTGACTCCCATTTTGTCGAGAAGGTCCACGCCGAGAATGCCGTCGATTTTGCCGCCACAGGCGTTGCCGATCGGGCTGAGATCGATGGCTGGAAGTTTTAAGTCACGGAGGCGATGCTCGCCGAAGGCCAGCTCCGGGATGAACACTTCGCGAGCGCTGGTGGCGGCGGTGCCGGTCCACGAGGAGATGCGGATTTCTTTGGAGCGGCCGGAAGAGAAAGATTTGATGTTGAGGACGGTGGTGGCGGCGGTGTCGAGGAGAAAGCGCATTTCGGCGCCGTCAATGCGGACTTTGACGACAGGCAAGACGTCGCAACGCTCGATGGGAATTTCGGAAGCGGGTGGCGGGTCTTGCGCGGACGCGACGACGCACAAGACGAGCGAGCCGAAAAAAAGGATGGCGGCGTTCGAGGCACCACGACCAAACATGCAGAGTTGGATGCGGCGCACGCATGGAAGTTATGAGATATGGCTGGAAAATCCTTGGTGGCTCATAATGGCGGGCCATGATTCCCGGATCGATCTATTTGACGATTCTGTTTACGCTGATCGTAGGCGCCGTGCAGGGCGAGATGATGCGGCGGAACCAGACAGTGGGCACCACGTTCTCCGTGTGGCTCGCAGTGACGGGGGTTTTGGGTTACACGGCGAAACTGCATGACTTTTCACAGCGGCCACCACGGATCATGGCGTTGATCGCATTGTCGGTCGTAGGCGTCTATTTCGGCAGTTATTTCGTAGCGGCACGTAAATTGATTGAGAGCCCGGGGCTGGCGTGGCTGATCGGGCTGCAAGTATTTCGCGTGGCGGTGGAGATTTTTCTGGATCTGGGATACCGCGCGGGATTTGTTCCGGTGCAGATGACATTGGAAGGACGCAATTGGGACGTACTGACGGGATTGACGGCGTTACCGATGGCATGGCTGGTGGCGAAACAAAAAGCGCCGCGATGGCTGATCTATGCGTGGAACACGATGGGATTGGCGCTGCTTCTAAACGTGATGACGATCGCGGCGCTCTCAATGCCAACGCCGCTGCGGCATTTTCAGAATGAGCCGGCGAGCACGTTTGTGACGTACTTTCCGTACGTATGGCTGCCAACGTATCTGGTGCAGGTGGCGTGGATGAGCCATCTGCTGATTTTTCGGGCGGCGAAAGCGCAGAAGTGACGCAGAACGCCGGGAACTCTCGCCGCAGGCCGGCGTCTAATTTCTCCATACAAGACGAGCGCCAAGCACGAAGCCGCGTGAGTGGGAGAGGCGAAAGCCGGTGCGGCTTCGTGCGCAAGAAATTCTTGTGCAATCGTTCTCATTGTGGAACGCGGACAACTCGCTCTGAGTGCCGCGCATCCTTGCGTAACAAGGCAGTTATCTCTTAGGAGTGGAGTGTGGCCTATGAAACGGTTCATTGCGGGTGTGTGCGTACTAGCTCTTCTTACCGGGCCGATCTCGGCGCAAGAAAATTCCAAAGGACAAACGAAAGCGGTTGATGCGCGGGAAACCAGCGCGGCGAGCGGCGGAAACGAATCCACGCGGCTCCCAGTGCGGCGCGTGGTGCTGTACAAAAATGGAGTGGGATATTTCGAGCATTTGGGGCGGGTGCGCGGGAGTCAGGATGTGCATGTGGATTTTACGAGCGCGCAATTGAATGACGTTTTGAAGTCGTTGACGGTGCTGGATCTTTCCGGCGGGCGAATTACAGGAGTGGATTACAACAGCGAAGCGCCGCTGGCGCGGAGGTTGGCGACGCTGCGATTGGCGCTCGGCGAAAAGCCAACCGTTGCGGAATTTTTGGGAGCGTTGCGTGGAGCGCGCGTGGAGATTCGCAGCGGCGCGGGCGCTGCAGTTGCGGGAAAACTATTGAGCGTTGAACGCAAGACACGGATGGGCACGGCAGGATCGGTGGAGATGGAACAGATCTCCTTGATCAGCGATGCGGGTGAAGTCCGGAATGTGGATTTGAATACGAGCACGAGCGTGCGGATTGTGGATCGCGATTTGAACACCGAAGTCGGGAAATATCTTGGGCTTGTGGCGTCGGCGCGTGAGCAGGACGTGCGAAGGATGACGATTTCGACGACGGGAAACGGCGAGCGAAATTTGTACGTTAGTTACATCAGCGAAGTGCCGATCTGGAAGACGACGTACCGGATTGTGTTGCCTTCGAAGGAAGGAAAGAAGCCGCTGCTGCAAGGTTGGGCGATTGTGGACAACACGGTTGGCGAAGATTGGAATGACGTTGAGCTTTCGCTGGTGGCGGGCGCGCCCCATTCCTTCATTCAGCAGCTTTCGGAACCGTATTACGGGCGGCGTCCCGTGGTGCCGCTGCCGGAGAGCGTGCAGCTTTCGCCGCAGACGCATTCAGCAACACTTTCCGGGGGAAACGGATATTTGACGGGCAGTGTTACGGATCCTTCCGGAGCAGCTGTCGGGAACGCAAATGTTGTCGTTAAAGATAGGAACGGGACGATCATTGCGCAAGCGGCGACGGACAGCGCCGGTGAGTACACGGTCTCTTCTTTACCGGCTGGTAGTTATCGCGCGGAGATTTCGGCCAACGGATTTAAAACGAACGCGTACACCAGTGTGAATGTGGGTGCAGGGGAAAATTCGCTGGACTCGGAGATGCAGGTTGGTACTGTCAGCGAGACCGTAGAGGTCTCGGCCGAGCCGTCGGTCCTGAGCACGAGCTCGGCTTCGGTTGGCTATGGCAACGGCGTCGGATCCGGGTCAAGCGGCGGAACGGGTGGAGGGACGTTCCGCGGACTTGCCGGGAAGATGGCAGTGGCAAATCGAGCGAGCATACAAGGCTTGCCGCTTAATGGAAGCAATTTGATGGCATTTGCGAAATTGGCGCCGGGAGCGCCCGCACCCGCGACAAGCAGCGCTATTGATGAAGCGCGGGAGTTGGACAGCGCGGCGGCGAGCGGGCAAGGGCTGGGCGATTTGTTTGAGTACAAATTGAAAGACCGCGTGACGCTGAAGAAAAACCAGTCGGCGCTGGTGCCGATTGTGCAGACCGACGTGGAAGCGGAAAAAGTTTCGCTGTGGAGCGGAACGAGCGGGTCCGGACGACCGCTGCGCGCAATCTGGATGAAGAATACGAGCGCGCTGACGCTGGACGGCGGAAGTTTCAACGTGCTGGAGAGCGAAGTGTTCGCGGGCGAAGGATTGACCGATCCGATCAAGCCGGGCGAAAAGCGGTTGCTCTCCTACGCGACCGATCTGGGACTGCTAGTTGAAGCGAAGCAGGCTGCCTCACCGCAACATGTGACCAAAGTGAAAATGCACAAGGGCACGATGACGCAGGTGAGCGAAGAGCAGCAGCGGACGACGTACACGGTGCGCAATCAGGACGCGACTCCACGCGTGCTGGTGATCGAGCATCCGGCGCGAACGGGTTGGACATTCCTGAAGAATTCCAAACAGCCAGAAGAGCAAGCGCCGGGCACGAGCCGATTTCGAATGGAAGTCGCGCCGAATGCCACCGCGATGCTGCCCGTGGAAGAAGTGCATCCGCTCTTCACGACATACCAGATTTCCGACCTGACGGACGACCAGATTGTTTATTTCTCGAAACAAGGGAGCGTAACGGCGGACATGGCGGACGCCTTGAAGAAAATCTCCGCGCAGAAGGCGGTGGTTACAAAGCTGGAGCAGGAAATGGAAGACCGGCAGAAGGATATCGATCGCATCGTGGACGACCAGGGACGCCTGCGCGAAAACATGAAGGCTTTGCGTGGCAGCGCCGAAGAAAAAGCGCTGCTGCTGCGCTATACAAAGCAACTGGACGACCAAGAGACGCAGCTTGCGAGTCTGCGCAAGAAAATTACCGATACGGAAGCGCAACGCGACGCCGCAAATGAAAAACTGGAAACGACGATTGACGACTTGAATCTGGAAGCGACACTTTAGCGCTTCGGACGATTTCCGCCTGCCACCTGCCCGAAAAGACAGGTTGCGGCTGCCGCACAATCCGCTCCGACAGGCCGCCGGCCGGCTGCAGACGATTTAGACTGAATCAGTGCGGCAGGAGACGGATATGCGACGAATAATTGCAAGCGCAGTGATCCTATTCGCGATTTCGAGTACGGCGGTGCGAGCCGGGCAAAACGTTGTGGTCAAGCACGGCAAGGGTGCGTCCACGGGAATGATTACGGGAGTCGTGCTGGGTCCGGACGATAAGCCGGCTCCACACGCGGCGATCAGCTATCAATCTTCGAGCGGCAGCATGCCGCATGCGGTCCACGCGGATGCGCATGGGCGGTATACGATAACGAAGTTGAGCAGCGACAACTACGACGTGCGGGCTTCCGCCAATGGAATTTTCTCCGAATGGCAAAAGAATCTTCCGGTACAGAATGGCCGGACAAGTGAATTGACGCTGCGGCTGATCTACGCGCGCGAAATGCCGAAGTCCCACGCCAAATCGACAAAAAAGAACTAACGGGAGATCAAATCCTTGAGCGCGGCGAGGTCGTCGCGGCTGGTGTCCGCGACAGCGCAAAAACGCAGCCCGCTCTGTTTCCAGGAAATCCACTGATAACCGTTCATCGCGCCCGCGTATTGTTCGGCATTCTGGGTCGCGTCGGGCCAAATAAAAACACTGATGAAGTGCTTGCGGCGGCCATAGACCAAAGCCGCGACCGTGTGTCCCTGGAAAACGTCGAGCCTGCCACCAACGAGCGGAAAATCCTGCGCCGCAAAATCACGTACAGGCGGAGCGAACGCGGTTCTTCCGTCGAACCACGGCTTGACGGTGTGCTGATCGGTGGAAGTGACATCGGTCAAGTGGCCGGGCTGGAGCGCACGAATATGTGCGTCCACAAGTTCTACGGCAGCGGCATCGGCCGCCGTAACGGAAACGTCGCCGTTATCGCGAGTTCTCTGCGCGAACTTCCAGGAGCCCCCAATGGCGAGCAACAGAAGCGCCGCAGCAGCGAGCAATCGCCACGGGGTAAGCTTCCATGAAGAAGCGGGTTGGGAAGCCGCGTCCAACTCGCTGCGGATTTTGCGCTCGAAGCCCACGGGAAGAGGCTCACGAAGTTGCGCGTTTTGCATGGAAGAGCGCAACGACTCCAGCGCCTGCACAGCGCGCCCGCAGGCGGAACAGCTTTCCATATGGCGTCCGAATTCGGCAGCCTGCATCGCGTCCAATTCGCCGTCGAGGTAGGCATGGAAGAACGGGCGGGAGTCATCACAGGTCATGGACAGCCTCCTTAGTTCCAGAGCTACCGAGCAATTGCTGGAGCCGCTCGCGCGCCCTGGCAAGGGTGGACATCACGGTGCCAATGGGCATAGCCGTGATGGATGCGATTTCCTTGTAAGAGCAGCCTTCCAGTTCGCGCAGAACGATGACTTCGCGAGAGCGCGGCGAAAGCTGTTCCAGGCCCTTGGCCAGACGTTCGCGTTCGCTCCCCGCCAGCGCCTGCGCTTCCGGGCCGGGCAGGGGCGAAAGATGCAGTGATTCATCGAACTCGACCGCGCTGTTCATCGGGCGGTTTTTCTCCATCCACGTATAGCAAGTGTTGCGCACAATTTGCAGCAGCCAGGCCCTAGCGTCGCTACCGTGAAAACCTGAAAAAAAGCGAAACGCCCGAAGCAGGGCTTCCTGGGTCACGTCTTCAGCGTCTTCGCGGCTGCGCAACAACCAGCGCGCCAGATTGAAGGCAGCGCGCAAATGCGGCAGCACGAGCTGGTCAAAGTGCTCGCGGTCTTGCACTGGTAAAACGTCCGTCCTTTTTCCCGGATTCAGGGTGTCCAACCTTACTTAACCGCCGCAGGTCGAGATTTATTCCCGCCTTATATGACGGCCAGCATAGGCCGAACGCTTCACATTTTGGGGAATAAAACTTTGAGGCTCCGGGTAGAGCTAGACGGTAACACGTTGTCCAAGCTGTCCACGAGCGGCGCGCATCCGAGCGCGCCGCTCATTTTGAAACTGGAAAGGATTCCGCACATGAAGAAGGAAGATGAGATCAAGTTTGACCACAACGGAGACGGCATCGATCGGCGCGGCTTTTTGAAGTGCATGGCGTGGGCTGGAACGGGAACGCTCTGCGTCATGAATGGCGGCGTGATGAAGTCGTTCAGCTTGAGCCGCCTCGGCGAATTGGACCCTGCCGCGGCCAAGGGTGAATTGAGCTTTGTGCAAATCAGCGACAGCCACATGGGCTTCAACAAGCCGGCGAATCCAGACGTAATCGGAACGCTGAAGGCAGCGATTGAGAAGATCAACGCGCTACCGGGCAATCCGGAATTTCTCTTGCACACGGGAGACGTGACGCACCTTTCAAAGCCGGAAGAGTTCGACAACGTGCAGCAGATTCTGAAGGACGCAAAGGTGAAAGACGCGTTCTATGTGCCGGGCGAGCATGACGTGGCAATCGACGAGGGAAAAGAGTTTCTGGCGCGCTACGGCAAAGGAACGGTTGGTTCCGGTTGGCAGAGCTTTGACAAAAACGGCGTGCACTTTGTTGGCCTCGTGAACGTGATGAATTTAAAGGCGGGCGGGCTCGGCACGCTGGGACACGAACAGCTCGAATGGCTCGAAGACGATTTGAAGGCGAAGAAATCGAGCACTCCCATCGTGGTCTTTGCGCACATTCCGCTGTGGTCGGTTTATCCGGAATGGGGTTGGGGAACGGAAGACGCGTCGCAAGCGTTGGCGTATTTGAAGCGATTCGGTTCGGTCACGGTTCTAAACGGCCACATCCACCAAACGATGCAGAAAGTGGAAGGCAACGTGACGTTTCACACGGCGGCATCAACGGCGTTTCCGCAGCCCGCGCCAGGCAAAGCGGATTCGCCGGGGCCGATGAAGGTTCCCGCGGAACAGTTGAGGAGTTTGTTGGGCGTGACGAGCGTGAATTTTGTGCAGGGGCACAAAGCGCTCGCAGTTGTGGATACAAATCTAGGATAAGAGGAAAAACAGCATGAATCGTATTGTTCGAATTATCGGTATGGGAATTCTGCTGGTCGCAGTGTTTGATTGCGCGACCAGCTCACGGAGGCAAACGAATGCGGCAACGCTTGCGTCGCAACAGACGGCACAAGAGATGGCCGCGACCGTGAAAATCGACAACTTCAGTTTTTCGCCGGCAACGCTGGAAATCAAAGCCGGCACGACGGTGACCTGGACGAACTTGGACGACATTCCGCACACCGTCGTCAACGACGACAAGATTTTCAAATCAAAGGCGCTCGACACGGATGACAAATTTTCGTTCAAATTCGACAAGGCGGGAACGTATCCCTACTTTTGTTCGCTCCATCCGAAGATGACGGCGAAAGTCGTCGTTCAGTAGAGAACCACAATGGAAAACCCATTTGATCCTCGGTCGGTACTCTTTGCGAAACACGCGCAACACGTTGTGCTGGTTCACTTCCCGATCGGACTTTGCCTGACTTCTGTGATTTTTGAAGCGCTGGGAAAGTGGAGAAAGAACGCGGCGTTGATTTCCGCGTCCTATTACAACCAATTGGCGGCTGCGATTGCATCGATTCCGGTCGTCGCGACGGGACTTCTCGCGTGGCGATTCCAATTGGAAGGTGCGCACCTGAAGGGCAATCTATTGCTGCACCTCGTGTTCGGCGGGCTGGCCAGCCTGCTGATGTGGTCCGTCGTGGCCTTATACCAGAAGTCGAGTTCACAGTGGGTGCGCGTGCGATATGGGGTGCAAGTCGTAACGGCAATCGTCATCTCCATTACAGGGCATCTCGGAGGATTCGTTAGTGGCGTGAATGGAGCGGGATAGTACTCGCGGAGCGCCTGGTCTGTGTACATAAGTACAGTATTTTCATACACTTGCCAAATTGGAACAGGCGTCCACTAGAACAGTAGTACTAAGACCCGGGTACCCCAAAAAGTGGCTCCTCCGGCCCATTGAGCAATACGGGCCGCGACGGTAACTTTGATTAACGGGTTGGGGGCCGCGCGGGGACAGCGGTTCCGCAAGGAGCCGTGTGCGAGCTTCCAACCCGGTAATTTTCTCCCTCTCAGAGATCACTCCGCACCGCGCAGCACTCCCCTTCTCTGGCTGCGCGGCCATCCGAATGCATCACAATAGAGCGAGCATTTTTCCAGAGCGAACGCTGTGTTGCAGGTTAAAGACTTGCAGCAACGCGATGGCGTTCTGGTGCGAGGCGGATGCGACAAGTGAACGGCGTTTCAGACAGGCAATTTTGGCGGGCATTTCTGCTGGCGGCGCTTTTCTGCGGCACAGCGGCAAATGGCGCGATGGCCGCGCCCGGCCCTTTGCCGAAACTGAAAACGGAGACGGCCGCAGCGTTTGACCGCTATGTGGCGTTGACGGAAGAGCGAAATTCAACCGAGCTGAAAGGTGGCGCAGCCTTTCTCTGGCCGGACACGCTTGCCGAAAACGAGCGGCGAGCGGCATACGAATCGCTGCGTGCAGGCGCTACTCGAATCGAAAAACGGCAAACGTTTAGCGGGGGCAACGAGATTCGCTGCCCGAACGGACTGATTCATCATTGGGAAGCAATTGCTTTCATAGAGGGCGTGAAGATTGATGACGTTTTGCGGGTGCTCGAGGATTACGACCACCATTCCGAATACTACAAGCCGGACGTAGAGCAATCGAAGACGCTGCAACACGACGGAGATCACTATCGGGTATTCCTGCGATTCCGTCGGCACAAGGTCATTACCGTGGTTTTGAACACGACGCATGACGTGAAGTATTTCCGCGATTCGCCGCAACGGGCACACAGCCGGAGCAGCGCGATCAAAATCGCCGAAGTCGAAAATGCGGGCAAGCCGGATGAAAAAGAAAAATCCGCGGGCGACGATGAAGGCTTCCTCTGGCGGATGGAAACATGGTGGCGGATGGAAGAACGCGACGGCGGCGTTTATATCCAAAGCGAAGTCGTGTCGCTTACAAGAGATATTCCGACGGGAGTAGGCTGGATGATTGGCCCGTTCGTTAATGGAATTCCGAAGGAAACTCTCGCGTTCACGATGGAAGCGACGCGCAAGGCCGTTCTGGCAAAACAAATCTCGCATTAACCAATGCGTTTCGCGTTACGTTTCTTTGAGAGCGCATGCGACCACACCGGGACTGCTCAAGAGCGGGTGCAGCCAGTTGCCTGATTTTCCGTTTTCCGAAGGAACGAGGATCAACCGATCCGCCCAATCCGACAAGAGTTCGAACGAGTCGTAAACGCTGTAAGAATAGGAAACGCCGTCACCATCGGTGATGCGATAACCCTTGCCTTTCGTGCGGAGCCAGTCGTAGATAGCCCAAGTGCGCGTCTTGTACATCGCAACTTTCGCCAGACGCGCAAGCAAGTTGCCTTGGCCGAATCGATTGCAATCGCCAATTACGACCGCCTTTTTGGCCACCCGCAACATTTCCCGTACAACGACTTCCGGCCTATGCACGTGGTGCAGAATTGAAAACTCGCAGACGACATCGAAGCTTGCGTCCGCAAAAGGAAGCGCGAGACCGGTGCCGCGAATCAGCGCGCCGGAAGTGTGAACATCATTGCGAAGTGCGATGCCGAGAAGCGCATCAACCGGTTCGATGCCGCAAAGGAAAGCGTTCGGGAGCGCGGAACGCAAATCGTGAAGCCGGTATCCCGTTGCGGTTCCCACATCCAGAACAGATCGCGCGCCGAGCATCTGCAGGATGGCCTCAATAAATTTTTTATTGAAGGTCTCTCCGTTCCCTTCGTGCGCGTGCATTTGTTCATAATTTGTAGCAGTTTCGGAATAGTAGCGGCGCTGGGTTGCGACCGCTTCTTCGACAATGGTGGGCATGCCCCCTCAAGTGCGGCGGATCCAGGAAGGGGGTAAACGTGTGGCCGTTACGCAAGCGTAGTGTAAATCGCCGGTGCAAAATGGTTCAAGATGTTTGAGGGTGCAAGAAGGAAATTGTTTCGGGAGGCTGTTCCAAACTGAAACAAAATCGCCGTGCCAGATTTCCAACGAACAGCAATTACCGACGACGCTGCAATTGATTTTTGCGCGCGGCAATCGACTGGAAATGCTCTAGCATTCGGGCGGCGTAAGTCTCCCATGATTCGCGCGAGGCAGTGCGCTCCGCAGCCGCGCCAAGGGCCGCTCGCAGCTCTGGCGCGGTGCAAATCTCGCGCATGAGTGATGCGAGCAATTTGACATCGCGTGGATCGCGCAAGAGCAAGCCATTCTCGCCGTCCACGATGATTTCACTGGCCCCGGCTGCGCAGCTTGCGATAACTGGCAGGCCACATGCCATCGATTCAAGGATCGGAAGTCCGTACGCATCTTCGAGCGACGGCCCGAGATACGCGTCGGCGGCGGCGTAGAACTGCAGCACGTCCCTGGAAGATTCGAGGAAACTGAGGCGCGCGCCGAGGCCAAGCCGTTCGCTGAGTTGCAAAAAGGGCTCGCGATTGTCGTTGCCGAGTATCAGAAGGCGAATCGGTAGATCCAGACATTCGGTCAAAGCCCGGAGGGCCGCGTCCAGCCCCTTTTTCTTCCAATCGTTTCCGATCAACAAAAAAACAAATTCGCCGGGCGCGATGGCAAGCGCGGCACGCGCCTCGTCACGGCGGGCGAGTCGCGCTTGCCGGTTGAAATAGCGAGTGTCGACTGCGTTGCGAACGACGAGCACATCCGT
>Ga0137412_10001370_pt1 | contig 18878 bp, 11 predicted proteins | sample CZODoug2_1_16fun_FD_122160 | JGI IMG/M metagenome (GOLD analysis project Ga0137412, IMG submission 122160) | Vadose zone soil fungal communities from Angelo Coast Range Reserve, California, USA - CZODoug2_1_16fungal (Hybrid Assembly) | ecosystem: Environmental > Terrestrial > Soil > Vadose zone...
CATCGGCAACTACGCCAATTCGAATTTCAACGCGCTATTTGTCAGTTTGCGGAAGCGCGCTTCCTATGGATTGCAATTTGATTTCAACTACACCTATTCGCACTCGATCGACAACATGTCGTCCGTCACGAACAACTACGTAACATACACGGGTGGCGGCACGGGATTGGTGTGCGAGTTGGAGGACCTCCGCGTTTGCCGTGGCAGTTCGGATTTCGACGCGCGGCATACCATCAGTGCAAACTACATCTATGCACTGCCGTTCGGGCGGGGACGTGCTTTCGGCCACAATTCCTCCAAGGCTCTGGATGCGTTTATTGGCGGTTGGTCGTGGTCTGGAATTGTCAGCTGGCGCACTGGGTATCCATTCAGTGCAAACACCGGCTCTTTCCCGACCGCATTTACGTTGGACGCTCCAGCCGTGCTCAACGGTTCTGCGTCGCAGCTAACGCCTGGGCTGCACACGGACAGCAGTGGAAGCCTGCAGTACTTCAAGGACGTCAACGCGACGCTGAACGCACTTTCGTTCCCGTTTGCTGGGGCGGTTGGAAATCGAAATGTGTTCAACGGTCCACAATTCTTTAACTTGGATATGGGCATTGCCAAGACCTTCAAGATGCCTTTTTCCGAAAAGCAATCGCTCAGATTCCAGGCAGACGCCTTCAACAGTTTGAATCACCCTTCGTTCAGCGGACCTTCGGCAAAGACTTCACCATCGTGCAGGAAGTGGGAGGGACGGTGGCCGATATGGACGGCGATGGCGTGGAAGACGTGGTGATTGCCGCGCGCTGCAAGAATCCTCTGCTGGATCAGGCCGAACACGATTATGCGGTGATCGATCCCTACTACACGTTTTTTGGTTATGGCGATCCCAAGGTGACGATGACCTTTGTGGAGGATAGTCCAGCGAAACGGGGATTGGTCGTGCTCATCATTCATGGCGACGGTCCGGAGGCATGGCGATCGGCAACGCCCAAGGCGAAATACGTAGTCATCAATCTGCCTTATCGGACCCTCACCGTGCGCAAGATGAGGCGGAAAAAGCTAACTGTGCAGGCTGTTTATGCTGAGGAAGGAAACGAGTTCAGTGAAACCTCAGCCTTGTTTTTCGACGGCAAGTACGTCGAAGTCAAAGAGGGGGATCGGCTTAAGCCCGCCTGTATTTACCTGGCCATCGGTCTGGGCCGGGATGGCAAGAAACGAGTGCTGGCCTGCCTCTCGAAATCCTTCCACACGACCCTCTGCGTATCCTGAAACGAATACTTATCCAGCAGGGTCAGCAACTCCATAAACTTCTCGATGTACAGCCTGGCGCGCTGCGAGATGCTCGTGCCACTCTTCGAACTCGAGCAGGCGGCAAGGAGGAGTGCCCCTGCCGCGACAAGTGCAGCGGGCTTTCGCCAGATATGCGGCGGCAATCAGGCTGTTGTGCCCGGCGCCGGCCACCACGATATCGAATCGCTCAGCCATTGCAGTCTGCCGCTCCGATTCTCAATTCACTGGGCTTCCTGCTCCCTAGGATCGGGGAGCAGTGCCCCTGGCCCAACTCTTCCAAGCGTCCACGACAGTATTGGGAATGATGTGCATCAGAAATTCCGAAACGCTCTGCGCTTTCGTCTGTCGCGCGTATTCCGCTACCGCACTGGCGTCCAGCGCGGCCGCATTCACGTTGAATGCGCTGCCCGGGTGCACGATATTGCCGGTCGCCAGGCCGATGAACAGCGCCAAAGTTGACACGAGCTCGAAGTAGACCAGTGCTTTCCCGCATCGTGATCAGCCGAATGAAAGCGTCCCCCAGCCGTTTCAGGGCGATCGCCGTCGCCGGCCGCAAGTAGCCCAGCGCGATGTCTGCGGCAGCGGCGAACAGCATTTGCGCCGACGAATTTGCGTAAAAAGCCTTCTTTCGCGGATTGGCCGGCGTCATAGTGGGGCCGGGAGCTACGCGGCGCGAGAAGTATTCATTCCCCTTCCAAGGATTATTGTGAACACAACCCCTATAACACCTTCTCGGGCTCGCGAATGGCGTTCGCCAAATCGCTTAAGAACTCTGCCGCTCGGGCCCCATCCACCACGCGGTGATCGCTCGAAAGCGTCAACGTCATCATCGGGCGAATGACGGGTTTTCCATCGACGGGCACGACCTGGTCGGAAATGCTTCCCACCGCAAGAATCGCGGCCTGCGGCGGTGTGATGATCCCTGTGAAAGCATCGACCTTGTACATGCCCAGGTTGCTCAGCGTAAAAGTCCCGCCGGTAATATCCGCCGGACGTAGGCGGCCTGCCCGCGCGCGCTCCGTCAATTCGCGCCGCTGCGCGGATATTCCCCCAACTTGCAATGTGTTGGCCTTGTGAATCACTGCGCCAACCACACCGTCCTTCACCGCCATCGCCACGCTGACATTGATGTCCGGATTCGAACGAATCCCTTCCCCCGTCCAACTCGCATTCATCCGTGAATGCTTCACTAAAATTTTCGCCAACAGCGCAATCAACAAATCCGTGATCGTCGGCGCCGCCCCCTGCGACTTCTCCATCCCCTGGCTGATTCGTTTTTGGGCCGCAATCAGTTCGCCACAGTCGACGGACCGCACCAGAAAAAAGTGCGGCACGCTGGTCCAGCTCTGTGTGGTGCGCTCGGCCATCAGCCGCGCGACTTGGCTCAGCGGTTCTAGTCCCGCGGGAGCGGGAGCAGCAGCGCCTTTTCCATCGGCAAAACTCTGCACATCTTCTGACGTGATCGTCCCATCCGGCCCTGTTCCCCGAATTTTACTGATGTCCACGCCAAGTTCTTTCGCCAGCCGACGCGCCTTTGGTGAACTCTGCGGCGCCGCTCCCACGCGCTGTTCCGTCGCTTGCACCGCCGCAGCCGCGCTCGCGCGTTCCGGACTGCTGGATGCGCGCACGGCGGGTGCAGCCGTCACGGCCATTGCAGGAGGTTTTTCGCCAGGAGCAACAAGCCACGCGATGGTTTGTCCCACCGGAATCACGGCTCCCACATCCGCCGTTATCCCGGCAAGAATCCCGTCACCCGGAGCCTCCACTTCCACGACCGCCTTATCCGTCTCGATTTCGAGCAGCGGCTCGCCCTTTGTGACACGCTCGCCTTCTTTTTTCCTCCACGCCAGGAGTTTTCCAGTTTCCTGAGCCATTTCCAGCGCAGGCATAACCACACTGATCGCCATAGTTTTTTGTCAGGAGCTGGGGACGCACTTTCAGTCCGTAGCTGCCACTCCTTCGACTTTCGCGCTCGCTGCTACCATCTCTTTCACCCGTCGGCTTGGCGGCGCCTCATTCTCGCGCGTTGTTGCAAGCGGTCCGTTGACAGTGTGATAGTGCGCGCCCGCCACCATCAATTGATCTGCCGGAAATCTCGTAATGACTTCATGCCCGGTTTCCGTCACCACAATCTCTTCTTCAATCCGCGCGGCGCTCCACCCGTCCGTCGAGGGCCAGAACGTTTCCAGCGCGAATACCATCCCCGGCTTGATCTCGTGCGAATGTTCCAGCGACACCATGCGGCTGATCACCGGCTTTTCCCAAATCGCCAGCCCAATGCCGTGCCCGAACTGCAGCGCAAATGCCGCTTCTTCGTCAGGAAATCCAAACTCCTCCGCCTTCGGCCACACCGAAGCAATCTCCGCCGTCGTGCGCCCCGGCTGCACCAGCGAAATTGCCGCGTCCAGATACTCCCGGCAACGTTTGTACGCGTCGATCATCGCGTGCGACGCATAACCAATCGTAAAGCACCGGTAGTAGCAAGTCCGGTAGCCCATGTAGGAATGCAAAATGTCGTAATAAACCGGATCCCCCGGCCGCAGCACGCGATCGGAAAACACATGCGGATGCGGATTGCACCGCTCACCCGAAATCGCATTCACCGCTTCCACATATTCCGAGCCCAGGTCATACAGCACTTTGCTCGCAAGTCCGACGGCTTGATTCTCACTCATGCCCGGTTTCATCGCGCGGTACAACTCGTCGTACGCCGCGTCCACCATCATCGCCGAGTGATTCAGCAGCGAAATCTCATCTTGCGTCTTGATCACCCGTGCGTCGGACATCAACTGCTGCCCGTCGACAATCTTGATTCCCTCTTTTTGCAGCGCAAAAAGGATCGGCGGCTCGACCACGTCGATCCCCAGCGGCTCTTTGTGCAGCCCGCGCTTTTCCAGCTCTACTTTTATTTTGCGAGCGACGTTCTCCGCGCGCCCCATCTCCGGCGACATCGCCCCGCGCAACAGCGGAATTCCCGGCCGCGATCGTTCTCCAAGCCACGGGCAATTTTGTTGATGATGTCTCGCCGCCGATCCGAAGTCCCATAGAATCGGCTCGTCATTTTGCGGTAGCAGCGAAAATCGGCTGATTTTGTCCTGCGCCCACGTCCCGATGTGCGTCGCCGTCAGGTAGCGCACGTTGTTCATGTCAAAGCACAGCAGCGCCCCCATCTCCGATTTCGCCAGCAGCGCTTTCGCCCGCGCCAGCCGTTCGCGGCGCAAGCGGTCAAAATCAATGCGGTTTTCCCAATCCACCGCCATCGGCCCGTAAGTCTTCAGCGCCATCTCACACCTCTCATTCCGCGCAATTACGCCTTCCCGCAAAGCGCCCGCGCCGCCTCAAATACCGTCTGCTCCGTCGGCACGGTCACATCTTCGAGAGGCGGCGAAAATGGAATCGGGACGTGCATTGCGCCCATGCGCTTCACCGGCGCTTCCAGGTTGTAGAACGCGCCTTCTGCGATGACCGATGCGATCTCCCCGGTCACGCCATATCGCCCGTAACCTTCGTCAACCACCATCGCCCGCGAAGTCTTCTTCGCCGATTCAATCAGCGTCTTCTCATCCAGCGGCCAGGTCGTCCGCGGATCAATCACTTCCGCGCTCAAGCCAATCTTTTCCAGCAACTCCGCCGCCCCCAGCGCCACTTGCACCATGCTGCTCGTCGCAACAATCGTAATGTCTTCTCCCTCTCGCTTCACGTCGGCCATACCCAGCGGAATGGTGTACTCCTCTTCCGGCACCGGCCCCTTCAACTTGTACATCATCTTGTCTTCGAAAAAGACCACCGGGTTATCGTCGCGAATCGCCGTCTTCAAAAGTCCCTTCGCATCGTACGGCGTCGATGGCATCACCACTTTCAATCCCGGCACGTGACTCAGCCACGCGTGCAGCGACTGCGAATGCTGCGCCGCCGAACGTCGCGTCGCTCCCAGCGTGGTCCGCAGCACCATCGGCACTTTCCACGTCCCGCCAGACATGTAGTGCACCTTCGCCGCCTGATTCACCATCTGGTCCATCGTCAGAGTCAGGAAGTCGCCGAACATGATGTCCACCACTGGCCGCAATCCCGTCATCGCAGCCCCGACTCCCATTCCCGTGAAACCCGCCTCCGAAATCGGCGTATCCATCACGCGTTCCGCGCCGAATTCCTCCACCAGGCCCGACAACACTTTAAACGGCGTCCCCGCTTCCGCGACGTCCTCGCCGAAAATGCACACGCGCGAATCGCGGCGCATCTCTTCCGCAAGCGCTTCGCGGACTGCTTGCGCAAACGTCAGTTCTCTGGTCGCCACTTCAGGCATAAACGTCCTGGTCCACCTGGTCTACCGTCGGATACGGCGCGGCAATCGCAAACTCCACCGCCGCCTTCATTTCCGCCCGCACTTCTTCCTGGATTTGCTTGAGCTTTCCTTCATCCAAAAATTTTTGCTCAACCAGCCATTGCGAAAAGTTCTTGATCGGGTCCCGTTTCGTCTTCCATTCCTGCTCTTCTTGTTTCGGACGGTAATATTCGCGGTTGATGTCCCCCACGTGGTGTCCCGTGTAGCGATACGTTTCGCAAACCAGAAACGCCGGCCCTTCGCCCTGCCGCGCCCGCTCCACCAGTCTCTGCGCCGTCGCATATACCGCCCGGACATCCTGTCCATCCACACCTTCCGCGCGCACTCCAAACGCAGTTCCGCGCGCCAGGATGTCACCCGCCGTTGTCTCCGAATAATGCGTATATTCCGTATAAAGATTGTTCTCGCAGACGTAGATCACCGGCAATCTCCACAGCGCCGCCAGGTTCATCACCTCGTAAAGCACGCCTTGTCCAAGCGCTCCTTCGCCAAAAAAGCACACTGCTACTTTTCCCGTGCCCAGCCGCTTCGACGAAAGTGCCGCTCCCGTAGCGATTCCCGCGCTCCCTCCCACGATTGCATTCGCCCCCAGGTTGCCGGTCGCGGGATCGGCAATGTGCATCGATCCCCCTTTGCCACGGCAATACCCCGCTTCTTTTCCGAGCAGCTCCGCAAACATGCGGTCCGGTGAAGCGCCCTTCGCAACGCAGTGACCGTGCCCCCGGTGCGTGCTGGTGATGTAATCCGTGGACCGCAAGGCTTCACAAATTCCTACCGCCACCGCTTCCTCGCCCACATAGAGGTGCGCCAGCCCCGGCATCAGCGCCCGCGTATAAAGTTCGTTCACCTGGTCTTCGAACTCCCGGATCATCACCATCCGCCGGTACATCCGTATCCACTGCTCGGTTTTCACTTCCGCTTTGGTTTTGGATTGATCCGTTGCAATTGTCATGGCCTCACTCCGGACATCTGCGCCAAAACATTGAACACTACAGCAAAGTCCTTCGCCTCTAGCCCCAGCCCGCGCGCCGCCGTCAGGAACTCGTTCGCGACCGCCGTTGTCGGCATCGGCACGTCCAGTTGCCGTCCCAGCTCCAATGCCAGATTCATGTCTTTCTGCATCATGTTGACGTTGAACCACGCCTCTTCCGGCATCTTCAAAATAAACGGGCCCCGATACTGGACCATCGGCGACGCAATCACGCTGTGCGTCAGCACGTCCACGGCGATTTCTCGTGCGATCCCGCTTTTTTCCGCCAGCAGCACTCCCTCGCAGAACGCCAGCATCTGCACCGCGAGGCTCAGGTTCGTCCCGATCTTCATCACCAGCGCCAGGCCGTTATCCCCAACGTGTGTCACTTTCGGCCCGATGTCGTGAAGCAGCGGCTTCACTTTTTCGAACGTTTCCTTGCGCCCTCCCACCATCACCGACAATTTCCCCTCTTGCAGCGTGATCACGCTCCCGGAAACCGGCGCGTCCACCATGTCGCCGCCCTTTTCCCGCACCTTGCCCGCAATCTCCCGGCTGTATGCCGGGCTCACGGTGCTCATATCCACGAAAATCTTGCCTGGCGTCACTCCTACCAGCATTCCTTCGGGCCCATTCATTACCGCTCCCAGCGCCGCGGAATTCGTAACCATGGAAAATATAACATCCGCTGCTGCAACCACGGCGGATGGTGAGTCCGCCCACTTCATTCCTTTCTTGACGAGCCACTCCGCTTTCGAACGCGTGCGGTTGTAACCGGTAACGCAGTGGCCTTTCCCGAGCAGCCGGTTCACCGTTTCGCCGCCCATCACTCCGAGTCCGACAAATCCCAGATTCGCCATGAATCCTTTTTCTCCTGGCTACAGGCGACTTCAAAATCCTTTGTACGCTTCTCAGCCCTTCTGATCGGTTGCCCCGCGCTTGCGCGCGGCCTCCTCATGGACTCGGACCAATCAAGTCCGGCATCTAGAGAGAACAGAGAGAAAACCCAAGATTCCACACTTCTTTTCTTCCCTGCCAAAACCTAGGACACACAATCGACAACCTTGCTGGTACTCAGACGCCGGAAAAAATCAAACACTATCGAATTCTTTTTCTTCTCTTACTAGAAACTTAGAACTGACAATTTATCCTAGGATTCCCGCCCGCTCGGCGCCCGCCGCGAATCCTCTCGCACTTGCCGCAGGTGTGCCTTCATCGCGTCTCGCGCTCCCAGCGGATCGCGGTGCTCAATAGCCTCCAGGATCCTCTTGTGGTGATATTGCCCGCGCTCCGGGCCGCCTTCCACGTGGAAGATTCCCATCCGCTGTTCGCGCAGCAGCCCCACAATCGAATCGATCAACGAAAGAATTAGGGGATTTGCTGCGGCTTCCGCGAGAGCTAGGTGAAAATCGAGGTCTGCCTCAATGAACGCATCGGGGTCCTTGCGCGCGGTGTCCATCACCGCGATTTCTTCCCGCATCGAAGCAAGGTCTTCGTCGTCGACGCGAGTTGCGGCCAGCGCGGCAATCTCCGGCTCCAGGATTTCGCGTACTTCCGCCAGAAAGGCAGACCCCTCGGGCTGTCCAACCTTTAGCATGCGGTCGAGCGACTGCCGCATGGAATACGAAGTGCCATCGGTGACAAACGTTCCGCGGCCCGGATAGGCTTCCACCAGCCCTTTTTCATGCAGCGCCTTCACCGCTTCGCGTACCGCCGTCCGGCTGACGCCAAATTGTTGAGCCAATTCCCGTTCCGGGGGAAGTTGGTCCCCGGGTTTCATCGCGCCCTTGTGGATGGATTCCTCGACCTGCTGCACGATCTGTTCATACAAGCGAGAAGAACGCACGATCTTGTACATGACATCCTCCTCGAAAGAAGTCATTTCGCTGTTTGGTACGACCGCCGTACCAAAGTGAACTCGCCTAAATCCCGTTGTTTGACGCGGGGCTCAGCACTCCCTGGTTGAGTTGTCGGACCAATCTACCACCCCCTCCTCCATTCCGCAAACTACTTAGGAGGCCTCCTCAATCCATACCGTCTTGATGTTCGTGAACTCACGGATTCCATGGGCCCCCAGTTCTCGTCCGTGTCCAGACCACTTAACTCCCCCGAAAGGCATGCGAGGATCGGAAGCCACCATGCGGTTTATGAATACCATTCCGGATTCCAGATCGTTGATGAAGCGCTCGCGTTCATTCCTGTCGTTCGTCCAGGCGCTTGCCCCCAATCCAAACCGGCTGTCGTTCGCGATTCGAATTGCGTCCTCCAGGTCTGCAGCCCGGAACACGCTCGCCACCGGTCCAAATAGTTCTTCCCTGTGCGCCGGTGAACCCTTGGGAATATTTGTCAGCACCGTGGGAGCATAAAAGTTCCCTGGACGATCCAGCGGTTTACCCCCGGTCAAGACCTTCGCCCCTGCCTCGACCGTCTTTTTCACATCGCGGTCCAGATCGGCCAGGCCATCCGCCGTTGACAGTGGCCCCAGTTCCGTCTTTTCGTCAAAAGGATCGCCTACTTTCAATGCGGCCATTTTCTCTGCGAATACCCGTTCGAATCGGTCCGCGATGGATTCGGCCACTATGAAGCGCTTGGCCGCGATGCAAGATTGTCCGTTGTTGAAGATCCGCGCCTTCACTGCCGTAGCCGCCGCCACCTCCAGATTCGCGCTCGGCATCACAATAAAGGGATCGCTGCCTCCGAGTTCCAGCACCACCTTCTTGATTCTTTTCGCCGCGCCGATCCCCACTTCAATTCCTGCTCCTTCGCTTCCTGTCAAGGTGGCCGCCATTACACGCGGATCTCCCAGGATTTTGTCCACCTTTTGCGAGCCCACCAGAAGTGTTTGGAAAGCTCCGTCGGGAAATCCGGCTCTCCGGAAGACGTCCTCAATAGCCAACGCGCATTGCGGAACGATCGACGCGTGCTTCAGAAGTCCGACGTTTCCGGCCATCAACGCGGGCGCGGCGAATCGCAGCACTTGCCAAAACGGAAAATTCCAAGGCATCACCGCCAGAACCGCCCCGAGTGGCTGATAACGGATGTAACTCCGGCTGGCCGTCGTTTCCACTACTTCGTCAGCCAGAAAACGCTCCGCGTTTTCTGCATAGTAGCGGCAGACCCACGCGCACTTCGCAGCTTCATCGACCGCGGACCGGAACGTCTTGCCCATTTCGGTCGTCATCATTTTGGCAAAAGTCTCTTTTTCGCCGTCCAGGATAGCTGCCGCCTTCAACATCTTCTGCGCGCGTTCAGCGAATGGCGCTTTTCGGTAGCTCAGAAAGGTATCCGCGGCCTTCTGAAGTTTTACTTCAATCTGTGCATCCGATAGCGGTTCGAATGTCCTGACCACTTGACCGGTCGCGGGATTGATGGTCGCAATTGCCATTTCTGTTCTCCCTCGGAAATCCTTCCCTGGTCCTCTGCCTAGACAGATCTCTTCTGGTGTGCGGCTCTGCAGCTTGTCGTTCGAACGATTGCGAAGCGATGAATGGCCATGGCCGACAGTCTCTCGTTTTGGTCCAACCACTATACCCGAACACTTTTTCGCAGATTATACTAACTGCAACTATCTCCATTCCATAGAAGAATATTCTTGACAGCCTTTGTTTGCGAATGGTACAGCGGTCCTACCTTTTGGATATGATGGTCTCCGCTGCGCTTCTCACACACTAAGTTGCGAGAAGGGACCGGGTACGGGGCTTCGAACGGAGGTAGCCGCAGTCATCGCCTCGATCGCAAGAACTGCGAGCCAAGAGTTTATGACCCCAGGAGATGCTAAAGATGAAGGACAAGAGTGGCAGGAGGATGCCAAGTCCCGGGACTACGAAGTCTCGAAACACGCTGGAGGGCGTCGGACTACCGACCCGGCGTGAGTTCTTGCGAACTGCGGCGGGCGCTGGCTTGGCTTTCGCCGGTTCTCCTGTGGCAGCTTGGGCGGACCATCATGGCCACCCCACCCCCAACAGTATCTCGTATCTGGATCGCAGGATGTACATCCACAATATGGAGCTCCTCGCCCACTTTATGCCCGGCCATGTCCGCAACGGCAAGATGCAATTGATGTCCAGCGGCAATCGCCGCTACATTTTCCAGCAGGGCGATGTCATCGACGTCAGTGACGTTCGAAAGCCCGCCTTTTACAACAAGGGTGCATTCGAAGGCGGCCAAGTCCAGGTGGCCTACAACAAAAATCTAAAGAAGTGGATTCTCATGACCGGGGCGCAGGCGCCGATCACCGATTCGACTCCTGAAGCGCCCATGGGCAAGTACGACGACCCGCATCTCGATGACAAGCGAAAGAATTACAAGGGCCTTCGTGGCGTACGCTTCTACGATGTCACCGATCCATCAAAAATTCCCAAACTTTCCGAGTTCAGCACCGGTGCCACCGGCCAGGGCACGCACCGAAATTATTACGACGGCGGCAAGTATGCTTACCTCGATACGGCGCCCGACGAAACTTTCATTCACCAGCCGTCCTACTTCCGGCAGTTGGTCAACGGCAACATGATCGTGGATGTCTCCGACCCATCCAGTCCGAAAGAAGTCTCGATGTGGTGGGTTCCCGGCTCACGCAAAGGCGAGGAAGCCGAATACAACAAATGGATTTGGTCCAAGCTCGTTCCGCCGAGAGTCGTAGCAGACCAGACGCCTTTCGCGGGACTCCACGGCCCGGTGTACGTTCCCAAAAAACTGGAAGACGGAGGCAACCGCGGTTACGGCGCATTCGGCTGCAACGGATTTATTATTCTTGATCTTTCGGATCCTACGCACCAAAAAGAAATTGGCCGGTTCGAGCCGCCGCCACAGTACTCGGGTATGGGCATCGCCTTTCACACAATCTATTGCGGCATCCTCGACCGCGGATTGGTTCTAACCAACGGCGAAACAACCAATTCTGATTGCAATCAAATCTATTTGCCGAACTGGGTCATTGATATTCGCGATGAAGAGCACCCCATCGCAGTCGCGCAGTTGCCGCGCCCCGTGCCTCCTCCGGAAGCACCCTACCGCGATTTCTGTTTCAAGCGCGGGCGCTTCGGCGCGCATAATCCGCCGCACCTGAAAGCGCCGGGGAAACCGCGGCAGGAGTTCGTTGCTTATTCTTATTTCATCGCGGGACTCCGCTGCTACGACATTGGAGACCTTTATAAGCCCGAAGAAGTTGCTTACTTCATTCCTCCACAGGGCGGCGACTTGAAAAAATTTGGAAGCTACGACCGCACCGTGGACAACGTTTTTATCGAGTGGGACCGTAACATCATCTGGACCGCGACGGACACGGGCCTCTACGCATTGAGCTGTCCAAATCTCGGAAAGCCCATTCTCGATCCCCTGCCGGTCGTGGAGTGGTCGCTCGAAAAACTAAACGAAGGCGCGCCGTAAACAGGCAAGAAAGAATTAACACAGAGAATGCTGAGGACACAGAGAGCACAGAGGCGGAAAGCCCGGAGCGCGTTTTCCATGGAGTTCCCGGCCATACAAAGGAGTGAAGAATGATGCACGCCATACGACGGGCCCATCTGCCGATTCTCGTTGCCGCATTGCTGTGCAACGGCGGTGGGTATGCTCAGGCGCAGAGTCCGCAAAAAATACGATTGACCAGCCTGCCGGGCCGTCCGCTGCCTGTAGTTGCGGCGGAAATGAACGGCACGTTCGTGAAGTTCGGAATCGAAGTGGAGGTCAACGCGGCGCCGAATTCGGATGCGATGCGGGCTGCTTTGGCGGAGGAAAAGGCAGACATTGCCCACGCGGCAGTGGACAACTCCGTCGCGATGGTGGAACTGACAGGCGCTGACGTGGTCATTGTGATAGGAGGGGAAGGCTCCCTGAACGAACTTTTCGTGCAGCCGGACATTCATTCGGCCGCGGAATTGCGCGGGAAAACCCTGATCGTCGATGCGGTGAACACCGCGTACGCCCTCCAGATGAAAAAGATTTTGCTTCTGAATGGACTGCAAACCGGGAGGGACTACCAGATGAAGCCTTACGGGGCCACACCGCAGCGATTGGTGGCCATGCGCGAACACAAAGAATTTGCAGGTTCGATGCTTGGTCCGCCGGCATCGATTGTTGCCAGACGCGAGGGCTTCGTGAGCCTCGGCTCGACGCAGAAGCTCATCGGGCCGTATCAAAGTTATGGCGCTTTCGTGCAGCGTAAATGGGCTAGCGAACACAAGGATACGCTGGTGCGTTATCTTGCCGCGTACATCGAGGCGCAGCGCTGGCTGATGGCCCCAGCCAACAAACAGAAGGTGATTGAGTTGATGATGAAGGAATCGAAAATTCCCGCGGACGTTGCTGGGGAGACATACGCGGTCTTGATTGAAGGTCACGGCGGATACGCGGAGGACGCGCGCTTCGATTTGGATGGCTTCAAAAATGTGCTCAAGCTGCGCGCGGAAGTGGAAGGCCAGTGGGGCGGGCATCCGCCTGCTCCTGAGAAATACTACGATTCCTCGTATTACGTAGAGGCGGTTGCAAGACTGAAAGGGGCGAAGTGAATGGATTTCATGGAGAAGCAAGGTCGAGTGAGGGCCCTGCGGATTGCGGTGATGATTCTCAGCGCGCTTGCGTGGACAGCAAACGCCATTGGGCAGCAGAAAGAACGAACGCTTGATGAAATCAAAGCCGAAGCGATCAAGCGCGCGGAAAATGGAATGTATCCTCTGATCGGACTTGATGCCTCGGATGTGCGTGAGGCGTTTGCTGCGATCAAAACGTCCGACTACGACGAGTGGGCCGCCGCTTTCAGCACCGTTGCGGACCGCTACACGACGCAGGCGAAAGCGCTTGAAGCGACGGACGCGGTCAAGGCGAGTGCACTTTACGTCAAGGCGTGGCGGCTGTATTCGTTCGGACGCTGGCCGGTGCCGGCGTCTCCCGGAAAGCAGCGCGCGTATGCGAAGGCGCTGGAAGCGTTTCTCGCGCACGCGCGATTGATGGATCCTCCTCTCGAAGTAGTGCGCATTCCGTTTGAAGGATCGGAGATCGTTGGCTATTTGCGGCTGCCGAAAAATGCGAAGGGGCCGGTGCCGCTGGTGATTGCGATCAGCGGACTCGATAGCCGGAAGGAAGATCTTTCGGAAAATTTTGGCGCCATCCTGCCGTACGGAATTGGATTTATCGGGCTTGATTCGCCGGGGACGGGGCAGTCGCCGATCAAGGCGAGCGAAACGGCGGAACGCGAATTCTCTCGCGTGATCGATTACCTGCAGACGCGGCCGGAAGTGGACAAGACACGAATCGGCATGGACGGCCAGAGTTTCGGAGCGTACTGGGCGACGAAGCTGGCGATCCTGGAGCACGCGCGTTTGAAAGCGGTGGTGGCGCAATCGCCGCCTGCGGATGCGACGTTCCAAAAAGATTTTGTGATCAACAAGACGCTGGGAAATCGCGAATATCTTTTCGGGCTGGGACCGGCGCTGATGTCGATTTTTGAGAACGCGAAAACCGTGGATGACCTGGCGAACATTTTTCCGAAGATGTCGCTGGTTTCGCAGGGACTGCTCGGGAAGCCGACGGCGCCAATGCTGATCATCGCGGGAGCTTTGGACACGCAGGTGCCGATCTCGGACACCTATCTGCTGCTCAGTAGTGGCGACGTTCCGAAAGAAGCTTGGATCAATCCGCAGGGCGGGCACCTGGGGCGGCAGGTGAAAGTTTGGCTCGATCCGGTGATTTTCCGGCAGGTGATTATTCCGTATCTGGTGAGGAAGCTGGGCCTGGAAGGCGGAGGTTGAAAGCTGACAGTTGAAGGTTGAAAGTTCGGAGCGGAGAAGAAAAGGATAACGCAGAGACGCCCCGACCCGGTCGGGGTAAACGCCGAGCGCAGAGGTTTCGCGGAGAGGACGAGCAGAAAAGAGAAGAAATTCGGTCAAGAGAAGACGTGTTTGGAGGGCGGGAGGGAGCGGGGGTAGGATGGGCACAAGATTTGGACGGCAGTGACGTTTCTCAAGCACCTCGCTTACCTGCCCCCGGCAGTGGTGGCGGAATGGCAGAAGCCAAGAACAGGGCGGACTGAAGTCCGCCCCCACCAAACGTGCTGGGACGAAGACGTTTACGGGCACGTGATACCGGACTGGGCAGAAGCGACGATGGCTTGGTCCCTTGACGTGCAGCGCATTGACGGTGATGGAGCCGGAATTTCCGCCCGACGAACTTGTCTGCTCGTTGACGATGAGGCTAATGCCGCCAGGCAAGGAGATGGCGAGGTTTGGGTTGGATACGAGGATGGATTGGCCCGCAGCGACCAAGCCGACGATCTCGGCACTCCCGGTGACGGAGGCCTGGCCACCGCTACAGGTGGCCTTAGAGTTCGATTTCACGACGTCGGCAGCACCAGACCACCCATCAGGCTCAGGGTCGCGACCGATGATTGCCACTGACTGCTGGTGCCACTGCCAGACGAGGTACTTTTCAGCGCGTCAGCCGAAGCCAAGGCCAGAAGAGGATTTGGCGACATTTTATGTGCTCTGTCGTCGAACTTATTGGCGGGGGTGTGCGTAGATTGAAAGAGAATGAAGAGCGGGTCTAAAGACCCGCCACTACAACAGACGGAAAAGAGCCGGACGGGGCCGGGACAAGTTCCGCCCGCCTCGATGAGATGGGTGGGGCCTGGAGCTGCGGAAGCAAGGGTTGATGAAGCGGGGATCGATCGAACTGGGGGGTGAACATGGGAGCGCCAGGGCAAGATATCCGGTATGCGTTGCGGAATTTGCGAAAGGCTCCGGGATTTGCGGCGGTGGCGGTGATCACGCTGGCGCTGGGAATCGGGGCGTCCACGGCGATTTTCAGCGTGATTGAAAACGTCCTGATGGAGCCGTTTCCTTACCCGGATGCGCAGAGATTCATGTCCGTGCAAATTCACGACGCGGAACGAACGGAGCCTGGAGGGCGGGCGGGGTTCAGCGGGCCGGAGTTTTTGGACTATGTGGAGCAGAATCATGTATTTGACCGGGTGATCGCCAATGACAACACGGACGTGTTGTACCGCGCTGGAGAAGGGACGCAGCGTTTCGACGGGAACTACGTGACGCCGGGGACATTTGAGTTTTTGGGGATGCCGGCGCAACTGGGGCGGGTGATGCAGCCGGCGGATTACGAGCCGGGGGCGCCACCGGTGTTCGTGTTGCGCTACAAGACGTGGGTGAAGAGTTTCGGCGCCGATCCGGGAATCGTGAACAAGACGTTTGTGTTGAATGGCGTATCCAGAACGCTGATTGGAATTATGCCGCCGCGGTTTGGGTGGGGGGATGCGGACTTGTGGATTCCCAAGAAGCCGGAGCGGGCGGTGGCGACGAAGGTTGTGGCGGGAGCGTTCCCGCAGTTTTGGTTCCTGCTGGGACACCTGAAGCCGGGCGTTTCCGTGCAGGAGGCGGAAGCGGATTTTACGGTGGTGGCCAACCGATTGTCGAAGGTATATCCGAAGGACTATCCGAAGCGTTTCAGGGTGCAACTGGAGTCGCTGACGAACCTGGTGGTGGGGAGATTTAAGACGACGCTTTATATCGTGCTGGCCGCGGTGGGGTTGCTGCTGCTGATCGGGTGCGGGAACGTGGCGAATTTGCTGCTGGCGCGGGCGACGACACGGGAGAAGGAATTTGCGATCCGGTCGGCGCTGGGAGCGAACCGATGGAGGCTGATCCGGCAACTGCTGGTGGAGAGCCTGATCCTGGCGACGGGTGGTGCGGCGGTGGGGACGTTGCTGGCGTGGGGAGGGCTGAAGTCGCTGGTGGCGCTGATGCCGCAAAATATTATTCCGGCGGAAGCGGTGATCCGGCTGAATATTCCGGTGCTGGCGTTTACGTTGGGCGTGGCAGTGCTGACGGCGCTGGTGTTTGGGCTGGTGCCGGCGCTGAAAGCGGCACGAAAGGATTTGAATGAGCCGCTGCGGGATAGCGGCAAGGGGATCAGCGGCGGATTCCGGCACGGGCGGTTGCGCGATGCGGTGGTGGTGCTGGAAGTGGGGCTTTCGTTGACGCTGCTGGTGGGCGCGGGGCTGCTGATGAGAAGTTTTGTGGCGCTGAGGGATGTGAAGCTCGGCTTGCAACCAGATCATATTTTCGTGGCGCGGCTTCCGTTGCCAGTGGAACGGTACAAGACGGCGGACCAAGTGACGGGATTCTACCGGCCGCTGTTGCAGCGGCTAAAGGCGCTGCCGGGCGTGGTGGAAGCGACGGAAACGAGCACGCTGCCGCCGTATGGAGGGATTCCGAGCGACATCGAAGTTCCGGGGAAGACGCATGCGGAAAAATGGAACGCGATGTTTCAGCTGGTTAGCGAGGGATATTTTCCAGTGCTCAAGATTCAATTCGTGGATGGCAGGGGTTTCACGGAAGCGGAAGTGAATGGAGCGCGCAAGCTGGCGGTAGTGAACCAGACGTTTGTGAAAAAATATTTGGGAAATGAGAATCCCATCGGGAGGCATGTGAGAATCGCGCAACTGGCGGAGTTTGATGACGCGGTGAAAGAGCCGGTGTTTGAAATCATCGGGCTGGTGGCGGACGCGAAGAACCGGGGATTGCAAGAGCCGGTCGAGCCGGAGATCTGGGTGCCTTACACGGTGACGGGTTCGGCGTTCCGTGGAATTCTGGTGCGGACGGCGAGAGAACCGCTGACGATGATGAGCGCGGTGGAACATGAAATCTGGGCCACGGACGCCAACGTGGCGGTGACGCTGACAGGGACGCTCGAAGGCTACATCAGCCAGTTTTCGTTCGCGGGGCCGCGATTTGGATTTTTTCTGATGACGATTTTTGGCGCGATCGGGCTGGTGCTGGTGACGCTGGGCGTTTACAGCGTGCTGGCGTACACGACAGTGCGGCGGACCCAGGAAATTGGGATTCGAATGGCGCTGGGGGCGAATGGATCGGATGTTCTCGGATTGGTGATTCGGATGGGGCTACGATTGGTGGGGATTGGCGTGGGGCTTGGGCTGATCGCGAGCCTGGCGCTCGGGCGAGTGATTGCGACGCAGCTCTGGGGAGTGTCAGCGTACGACCCGTGGACGCTCACGTGTGTTCCGGTGCTGCTTATTACAACCGGGCTGCTGGCGTGCTGGATTCCCGCGCGGCGTGCCGCGAATGTGGATCCGCTAGTGGCGCTGCGGTACGAGTAAGAACAACCCGGCGAATCTAGGCCCAGGAGAAGCCGTGTTTGGAGAGCGGGAGGGAGCGGATGCGTTTGCCGGTGACGGCGAAGATGGCGTTGCAGACGGCAGGGAGAACCGGCGGGAGGGCGGGTTCGCCTAGGCCGGTGGGTGAATTGTCGGTCTTGAGGAAATGGACTTCGATTTCCGGGGGCACTTGGTTCATGCGGACCGGGGGATATTCGTGGAAATTGCTTTGGAGGGCGCGGCCGCCTTCGATGGTGATCTCGTAGGACATGACGTGGCTTAGGCCTTCGATGACGGCGCCGCGGACCTGATTTTCAGCACCGCTGGGATTGATGATCTGGCTGCCGACGTCGCCGGCTGCCCAAACTCTATTTACTTTTATTTTGCTGTTGGCGTCGACGCGCAGCTCCACGACTTCGGCAAAATAGCCGCGATGAGAAAATTGGAAAGCTACGCCCATGCCGGTGTCTTTCGGCAACTTGCGTGAGCCCCAGCCGGATTTTTCCGCGACGAGTTTCAGCACGCCGCTCATGCGGGAGGGGTCGAGATCGGCTTCCGCCGGATTCGTCGAGGGCGTTGAGGACGGGATGCGGGGAGAGCTCAGGAGATCCAGACGGAACTGGACGGGATCTTTTCCCGCGGCGTGCGCTAGCTCGTCCGTGAAGGATTGAAAAACCCAGGAGAAGGCGTTGCTGCGAGGAGCGCGCATGGCGTAGGTGGGTACACCGAGCGGCATCAGCGATGCGCCGAAGAAAAAGTTTGATAGGAAGGTGCCGGGAAATTCGTTGCTGGGAATGTTGGCTGAGGGAGCGAACTGCTGGCCCTCGCCAAAGCTGACAAAATGATTGCGCCAGGCGACGAGTTTGCCGGAGGAATCGAGGCCGCCCTTGAGGAAATGAAAGCCGGCGGGGCGGTAGTGGTCGTGGTGAAAATCGTCTTCGCGCGTCCAAAGGAGCTTGACGGGGACGCCGACTTGCTTGGCGATGGCGGCGGCTTCGAGCATGTAGTCGTTGGTGAGGCGGCGGCCGAACCCCCCGCCGGCGCGCTTCAGGTGCACGATGATGTCGTCGTGGGGAATGTTGAAGACTTTTGCGACGAGCTGGCGGCCGGATTCGGGCGTCTGGCTGGGTGACCAGAATTCCATTTTGCCGTCGTGGTAATGCGCGAGGCAGTTC